>Ga0209992_10001059_pt1 | contig 31579 bp, 25 predicted proteins | sample 2SBtaG_2_FD_182564 | JGI IMG/M metagenome (GOLD analysis project Ga0209992, IMG submission 182564) | Deep subsurface microbial communities from Kolumbo volcano to uncover new lineages of life (NeLLi) - 2SBTROV12_ACTIVE470 metaG (SPAdes)... | ecosystem: Environmental > Aquatic > Marine >... | reverse complement strand
GTCGTCGTCCGTGGCGTCGTCGTCGTCCACCGCGTCGTCGTCGTCCACCGCGTCGTCGTCGTCCACCGCCCCCGCGGTGTCGTCGTCGTCGGTGTCTTCCGAGGGGCAGGCCGGCAGGGCCAGGAGCGCCAGCAGCGCGGGCAGGAGGGAGAGGTCGCGGGTGCGGGACATGAGGGCTCCGGGGCTCGGGGGGTCTGGGACGAGCCGACCTCTCGACGGTAGTCGGAGCCTCCCCCCTCAGGACCCTTCCTCGATCAGACGTCCCCGGGGCACGAGGTCGTTGATCGTGGGCCCGCCCGGCAGCGGCGTCCCCCGGCTGGCCATCGTCCGCTCGAGCATGATCCGGTGCAGCCGGGCCATCGCCGCGCCCGCCTCGGGGCCGTCCACCGCCTCGAGCAGCCAGGCGACGGCGTCGATCGTCGACATGCCCGCGTGCAGACACTCGATCCTCAGCCCTCCCCGAGGCGCCGCGCCGTCGGGCAGTCGAAGGCGCGGCAGGTCGCGCAGCGCGTCGTGACGACCGACCATCTTCCGGCACTGCGCCCAGGTTCCGTCGGGGACCACGATGGTGGGCCTCTCGCCGCGTGCCTCGACCCCGTCCACCCACTCCGCCGCCTCCACCGGAGGAGCCTCGTCCTCGCGCGGGAGAAACAGGACGGCGGCGTTCGACAGCGCGACCGGCGGGTCGAAGGGTCTCCCGCGCCCCACGAAGAAGGAGAGGGTGGAGCCGTCGATCCCCAGGGCGGCGATGCGGCCCGTGGAGGTGGTCTTCCAGCGCTCGGCCGGGTGCACGACGAACACGAACCGCGCGCGGCTCTCGATCCGCGGGATCTCGGCGCAGATGCACAGGCGCACGTGCATCCGGCAAGCGACGCACCGCACCGAGGCGTGCGACCGCTTGCCTCCCACGTCGGCTATCCGGGGACGAAGAGGTCGAGCAGCAGGGCGACGCCGAAGCCGGTCCCCCGCTCGTCGGTCGTGCCCGCGGGCCCCGCGATGTCCACGTGCAGCCAGGGGCCGTCGTAGTCGACGAGGTGCTCCGCCACGAACTGGCCCGCGCACGACGACTGGGCGTTCATGCGGTCCTTCACCGAGTTCTTCAGGTCGGCGACCACCGACCGGAACTCCTTGCGGAAGAACTCCGGGGCGTAGGGCAGCGGGTGCACGAGGTCGCCGGACGTCTTCCCCGCGGCGATCGCGCGCGCCTCCAAGGCGTCGTCGGAGCACACGACGGCCGCGTGGCGCTTGCCGGTGGCGACGAGCTGCGCGCCCGTGAGCGTCGCCATGTCGCAGACGATGTCGGGGTCGAGGTGCTTGGTGGCGTAGGCGACGCCGTCGCCCAGGACGAGGCGGCCCTCGGCGTCCGTGTTGTTCACCTCGACCGTCTTGCCCGAGTACATGTGCAGGATGTCGTCCGGGCGGGTCGCGTTCGCGGCCACGGAGTTCTCGGCGAGGCACAGGATGCAGTGGATGCGCTGCTTCGCGCCGCTCTTGACGGCCGCGATGAAGGCCCCGAACACCCCCGCGGCGCCCCCCATGTCCCCCTTCATGCCGGGCATGTTCGTCTTGCCCTTGATGCTCAGCCCGCCGGTGTCGTAGACGATGCCCTTGCCGACCCACGCGAGCGTCTCCGTGGCGCCCTCGGGATCGTGCGTGAGGACGACCAGCGACGGACCGTGCACGGCCGCCTTCCCCACGCCCCACAAGCCCCCGAAGCCCTGCGCGTCGAGGTCCTCGTCGTCGATGCGGAGGATCTCGCAGCCGAGCTCGGCCGCCCACTCCTCGGCGAGGGCCGCGAAGGCCTTGGTGTGCAGCTCGGACGTCGGCTGATCGGTGAGGTGCTGGGCGAGGCGGATGCCGATCGCCGCGGGCTCGAGGCGAGCCGGGGGATCCGCGGGCCCGTCGGGGGACAGCGAGGCGATCGTGACGGTGCGGTCGTCGCCCGAGCCGTCCTTGCGGGAGTAGGAGGGGAACGCCCGGGAGGCCGCGCAGCCCGCCGCGAAGGCGTGTTCCGCCTCGTCGATCGCCAGGAGGACGGAGACGTCGCCCTTGGCGGGCGCCTTGCCCACGAGGGAGGCCACCGCGTGGGGCCGCGACGGGCTGTTGTGCCGCGAGCAGGGCTCCGGGAGGACGCCGACGACCACGCGCGACGGCGTGCCCTCGACCCAGGTGGTGGTCGAGCCGCCCGCGTCGCCGGGGGACACGCTCGCGAGCATTGCCGGCCACACCGCCGCGACCCCGTCGGGGAGGGCCGCGAGGACGTCGGCGGCGGCCAAGCGGTCGGCCCGGCCCACGACCACGAGGGTCTCGGCGGCGGGCAGGGAGTCCGAACGGCAGAACATCAGCTGAGTCGACATGCCGCGGAACGTAGCAGGCTTACGCAGGGCCGACGTCGCCCGGTCGGATCCGCAGCAGGTCCGCCGGGCTCGCGGCCTCACCCGCGCCGATCAGCCCCCGGGACGCCGCCAGTTCTCCCACCACGTCGCGCGGGTCGCGCCCCGCCTCTCGCAGGGCCTCGATCGGCGGACTGCCTCGGCGCTTGGCGAGCCGATGCCCGTCCTCGTCGCGGACCAGGGGGACGTGGGCGAACCGGGGCGGCGCCGCCCCGAGGGCCCGATAGAGCAGGAGCTGTCGCCCCGTGCTCTCGGCGATGTCGTCCCCGCGCAGGACGTGGGTGATGCGCTGCTCGATGTCGTCCACCACGCAGGCCAGCTGATAGACGGGCCCGCCGTCCTTGCCCCGCACGACGAAGTCGCCGCACACCGTCGACGGGTCCTCGCGCGTCTCACCCTTCTCGAGGTCGATCCAGGTCAGCGTCTCGGGCTCCACCCGGAACCGCAGGGACTGACGTCGATCGGGGTGCGTCGGCCCGTCGCGGCACGTCCCGGGGTACGCGATCTCCCCCGTCGTCGCCCCGGTGGCGGCGCGGATCTCCTTCCGCGTGCAGGAACACGGGAAGAGGCGATCGCCGAGGCGATCGACGGCCGCGGCGTAGCGGTCGAGGCAGTCGGACTGACGATAGGGGCCGAAGGGCCCGCCCACGTCCGGCCCCTCGTCCCAGTCGAAGCCCAGCCAGGCCAGGTCGCGCAGGATCGACGCCTCGGAGTCGGGCTTCACGCGCGATCGGTCGATGTCCTCGATCCGCAGGACGAAGCGCCCGCCCGCCCGACGCACCTGCAGCCACGCCGACAGCATCGTGCGCGCGTGCCCCAGGTGGAGCCGCCCCGTGGGGCTGGGCGCGAACCGCCCCCGGACGAGCTCGGGGGGCGCAGCGGAGACGGGCGTCGGCATTTGCGCGAGGATACGGCCGTGTCCGGTCCACAGCGAGTCGGCCTCTTCGGGGGATCCTTCAACCCGCCCCACGTGTGCCACCTCCTGGCGTCGCTGTACCTCCTGGAGACGACGGACCTGGACGCGGTCTGGTGGGTGCCCGTGCACCGCCACGCGTTCGCGAAGGACCGGAACCTCGCCTGCTGGGACCACCGGCTCGCGATGTGCGAGGCCGTGGCGGCGGACCACCCCCGCATCCGCGTGGAGCCCATCGAGCGGACCCTCGGCGCGAGGTCCTACACCGTCGACACGGTGGCCGCGTTGCGCGGTCGGCACCCCGGCGTCTCCTTCTCCTGGGTGATCGGCACCGACCTCCTCCCCGAGCTGCCGCGATGGCACCGCTGGTCCGAGCTGCGCGACCTCCTCCGCTTCATCGTCCTGGGCCGGGGCGCGCCCATCGATCCCGCGGCCCTCCCCGAGGGCGGGGAGTTCGTCCTTCGGGACTTCCACCTGCCGGACATCTCCTCGTCCGCCGTGCGCCGCGCCCGCCGCGCAGGCGAGCCCGTCGACGCCCTCGTCCCCTCCGCCGTCCGCGCCTACCTCGCCGAGCACCCCGATCTCTACGCCTGAGCGCCTCCACCCGGCCCTCGCGTCGCTCGCGGTCGCCGCCCTCCTGCTGTGGGCCATGGCCGTGGCGAACCTCGCGGCCTTCGGACTCGCGTACGTCGATCTCGGCATCCCCTGGGAGGACTTCGAGTTCGTGGACGGGCTCTCGTGGATCCGCTCCCGCCTGCTGGTGCTGGGCGGTCTGCAGTGGCTCTTCTTCCTGCCCCCCGCCCTGTGGCTCGGCCCCCGCCTCGGCTACGACCGCAGCTCCATCGGGCTCGATCGCCCGGACCGACCCCTGCACGTCGTGGGCGGAGGCGCGCTCCTGGGGGCGGCCCTGCTGCTCGGTCCCGCGGCCGTCGGTCGCCTCGTCGGCGGGTTCACGGAGGGGGCCGCGGTGTTCACCGTGCCGTCCTGGGTGGCCGCGTTCGGCGTCCTGTTCGTGATGGCCCTGGGCGAGGAGGTCCTCTTCCGCGGGATCCTCCTGCGCCTGTGGGTCGACCGACTCGGGCCTCGCGGCGCCCTCGTGCTCACCACGCTGTTGTTCACCGTCCTGCACACCGGCAACCCGGGCGTGGACCTCCTCGGCACCTTCGGGGTGCTGCTCGCGGGCGTGCTGCTGGGGCTCGCCGCCCTCCGCAGCGGCGGCGTGTGGTGGCCCTTCGGCGTCCACCTGGGCTGGAACGTCGCCACCGGCCTCATCGTCGGGCTCCCGGTGAGCGGGATCAGCCTCCCGTCCCTCGTTCGCTGGTTGCCGGTGGGGGACGGGCCGAGCCTGTGGGGGGGCGACTTCGGGCCCGAAGCGGGGCTCGCGTTCCACACGGCGCTGCTCGTGGGGATCGTGGTCGTCGCCCGGCCTCGGGGTTCCTCCGGGTCGACTAACCTGCGCCCATGAGCTGGTCTCTGGAGCTGGGGCCGTTCGTGCTCGACCACCCGATCGGGCGCGGGGGGATGGGGGAGGTCTGGCTCGCCAGGCACCGGGTGGACGGCGTGCGCGTCGCGATCAAGGTGCTGACGCACGCGGGCGCGGGGGATCCGAAGTTCATCGCGTCGTTCCGGGACGAGGTCCGCGCCGTGGCCGCCCTGGACCACCCCGCGATCGTGCGCGTGTACGACTACGGCGTGGTGCCGGACCCGGCGCCGCGCGATCCCGAGGGCAACGACCTCCCCGCGTCGAGCCCCTACCTGGCCATGGAGCTGCTCGAGGGCGGGACCCTCAAGGACCTGTGCGGCACCTCCACCTGGCCCGAGATCCAGTCGCTCCTGCTCGGCCTGCTCGACGCGCTCGCCCACGCCCACGCGCGCGGCGTGACCCACCGCGACCTCAAGCCCGCCAACATCCTGCTGGGCGAGAGCCTGCGCGACCTCCGCCTCGTCGACTTCGGCCTCGCTCACGCCGCCCGAGGGCACGCCGCCGGGCCCTCGGCCCAGGATCGGAAGGTCCGCGGCACCCCGGCCTACATGGCCCCCGAGCAGTGGCGGGGCCAGTGGCGGACGTCCGGCCCGTGGACCGATCTGTACGCCGTCGGCTGCCTCGGCTGGGCGCTCACCACGGGCGAGCCGCCGTTCGGCGCCAAGGGCACCCCCCAGCGCCTCGCGGAGTCCCACTGCTACGCCGAGCCCCCGGCCCTGCGCGCGCCCGTGGACGTCCCCGAGGGCTTCGAGTCGTGGCTCCGCCGCCTCCTCGAGAAGACGCCCGAGTACCGCTTCCGTCGCGCCGCCGACGCGGCCTGGTCCCTGCAGGATCTCCAGCTCTCCGGCGCTCCGGACGTCGCCTTCCGCACCGACCCCTCGCGGGCCACGCTCTCGCTCGTCGAGCCCATCTCCGCGCCGTCCCACGGCGACGCGATCGAGGTGTGGTCCTCGGCGTCGCACACCCTCGTGCTGGAGCCCTCCACCGCGAGCCCCGACGGCTGGACGAGGTTGCGCACCGCGTGGCTCATGGACCGCGACGACTCCGAGCTCGCGCCCATCCCGAGCAACTGGCGCCGCCCGTCGGACATGGCACCGCCGCGGCGGCTCACGGGCGTGGGGCTCGGCCTGTACGGGCTCCGGTCGATCCCCCTGGTGGACCGCGAAGCCGAGCGGGACGCGCTGTGGGAGGAGCTTCGGGCCGTCCGGGCCACGCGGCGGGCGCGCGGCGTGGTGCTCCGGGGACCCGCGGGCTCGGGGAAGAGCCGCCTCGCCCAGTGGCTGTCGGAGCGGGCGCACGAGCTCGGCGGCGCAGGCGTCATGCGCGCCCTGCACAGCCCCATGCCCGGGCCCGTCGACGGCCTCGGCCCCATGGTCGCGCGAGCGCTGTCCCTCGTCGGCCTCGATCGCGAGGACACCGTCGGCCACCTCACGGAGCTGGCCCAGGCGGGCAACATGGCCCCCGGCGACGTGCTCCCCCTCGCCGATCTGCTCGTCCCCGACGTGGAGGCGTCCGAGCGCAGCGACTCGCTCCCCGGCGCCCTGGAGACCCACCTCCTCATCGAGCGGCTCTGCCACGCCCGGACGCGCGACCGTTGCCTGATCCTGTGGCTCGACGACGCGCAGTGGGGCTGGGAAGCCCTCGGCCTCGCGCGCTACCTGCTGTCCGGGAGCGGCGCCGAGATCCCGGCCCTGGTCGTCGTCACCGTGCGCGACGACGCCCTCGAAGAGCAGCCCGCCGAGGCCGAGCGGGTGGCCGCGTTGGAGGACCTGGGCACGGTGCGTCGGCTCGACATCGAGGCGCTCCCGGAGGTGCACCGCAAGGCCATGATCGACGCGCTCCTGGGCCTCGATCCCGCGCTCGCCAAGCGGGTGGAGGACCGCACCGACGGCAACCCGCTCTTCGCCGTCCAGCTCGTGGGCGACTGGGTCCACCGGGGGCTGCTGGAGCCCGGCGATCGCGGCTTCCGGCTCATCTCGAACGAGGACGCCACGGCGTTCCCCGACTCCCTCCACGAGATCTGGCTGAGGCGCCTGGATCGCCTCCTCCGGGACCGACCCGACACGGACCTCGTGGCCCTGGAGGTCGCGGCCGCGCTCGGTCTGCAGATCGCCGTGCAGGACTGGCGGGTCGCGTGCAACGAGGCCGAAGCGAACCCGTCGCCCGGGCTGGTGGACGCGCTCCTGTTCCAGCGGCTCGCCCGACGGGAGGGGGGCGGCGACGGCTCGGACTGGGCCTTCGTACACGGGATGCTGCGCGAGAGCCTGGAGCGGCGGGCCCGGGAGGAGGGGCGCTGGCCCACCCTCAACCTGGCCTGCGCGCAGATGCTCGAGGGCGTGCCCGGGCTGCGGGTGTCCGAGCGCATGGGCCGGCACCTGCTGGCCGCCGACCGCGTGGAGGCCGCCCTGCCCCGCCTGGCCGAGGGGGCGCGCCTGCGCCTCGCGTCCGGCGACTACGTGCTCGCGGCGCAGCTTCTCTCCGACCGCGAGGCGGCCATGCGCGCCCTCCCCCTCCCCGAGGACGACCCGGCCTGGGCCGTCGGGTGGGTGCACCAGGCTCGCCTCGAGCGCGTGAGCGGCGACCCCGATCGCTCCCTCGAGTACTCGAATCGGGCGGCGGCGCTCGCGGCCCGGATCGACCACGCGGGGCTCCAGGCCCGGGCCCTCGAGGAGGTCGCGCGCATCACGAACGTGACGGGCGATCCCCAGCGCGCCGCGTCCCTGATGGCCGTCGCCTGCTCGCTGGCGGACCAGGCCGACGACACGCGCCTCGCCGCCCAGTGTCGCCAGGCCCGGGCCGAGACGCTGCTCCACTGCGGCGCGCTGGACGAAGCCGACGCCGAGCTCCGGGCCGCCCTGACGGGCTTCGAGTCGATCGGGGACCTCATCGGAGCCTCCCGGAGTCGGCTGGGCCTCGGGGCGCTGGCGCGCGGGCGGGGCGAGTTCGTGGAGGGTCGGGTGTGGCTCCAGTCGGCGATGGAGCTGTGCGCCGAGGCGGGCTCTCGGATCGGCGTCGCGCAGTGCGAACACGACCTGGGCGAGAACCACCGCGCCGCGGGCGATCCCCTCACGGCGGAGGGCTACTACCGGAAGGCCCTCGAGGCGTTCGAGACCCTGGGCTCGCGGGACCAGATCCACTGCCGGATCAACCGCGCGCTGTGCCTGCTCTCCCTCGGTCGCCCGGCGGAGGCCCGAGACGCCCTGGAGGTGGGCCTGTACGAGTGCATCGAGCGCCGGCTGGTGACGATCCGAGCCGCCGTGCACGTCTTCCTGCTCCCCTGCTTCGTGGCCGACGACGACTGGCAGGCGTGGGACCTGCACTTCGCCCAGGCGCAGGAGCTGCTCGAGAGCACCGGGTTCACGGACGTCGACGTCGGCCTCATCGCCAGGCTGGCCGGGCAGATGACGTTCCAGGCCGGCGAGAAGGCCCGCGCGGCCGCGATCCTCGGGCTGGCCCGCGACCAGTGGGCGACGCTCGGGCGCGCCGACGAGCTCGAGGCGATCGACGCGCTGCTCCAGCACCTGGACCGCGGGCCCGAGGGGTGACGCAAGCGCACCCAGCGCGCGCAGCGGAGCGCAGTGAAGCGGAGTTCTCAGGAGGTACCGCGGGGCCCCCGGCGACGAATCTCTGATTCGTCGAGAGGGGTGCTTCAACCGCAGTAAGGCTCCTGGGCCTGCTCGCCGTCGTCGAGGCGGACGGCCGTGAGGAGGCGGCGATGGACGCAGCCGCTGTCGAGCGCGAGGAGGCCGGGGCGGCGGTGGACGCCGAGGGCGGACCAGTGCCCGCAGATCACCCGCACCGACCCGAGCACCGGGCTCCGCTCGAACCACGGCGCGCTCCCCGCCGCGACGGCGTCGAGACCCCCGCCGTGATCGAAGTCCGGGGCGCCGTCCGCGCCCACGACCCGCATGGCGGTGAGCGCGTTGGCGGCCAGCCGGAGTCGGCGCTCCTCGGCGACGTCCGACCAGCTCACGTTCTCGCGACCGCCCGGCTGGACCGACGCCAGGAAGGCCTCTCGCGGCTCCTCGGGCCCCCGGAGGACGGCCTCGATCCGCCCCGCCCACTCGGTCGCGTCGGCGAGGCTCCAGTCGGGCAGCAGCCCCGCGTGGATCAGGACGTCGTCGCCGTCGCGATGGAGCAGCGGCAGGCCCCGCAGCCAGCCGATGAGCTCGGCGGCGTCGGGCGCGTCCACGACGGGCAGCAGCGTCTTGTCCTTCCCCCGACCCACCACCCCGTCGGCGACCCCGAGGAGCCGGAGGTCGTGGTTGCCCAGCACGGCCACCACGGAGTCCCGGTTCCGACTGGTCCAGCGCAGGAGCTCCAGAGAGCGGGGCCCCCGGCCCACGAGATCGCCGGCGAGCCAGAGGACGTCGCGGCCGCGGCGGAAGCCGATGCGGTCGAGCAGGCGACGCAGGGTCTCGAAGCATCCCTGCACATCGCCGATCGCGTAGACGGACATGTCCTGCTTTTCACAGAACGGTCAAGACCACGTCAAGGTCCCGCGCGCGTGAGCATTCTCCGGCCCCGTCGGGACGATCGGCCGGCATATTGCCGCCGCAGCGTGAAATCCCCCCCTCGGGAGAGCCTCGTGATTCGGTCCCTGATCCTCGCCATCACCGTCGCCGTCGGCGTCCTGGCCGCCGCCCCGGCCCTCGCCACGAGCGTCGTCCTGCTCGACCTGGAGACCCACCTCTCCGAGTCCACGGCGGTCGTCGAAGCCGTCGTCGAGACCAAGGAGATGCTGCTCGACGAGCGCACGCAGCGCCCCGTCACCGACGTCGCGGTCCGCGTCACGGAGGTCGTCCACGGCGACGCCCCCGCCCGCCTGACGGTCCGCCAGCTCAAGGGCAAGGTCGGCGACGTGGAGCTCTACTTCGCGGGCGCGGGCGACTTCGTCCCCGGCGCGCGGGTCCTGCTCTTCCTCACGAAGGCCGAGGGGCGCTGGTGGCTGACCGCCCTCGCGCAGTCGCTCTTCGAGGTCTCCGGCGAAGGCGAGGACGCACTCGCGGTGCGGCACCTCGACCAGCTGCACCTCTTCTTCCGAGACCCCGACCTCGGCGTCTTCCCCCTCGAAGGTCACGAGGAGGCGCCCGCCAAGCTCTCGGCCCTCAAGGCCCGCGTCCGCGCCACGTCGAAGGGGAAGTGAGATGAACCGTCTCGCCCTCATCGTCGTCCTCACGGCCGGCTTCGCGACCGCCCTCGCGGCCCCCGCCCACGCCTGGCAGGAGCAGGGCGTCTGCCCCGACGGCAGCTACTACGCCTGGCCCACGGGCTCGACCACGTGGCACATGTACGACAAGTACAACTCCGCCCGGAACTTCTACTCCGGGCTCGACGACGCGGACGTGCTGGCCGCGGTCACCGGCGGGTGGGACGTGTGGGCCAACACGACCACCTGCGGGTCCGCCTGGACCCACACCTACGGCGGCACGACCACCCAGCCCGCCAACGGCGGCTCGAGCGGTACGAACAGCGTCGAGTTCTTCGAGAGCGGCTGGATCCAGGGATTCGGCAGCGTCCAGAGCACCATCGCCATCACCCAGAACGTCACCACGACGCAGGGCTCGAGCTGCTGGTATTCGTCGGCGGACCAGTACTACAACGGCAACACCTTCATCTTCACCGTGAACGGCAACACCGGCGGCTGGAACACGGATCTGCAGAGCATCACGGCCCACGAGAACGGGCACTGGCTCGGCCTCGACCACAGCTCGTCCACGGCCGCGACGATGTACGCCAGCTACGGCGGCGGCACCGGCGACCGCGTCCTGTCGAGCGACGACGAGGCGGGCGTCTGCACCATCTACCCCGGCACGATCGGGCCGAGCGAGACGAACTGCAACAACGGCGTGGACGACGACGGGGACGGCCAGATCGACTGCGCCGACTCCGACTGCGCGAACTCCTCGTCCTGCACCTGCGTCTCCGACGGCGCGCTGCCCTGCAACGCCACGATCTCCGGCACGAACAGCGGCGGGGTGAACACCGCGTCGTCGTTCTCGTGCGTGACCCACCAGACGACGGGGCCCGAGGGCGTCTACACGATCACCAGCCCGTCGACGGGCACGGTGACCGTGAACATGACGGGGCTCTCCGCCGACCTCGACCTCTTCGTGACCACCGGCAACGGGATCGGCTGCCTCCCGGGCTCCTGCATCGACTCCTCGGACAACGGCAACAACAGCTCCGAGAGCGTGTCGTGGACGGCGACCGGCGGGACCACCTACTACGTCGTGGCGGACGGCTACCAGGGCGCGACGTCGAGCTTCTCCCTCGCCTCGACCTGCCCCGGCGGCGGGCCGACCACGGAGACCAGCTGCAGCAACGGCATCGACGACGACGGCGACGGCCAGATCGACTGCTCGGACCCCGACTGCAACGGCGACCCGGCGTGCACGGGCGGCTCCTGCGAGCCGGAGGCGGCGCTGGCGTGCGACGGCTCCCTGAGCGGCAACAACGCGGGCGCGCCCACGGACGTCGACCAGTACAACTGCTTCTCGTGGCCGTCCACGGGGCCGGAGGACGTCTACACGATCGTCCCCGGCGCCGGTCCGGTCACGGTCGACCTCACCGGCCTGAGCGCGGACGTGGACCTCATCGTCACCACGGACGGCGGCGGGGCGTGCGACCCCTCCAGCTGCGTCGGCTCCTCGGGCGAAGGCGGGACGGACCCCGAGCGCGTCGAGTTCATCGCGCAGTCGAACACCACCTACTACGTCGTGGTCGACGGGTACGACAGCGCGACCTCCGGCTACACGCTGTCCGCCGAGTGCGCGGGCGGCGGCGGCCCCACGACCGAGACGTCGTGCACCGACGGCGTGGACAACGACGCGGACGGGATGCTCGACTGCGTCGACCCGGACTGCGCGGACGATCCCGCCTGCGCGTCCGAGTGCGAGAACGCGGGCGAGTGCGGCCTCGCCGCGGAGCCGGAGAGCCGCCCCGAGTGCGACCTGTGGCTGCGCGAGGACGCCGAGGACGAGTGGGCCGTCTGCTCGTGCTTCTGCGACACGAACAACGACTGCCCCTCCGGGTGGGAGTGCATCGACATCGGCAACGACGACACCGCCTGCTGGCCGGGGGAGAACCCCTGCCTCGACGGCGACGACGACGACGCGGCCGACGACGACGACGCCTCGGACGACGACGACGACGGGGGCGGCGGCAACGTGCGCGGCAACTGCGGCGCGTGCTCGACGGCGGACTCCGGGACCTCCGGCTTCGCCCTCCTGCTCCTGCTCGGAGCCGCGATTCCGCGCCGCCGTCGGGCGTAGAACCCGCCCCGGACGAGCCTCAGGGACAACGCAGGACCGGCCCCAGCGGCGGGGCGAGTCGCCTTGCTATCGGGGCTCGCCCAGAAGCAGCGCGCTGGGGAGCGCGTCGAGCTCTTCGGCCCCCGCGGCGTCGCCCAGGTAGGCGGCGATGAAGGCGCGGGTGCCGGGCACCACCTTCTGCGCGAGGTGCAGGTACAGCTCGGTGCCCTCGTGGTCCCAGGAGACCTCGACGGACTTGATGCGCAGGTAGCCGATGTCGCCCAGCTCGCCCCGCACGACGCCGAAGCGGACGCGCTCGGCGAGCCACTCGGGGACGCGCTGCTCGAGGCCGGTGTCGGACGGGATGCGGTAGGTGCTCACCACGTGGACGGTGCGGCGGGTGTGCAGCTGGTAGGTGTCGATCGCCTCGATGAAGGCGCGCACGGCGTGGCGCTCGGCGCGGCGGGCGAGGGTGAAGTCGATGCCCTCCACCTGCGCGGACTCTTCGGCGACGGGACCGGCCGAGCCGAGGCGGCGTCGCAGACGGGCCCACCATCCGGTCCCTTCCGGCTGCTCCAGCGTGATCCGTCGCTTGTCGGCCATCCCACTACCCTTCCTTACCCATGTTAGTGCGCCCACACCGGGCGTCCAAGGGTTCTGACGGGCGAGGCGCCAATCCATTCAAATCGATCGACGGCGCCGCATTCCGAGGCCGGCGGCGAGGAGCAGCAGCCACGCGCTCGAGGTCGGGTTCCCGTCGGCGACCTCCGCCCCGCAGCTGCACCCCAGGGCGCCCACGGAGGCGCGGCCGGAGCCTCCCCCGTCGAGCTCCACGTCGTCGTCGTCGTCGTCGCCGGACGGCCCGTCGTCGTCGTCGTCGTTGCTGCTCTGGGACGTGCGGTCTTCGCCGTCGCAGTCCTGGTCGATGCCGTCGTCCTCGACCTCCTCGGCCCCGGGGAACACGGTCCCGTCCGTGTCGTCGCAGTCGTCGTCGCAGGGCGTGAAGCCGTCCTGATCGAGGTCCTGGTCGTCCGTCACGACGCCGTCGCAGTCCGTGTCCATGCCGTCGCAGATCTCGACCGCGTCGGGGTTCACGGTGTCGAACACGTCGTTGCAGTCGCCCCCGCACGAGGTCCAGCCGTCGCCGTCGGCGTCGAAGCCCTCGTCGATCTCGTCGTCGCAGTCGTCGTCGGCCTCGTTGCAGGACTCCTCCGCGCCCGGGTACACGAGCGGGTCGTCGTCGTCGCAGTCGCCGTCGCAGTTGGCCACGCCGTCGCCGTCCTGGTCGGCGTTCTCGTCGATCTCGCCGTTGCAGTTGTTGTCGATGCCGTCGCACACCTCGGTCGCCGCGGGGCTGATGAGGCCGTTGGCGTCGTCGCAGTCGCCTCCGCAGGTGGTCACGCCGTCGCCGTCCGCGTCGAAGCCCTCGTCGTCCACGCCGTCGCAGTTGTTGTCGCCCCCGTCGCACACCTCGGTGTTGCCGGGGAAGTTCGCCGGATCGGCGTCGTCGCAGTCCCCGGCGCAGGGGTTCACGCCGTCGTTGTCGCCGTCGATCGCGTCGTCGATCGTGCCGTTGCAGTCGTCGTCCACCCCGTTGCAGGCCTCGAGCCCGCCGGGGTTGATGAGGCCGTTGCCGTCGTCGCAGTCGCCGTTGCAGGTGGTGAAGCCGTCGTTGTCGTTGTCGAAGCCCTCGTCCACAGGGCCGTCGCAGTCGTTGTCCACGCCGTCGCACACCTCGGTCGCGCCCGGCGAGATCGAGGCGCTGCCGTCGTTGCAGTCGCCGTTGCACGTGGTGTAGCCGTCGTTGTCGTTGTCGAAGCCCTCGTCCACCGACACGTCGCAGTCGTTGTCGATGCCGTCGCACACCTCGCCTGCGCCCGGGTAGACCGAAGCGTTGCCGTCGTCGCAGTCCACGTCGTCGCAGTAGCTGTCGTTGTCGTTGTCGGTGCAGGCGGGGCCGGGGTAGTAGCCGATGGCGAAGTTGTTCGACAGCGACGGGGTGTTGCACGAGAACTGGAAGGTGTTCCCGCCGCCCGACGTGCCCACCGTGCCGTCGCCGCCCCAGTCGTCGCCGCCCGGGTCGCCCAGGTCCACGTCGTCGTAGTGGAACTCGATCGCGCCGTCCGACTCGTGCAGCTGGACCTGGAAGCTGGCGTTGCCCGTCTGGGCGTAGTTGCTCATGAGCCACCACTCGGCCACGAAGATGCGGTTCGGGGACGAGCCGATGTTCCCGTAGTAGACGGTGCCGCCGCTGAGGGGGTTGAAGTCGTCCCACAGGGGGGCCGCGATCGGCGCCTGGGACGACAGCGAGCACGTGTTGATCCACGTGAGGGCGCCCGCGAAGCTGCCGAAAGTGATCGCGCCGTTGCTGTGGATCTCCACCTGGGTGTAGTTGGTCCCGTAGAAGGGGAACGTCCAGCCGATGGAGACGACCTGGGAGTCGTCGTCGCCCAGGGTGGTGATCGAGGTCGGAGCGAACAGGTAGTTCACGACCGGCCCGGACGCCTCGTTGGAGTCGGCCCAGGTGTAGCCCGCGGCGTCGGGCCCGCCGGAGGACGCGAAGGCGGCTCCGGGGAGCATCGCCGACAGCGCGAGGATCAGGGTCGTGCGTGCGAAAGACGGAGACATGGCCGGACGCACCCTAGAAGCCCCGCGCGCGTGAGCCAAGGCCCTTTCGTTGGGTGGTCACGACAGTGACCATGCCGATCGGTGCGACGTCCATCGAATCGCCGCATCGAGGAACTGAATCATCGCCTTGATCGGGGATGAGGACGACGGTATGACGCGGCCCCCGCGTCCTCCCTGCCGCCACAAGAGTCTCCGGAGTCCCGATGTTCCCCCTTGGTTTCGAGCCCGAAGCCCTGTCGGACGACCACCTCGCGCGCCTGCGCGGCCTCCGCGCCGAGTGCGCGGGAGACATCCTCGCGATGACGACCCTCGCGGGTTGCGGGCACCCCGGCGGGTCCCTCTCGTCGCTCGACTTCCTGATGCTGCTGTACGTGAACTGCCGCATCGATCCGAGCGACGTGCACGCCGCGGATCGGGACCGGATCATCGTGTCGCACGGGCACATCTCGCCCGGCGTCTACTCGGTCCTCGGGAACTTCGGGTTCGCCGATCGTCGGGACATCGTCCGTCGCTTCCGTCGCTTCGGATCGCCCTTCGGCGGCCACGTCGAGATCTCCGTCCCCGGCGTGGAGTGGAACTCCGGAAACCTGGGCCAGGGCCTGTCCGCGGGCGTGGGCTCGGCGCTGGGCGCGCGCCTCACGAACGCCGACCCGACCGCCGACCTGCGCGGGCAGACCGGCTCGAGCTACCGGGTGGTGGTGGCCATGGGCGACGGCGAGCAGCAGAAGGGCCAGATCTCCGAGGCCCGGCGCCTCGCCGTGAAGTACGGCTGCAACAACCTGATCGCGATCGTGGACGTGAACCGCCTCCAGATCGGCGGAGCGTGCGACGACGTGATGCCCCAGGACATCCGCGCGGGCTGGGCGTCCGACGGGTGGAACGTGATCGAGGTCGACGGGCACGACGTGGGCGCCCTCTACAGGGCGCTGCGCGCGGCCTATCGCTGCGACACCGCGCGCCCCGAGCGACCGACGGTCCTGCTCGCGAGCACCGTCATGAGCAAGGGCGTGCCCTTCATGGAGGACCTCGCGAAGTGGCACGGCAACGCCCTGAAGCCGGACCAGTGCAAGGAGGCGATCGCGCTGCTGGGCGCCGACATCGACCTCGACGGCCTCGCCGCGGAGCGCGCCGCGCTGCCCGAGGAGCCCCTGGGCCACCACTTCCCCATGTTCGACGTGCCGGAGATCGTCGTGGGCCCCCCGAAGGTCTACTCGGCGGACACGAAGACCGACTGCCGCTCCGCGTACGGCGCGGTGATGCTCGACGTCGCCGAGCGCAACAACGTGGACGGGGTGAAGGTCGTGGCCTTCTCCGCCGACCTCGAAGGGTCCGTGAAGCTCAACGGCTTCCACGCCAAGTCGCCCGCCGCGTTCATCGAGGGCGGGATCATGGAGCACAACAGCGCCACCGCCTCGGGGCGGCTGTCGCGCGACGGCTACCAGGTGTTCTTCAGCACCTTCGGCATCTTCGGGGTGACCGAGGTCTTCAACCAGCAGCGGCTCAACGGCTACAACCGCACCAACCTGAAGCTCGCGTGCACGCACTGCGGCACGGACGTCGGCGAGGACGGCCCCACCCACCAGGTCGTCGACTACGTGGGCCTGCTCCGGTCCACCTTCGACTGGACGATCCACGTGCCCGCGGACGCCAACCAGTGCGACCGCATCGTCCGCTGGGCCGCCCCCGCGCCGGGGAACGTCTTCATCGGCATGGGCCGCAGCAAGTGGGCCCAGATCACCAAGGCCGACGGCTCGGTCTTCTACGACGGCAGCGTCGGCTATACGCCCGGTGAGGCGGACGTCCTGCGCGACGGAGACGACGGCGCGATCCTGGCGGTCGGCCCGATGGTGCGCTTCGCGGTGGCCGCCCACGACGCGATCCACGCCGCGACCGGCAAGCGGGTCCGCGTGGTCAACATGGCGAGCCTGCGCCCCGTGGACGAGGACGCGATCCGCTCCGCCGCCGCGACCGGATGGGTCCTCACCTGCGAAGACCACCACCCGGACACCGGGCTCGGCGGGATCGTCGCGGCGGTGCTCGCCGACTCCGGCATCGGCGTGAAGCTCGAGCGCGCGGGCGTGGATCAGTGGCCCATGAGCGGCAAGCCCGACGACATCTTCGCCGCCTATCGCCTCGACGCCGCGGGCCTCGCTGCCCGGGCGATCGCCGCGCTCTCCTGATATACAGCCCTCCACGGAGATTCTCATGAGCGTTCGAAGCCTTCTCTCTCCCTTCGCCTATCTCTCGGCCGGTCTCCTGAGCGCCGGCGGGGTGGTCGCCGTCGGCTGCCCGGTGGAGGCGGACGACGACGACACCGCCGGGGTGGGGGACGACGACGACGCGGTCGACGACGACGACGCCACCGACGACGACGACGTGGTGCCGGAGCACGAGGGCACGGTCTCGGCCCAGGTGCAGGACCCGGACGGCAACGTCATCACGGGCTTCAAGGTCACGCTGTGCGCGAAGGTCTGCGTGGACGCCGACTCGGACGACGACGGCAACGTCTACTGGGACAACGTCGCCCCGAACCTCTACGTGCTCGAGAACCTCTTCGCGCCCAACGGCGACCCGATCACAGGGTGGAGTCGGTTCTTCGTGTTCGTGGACGTGGCCGAAGACGCCCAGGTCGTGCTCGAGGACCCGCTGATCGTGCCCCGGGTCTCCGACACGCAGACCGAGCTGACGGGGGCTCAGGAGATCCAGACCCAGGACGGCCTGTTCGTGCGGTTCGACGCCGACAACGTCGAGTCCAGCCCGTTCCTGGCCGATCAGATCGCGTTCGGCGCCGTGGCCCTCCCGCCCGAGCAGTGGCCGACCCCCGGCGAGGGCGCCATGCCCGCCGAATACACGATCCACGGCGCCTGGGCCTTGTCCGTGTGGGACCAGGTGGGCGAGGACGAGTTCCACGCGTCCGCGTTGCTGAACGAGGCGATCCCCGAGGGCCGCGTCCCGCTGTGGCTCACCGCCGACTACGAGCTCGCGGTGTTCGAGGGCGAGTGGCACGAGGAGCCGGCCGAGTTCGACGAGGGCGACCGCGCGTTCGTGAACACCACGGAAGCCGACGGGCTCGACCGCACCACGATGTGGATGGTCGCGTCGCGCCCCGAGTAGCCCCGGGAGGCGCGTGACGCAACCGGAACACGCCGCCCTCGACCTTCACTGTCATTCGACCGCGTCGGACGGGCTGCTGAGCCCGACCGAGATGGTCGCGCGCGCTCACGCGAAGGGCATCACGCTGTTCGCCATCACCGACCACGACACCTTCGGGGGAGTGGACGAGGCGACGACGGCCGCCGAGGCCGTGGGCATGCGCCTGGTGCCGGCGGTGGAGATCTCGACCCGCTATCGAGGTCGCGGCCTGCACCTGCTCGCGTACTTCCGCGACCGAGCGTGCATCCCGCAAGACTTCCGGGCGTTCCTGGACGCTCGCACCGAGGCCCGCGAGGCCCGACTCCTGCGCATCGCCGAGGCCCTGGAGCGCTGCGGCGTGGAGCTGGACCTGGCCGGGGTGAAGGCGCGGGCGGACGGCGCGGTGGGGCGCGCGCACGTGGCGCGGCAGCTGGTGGACCAGGGCGTCGTGACCACGATGCAGGAGGCGTTCAATCGCTTCATCGGTCGCGACGGACCGGCCTACGTCTCATCGGACGAACCCGACGTCCTGGACGTCATCCGGCGGGTCGTGGCTGCGGGCGGCGTCACCTCGGTGGCCCACCCCGCGGACGCGGACCTCGGCCGGGTCCACTTCGAGGAGCTCGAGGCCGCGGGCCTGCACGGGATCGAGGTCGTGCACGGGTCCGCCGGGGGCCCGCGGCGGCGCAAGTACCGGAAGATCGCCAAGCAGCTCGGCCTCCTGAAGACGGGCGGCTCGGACTGGCACGGGACGGGGCCCGAGGGCCTGCTGGGCGGCGTGCGACCCGAGCGCTGCATCCCCGCCGAGTGGCGCGCACAGTTCGTGGCCGCCCTGGACGCTGCGGCGACCGATCCCGCTCAGGCCTGAGCGCGGCCCTCGGCGGCCGCGATCGCCATGCCGCCGTACTTCCGAAGGTACGAGCCCAGGTCCAGGGTGGTGACCAGCTCGCGCGTGATGGTGTAGCTCCCGCCCAGCGTCCGGTGGAGGTACAGCATCTTCGCCGGGGCCCGGATCTCGGGATGGAGCAGCAGCGGGGTCGTCGCCTCGGTGACGTGCTTGAGGACGTCGTCCTGGGGCCCGCCGAGGGTGTAGCCGGCCTGGCGGTAGGGCCCGGCGAGGGCCTCGCAGAAGCGCCAGAGCTTGCGGCCCGCCTTGGGGTCGTCCCCCGCCCACGCGCCCGTCTTCTGCGCGTACTTCAGCGCGTCTCCGCGGCGGCCGTCGACGGCGGCGATGGCGCAGCGCGCGTAGTCGGCCATGAAGAACTCGTCGAGCCGCTTCACGCACCCGAAGTCGATGAGCCCGACGGTCCCGTCCGGCTCGAAGAGGTAGTTCCCGGGGTGCGGATCGGCGTGCAGGAAGCGGTTCTTGAAGGCGGACCGGTAGTACAGCTCGGCCAACATCTCGCCCGCGGCCTGGCGCGCCTCGGCGGTGCCCGTGGCCTTGAACTCGGCGAGCGGCACGCCCGGGAGTCGGTCCATGGTGAGGACCCGCTCGGTGCTGGCGTGGGGATGGACCTTCGGGATGCGGATGCGAGGCTCGTCGCGGAAGAGCTCGCCGAACCGCACGATGTTGGCCGCCTCGTGCAGGTAGTCCAGCTCCTCGTCGAGCCGGGCGCGGATCTCGACGAACGCGTCTTCGATCTCGTCTCGGTCGCGTCGGAGGACACGTCCGCCGATCAGGAGGGCCTTCAAGGCGCCCAGGTCGGCTCCGACCGTCTCCTCGATGCCGTCGTGCAGCACCTTCACCACGACCTCCGCCCCGGTCGTGAGGCGGGCGGCGTGCGCCTGGCCGAGGCTGGCCGTGCCGAGCGGCTCGGGGTCGATGTCGGCGAACAGGTTCGCGAGGGGCTCGCCCAGCGAGTCCGCCATCGATCGCTCGACGTCGGTCCAGGGGACGGGCTCCACGTCGTCGTGCAGCTTGCCGAGGACGCCCTGCACCTCCGGCGGGAGATCGAGGGTCGACGCCAGCTGCGCGAACTGCTGGCCGACCTTCATGGCCGCGCCCTTGAGCCGGCCCATCGTGTCGACGATCTGCTCGGCGTTGCGCAGATGCAGCTTGTCCAGGGCCCGGCGACGCGCGTCCTCGTCCTGGAAGACCCCCGCGACCTTGCGGCCGACGTACGAGCTGGTCACTCGCCCGGTGAGGCCGGACAGGCGGGCGAGGCGGCCGAGCTTTCCTTTGGGGGGAGCGGACACGCCGGATCGATAGCACCGCGGGCGGCCGGCGGCCGGCGTTTGCCCTACCGTGTTCGCGTGCGACGCATGATCCCGCTGCTGGTGTTCCTGCTCGCGGGGTGCCCCGAGCCCGTCCCGGACGCCACCGACGACGACGACGCGACCGACGACGACGACGCGACCGACGACGACGACGCGACCGACGACGACGACGCCTTCGACCCCGGGCCGGAGCCCACGGTCCCCTTGGTCCCCGTGGCCGGAGAGGTCACGATCATCCAGCTCGAGCTGGGCCCCACGGGGCTCGGCGAGGCCGCCGTCGTCGTGGGGCCGGACGGCTCCCTGCTCCTGCTCGACGTGGGCGGAGCGAGCCACGACGACGACCTCCGCGACGCGGTGGAGGAGCTCAACACCGTCCACCTCGTGCCCGCCGCCGGCTTCCCCGCCCGCGACCGCCTGCAGGTGGAGTGGGTGCTCCTCACGCACTTCCACGGCGACCACGTGGGCGGGTTCGAGCACCTGGCGCTGGACGACGACCCCGTCTCGATCGTCGACGGCGTGATCCACCGGGGCTTCACCGGCATCGGGCCCGCCGCCAACGAGAACGACGTCGAGACGCTCCAGGAGGCGCTGGAGGGGCCCATGTCGGACCTGAATGTGCCGCTCTGCGTGTCGGGCAGCTGCCCGGGCCTCTGGGGTGGGGACCTGTCGGTCGAGGGCGACTCGGGGCGCGCGTTCGTGGACCTGGGGGGCGCCCGGATCGAGATCGTCGCGGCCAACGGCCACGTCTCGGACGGCGAGGGCGCGGCCTGGACCGGCGGCGTGGTCATCGGGACCGACGAGGGCGGGATGGAGAACGCCCGGTCGATCGTGGGGGTGCTGTCCCACGGGGGCTTCCGATACCACTTCGGGGGCGACCTCACGGGCGAGGGGCCCGGGGACGATCCGGACGTCGAGTCGGTCGTCGCGGAGGTCGCCGGGGACGCGTTCTACGGCTCCCTGGGCGTGGACGTCGCGCACGTGCATCACCACGCGCGGGCCGGGAGCTCCAACGCCGCGATCGTCGACCTCCTGGCGCCCGACGACGGCCGGGATCGCAACGTCGTGGCGGGCGTGGGCGAGCTGTACTTCGGGTCCCCGGACGAGGAGGTCGTGGAGGCCTGGACCGACGACGGTCGCCTCGGCACCGGTCGCTTCTGGTCCACTCGTCGCGCCCTGGGCGGCGCCGATCCCGACGACTACGCGAACCTCGTGATCGCGAACGGACCCGTGATCGTGCAGACGATCGACGGCGGGCGAGGCTACCGCGTCCAGGCGGCGGGCGACGCCCTCGTGTCCGCGGCGTGGCCCGCCCTGCGCTGAGGCTCGACTCAGCCCACGAAGGCGGCGATGTCGTCCATGGACCGGATGATCGTCGCGCGGGGGTGGTCCTCCAGGTACGCGACCTCGTACGGCGGCGTGAACTGGTTGGCGCACAAGCCGACGCGACCGCCGAGGGCGAGGGGGACGCAGAGGTCGAGCTCGAAGATGTCGCCCACGACGACGACGTCTTCCCAGGCGAGCCCGGCGTCGCGGCGCAGACGGTCCAGCGCCTCGAAGTAGAGGCGGCGGCGGAGGAGGACCGGGCGGGACAGGTTCGGGATCTCCATCGCCCGGGGCAGCCCGTCCCAGGCCGGGTCCACGACGTACTTCTTCGCCGAGCCGAAGACGCGCTCCACCAGCCAGTCGAGCTCCGCCGCGTCGTCGCCCTGCGCCGAGAGGGCGCGGATCTTGTTCTGCACCGGCTCGGTGTGGGAGTTGGTGATCACGTACGTCTCGGTGCCCTCGCGAGACGTCAGGAAGTCCCGCGCGCCGTCCTTGAACGCGATGGCGGACTTCCCGTAGTTGTACTTGTACATGATGTTGTCGAGGAGGCGATCGCGGTCGTCGAGGTCCATGAACACGCCGCACTCGTCGAAGACCTTGCGCGCCACCGGCATGATCCGCAGGTACGGATCGACGGCCGCGGGGGCGACGATCTCGCCTCCGAACACCCAGCCGAAGCCGGCGACGTCGTTCTTCACCTCCTCCTCGAACCGGTCGGCGAGCGTCCGCGTCTCTTCGAGGGACCGGCCGCACAGCATCGCCAGGTCCTCGAGGTAGCCCTCGCGGAAGGGGGCGCCTTCGGCCTCGGCGTCGGTGAGGGTGCCGTCGAAGTCCAGTACGAGCAGGGTCACGGGGCGTCTCCGGGGATGGGCGCAGGGGTGGGGGCCGGCGTCGGGGTCGCCAGCGGCGTGTCCATGGTGTGGACGAAGTCTTCGATGGCCGCGCGGTCGGCCTCCTGCTGCGCGCTCCCCGCGCCGGGCGCAGGCAGCCCCGCGAGGAACTCCTCGACGCGCAGCAGCAGGGATCGACGGGCCGCGTTGTGAGCCCTCAGGACGGCGACCTCCCGCTCGCGTTCGTCGGCGGCGGCCTCCTCGGCCAGGATCGCCAGCCGCCGCGCCGTCTCCTCGGCCTCCTCGGCGACGGCCGCGGCCTCGGCCTCCGAGCGGGCGCGCTCGTCGCTGGACTTCAGGAGGGCCCGGGCGCGCGCCGCCGGCTCGGGGTCCTGACCGAACTCCGCCGAGTACCACGCCGCGAACGTCTCCAGCTGCGCAGCCGCGGGCTCCAGCGCGGCGGGGTCGCCCAGCGAGGCCTCGACGCGTTGGGTGAGCAGGTCCGCGAAGACGTCCGCGAGGTCCCCGATCTCGCCCTCGAGCGGAGGGGCGTCGTCGCCGAGGCTCCAGGGGACCGGCGCCCACGCCTCGTCCCCCCCCGCGGGGGTCCAGGGGTCCCATCCCCAGGGCGCGAACACGCCGCGCTCGAGGGTGGCCCCCGCCTCGCGGGGCATCAAGCGGTACTCGTCGTGGTGCCGCCACGCGGACACGAGCATGAGGACGGCCAACAGGAGCGCGGCCCCCGCTCCCGCGCGCGGGACCCAGCCGAAGAGGGCCTCTTCGGGGCCGAAAGGCGCGTCGTCCGTCACGCCCGAAGCCTACAGCAGCGGCACCACGGCGCGGCCGCCCGCCCCGACGTCTACACTCGCGGCGATGTCCCTCCCCGTCGTCGACGAACCCGCGGCCGAGCTCTACACGCGCGAAGGGAGTCCTTGCGCGACCTGCTCCTGCTCGTTCATGACGATGCGGGGCGGCGCGGGCGTGGCGCCCGGGTTCGAGGTGGGCGCCGGGCTGACCCTCCGGGTGTGCCGGGTGGGCCTCGATCCGGTGATCGCCGACGAGGGGACCGACCGCCTGTGGTGCGACCACTACAAGGGCTTCTCGGAGCTGGTCCCGATGAGCCCCGACGACCTCGAAGCGATGCAGACCGAGTGCAGCCGCGGCTTCCTCGGAGACCTCGCCCAGGGCATCCGCCCGGTCCCTCGCCAGGTCGCGGACCTCCCCTGGTACGACCGCGGCTTCCGCGAGGGGTGGCTGCCCCCGCACCGCATCGAAGAGGAGCCCCCACGCGAAGGCGACGCGCCTCACATTCGGGGCCCGTGGGACCAGTTCGTCGTGGTCGGCGCCACCCCCGCGTACGGCGACGGCCACACCCCGGCGAGGGCCCGGTGCGTGCTTCAGGCCAAGGATCGGCGCTCGTACCTCCTGTCCCCCGCGCCCGACCGCGAGCAGGTGGCGGGGACGCCCAAGGCCCACACGTGGTGGGTCGGGCAGGTCGCGGCCGGGGCGGCGGTCCCCCTCGAGGCCCCCATCGCCGCCAAGCGCCACCACGCGATGCTCATCCTGCGGGGAGGCGACCGCGTCCTGGAGCCCCACGCGTACGCGTACGCGCCGGACGCGGACCTCGAGGCCGAGCTCGATCGCATCGCGGACGGGCAGCTCGCCGCCGCCCGGGCCGCCCTGAAGCACGACAACCCCGTGGTCGCGGACCTCTGCATCCGGAAGGGCCTCAAGGCGCGGCCGGACCACGCGGGCCTCCGCGGGCTGCAGGAGCAGCGGGGATGAACCGCGAACGGCTCCGGGCGGCCCTGCCCTACGCGCTGCCCGCGCTCGTGATCGTCGTGTTCGTGGTGCATCGCCTCTACGTCGCCCTCACGGCGGGCGACCTCGTGTACCCGATCGAGCCCAGCGAGGCCAAGAACACCCAGATCGCGTGGGACCTCATGACCGGCCGCTTCGGCGAGCACGGCTACGAGCTGCGGTCGTACATCGCCAACTCGGGCTCGGTGCACCACGCCTCGTACAGCACGACGGCGTTCGTCTACTGGACGGTCAGCAAGTTCCTCGGCTTCACGCTGCTGTCGGTCCGGATCGTGCCGCTGCTCTTCTGGATCGTCGCCCTCGTGCTGTGGTTGGGGCTGCTGGTTCGCCTCCTGGGCACCACCACGGCCACCCTCGCGGGCGTGGGCCTCTTCCTCGTGCCCACCCTGTTCATCGGCTTCCAGCTCACGTTCCTCGGGTGCCACTCGGAGTCGGTGTTGCCGCTGACGGCGCTCATCGCGGCGTGGATGTTCTGGAGCGCGCACGACGGCTCGGACTGGCGACGCTGGGCGATCTTCGGCGTCGCGGGCGGCTACTGCGCCATCTTCAGCTACCTGCTGTGGCCCATCATCGGGCTGCTCCTGGCCGTCTCCCTGCTGCCTCCGCGGCCGAGGGGCGACCGCCGGGCCTGGCTGGCGCTGGCCGCCGGGTTCGCGGTGGGGCTGTGGCCGCTGTGGCTGATCCTCGTCCTCGACCCCCGGGCCCTGACGGTCTCGATCACGGAGCAGCAGGACACGACGCTGGTCAACACCGCCCTGGGGCGCGGCCAGGGGATGGACGCCTTCGTCTCGGCGTTCAAGCAGAACCTCCCCTACGGCCACAACGACTACTGGAAGGCGCAGAACACCGCCGGCCCGCTGCACGGCGGCCCGAACTTCGAGGATCGGGCCTACCGCCTGCTCGTGTTCGGACCTCTCCTGCTGCTCCCCTGGGCGATCACGGACAAGCGCCCCCTGGTCCGCAAGCTGGCGACGCTGGTCGCCATCGTCCCGCCGATCACCTACACGTGGCTGGCGTTCGCGTCGCCCTGGAAGCCCCACATCCCCGTCCGCTACTTCATCCCGTTCGCCCTGCTCGGCTTCAGCGCCCCCGCGGTCGGCGTCGGGCTCGCCCTCGAGCGCTGGAAGGGCGGAGCGGCCTCCCGGGTCGGCGCCGTGGCCCTGGGGGCGGCGTGCGTCGGCTCGATGCTGTGGGTCGCGGGGCCCCGCCTCGAGGAGGCGAAGGCCGCGGTGCGCATGGACCGCCTCGACGCGCTCCAGGAGCACCGCTACGTCACCTACTACAACCTGGGCATGGGCAACGTGTGGCCCCAACAGGCGCCCGAGGTGAACGACCTGCTCGACGTCCGCACCGCCCAGGGAGACCCGGAGAGGTTCTTCGGCCTGCAGGCCGCGTTGTGGGGCAGCGGCGGCCAACGGCTGGGCCTCGGCCTCGGCAACTGGGACCCCCCGGAGTACGTCTGGGACGCGATGCGCGGAGGCATCTCCGAGTGGCACGAGCGCCAGCAGTGGAAGCCGGTGGAGGAGTGGGAGAACCCCGCGAAGGTCGCGAACAACATCGGCTGGGGGTCCGGGATCCTCACCGCTTGGGACGCCGCCGCGGTCGCCCGGATCGCGGCCGACGCTTCGGCCGACCCCGACTGGCCCGAGGTCCTGCCGTGGGCCGACTTCTGGGAGGGCTACGGGTTCGGCTGGGGTCGCGCCCGGGGCGACGCGCCCTCCACCATCGACGCGCTCCCGGCGGTCCTGCCGGAGCTGCACCGAGAAGCGATCATTCGCGGGCTCGAAGCGGGCCGCGCGCTGGGCGACGTGCCTCCCGCCACCGGGAAGCCGCTCTTCGCCTCCATCCGAGGATGTGCCACGTGAGAATCACCAAGGTCTACACGCGAACCGGCGACAAGGGCGGCACTCGCCTCGTGGGCGGGCGCAAAGTCTCCAAGGACGACATCCGCATCGAGACCTACGGCACGTCCGACGAGCTGAACTCGATCCTGGGCATCGTCCGGGCGGAGTTGGCGCGTTCGCAGGCCCCATCGGATGCGCGTACCCAGCTCGATTCGTGGCTCGAGGCCGTCCAGAACGACCTGTTCAACCTAGGAAGCGACCTCGCGACCCTCGTGGAGGACCGCTGGGAGGGGATTCGCCTCGTGAACGAGGCCGACGTGAAGCGGCTCGAGGATGAGATCGACGCGATGAACGAGATCCTCCCGCCGCTCGAGGAGTTCATCCTCCCGGGCGGCGGTCCCGTGTCGGCGTTCCTGCACCAGGGGCGCACCGTCTGTCGTCGCGCCGAGCGGCTCGTGGTGACGCTGCAGCGGGAGCAGGAGATCAACCCCCAGGCGGTCGTCTACCTCAATCGGCTGTCGGACTGGCTGTTCGTCGCGGGCCGCTGGGTCGCGAAGGCGATGAACGAGCCCGAGTTCCTCTGGGATCGCACCCGGTGAGGGACCTCAGCGGCGCTTGAGGGCGCCCAGCGCCTCGGCGCGCCGCAGGAACTGCTCGTAGATCGCGTCGGTGCGGTGCCGCTGATCCCAGTCCGGCCGCTCGGGCAGCGCGTCGAGGTAGGCCTCCAGCTCGGGCTGGCCGGTCACCGGGGCGAGGTCCCGTCCGCCGCCGCCGATGGAGCTGCACTCGGGGCGATACAGGACGTCGTCGTCGGCCTCGATCACCGGCAGGTCGAGCGGCGGACGCGGGTCGAGCGCGGCGATGCGGTCCCAGTCGAGCAGGTCGGTGAGGTCGTTCGCGGCGGCGTCGCGCTCGTTGAGCGGCTCGAGCCCGAACCGACGCTCCAGGAACGCCAGCCAGGACGTGTGGTCGTAGACGGTGTCGCTGACCATCTGCTTCACGTAGGGGCCCGCGACCACGGTCGGCACGCGGAAGCCCATCCGGGTGAATTCGGCGTACGGATCGGCCGTCTCCGGGGGTGGGACGTGATCGAAGAAGCCGCCGTGCTCGTCGTAGGTGATGACCAGCAGCATCCGCTCCCACTGGGGGCTCGCGGCGAGGGCGCGGTACACCGAGTTGATCAAGACCTGCCCCGCCAGGGGGTGCGCCGGCGGGTGGTCGTCGTTGCGCCCGAAGATCGGGTCGATCACGGTGGCGGGGGGCAGGATCCCGCGCTCGGCGTGGCCCCAGAAGAAGTCCATCTCCTCGAAGGTCCCGTTGGCCCGGGCGTCGGGCACCAGGCCTGCGAACCCGACGTTGCCGAAGTAGCCGCCGTAGGGGATGCCCGCGTCGTGCAGCCGGTCGAAGATCGACGGCGCGCCCCCGAAGTCCGGCGGATCGTTGCCGTGCTCCCCGAAGCTGCTCGCCATGAGCGAGTAGAAGCGGTTGGGCCAGGTGGAGGAGAGGACCGAGCAGAACCACCTCTGGCAGAGCGCGTACTCGTCCGCGAGCGCGTAGGACGCGGGCAGCATCTCGCGATCCCAGAAGCCCATCACGCGGTGCGCTTCGTCGGGTCCGTGGCGGTCTTCGTGCTCGCGGACGAACCCGTCGTTGGCGCCGTCGCCCCACTGCGTGTGGGTGTCGGCCCAGCCGTGAGGCGGATCCGGGATGCAGTCGCGGTCCGCCGGGTGCACGAACACCGGGGTGCCGTCGCGCGTCGGGTTCGACATGTCCTCGGTGAGGCCGTCGACGTCCGCGCGGCCCTCCACCAGCGAGTACGCCCCGAAGTAGTGGTCGAACGTGCGGTTCTCCATCATCAGGAAGACCACGGTGTCGATGGCCTCCTCGAGGGTGCCGTCGGTGCGCGGGGCCTCGTCGGTCGGCTCGCAGGCCGCCCCGCCCGCGAGCGCAGCGGCGCCGAGGCCTTGGAGGGCGCGCCTGCGGGTGGGGGAGAACGGCTTCTTCGGGCTCATGACTACTCCTCGACGAACGGGAGGAGGGTAGCGGCCGCGGTGACGTCGCCGAAGTCGTTGGGATCAGAGCTCACCGGCGAGGGCCTTGCGGTACAGCTCCTCGAGGTCCGCGGCGGTCACCGGGATCGGGTTCGTGGGCGCGGTGGGATCGGCGGCGGCGGCGGGCGCGAGCTCGGCGGCGTGGTGCTCCTCGAAGCCCAACGCGGCCGACGTGTGGGGGATGCCGATGCCCTCGCGCAGGTCGAGCACCCACTTCAGGAACCCGTCGAACGACGTGTCGGCGAGGCGCAGGTACGCGGCCAGCCGGGTGATCCGATCCTCGATCGCGGACCGGTTGTGCACGAGCACGTACGGCATGAAGACGGCGTTGGTGAGGCCGTGGTGCGCGTGCAGGGCGACGCCCACCGGGTGGGAGAGGCTGTGGATGGCGCCGAGCCCCTTCTGGAACGCGGTCGCGCCCATGGTGGAGGCGATCAGCATGTCGGCGCGCGCTTCGACGTCCGCCCCGTCGTAGACCGCCGGGTGCAGCGACTTGGCCACGAGCCGGATGCCCTCCACGGCGATCCCGTCGGCCATGGGGTGATGGCCCGGGGCGCAGTAGGCCTCGAGGTTGTGGGCGAGGGCGTCCATGCCCACGGCGGCGGTGATCTTCGGCGGCAGCCCGACGGTCAGCTCCGGGTCCGCGATCACCCGCCCGGGGAGCATCTTGGCGTGGAAGACGATGATCTTCCGACCGCCCGGCGCGGACCGATCGTCGGGGTTCACGATCACCGAGCAGCGGCCCACCTCGGACCCCGTCCCCGACGTGGTGGGCACGGCGACGACGGGCAGCATCCCCTCTTCGTCCACCCGCAGATGGTTGTCGCCGACGTCCTCGAAGTCCCACAGCGGGCGGGTCTGCCCGGCCATCAAGGCCACGGCCTTGCCCACGTCCAGGGCCGACCCGCCCCCGAACGCCACGACGCCGTCGCAGCCCCCGCCCCGCAGCGCCGCCAAGCCGCGCTCGACGTCCGCCCCCGCCGGGTTGCCGCCCACGTCGCCGAACAGGATGGGGCGCAGCCCCGAGCCCTCGAGCACGTCCAGCGCGCGCTGCGTGATCGGGAGCGGCAGCAGCCCCCGATCGGTGAGCAGCAGCGGAGCGGACATGCCCAGCTCCTTGCACGCGTCGCCCAGCTCGGCGATGCGACCGGGGCCGAAGCGGATGGGGGTGGGGTAGTTCCAAGAGCCCGTGATCATGTTCAGGCCTTTCGCAGGTGGAAGCTCTTGGGCCGCGTGAGCTGCTCGTAGCCGACGCGGGAGAGGGTGGCGCCGCGGCCGCTGTCCTTCACCCCGGTCCAGGCGAGATCGGGATCGAGGTAGTCGCACCGGTTCATGAACACGGTGCCTGTCTCGAGGCGCTCCCCGAGGGCCAGGGCGGCGGCCTCGTCCTTCGTCCAGATCGACGCGGTGAGGCCGTAGCGGCTGTCGTTCATGAGGCGGACGGCGTGGTCGTCGTCGTCCACGGGCATCACCCCCACGACGGGGCCGAAGGTCTCCTCGGACATGAGGGCCATGTCGTGGTTCACGTCGACGTAGAGGTTCGGCGCCACGAACGCGCCGGAGGTGTCCCATCGGTCGGCGACCACGCCCCGGGCGCCCGCGGCCTCGGCGGCGGCGATCTGGGCGCGCACGGCGTCGGCGTTGCGCTCGCGGACGAGCGGGCCGAGCGTGGTCTCCGGGTCCATCGGGTCGCCGACCACGTACCCCGCCATCACCTCCGCGGCCGCCGCCACGAAGGCGTCGAAGGAGTCGCGATGGACGTAGATGCGCTCGATGCCGCAGCAGGACTGGCCGCTGTTGAAGCACGCGCCGTCCACGAGGTTCTCGGCCGCGTTCGCGACGTCCGCGTCCGCCCTCACGTAGGCCGGATCCTTGCCCCCGAGCTCGAGACCCACGCCGACGAATCGCTTCGCCGCGGCCTCCAAGACCGCGTGCCCGCCCTCGACGGAGCCGGTGAAGCACACGTGGTCGACCCGGTCGTCGCCCACCATGTCGGCGACGGTGGCGTGGGTGGCGTGCACGTACTGGAAGACGCCCACGGGGAGCCCGGCCTCGCCGGCGGCCTCGGCCCAGCGCTCCGCCACCAGCGCGGTCTGCTCGCTGTGCTTCAGCACCACGACGTTCCCCGCCACCAGCGCCGGCACGACCGCGTTCACCGCCGTCAGCCACGGGTAGTTCCAGGGGGACAGCACGAGCACCACGCCCAGGGGCTCCCGCCGCACGAAGCGGGTGAAGCCCTCCCGGGCCGGGGCCTGCACGTCCGCGAGCGCGTCGTCGGCCATCGCCAGCATCGCCCGCGCCCGCTGCTCGAAGCCCGCGATCTCGCCCCCGCAGTACCGGATCGGGCGGCCGACCTGCAGCGCGATCTCCCGGGCGAGGTCGTCCTTGCGCGCGACGACCGCGTCGACCATGGCGGCGACGGCGGCGATGCGGGTGGAGCGAGGGGTCGCGCGCCACCCGGAGAGGGCGGCGCGGGCGGCGGTCAGGGTCGCGTCGACGGCGTGGGCGTCGGCGTAGTCCCGGGAGAAGAGGACGTCGCCCGAGGCGGGCGAGGCGGTCGAAAACTGCATGGCTCGATCTCCGCGCGCACCATGCCCCCGGAAGGCGGCGGGCTCAATCGCCACTGGCAGGTACGCTCCGATCGTGCGGTTCGACGAGACCTACGAAGAGGCGGTCCTACTGGCCGACGGCCGCGCGGTGGTGCTGCGGCTGCTCCGACCGACCGACGAGCACCGCGCGCTCCTCCGCGAGGGCTTCTCACGGCTCTCGGATCGCTCTCGATACCTCCGCTTCTTCTCCGGGAAGCCGCGACTCACGGACGCGGAGGTCGCTTACCTCACGGACACCGACGGCCCGAACCACCTCGCCATCGGAGCGCTCGACGAGACGTCGGAACCGGTGAAGGGCGTCGGGGTCGCGCGGTGGCTCCGTCTTCCAGACCGTCCGGAGGCAGCCGAACCCGCCGTGACGGTCGTCGACGAGGCGCAGGGCCTTGGGCTCGGGACCTTGCTGATGCGTCGCCTGGTGGAGGCAGCCGTCGAGCACGGCGTGCAGGAGTTCCACGCGGAGTTTCTCGGCGAGAATGAACCCGTGCGGGCGATGCTCCGAGACGTCGCGCCGGACACGATCTTTCGCGACGACGGCGACGGCGTGATGGTGGCCGAGATGCCCCTCCCGGGAGCTCGGCCGCACCTCGCCTCGGTGGGCTCGACGCCCGTGGAGGCACTCATTCGCCGGGTACTGAAGCATCACGCGTCCATCGCGAAGGACCTGGTCCACGGGACCATGTGAGCCGGGGGGAGGGGCAGTGGGCAAGATCTCCCACTACGGCCTCGCCGGCCCCCCCGGCACCCCTGCCGTGGGAAATGCCGGCCACCGCAGGAGCCGCCCGGACCGCAAGGGCCGTCCCCCGAGCTAGATGATCTCGAAGTACCGCTTGAGTTCCCAGTCCGTGATCGCCTTGCGGAACTCGCGCTCTTCCCACTCGCGGGTGGCCGCGTAGTGCTCCACGAACTCGTCCCCGAACACGGAACGCGCGGCCTCCGAGCCCTTCAACGCGCCCGCGGCGTCCCAGAGCGTCTGGGGCAGGGCGGACTCGTCGGGCAAGTCCTGGGTGTAGGCGTTGCCCACGATCATGGGCGGCAGCTCGAGCTCGTGCTCGATCCCGTAGAGGCCGGACCCGATCACGGCC
>Ga0209992_10001058_pt1 | contig 31586 bp, 33 predicted proteins | sample 2SBtaG_2_FD_182564 | JGI IMG/M metagenome (GOLD analysis project Ga0209992, IMG submission 182564) | Deep subsurface microbial communities from Kolumbo volcano to uncover new lineages of life (NeLLi) - 2SBTROV12_ACTIVE470 metaG (SPAdes)... | ecosystem: Environmental > Aquatic > Marine >... | reverse complement strand
TCGGAGCGGTCGATTCGATCGAGTTGGTCACGATCGGGCAACGCAAAGGGCTGGGGTTGCCCGGCGGCACCGACCCGAAGTATGTCGTCGATGTGGATGCTGCGGCCGGTCACGTAGTGGTCGGGACCAAGGACGACTTGCAAACCAGCTACACCCCGCTCGACTCTTGGCAATGGGTCGGCGCACCGGTAGCTGGTCAAGTCGAACTGCAGTGCTCGGCCCACGGTGCGGTCGCCGCTGGCATGGTGGGTTCCGACGGGGTCTCGTGGAAGGCTGACCACCGGCGTATCGCCGCCGGCCAGAGCATCGTTGCCTATGTCGACGATCTGGTTGTTGGCGGCGGTATTGCCGGACGGTAACCGCCGAGTCGCTAGGCGATCGGTAGACCCCGATCGGCGGCAACCCGGAGCAGCGTCGCCGGACGCGTTGGCGAAAACAGCAGCGACCTGATCACCTGTTCCTCGGCCTCACCACGACCGGTCACCATCGACACCGTGACTGGCTCGTTCAGACGTAGTTCGAGCGCCAGACCGAGGGCCTGATTTGTGAGATCGGTGCCCGCGGTGTCTCGACGCGCCGGACCCAGGCCCGCGATCTCGCGGCTGACAAACAAGACCGGTTCGAGCAACGTTGTTGGATCGTGCACCACAACGCCGTTGGGCACGAACACAATGAATCGGCTGGTGAGCGCATGAAGGGCATTGATAGCGAACCAGGCAACGGGGAATCCGATCACGACGGCGAGGGCGCCCAACACCCACCGGGTGTCGGCTAGAAGCAGCGGGCCGATTGCCAGCCCACCGAGAACTGCTGCAGTGGTTGGTCCGACCAAGAACATCAACGCCACGCCCGGCGCCTTGAGCAAGAAGCGCTGTTCGTCGCCGTAGCTGACCCCGTCGACGAACCGGTCACCAACGCCCGGTAGAAGCGTGACGAGAACGGCCACCGCCGCGACGACCACGCCGACGGTGCTGGTGACCGAGGTTTCGACGCCGGCGGCGGCCCAAATCGCGGCGACGAATCCGCCGATGGTCCCGACTCGTACGATTGTGAGCGTCACCGGCCTCGGAACAGCCATAGCTGCCAACACCGCGGCCCAAAGCAACCATGCCGCGATCGACACCGTGCTTCGGAACGGATTGTCGACATCGGCGAGTCGAGTGCCTATCAGTTCGCCGGCTGCGAAGGGCTGGCTGATCCACAACGCGACCATCAGCGCGGTCTGACGCTGGCGCGGGCTTTGAGGCAATGCGAACACGGCAGCCAAACTATCGACGCCTCCGCCAAACTATCCTCAATCGCGATGGCCGAAGCTTCCAAAGATCCAGCTCCCGAGCAACTTGCGGCTCGTGCCGCGGCCCTGCGGGCCACGCTTGAGCATCACGCCCGCATCTATCACGAGCTCGATCAGCCCGAGATCCCCGATGCCGAGTACGACCGTCTATTGCGCGAGTTGACCGACATCGAAGAGGCCAACCCCGATCTACGAGCCGATAACTCCATTACCGAGCAGGTCGGAGGGGCGATAAACAGTGCGTTTTCGCCGGTGACCCACACGGTTCCGATGATGTCGTTGCACAACGCGTTCGACATCGACGAACTGCGGTCGTGGAACGATCGGGTGGTTCGTCGACTCGATGGGCGCGTGGTGCCGCGGTTCGCGGTCGAACTGAAGTTCGACGGTCTGGCGATTTCGCTGCGGTACGAAGATGGCCGACTGGTCCAGGGGGCCACGAGAGGCGACGGCAAGGTCGGGGAGGATGTCACCCACAATGTCGCCACCATCGCCGACATTCCTCACCAGTTGGTCGGCGACGCCCCGCCAGTGCTCGAAGTTCGCGGCGAGGTCTATATGCGGCTGTCCAGTTTTGCCGAACTCAACCAACGCCAGCGCGACGAAGCGGCCGAGACCGGACGCGACGCCAAGCTCTACGTCAATCCTCGCAATACCGCGGCCGGTTCGCTTCGCCAGATCGATGCCGCGGTCACCGCCTCTCGCCAGCTGTCGTTTTTTTGTTACCAACTCGGGTTGGTCGAAGGGGGACCGGCGCTCGGATCACACTCCGAGACCCTCGACTGGCTCGGCTCGCTCGGGTTACCGATCAACGAACACACCCGCGGTTTCGAATCGATCGACGCCGTCGAGACCCGCATTTCAGAGTTTCAATCACAACGTCACGATCTCGACTACGAATTCGACGGTGTGGTGGTCAAAGTCGACGATCTTGGCCTGCAGTCCGAGTTGGGCGCCGATGCCAAGGCCCCGCGCTGGGCCATTGCCTACAAGCTCCCGCCCGAGGAACGCACGACCCGGTTGCTCGACATTCATGTCTCGATCGGTCCGTCGGGGCGGGCCACGCCCTTTGCCATGCTCGATCCGGTGTTTGTTGGAGGGGTCACGGTTGGCACTGCCACGTTGCACAACCAAGATCAGGTAGCGGCCAAAGACGTCCGGCCGGGCGACATCGTGATCGTACGCCGCGCTGGTGATGTCATTCCCGAAGTCGTCGGACCAGTTCTGTCTGAACGGGCACCCGAATCGTCGCCGTGGGTTTTTCCCACCGACTGCCCGGTGTGCGGCAAACCGTTGGTTCGCGACAACGAGCAGGCCGCGACCCATTGTGTCAATTTCCGGTGTCCCCGCCAGGTGCGAGGCCGTATCGAACACTTCGTCGGTCGAGCGGCTATGGATATCGAGTACCTCGGCGAGAAGAACATCGACCGGTTCGTGAGCATCGGACTGCTTGACGACGTGGCCGACCTCTACACCCTTGACTTCGACAAAGTTCTCGAACTAGAGGGTTTCAAGGAGCGATCGGTCGAGAACCTTCGCAACGCCATCGAGGCTTCGAAAGCGCGCCCGCTGGGAAACCTGCTCTTTGGTTTGCGCATCCCCGAGATCGGCCAGGTCAATGGCCAAACCCTTGCGTCGGCGTTCGGTTCGATGGACCGGATCGTCGATGCAACGGTCGAAGAGATCGCCGCCGTCGACGGGTTCGGGTCGGTGATTGCCGACGCGGTCTACGGCTGGTTCGCCACCGACTCGGCCCGGAATCTCATCACGCGGCTTCAAACCGCCGGACTCACCATGCAAGCGGCCGAGGTCGACCGGTCAAAGCCGCAAACCCTGGTTGACAAGGCAGTGGTGGTTAGCGGCACGCTTGAAGGTTTCAGTCGTGACGGGGCCAAGGAAGCAATCGTCGAGCGAGGCGGAAAGTCGCCGGGAAGCGTCTCAAAGAAGACCTTCGCACTGGTTGTCGGCTCCGACCCGGGGGCCTCCAAGGTCACCAAAGCCGAGGAGGCGGGCGTTCCCATCTTGGACGAGCAAGGGTTTCTTGAATTGTTGCGGACCGGTGAGGCCCCGGCCGCTAGTTGACGGTGAAGGCCCACTCGATGCGGTCGACGTTTCCTGGTTGAGCAATCTCCTCAAACACCGCTTCGGCGCAGTTGAAATCGGCGGCAAGCGATTCGATGGGCTTGTCCTGGCCAGGGGTGAACAGGAACTGCTGCAAACCTTCGACGTATCTAGTGTTGGAAGTGACGTCGACAGGCAGAGTGCAGTTGGCGTTGGCCGAAATGGTGAGCCTCACCAGCCGGTATCCGGCCGCTAAGTCGATACCCACGGTCTGTTGCTGAAGGACTTCGTCGCCGCGGTTGGGGATCAAGGCATCGACGGCCGGATTGTTGAGCACCGAATCGTCGTCGTTGCCGCTGTTGCCGATGATGAACGCGCTCGACAAGAGCACGAGACCGACCAAGATCATGAAACCGAAGATGAGTTTTTGTTTCCGAGCCACGTCACGATCCTGCCAGATTGCGACCCCAAAACCGATGCCGGGATTCGCTGAGCGGAGAGTCACCCTCAGTGGTCGTTGGGCGGTTACGTTTGAGCGATGTCATCAGAGCCGCTCGACGGCGAAGTGGGCCGCGTTCTCGGCGGCCGCTACCGCCTGCTGCTACCGATTGGTAGCGGGGCTTCAGCGCGCGTTTACTTGGCTGACGACATCACCCTGCGACGACGCGTCGCCGTCAAGGTCTTGCACCAAGGCCTCGCCTCCGACGATGCGTTTCTGCGGCGCTTTCGCGCCGAAGCACAGTCCGCGGCTTCGCTCAACAATCCTCACGTTCTCGGCGTGTACGACTGGGGAAACGACGAGCTTCCATTTCTGGTGACCGAGTTTCTGGGTGGCGGATCGCTGCGTTCGCTGCTCGCCGCCGGTCACCGGCTCACAACTTCTCAGGCCTTGCTGGTCGGACTCGAAGCGGCGCGTGGCCTCGACTACGCCCACGGACAGGAACTGATCCATCGAGATATCAAGCCCGCCAACCTGCTCTTTGACGACAGCGGCCGTTTGCGCATTGCCGACTTTGGACTGGCTCGGGCCATCGCCGAGGCGGGGTGGACCGACGAAGAAGGTTCGCTGGTCGGCACGGCTCGCTACGCGGCGCCAGAACAGGCCAGAGGCGAACGGGTCGGGCCTGCCGCCGACGTCTACTCGCTGGCACTGGTAATCAACGAGGCGGTATGCGGCGAGGTGCCGTTTACCTCCGACACCACTATCGCGACGCTCATGGCTCGCGCCGACGCCCCATTCGAACCCGACCTCAGCCTCGGGCCGCTGCAGAGTGTGTTGCGTCGCGCCGGCGCGCTCGATCCCGGCGATCGTCCTTCCGCTGGCGAGCTGGCGGCGTCACTGATGTCGAGTGCCAGCGATTTGGCTCGACCGACCCCGCTACCGCTCGTTGGCGCGGCGTTGCCTGGCGAAGGGCAGCTTGACCAAACCGAACACGGCACCTTGCACGCCGCGGCCCTGCCGCGCTTGGTGATGCCGGTGGAAGAGACGGCCCCCGCCAAACGCTGGCCTTGGGCGGTATTGCTCGGCGCGATCCTTGCCACCGCCGCGGCGGCCGGTTTGGTGGGTTGGCAGGCCAGCAAGACCGAGTCGCACCCGGTCCCCGACGTGGCAACGATGACCCGCCTCGAAGCAATCGAATCACTCGCCGACTTGGGGTGGGAGTTGTCGTTTGCCGATGTTCGAGAGGCCGGCACGGTGCTCGATGAGGTCACCGGGACCGACCCGGCCGCCGGCGTCGAGCTCGATGTTGGTTCGCCCCTCACGCTGTTTGTTTCTTTGGGCGAACCGCTGGTTGATGTACCTGATGTGGCGGGCCTCACCGTCACTGATGCTCGAGACCAACTCACTCGCCAGGGCCTCAGGGTTGGTGACATTCGAGACATCGATGACGAAACGGTTCCCGCCGGTTTGGTTATCAGAGCGGTGTCGCCGGGCCAAGCCGCCGAACTCGAACCGGGCGAGTCGGTCGACTTGTTGGTTTCGACCGGACCAGCCCAACGGATCGTTCCGGCGCTGCCCGCCACCGGTTCGCCCAGCGAGGCCGGGACTTCTCTGATCGATCTGCGGCTCGTGCCGGTCGAGGATCACGAGTTCTCCGACACCGTTGCGCTTGGTCAAGTCATCCGGTTCGAGCCGTCCCCGGGAGCCTTTGTGGCGGCTGATTCCGAGGTTGTGATCGTGGTTTCCGATGGCCCTGCTCCCCGAGAGGTACCCGCGGTTATCGGACTCGATGTCGACGAAGCCACTGCGATTCTCGAAGATGCTGGATTTGTGGTGGTCGGAGTCCAAGGATCCCCGTCGCTGCCGGTCCTGGCCACCGATCCCAAAGCCGGCGAGGTTCATGCTGTCGGCACCGAGATCGTGATCGCGACCAGCCTGAGCGGCTGAGCGGCTGACCAGCCTGAGCGGCTGAGCGGCTGACCAGCCTGAGCGGCTGAGATGCGGTCTCAGGCGGTGACGGCATCGACGCGCCGCACAACCTCCCGCACGATCGAAACCTGTTGGTCGTCGGCCGGCGGAGCGAACGTCGAGGCGAGCATCAACACCTTCGATGAGTCGCCGGTCAGTTTGACCTGCCCGCCCATTAGCGCCGGCATCACCGCGGCCGCGTCACGGTCGACGAAAAGCTGACGGGCCAGCGTGTACGGCAATTCGATACCGAAATCGGAATTGGCCAAATGGCCGTGCTCGATCATCAGCGTCGGTCCATTGGTGTCGATGTGACCCAATACGGGGCCGTCGCCAAATGGGGGATCGGTGACGGTCACGTTGGCCGCCAAGTCCAGTTCGACCGGCCCGTCGTGGTCGATGAATTCGGCGCGAATGTCTTGCACGGCCGAAATCCATTCGGGACTGAGAAAGGCGTGACGCATATCTGCGCAGCGTAGACGCGTCGGCTGCCTATCCTTTGGGCCATGTCTGAACGCATTACCCGCGACGAGGTAGTCCACGTCGCACGCCTGGCCCGGCTCACTTTGACCGACGCCGAAATTGACGAGTTCACCGGCCAGCTTGGCGACATCCTGGAACACGCTGCTGATGTCGAAGCACTCGATGTGGGCGACATTGCCCCCACTTCTCACCCGTTGCCGCTCACCAATGTTTTTAGGGCCGACGAGCGCCGCGAATCGCTAGACCGTGAAGAGGTTCTGGCCCAGGCGCCGGCCGCCGAGAACGGACAGTATCGGGTACCTCCCGTTCTGGGGGAATCACAATGAGTGCCCTCGAAATCGCCCAACAGGTTCGCTCGGGCCAACGCCAAGCCGTCGACGTACTCGAAGAGCATCTCGCCCGAATAGCGGCTTCTGATGACGAGATCCACGCGTTCAACCTGGTTATCGCCGACGCCGCCCGCGAGACCGCTGCTCGTGTCGATGAAACCGTCGCGAGTGGTGAGGATCCCGGCCCGCTCGCCGGCGTTCCAGTCGCGCTCAAAGACAACATGTGTACGCGCGGTATCGCTACTACGTGCTCGTCGAAGATTCTCGAGGGCTGGGAACCGCCCTATGACGCAACGGTGGTGAGCCGATTGCGCAACGCTGGTGCGGTGGCGGTCGGCAAAACCAACCTTGACGAGTTCGCGATGGGGTCATCAACGGAGAACTCGGCGTTCGGGCCGACCCGAAACCCCCTCGACCACTCACGTGTGCCGGGCGGGTCCAGCGGTGGCAGCGCGGCGGCCGTCGCTGCTGGCTTCGCCACTTTGGCCCTGGGTTCCGACACGGGCGGCTCGATCCGCCAGCCCGCGGCGTTTTGTGGTGTGGTCGGCATGAAACCCACCTACGGGGCGGTTTCTCGCTACGGCCTGATTGCCTTTGGTTCCTCGCTTGATCAGATCGGGCCGTTCTCGCGAACGGTTGCCGAGTCGGCGGCCGTGCTCGAAGTTATCGGCGGCCACGATTCGCGGGATTCGACATCAATCGATCGGCCGACGTTCGACCTTCAGGGAGTGCTCGATCGTGGCGTGCAAGGCATGCGCATCGGGATTCTCACCGAGCTTTCCGGCGGCTCGGGCGGAGTCGAAGGCATCAATTCCGATGTGATCGCCAGGACTCAAGCCGCCGCCGCCGCCCTCGAAGCGGCGGGCGCTTCCATACACGAAGTGTCGGTCCCGTCATCAACCCTCGGGCTCAGCGCCTACTACCTGGTCGCGCCGGCCGAAGCGTCAAGCAACCTCAGCCGCTACGACGGCGTGCGCTACGGACTGCGGGTCGATGCTGCAACAACGGGCGAAATGAACGCCGCTACCCGCACCGCCGGTTTCGGAGCCGAAGTCAAACGGCGGATCATGCTTGGCACCTATGCCCTGTCGGCGGGCTACTACGACGCGTTCTATGGCAAGGCCCTCAAGGTCCGAACCCTGATGCTGCAAGAGTTCGCCGAGGTTTATGCCGACGTCGACTTGTTGTTGACCCCCACTGCCCCCACCACCGCTTTTGCTCTGGGGGAGCGGACCGCCGACCCCATGACCATGTACGTCAACGACGTTTGCACGATTCCGTCCAACCTCACTGGCCATCCAGCCATATCGGTTCCCTTTGGTGTGGGCGACGACGGGTTGCCGGTCGGCGTGCAAATCCTCGGACCAGCGTTGTCAGAACCGTCCATCTATCAGGCCGCGGCAGTGCTCGAGTCCGCAGCGGGCGAGGGGAGTGCGCTATGAGCACCGTTCACGAACCGTCGTTGCCTTCGGAGTGGGAGTTGGTCGTGGGCCTCGAGGTTCACGTCGAGTTGGCCACCCAGACCAAGTTGTTTTGTGGTTGCGCCAACCAGTTCAGCAGCGAACCCAACACCAACGTCTGTCCGACGTGTCTGGGTTTGCCGGGCTCGTTGCCGGTGATGAACGGCCGCGCTGTCGAATACGCCATGCGTCTCGGCCGGGCTCTCGAATGCGATGTCAACCCGTCGGTAATGGCCCGCAAGAACTACTTCTACCCCGACATGGCCAAGGACTACCAGACCACCCAATACGACCAGCCCACCAACAGCGACGGTCAACTGGTCTTGGCCGACGGTTTCGTAGTCGGAATCGAACGAGCCCACATCGAAGAAGACGCCGGGAAATCGACCCATGTGGGTGGCGGCGGGCGTATCAACGACGCCACCTATTCGCTCGTCGACTACAACCGGGCCGGAGTGCCACTAGTGGAGATTGTGAGTCGCCCCGATCTGCGAACGGTCGATCACGCCAAGTCTTACGTGTCGGAGTTGCACGACATTCTGCTCGCCATCGGGGTTAGTGACGCCAAGATGGAAGAGGGCTCGATGCGCGTAGATGCCAATGTGTCTTTGCGTCCGGCTGGGTCTGACGAACTGCGCACTCGGTGCGAACTCAAGAACATCAACTCGATTCGGTCGATGGGCCGCGCCATCGAATACGAAGCGCAACGCCACCTCGACCTCTACAACAACGGCGAATCACCGCGGCAAGAAACTCGACATTGGGACGAAGATCAGGGCCGGTCCACGTCTGGTCGAGCCAAGGAAGACGCCGACGATTATCGGTACTTTCAGGAGCCCGATCTTGTTCCGCTGGTGCCATCGGCCGAGGACATTGTTGCGATCGACGCGGCCATGCCCGTACTCCCTGCGGCGCGCCGAACCCGGCTCGGCGAGTTGTCTTCGGTACCACCCGACGTTCTCGCCACGGTTGTCGAGCGGGGCCAAGATGCATTGGCGTTCGGGGCGATCGACGCCGGTGCCGATGCCGACAAGACCCTCACCCGGATCCAAAACGATCTAGCGGTGGACGACTGGTCAAACGTCACGGCCGAAGCGCTTGGCACCGTGATCATCATGGAGACGGGCGGCGAGCTCAGCGCTACCCAGTCAAAGCAAGTTCTCTCGGTACTGGTCCAGCACGGTGGAGATCCCCGCAAGATCGCCGCCAACCTCGGATTCGAAGCCATGGAGTCCGACGAGCTCGAAAGTCTTGTCGATCAGCTCATCGCTGACAACGCCGACGAATGGGCGCGGTTCTGTGGCGACGACGACAACGACCGTAAGAAGATGCAAGGTTTCTTCACCGGTCAGATCATGAAAGCCACTCGGGGCCAGGCCGATGGCCGCGCCGTCGGCGAGCTTCTTGCCCGCAAGTCGGTGAGCTAGACGGTCGCTCCGAGCACCTGCCAGGCGTGGCCACGGAACCGCGCCAGCAACGAAACGGCGCGTGCCGCTATCCAGGCCCCGAGCGCGGCCCACAACCAGCCGATACCCAGGTCGAATCGAAGTACTCCGAGCGCGCCGACGATGAGAACTCCCGACGCTGCCGCCATTGCCTTGGCCAGGAATCGCAAGTCTCCCGCCCCGATGAGGATGCCGTCCAGCGCGAACACCACGCCGTTGAGCGGCTGCCAAAGCGCCACGTGAAGCAACAAGAACCCGACCAACGCGGTTACCGCCGGGTCGTCACTGAAGATCGACGGCACCAACGGCGAGGTTGCCAGCACCACAAGTCCGAGCAGAACCCCGCCCCACCACCCCCACTGGATCATGCGGGTACCAAGGCGTCGCGCTTCGTCGGCGTTGCCTGCGCCCAGAGCCTTGCCGATCAATGCTTGAGCCGCGATGGCAACGGCATCGAGACTGAAGGCAAGAATGCTCCAGACCTGAAACGAGATCTCGTGGGCGGCAAGATCGGTCGTGCCTATACGGGCCGCTACGGCCAGCGTGATCGTGAGCCCGCCCCGCAGCGCGGTGGTACGAAGCAGAAGATCGAACCCCGTACCGGCGAGCTGACCAATCGTGCGCCGGTCGGGCCGCATGCTCACGCCGTGTTGGCTGACCGCCGAGCGGATCCACATGGCAAAGAATCCCGCGGCAATCCAGTGAGCAATCACGGTCGACAGCGCCGATGCGCCGATGCCGAAACCCAACCCGTAGATCAAGATGATCTCGAGCACGAGATTGAACAGCGCGGTTCCGAGCGCGACATAGAACGGTCGGCGGGTGTCTTGCAATCCGCGCAGATAGCCGACGCCGGCGAGCCCGATGAGCATGGCCGGAACGCCGGCAAGGCTGATGCGCAGGTACACCAGAGCATGGTCGCCAACTTCGGCCTCAGCGCCCATGAGAGCCAGCAGCGGCTCGGCGAACACGAACGTGACGAGGCTGACCATCACGCCGACGATGAAGGCCAGCCACACGCTTTGCACCGCCTGATGGGCGGCAAGGCGATCCTCTCCGGCGCCTAGCAGTCGAGCAACAGCCGACGTCGTGCCGTAGGCCAGGAAGATAAAGATCGCGAACGTGATCAAGAGGATCGACGAGGCCAGCGCCAGTCCCCCTAGTTCGGGGGTGCCCAGATGTCCGACTACCGCGGTGTCGGCCAGAATGTAGAGGGGTTCGGCGATGAGTGCGCCGAGGGCGGGGAGCGCCAGTCGAAGAATCTCGCGATCGGTGGGGCCCCAGCCTGTCCGCGTTTTCAGCCATGACTTCATGAGCAGTAGTCGCGTTCGTAGAGGTCGGGAGCAGTCCAAGCCCCGGTTGCTTTGTCGAATGCCGCCGCGGCGGGCGTCATCCATTCGGTTCGTCCGGCCCGTACCGCCGACGAGGAGATTTCGAGCAAGTCGGGAGCAACGTCGAGCGCATGTTCGGACGGAACAACATGAGGGGAGCGAGGGGCAAGGGCAAGAGTGGGGAGTCGGGCGAGGGCCTCGTGCATGTCGTCGGCGGTGCGGTACCACACCGGATCATTGACCTGAGCCCACTTGTCGGCGCCCATTACGACCACGTCGTAGGACTCGGCGATATCAGCGATGAGCTGGTGTTCGGTGACAATCACACCGAGCCCTTCGATCGACTCGACGGATGCCTTCATCACCTGGAGACGATGGGTCAGAGACGGAACGCTGACCGCGTCTTTGCCCAATGCCGTGACGGAGATGGCGAAATCGACTCGATCCAGGCGATGGGCCGAAAGTGCGGCGAGGGCGATCTGGATGTGGGCAACAGTCGGTGGATTGAACGATCCGGGGTAGACGCCAACGCGCAAAGAACGATTCACGTTGCCATGTTGACCTGATGTCGCCATACTTCCCAACGTGAACTGCGCTCCCTTTGTCCTCCTCGTAGTAGTAGGCCTTAGCTAGCGCGCGTCCACGTCTTCTCGACTGAATGTGCGCCACGACCTCCCAACGGGAGGTCGTTTGCTTTTTCGGCCGATAGTTTTTGTCCGTTCGCCTAGCGACCCAACCTGGATTCATCCCATGAGCAAAACTCCAACCAACGGCGGTGATGCCCTCATCCGTGCCCTCGAACTCGAAGGTGTCGACGTGATGTTTGGCCTTCCAGGGGGCGCGATTCTTCCGGTCTATGACCCGATCCGCGACTCGTCGATCCGTCACGTGCTGGTGCGTCACGAGCAGGGCGCCGGCCACATGGCCCAAGGGTACGCCCACGCAACTGGTCGCCCGGGCGTCGCCATGGTCACGAGCGGGCCCGCGGCGACCAACGTCGTTACCCCGTTGCTCGACGCCTATATGGACTCGGTTCCGATGGTGTGCATCACCGGGCAGGTTCCGTATTCGGCCATTGGCACCGACGCGTTCCAAGAGGCCGATACCACCGGTATCACCATGGCCGCGACCAAGCACAACTTCTTGGTCACCGATGCTCAAGACATTCCGCGGATCATTCACGAGGCGTTCCACATCGCCACGACCGGCCGTCCCGGGCCGGTGCTGGTCGACATCCCCAAAGACGTCGTCGACCCCAACAATCCCGCTTCGGCTATCGACTGGTACGAGCCCACCGACGTCGATATGGAACTGCCTGGCTACAACCCGGTTACTGAGGGCGATCCCAAGCTCATTCGAGAAGCGGTCGAGTTGATCCGTGATGCCGAACGTCCCGTTCTCTACGTGGGTGGGGGAATCCTCAAAGCTCGGGCCGCCGAGGCGCTCTTGGCCTTTGCCGAAATGACCCAGATCCCGGTGGTCACCACCCTGATGGCGCGCGGGGCGTTCCCCGACCGCCACGACTTGTGTCTCGGCATGCCGGGCATGCACGGCAACTACACGGCAGTGACCGCCATGCAAGAGTCCGACTTGTTGATCTCGCTCGGAGCTCGTTTCGACGATCGGGTGACCGGTCGACTCGACGGGTTTGCGCCTACCGCCAAGATCGTGCACGTCGACATCGACCCGGCCGAACTCGGCAAGGTCCGCCAATACAACGTCGGCATCCAAGGCGACTGCAAGCTGGTCATCGAAGAAATGATCGCCGCTATGGCCGAGCTCGGCGGAGCCGACGCCCAAACCGACCGGGGCGCTTGGCGATCCACCGTGTCGGGTTGGCAAGAGAAGTTCCCCCTGGTGTACGAACAGTCGGCGCCCGGCGAAAAGCTCAAGCCGCAGTACGTCATCGAAGAACTCCGGGATCACAATCCGGCCGACACCATTTTGTGTTCTGGGGTGGGTCAGCACCAGATGTACGCCAGCCAGTACTGGAAGTTCGATCATCCCTACACGTGGATCAATTCCGGCGGCCTCGGCACGATGGGTTTCTCGATCCCCGCAGCAATCGGGGCCAAAGCCGGCATGCCCGACCGTCGGGTTTGGGCGGTCGACGGTGATGGTTGTTTCCAGATGACGGCCCAGGAGCTGGTCACTGCAACGGTCGAGAAAATCCCGATCAAAGTGGCCTTGCTCAACAACTCCTACCTCGGCATGGTTCGTCAGTGGCAGGAGATGTTCTACGACGAGCGTTACAGCGAAGTGCATCTATCCGATTCGGTGCCGGATTTCGTCAAGTGGTCAGAAGCAATGGGTTGCGAAGCCATTCGGGTCGAGTCACCCGAAGAGGTTGCGCCGGCGATCGAGCGAGCCAACGAGATCAACGACCGGTCAGTAGTTGTGGAGTTTCGCACCGATGCGAGGGAGAATGTCTTCCCGATGGTGGCGTCAGGCAAAACGAACTCCGAAATTATGGTCGACCCCAGCCAACAAGGGCTCCTGTCATGAGCGCTTGGAACACCATTGTTACTACCGTCGAGAACAAGCCGGGCGTGCTTGCTCGGGTGGCCGGGTTGTTTTCGCGGCGCGGCTACAACATCCACTCTTTGGCGGTCGCCCCCACCGACGACGCGCGGTTCAGCCGCATAACCTTCACGGTCAACGTCGACGAGTCACCCCTCGACCAAGTTGTTAAGCAACTCAACAAGCTGATCAATGTGGTCGAAATTAGCGAGCTCGACCCCGACGAGTCGGTCGAACGAGAACTCATGCTCATCACCGTCAAGGCCGACGAGCGCCGCCAGGAACTGCTCCAGGTCATCGACGACTGGCGCGCCTACGTGCTCAGCGAGAACGAGTCGGCGATGATGATGTCGTTGTCGGCGCGGCCAGCTCGCCTCGACGAATTCGAAGAGAACCTCCGTCCCTTTGGGATCGAGGCCATTCAACGCACCGGCCGGGTTGCTTTGCCGGGGCTCAACTAGATCGCCCTTCGGGGACTTAACTCAGCCCTCAGGGGACCAAAGGAAGGGACAGGCCATGGCCAATATCTATTACGAAAAGGACGTCGATCGCTCGGCGATCGCCAATCGCAAGGTTGCGATTCTCGGTTACGGATCGCAAGGGCACGCCCACGCGTTGAACCTCAAAGAATCGGGGATCGACGTACGCGTCGGCTTGCGCGACGGTTCGTCGTCGGCGGCAAAGGCCGAGGCCGCGGGCCTGACGGTTCGCTCCATCGCCGACGCATCAGCCGAGGCCGATGTCGTGATGATGCTGATGCCCGACACCGAGATGGCCGCGATCTACGAGTCCGATGTTGCTCCTAACCTCAGCGACGGCGATGCCTTGTTCTTTGCCCACGGTTTCAACATCCGGTTCGACCTGATCAGCCCGGCCGAAGGCCTCGATGTGTGCATGGTTGCGCCCAAGGGTCCCGGTCATCTGGTACGTCGCACTTACACCGAAGGCGGCGGTGTGCCGGCGCTTATTGCCGTCGAACAGGACGCAACCGGTGGGGCCAAGGCGCTGGCGTTGGCCTACGCCGACGCGATCGGTGGTGCTCGTGCGGGTGTGATCGAGACCACGTTCACCGAAGAAACCGAGACCGATCTGTTCGGTGAGCAAGCGGTGCTCTGTGGCGGAACCACCCGTCTGGTGCAGTCGGGCTTCGAGACTCTCATCGAGGCTGGTTATCAACCCGAGGTCGCCTATTTCGAATGCCTTCACGAGCTCAAGCTCATAGTCGACTTGATGTACGAAGAGGGCATTGCCGGGATGCGCTACAGCGTTTCTGACACCGCCGAGTGGGGAGATCTGGTCAGCGGTCCGCGGGTCGTGAACGACGAAACCAAGGCCACCATGAAGCAGATTCTCACCGAAATCCAGGACGGCACCTTTGCTACCAATTGGGTCAACGAGAGCCGCACCGGCCGGGCCAATTTCCTTCGCCTCGAACAAGCCGGGCACGATCACCCGATCGAAACAATCGGCAAAGAGCTCCGCGCCATGATGCCCTGGATCTCCGCCGGCAAACAATCCGTCACCGAATCCAGCGGCGGCCAAGGGATGTAGTTGGATTTGTGCACCGAATCGGGGCCTCTGGCCCCGGATTCGGTGCACAAATCATGGAAATAGAGCGTTGAGGGCGGTCCAGGCCTGCAGGATCGCCGCCACTATCGTTGGTCCTATTACGCCAGCCAGTACGGCGTAGGTGCTGTAGCGCACCCACTTGGGTCGGTTGCTGAAGCGACGTCGGTGATACATCGCGTCGAGCGCGTCTACTTCGGCATTCGAATCGTGATCCCCGGCGAGCAGAATGGTCGCGTCTTCGGCGACTTCGCTTCGCACCACGACCGAAAACACCCTTTCAACAACATGGTGCGGAGCGACAGACGCCGCCGGGTCGCCCAGCACGACGCCTTCAATCCCGGCGCCGCCGAGCATTGCGACGGCGAGGTCGGCGTCGAATCGAGTGGTGAACTCGGCGACTATCGAGTTTCCGGGCAACGGTCGCATCGAGCCAGTCTGCCCGCCAGCGACGGTTCAGAGCACGCGGGTGCTCGCTAGGGTGCTGCACTGCATGACGAACGCCATCGAAGTCCGCGATTTAACCAAGGCCTATGCCCACAATCAAGCCGTGGACGGGCTGACTTTCGACGTCGCTCGCGGCGAGATCTTTGCGATCCTTGGTCCGAACGGCGCGGGAAAATCTACCGCGGTCGAAATACTCGAAGGCCACCGGACAAGGGACGGTGGTTCGGTATCGGTTCTCGGTGTCGACCCAGCCACTGGTGGCCGGGCCTTTCGCGACCGAATCGGCATTGTCTTGCAGGCTGCCGGTATCGACAAGGAGCTCACGGTCGGGGAGGTCCTGGATTTGTACGGCTCGGCGTACTCCCGGCGTCGACCGGCCGACGAAGTCTTGGCCATGGTCGAGCTAGTCGAAAAGTCTGATGATCGTGTCTCGACCCTCTCGGGCGGTCAACAGCGACGGGTCGATCTCGCGCTTGGCCTCATTGGTGATCCCGAGCTGATCTTCTTGGACGAACCCACCACCGGCTTCGATCCCGCCGCTCGTCGCCGTAGTTGGGAACTGATCGAGGCTCTGGCCAGCAAGGGAACCACGGTGGTCCTGACTACGCACTACCTCGAGGAAGCCGAGTACCTGGCCGATCGAGTCGCGGTGATGGCCTCCGGCAAGATCGTGGCCAGCGGCACCCCCGACGAGTTGAGAGCAAGCGCCGATGCCGGCACCGTCATTCGGTTTACGTTGCCGGCGGTCGACGCGGCTCTCGCCGGCCTCCTCGATCCGCTGGTGGGCAATGCCACCGGGCGAGATGGCAAGATCGAGATTGTCACTGCGAAGCCGACCGCCGATCTGGCTCACGTTACGGCGTGGGCGGTGAGCCACGGCATCGAACTCGCCGGTCTCTCGGTCGAATCCATGAATCTCGAAGACGTGTACTTGCGATTGGTCGGCGACGAGGTGGTGTCGTCATGAACGATCTTCGGCTGCTCTTCAAAAGTGTGCGGGCTGAGAACCGAATTTTTTGGCGAACGCCGATCGGGGCATTTTTCACCCTCGGGCTTCCGCTGATCATGTTGGTTTTGTTCGTTGCGATGTTCGGCAACGAAGCGGGCTTCAGCGGGAGCATCACGACCTCGCAGTTCTACGCTCCAGGTCTGGCGGTGTTTGCCGCCGCATCAGCGACCTACACCAATATCGGAATGTTGCTCACTGTTCGCCGAGATGATGGGATTCTCAAGCGGATGAGAGGAACCCCCATCCCGCCCCGCGTGTTCTTGGCTGGCGTCGTGCTATCGGCGGTGTGGATCGCCTTTGTTTCAACGGTGATCATGGTGGGGCTTGGCATCGTGGCTTATGGGATCAACATCGAACTCGCCAAGGTGCCGGCGATGCTGCTTTCGTTTGTTATCGGAGCGGTTTGTTTCGCGACGCTTGGCATAACACTTGCCTCGGTGGCGAAGTCGGCAGCATCAGCGCCAGCGATTGCCAATGCCACGCTGCTGCCGTTGGGGTTCGTGTCGAACGTCTTCGTGAGCTTTGGGCAGGACTCGCCGCGCTGGCTCGAAGTGGTGGGCGACATTTTTCCCCTCAAACACTTTGCCACCGCGTTCTCGGCATCGATGAATCCGTTTACCCAGACGCCGGCGATCGAGTGGGGGCATCTCGGTGTGTTGTTGCTTTGGACCGCCGGAGGTGCCCTAGTGGCTTCCCGTAAGTTCACCTGGGAACCGGTCGCGGGCGCCACGCCGCGAGGTCGACGAAGTCGACGGTCTCGCTGACACCTGTCAATCTGTCGGGATGCTTTCGAAGTTTGACGATTTCCCGATCCATCAGACCCCCGAACCGGTTGCTCATCCGGGGACCAGCGACAAAGACTTCTACGAGCGCTACTGGTTCAACGGGTATTCAAAGACCGGCGATTTCTTCCTGGGCGTCGGAACCGCGCTTTATCCCCATCTCGGGTTGCACGACAGCGCCGTTTCGGTTGTTCACGATGGCCGTCAGTATGCGTTTCACGCGTCGGCGGTGAGCACCGACGAACCCACCGATATGCAGATCGGGCCGTTTTGTCTCGAAATTGTCGAACCGATGAGGTCGTGTCGGGTCACGGTCGTCGACAACGAGACCGATTTCGCTTGTGATCTGCTGTTCGAGGGGCGCACATCGTGTGTGGAGGAGCCTCGTCATCACTTGGGGCGGGGTCCGCGCAAGATCATGGACACGACCCGTTTCACCCAGCTCGGCCACTGGAGCGGATGGGTCGAGTTCGGCGGCACTCGAATCGAGCTTCAGCGCGAGAACACGTGGGGAACGAAGGATCGTTCGTGGGGGGTCCGGCCGCTCATAGGCGGCGACAAGCGGGGTGCGCCGCCCAAGGGCGGTCTGGGCGGCCTGTTCTTTTTGTGGGCGCCGCTGAACTTCGACGACTTCTGCCTGCACTATCAACTGTTTGACGACAGTCTCGGGCGGCCGCTCTTTCAGGTTGGCGCGAAACTCCCGGTTTATCCGACTCACCACGATCTGCCTGGGGTTGAGGACGATGCAGTGGAACACATGCGCAATCTCGAACACCAGGTCACGTTCAAGTCGGGCAATCGAATGATCCGCCAAGCCGAAATCGCAATGACCTCGTTGGTCGATGACGCTCGCCACGTTGTTGAACTGGAGCCACTGTTCGCGTTTCGGATGAAAGGACTCGGCTACTCGCATCCGAAATGGGTGCACGGTCAGTACCACGGCGAGATGGCGGTCGAGCTCGAAAGTTGGGATCTTGACGACGTTGACGAAACCGCGTACGAAAATCAGCACGTGCAGCACTTCGTGAGGGCTCGCTACGGCCCCCACGAAGGCATTGGCGTCCTCGAACAGAATATTCTGGGCCCCTACCGTAAATACGGCTTGGAGGGCTTCTTCGATGCTCCTGACTACGACTGAGGCCGCCGATGACTCCCTATGACGAGTTCGGCCTGTTTCACGAGAACGCCGCCGAGTACGACCTGACGTTCGACGCACCGCCGCTGGTGCGACGAGAGTCGGTGGCGCTTTCGTCGGGGCTGAGGTTGAGTGCGTTGGTTTGGGGCGACGGCGATCCTGAGCTCGTCTTGATCCATGGCGGTGCCCAAAACGCCCACACGTGGGACACAGTTGCGATGAGGTTGGCGCGGCCGCTGGTGGCGATCGATCTGCCGGGCCACGGCCACTCCGATCACCGACCGGCTCACGACTACACGCCGGTGTCGATGGCTGCTGATCTCGCAGTGGCGATCGAGGCGTTGGCCCCCAACGCCGCGGCGGTGGTCGCCATGTCGCTTGGCGGGATGACGGCGATCTGTTTGGCGGCTGATCATCCCGATCTTGTGCGTCGACTCGGCGTTGTTGACGTCACGCCCGGAACGGACCATGACAAGGCCGAACCGATCATCGCGTTCGTCGACGGCCCGGAGTATTTCGAGAGCTTTCAGCAGATCCTCGATCGCACGATCGAGTTCAATCCGGGTCGGTCAGAATCGAGTTTGCGGCGTGGCATTTTGCACAATGCTCACGAACTCGACGATGGTCGCTGGACATGGCGCTATGACCGGATGCGCGATTGGAAGGTGAGCGGCGAGCATGCTCCGGCTTTCGATGTCTTGTGGGGAAAGGTCGACTTGGTAAACGTGCCGATCACACTGTGGCAGGGCGGGAAGTGGAGCGTCATCGGCGACGAAGATGTCGACGAGTGGATGCAAAGGCGACCCGACACCGTGCACATTGTTGTGCCGGGCGCCGGTCATTCGATTCAAGGTGACAAGCCCATGGAGATGGCGTCTCTGATCGAAGACTTGCTGGAACGCTGATGTCGTTTGTGAACCTTATGACCCCCGGCCGGTTCGGGGCCATCGATCTTCGTAATCGGGTAGTGATGGCGCCCATGACTCGGTCGCGGGCCAATGCCAATGGCGACCCCAACAAGTTGATGGTCGAGTATTACCGCCAGCGCGCCGGTGCGGGCTTGATAATCACCGAGGGGGTGTACCCAACCGAGGTCGGCAAGGGGTACTGCCGCACCCCGGGTCTGGTCGATCGTCATCAAGGCGAGTTGTGGAGCCGCGTCACCGATGCCGTGCATGCTGAGGGTGGTTCGATCGTGATGCAGATGATGCATGTTGGTCGGGTTGCGCACCCCGACAACAAGGAGCCGGGAGTCGAGACGATCGCTCCCTCCGCCGTTGCCGCGAAATGGAAAATGTTTACCGACACCGATGGCGGGCTGATGCAGCCTTGCCCGGTTCCGAGGGAACTTGACACCCACGAAATTCCGGGCGTGATCGACGACTTTGCCCGGTGCACGGCCCTGGCCTACGAGGCTGGTTTCGACGGCGTCGAGCTGCACGGTACAAGCGGCTATCTCCCCGCCCAGTTTCTGTCGACCGGCACCAATCGGCGGATCGACGAATGGGGCGGCAGCCTCGCCAACCGGCTGCGATTCTTCGTGGAGGTAGCCGCGGCGATGGCCGCGGTGGACGGCGGCCAACGTGTGGGATTTCGAATCTGCCCCGGCAATCCTTACAACGACCTTCATGACGATGATCCCGAAGAGACGTTCACGGCCCTGTTGGGCGAGCTGAATCCTCTGGGTCTGGCTTACTGCCATGTGCTGCGTATGGCTTCGACTGGGATCGATAACGAGGCGTTGGCTCGTCAGGGATTCGACGGCCCGTTGATCATCAACGACAGCTACACACCCCAGGAGGCGCGTCACGCTCTCGAGCAGGGCGTGGGCGATGCCGTGTCGTTTGGTCGTTTGTACATAACCAATCCCGATCTAGCCGAACGAATCGGCACCGGAACGAATTTGGCCTCGACGGAGGCAGCCCACATCTACGACCCCGGGCCTGAGGGCTACACCGATTTCCCGACCGCTTAGCCGGCCGGGTTCATCAGTTTGAACGCTTCGCCAAACGGGACTCCGGCCCGGCGGCCGCGATCTTGAGCGTTGGTCCGGATCCGTTGCCCGAAGGCCTCGGCTTGTGAGCCGTCGTCGTTGGCGGCAATAACCATCGTGGTCTCGAACTGGCTTTCGTGAGCGAGAAGGGCATCGACCTGCCGGGCGACGTGATGGGCCTCGACTGACTCGGTCAGATCTGGTTCTTCGCATTCGAACAGGAGCAGATGATCGGGGCGGTGGTGAGCCAGCCCATCGTTTATGTGTTCGCGATTGAAGTGAGGATCTCGGGCTGCTACTACACCATCGACGGCTAGCTGGCCGGCGGCGCGATGGTCGGGGTGCATTCGCCAACGCCGCCAAGGATCGTGGCCGAGGACGACATCGGGTCGGGTCTGGCGAATGACCCGAGCGACCGCCCCTCGAAGGACAAGAGCAACGTCGAGTTCTCCGTCGACCTGGTCGAGGAAATGGACTTGAGCCCCGGGATGAATCCGCCTGGCCGCCGCGGTTTGCTCGCGGCGTCGCCTAGAGATGAGCTCGGCTTTGTCGGCGTCGACGTCCCACGTTCCTTTTGAACCATCGGTGCATACAAGAAAGTGGATAGCGGCACCGGCATCGGCCCACTTGGCAAGCGTTGCGCCGCACTCGAATTCGATGTCGTCGGGGTGAGCACCGATGGCCAGCGCGCTCGATGGGGTGGGGATGTTGACTCGCATCGGCAGGTCCTTACCGGGATAGTTCGACGAGATCGGCTGGATGGTCGACGTCGAGGGCCAGGGTTGGGTCCTCGATTACGGTTACATCAAGTCCCAACCGGGCTGCTTCGGCCCGGTGGGCCTCGAAGGATCCGGGGCCGTAGCAAAAGTTGAAGTCGACGTGCGCCGGGATCGACACCACATTTGACCCATCGCCGTGACGGTCCGGTGCAATGGCCAGGCCCGGACCGCGCACAATCCGAAGATCGTTGGCCCGCGGCAGATCGGCGTGAGCGATGATTATGCGTCCTTGGGCGGTGATTTCGCAACGAAGGGCGTTGACGGCGGCCGATACCGATGGGTTGAGCCCGTTGACGAGAGGGGCAATGACCCCGGCCCTGAGGCCCGCGGCCCATGTTGCTACGGCCGGGTCGTCGCTCACGACTCTTACGGGCAAATCGTGAGCGGCCCGCACGACCCGCTCGGCCATTGCTCGCGCCAGTCGTTCGCGGTCGGATGCGGCCAGCACTGCGGACAGGCGGGACTTGGCATCGGCGAATGATCGAATCGGGATTAGCACGACTGAGTCGAGCAACGAGGCTGGGGTCACGGTGTGGTTCGCAAGTTCCGGGTCGCAAATGTCAAAGCTCGGTGGGTCTTCGACGCAGTCTATGGTGAGGCCATGGACATGAGGATCGCGGTTGTCGGAAGTGGATCGTGGGGGACAACCGTTGCCCATCTCTGTGCTCACAACGCGGTCACCGTGGTGCATTCGAGGCGCGACGACGTGGTCGAGGCCATAAACACACGTCATTGCAACCCGCGCTACCTCGATGGATTCGATCTGCACCCGTCGCTCACCGCTTCGAGTGATTTGTCCGAGGTGGTGAGTACGGCCGACGTGTTGGTGATGGGTGTTCCTTCGGCCGGGTTTCGCGACACGCTTCGCGAGGTCGCCCCGCATCTTCGCCCGTGGGTTCCGGTGGTTTCGCTGGCCAAGGGTCTCGAGCTCGGCACCGGCAAACGAATGACCGAACTAGTAGAGGAAGAACTTCCCGGTCACCCGGTAGGTGTCTTGACGGGCCCAAATCTGGCCAAGGAAATTCTCGCCGGAAGCGCGGCGGCGGCGGTTATTGCCTTCACCGATCAAACCATCGCCGAACGGCTGCAAGAGGTCTTTGCGTCGGCGCTGTTTCGGGTCTACTCGAGCACCGATGTGGTCGGCTGCGAGTTGGGCGGCGCACTCAAGAACGTGATCGCCCTTGCCGCGGGGATGGCTGATGGTCTGGGCACCGGTGATAACACCCGGGCCGCGGTAATGACTCGCGGCTTGGCCGAGCTCACCCGCTTGGGGGTTGCTTTGGGCGGCGAACCGCACACGTTCGCGGGTTTGGCCGGCATGGGCGATTTGTTGGCGACCTGTATGAGTCCGCAAAGCCGAAACCGTTATGTCGGCGAACAGTTGGGTCGGGGACGTTCGCTTGACGAAATTGCTGCGGAGATGAACCAAGTCGCCGAGGGCGTCAAGTCGGCCCCCATCGTGGTGGCTTTGGCCCAGGCCGTCGGCGTTTATATGCCGATCGCCGAACAGATGTGTGCTTGTGTCGAGCAAGGGCGAAGCGCCGTCGACGCGTACGCTGGCCTCGTGCAAAATCCGGCATCTCGCGAGATCGACCCAGACTGATTACTTATGGCTATTCGTGACGTTTTGCGGCGCCGTTCTGCCGCGCCCCTCGGTCCTGGCTTTGGCGCCCTCATCGGTGATCTCGACGGGCCGATCGGTCGCATAAGTCCGTCGGGGGTGGTTTGCCTTGGCGACCAGTCGTGCAAGATCGAGTGGGGCGTTCGGTGTGCAGATCGTTGGCGCCTGGCCCACGAAGAACGCGCGGTGCGCCAAAATCGCGTTGACGACACCCCGGTTTATGAGACCTGGCTTCGTGTGCCTGGCGGCGACGTCATCCAGCGGGTCGCAGTACTGAACGACGGCCGCGGTCGGTCGATCGTCGTCGAGTACGAAAACGACTCTGCCGAGGCGGTCATGGTCGCGACGGTTGGCCGCGCCGCCAAGAGTGTTGAGGCCAGTCTCGAATGTGTCGTGGTTGGGTCGTCGGAGTGGATTCGGCCCCAACGACCTGCTGGCGCCGTCGCGGTGAGTTCCGACATCTGGGCCGCGGTGACATCCGATGCCGGGTCGGCGGACGCGGCCGGTCACGGCGACGTCGCCATGTTGCATGCGCTGCCTCATCGCCAGAAGCTTGTGGTTGTCGTTGGAATCGAAGGCCAGCTGCCGAGTCGGCCGCTTAGGCCTACCGATGCCGCCGCCGGTTGGCGAACCGTTACAGCGCGATCGCTTCAGGTCGAGGTGCCCGACCTCGAACTCACCGCCGCTTGGCGACGTATTGTTTGCGATCTGATCTTGGCCGCCGGCGATACCGATGTTGTTGCTGCTGGCGAGGCCGCGTGGTGGCTTGATCTGGCTGGTCTTCACGACGAGGCCGATCGAGCCCGCCGGACGGTGCTCGATGCCTGCGATCGCGGTCAACTAACGGCTGACGGGGCGGTTGTTGCGTTGCGAGCCTTGGCGTCTCGCGATCTGCGAACTGCCGAACCGTCGGGCCTTGACGAACTCGCCGGGCCACTCGTGCGAGTAGCGGGGTCGATGCTTGATCGCGAGACGGCGAGCATCGTTGCCCGAGCGCTGGAAATCTCATGGCCCAAGGGAGCCGCCGACGCCCTGCGTCTTCTTGATGATCTCACCGTCGAGCGTCGTTCGGACTCGTCGCTCGTTGCGGCGGCCGCGGCAAACGTGCTGGGTTCGCTCTTTCGCGATGGCCGATCGTCGAGAACCATACAGATGCTGCCCGAAGTTCCCGCGGCTTGGGACGGACAGCCGATCGACGTGCGAGGCCTCGCCACCGGACTCGGAACGTTGTCGTTCAGCGTGCGGTGGCATGGCGACCGGCCGGCCGCGTTGTGGGAACGGGTCGGCGGCCCCGACGATGTCATGATCGCGTGCGGCGGCTTCGGAAATGACTGGTCGACCAACGAACGCAACGGCGAAGCCTTGCTTGACCGGCGATGACCGCTTCTGTCCTTCGTGGTTCGCTCAAGAAGCGTTCTCCGGGGCTTCGCTTCGAGCGAGAATTGTGGGCTGGCGGCAAGGATGTGGTGGTTGGCATCGACGAGGTGGGTAGAGGCGCATGGGCCGGCCCGCTGACGCTGGCTGGGGTAGTCGTACCTCGTGACAAGCGGCTTTACAAGGTCCGCGATTCGAAGATGCTCAACAGCTCCGAACGAGAGCTGATGCATGGTCGGGTCATGGACTGGGCTGATCACGTTTCGGTGGGGCACGCCAGTCAAGCCGAATGCGACGAGCTTGGCATGTCGGCCGCTCAGAAGCTCGCCGCACAACGTGTGCTGAACAACCTTGCGGTGACCGTCGATCACGTTCTGGTGGATGGCAACTGGGACTTCGTCGAGACCCATCCCACGACTCTGCTGGTCAAAGGCGACGCCATCAGTTTGTCGATTGCCGCAGCATCGATAGTCGCCAAGGTCACTCGCGATCAAATGATGCGGGATTGGCATCTCACCTACCCGGCCTATTCATTCGCCGGCAACAAGGGTTATCCATGCCCCAAACACAAGGCTGCTTTGGCGGCCTACGGCCCTTGTACGATTCACCGCCGCCGCTGGGCGTTTATGGACGATCTGCGCTGGACGGCAATTCCGCGTTTGGAGGAGCGACAAGATGAACCGCAACTGGGCCTCTTCTAGGCCCGAGATCGCACTCGTAGTTTGGACGCTGTTTGTCTGGGCTTCTCGACTCCGGCTGGTCCTCACCAACGACGATCTCGGCGGGTGGGACACGACATGGCGGGTTGGCGTCGTGGTGTTGTTTACCGCCCTTGGTCTAGCCGCGGGCTGGGGCGTGGTTCGCCAACCGGCATGGGCTTGGCCAGCGATGCGGGCCCTGGCTGTTTGGTCGGTCGGTTATTGGGCGGTTCGCGGCACGGCGATCATGCTCGACGATCACGAGACGAGCTTTCTGATTGTTCATGCCGTGCTGATGATCGTGTCGATTGGGTTGGCCATGTGGGTCTGGGTCCGACATAGTCGCTAACCTGCGAATCGCTATGGGACAGCCGGTCACTCTTCTTCGCACTTCCTCGCCTCGGCCCGGAATTGTGCGCTTCGAACTAAATCGCAGCCTCACCGGTATGGGGCACGTTCGCTACACCGCGGACGACACGATTACCGAAACCGATCCGGCGGCCGATTTGGCCAAACGAATCTTTGCCGCGGGCGGTGTTGAGGCCGTGCACATCTACTCCTCGATGGTCACCTGCGAATTGGCTTCGAGCGATCCCGGCGATCTCGAGGCTGCCATTACCGGTCTCTACACCTTCTACCTGCCAGGTGTCGAGATCCCGAGCGACGAAGAACTTGTCGCCATGTTCGAGGGTTAAGCCCACCGCCGAATCCACGAATGCATGGCGATCCCGGCAGCCACGCCGGCGTTGATGCTGCGGGTAGAGCCGTACTGGCTGATCGAGTAAGTAGCGGCGCACGCCGCGCTGGCGGCGGTCGATAATCCCGGACCTTCCTGTCCAAAGAGCAGTAGCGACTGTTCGGGTAGTTCGCTGGTTTCGATGGCAACTGATCCTGGCAAGTTGTCGATCCCGACCATTGTGAGGTCGTTGCCGGCCGCCCATTCCGTGAGGGCTTCGACATCGACATGATGACGCACATGCTGGTAAACGTCGGTCATCATCGCGCCTCGCCGGTTCCATTTGCGTTTGCCAACAATGTGAACTTCGGCGGCTAGGAACGCATTGGCGGTACGAACAATGGTGCCAATGTTTCGGTCGTGTTCCCAGTTCTCGATTGCGACGTGGAAGCTATGGCGACGCGGGTCCAGGTCGGCCACGATGGCGTCGACCTTCCAGTAGCGGTATTGGTCGACCACGTTGCGTCGGTCGCCTTGGGCCAGCAGTTCGGGGTCGAGTCGGGGATCGTCAGGCCAGGGTTGAGCACGGGGGCCGACACCTACCTCGGGGTTGGTCATCGGGGGCCCCGGCGCCGCTGCTTTGGTGGCCGCGTATGGGATTGAGGATCGGCTACCGAGTTGGCGCCGGGGATCTGATGAAAGTGGTCGGTCCAGCCAGAACCGTTCCAGTAGCGCAGAGTTGCGTCGGCTCCGCTCGGGTCGGCGTACCAGCCCGCGGCGGCATGGTTGGGGTCGGGATCAGATGCTGCGACTTCGCCCATACCGGCAAAGATCGACGTCAGGTTGACCGATGTGGCGGCTGACTCGGGGTCGGTGCGTTCGTCTTGAAAGGTTCGTAACGCTTCGGACACCGAGCGGTCTGGCCCTTCGTAGGGCGGGAGTCCTTCCATTTCGCGCAGCAGGTTGATTCGTTCGGATAGGGGAGGGTGGGTCGAGAACATGTCGTTGAACTTGCGGCCCCGGCCTTTGGTTTCGTGATCGTCGGGGGATTCGATCCACAAGTGCGAGGTGGCGTGGCTTGTGCGCCGAACCACCGTGATATCGGCGTCGAGTTTCTCGAGGGCTTGGCGCAGGCCGCCCGGATAACGCAAGAATTTGACGGCGGTGGCATCGGCGAGAGATTCGCGGCTGCGGCTTACCGCGGCCTTTAGTAACGCAGCGGCCAGGGGAGCCAGGACCGCCACGAGAATCATGCCGACGATCACGATGGCTTGGGCTCCGCCGCCTCCGTTGTTGTTGCTGCGGCGTCGCCGCGAAGCACCGCCGCCGGTCAGCGACCCCCAGTACAGCATCCGCCAAAAGATGTCGGCGATGAGAGCAATGGCCCCGGCGGTCGCAACGGCGACGGTCATCACCAAAATGTCGCCGTTGCGAACGTGGGCGATCTCGTGGGCGATGACGCCTTCGAGTTCGGCTCGGTTCATCTTGTCGAGGAGGCCGGTGGTTACGGCGACGGCGGCGTTGTCGATGTTGCGACCCGTGGCAAAGGCGTTGGGGGCCGGGTCGTGAACCACGTACACCTTTGGTGGAGTGATCCCGGCGGCGAGCGAAACCTCTTCGACCAGATTGTGGAGACGACCGAATTCGGTGCGATCGGCAGGAACGGCTCGGGTCGAACTCAGTGCCAGCGAAGCCGAAGTCCAATAAGAAGAAAAGGTGATGCCAAACGAGATTGCCACCGCCGCTACCGCCCCCACAATTCCGCCGCGCAAAGCAATCGACACCGTCATTGCGACGAGGCTCAGCAGAACAAAGAAGGCGAACATCAGCACCCACGTGCGGCGCCGGTTCTGCGCGATGAGGGTGTAGAAATCGGGTCTTGCCTGCGCCATCGCGCCACCGTATCGGCCGACGCCGTTATGGTGACGTCGTTATGGATGTCGCCACCGCGCTATACGCATCGGCGGCCGTGTTGCTCGTTGTCGCCGGGGCGGTGAAAGTGGCGAGACCGGCGTCCACGGTCGACTTGCTCGAGGACCTCGGTGCGCCACAGGTCGATGTGGTTCCAGCTCATCGACTGGTGTGGGTCATGGGGTTCGTCGAGATCGTCGTCGGAGTCGCGGCGCTCGCGGTCGGTGGTTTGGCGTTGGCCCTTTTTGTGTCGGCCTTCTATGTGATTTTCGCCTTGTCGGTGGTGCAGGCGCTATCAGTTGGTGCGTCGTCTTGCGGGTGCTTTGGACGGGTCGAGGCTCCTCCGTCTTGGATTCACGTTGCGGGTAACGCAGTGTTTGCGATTGCCTCGGCAGTTGCGGCCGCGGGAAGAACTCCGCTCGAGGTGATGGCCGATCAGCCCGCCGGTGGCGTTGGTTTTGTAGTGCTGATCGGAGTTATCGCCGGCCTGGCCCTTGTGGCGTTTACCGCCCTTCCCGAAGCGCTAGCGGCGCGTGCCGCGGTGTCGGGACGGCGCGGGTGAGCCAAGCGGTCGTGGCGCGGCTGAGCCGTATAGTCGAACGTCGAGCGTCGCGCCGCGGGCTCTTGTCACGCGCGGCATTCGGGGCAACGGCGCTGGCCGTTGCACCGGCGGTCTATGTGCTTCGGCCAACTTCGGCTCACGCTGCGATCTGCATGTGTCAGGGACTCGACTGCGATTGCGACAACGGCTGTTGCGATGGATACACCGATTTCTGTTGCGCTCTCACCGGCGAGAATCTGTGTCCTCCGGGAACGATCGTCGCCGGCTGGTGGAAGGCTGATGGCAGCGGGTTCTGCGATATTGGCGAGCCTCGTCCTCGGTTCTATCTTGACTGCAATCAGCCGTGTGATTCGGGGTGCGGTTGTTCCGGGTCAGGAATCTGTGATGCGAGTTGTACCACGGCTGATTGTCGGTGTTTGAGCGACTGCCACTCGCGCGCAGTGGATTGCACCGAGTTCCGGTACGGGCAATGCAACCAGCATGTCGAGTGTGTCGGAGCAATCGCCTGTCGCATCGTCACGTGCGTGCCGCCGTGGGAGTGGGACCCGTCGTGCACGACCGACTTTGCCACCGACAACGCGACGGCATTTCACGACCGCCCGTGCCTCCACGACGGTTTCACCGATGTCGCCCCCAACGCGTTCTATACCGATGCGGTGGCGTGGATGATTGCCAACAACATCACCACCGGGTTCAGCCGCGACCTGTTCGGACCTCGTGAGGCCGCTACAAGGGCTCATATCGCGACGTTTCTGTGGCGCTACGCCGGACGGCTGACTCCTTCGACCACCACCGGCTTCGATGACGTCGAGCCGGGCGCTCCCGAAGAGCAGGCCGTGTATTGGATGGCCGAGCACAAGTACACGCTTGGTACTTCGGCCACCACATTTAGTCCCGACCGCGATGTGACGCGTGCCGAAGCAATCACGTTTCTTTGGCGTTTCGCCGGAGAGCCAATGGTTGCGAACCGTCATACGTTTGTCGACGTGGCCCCTTCGGACTTTTTTGATCGGGCGGTGTCCTGGGCGTCGTTGGTCGGCATCACCAACGGTGTGAGCGCCAACGAGTTCGGCGGGGCTCAGACCGTTGACCGGGCCCAAATCGCCACCTTCTTGTTTCGCTACGATCAGCTGTCCTCGATGGTTGGTGGCTGATGATCACCCTCATAATTCTGTTGGCGATAGCGGTGGGGTTGTTGTCAATTCTGGTGTTTGGGCTTCTTCGTACTCACGCCGAGATATTGCGGTCGCTTGATCGGGCCGGGCTGAGCCTCGACGGATTGTCAGACCGCCCCGCGGCGGGCCCGGTGCTCGGTCCCCAGCCTGGCCGAGCCGGGATATCTGGCGCCTTGTCACCCGAATCCATTATCGGCACCAGTCCTACCGGGGCGGGGGTGCAAGTGTCGCTGAGCGGTGAGCATCACACGCTGCTGGCTTTCTTGAGTTCGGGATGCCGCACCTGCAAGACATTCTGGGAGGAGTTCCGCGACCCGCAGTTGTTGTTGCCCGGCGATTCCACTCGCTTGATAATTGTGGCCCAAGACCCCGCTCACGACTCGGTATCTCGGCTCATCGAGTTGTCGCCGCCCGGGGTTCGAGTGGTTTGCTCGAGTGACACCTGGCAGGAGTTGGACGTGCCCGGTTCGCCGTTCTTTGCTCTGGTCGATGGCCGGACTCGGTCGGTTGTCGGCTCGGGCACCGCAACGAGTTGGGCCCAAGTAGCCGATCTGTTGCAGCAGGCGCTGGCCGACAGTGCCCACGACCCTCGCCATCGCGGTGTCGACGAAATCCTCGACCAGGCCGGGATCGGCCCCGGACACGCAAGCCTCTATCCGCCACCGTCCCGCGGCTCCTCAGAAGCCGACCTCGAGATCACGGTCGACGAGTGAACGTAGGGATTGTTACCGCGGTCGTCGCGGTCGTCGCCGCGGTGCGGGCCGCTTGGTCTCCTTGAGGGGTCTCGATGCTTACGAGCATCACTCCGCTCGGTGAGCGGGGACGGGGCCAGCGCTGGTGGCTCACGGCCAGCGGGTTATTGGTCGGCCACCTCGTCGGCGGGTTGTTGTTCGGCGCCGTGCTTGGCGTCGTGAGTATGGCCAGTCACTTGGTGGCAAACCCCTCATCAGCGGTGTCAGCTTTGGTAATGGCCGCGGCGATACTCATAGCCGCGACGGCCGACAGCTTGGGGTGGCGACTCCCCGGCCGCCGCCAAGTCGACGAGCGCTGGCTCACCAAATATCGCGGTTGGGTCTACGGCCTCGGATTCGGCATCCAATTGGGGGCCGGTTTCTTTACCGTTGTCAACACATCGCTGTTTGTGGTTCTCGTTGTATCGGCGATCTTCAATACCGCGTGGTTCTGTCTATTGATCGGCGTGCTCTACGGAGCAACTCGTGGGGCCATGGCCGTCTTGTCGGCGCGAGTGCACACCGTTGGCGACTTGAAATCTCTGCATCAGCGTCTCGATCGCGTTGAGCGTCCATCCATGTGGGGCGGGCTGTTCTCGGTGTCGCTGGTGGCGGGGGTATTTGTTGTGTCGGTGCTGATCTGATGGCCGCACCATCGTTGTCGCTTCACGGCGTTGACATTGCGGTGCCGGCCGGCTGGGAGGCCGAGATCGGGTGGGCCGGCGAAACGGCGCCCAGCGGGTATTCGTCTCCGCCACGAATTCTGGCCCACCTGGCCAACTTCATTTTGCCGACCGTGCGTGGCGATTACGGATCTGGGGCCGTCGAACACTTGGATGCCAACGCGATATTCGTCGCGCTGCTCGAATTTGCGCCAACGTCACCGGGCGGGGTGTTCAGCGCTTCAGGGCTGCCGCGCCGGCTGCGCGGCGGCGACTTCTCGCCACAAGCCCTTCAACGAAGGCTGCCGGGCCAGGCCGGACTTCAGCGGTTCCTTACGGTGGGCGAACGCCGTTTCGTCCTCTACGTGGTCATCGGGTCGTACCGTCTACGCGACCTGCTCGCCCCGGAAGCTTCACGGGCCCTTCGCTCGATCACAATTGGCTGATCGTCAGCGGGCCTGACACGACGGACACCATGTGGTGGTTCGAGCGTCAAGAGACCGCGACCGCAGAATCGTGGCGCACCGCGGGCATGGTTCGCCGGCCCGGCCGTAGCAGAACAGCTCGTGCTGGTTGGCGCCGGTTTGGCCTTCGGAGTCGACGTAGTCGCGTAGTGTTGTGCCGCCGTGATCGAGCCCCGACTGCAATGCGGCACGAATCGCCACCACCAGCCGGTCGGCCCGTTCGCGAGATAGCCGCCGGGTAGCGGGGTTGATTTTGGCGTCCCATAGCGCTTCGTCGGCGTAGATATTGCCCACCCCGGCCACGGCTCGCTGACCAAGCAAGATGGTCTTGAGATGTCGATCGCGGCGTTGCACGAAGCGGGCAAGGTGCGCTCCGGTGAAGGCGTCGTCCCACGGTTCGGGCCCGAGGGCATGCAACGTGGGAATATCTCGATAGTCGGCGGCATCGACGTGATGGATTCGGCCGAACCGGCGGATGTCGTGGAACGTAAACTGTCGTTCGTCGTCGAGTAGCCACCAAGCACGGAGATGGCTGTGGTCCAAGTCGACCCGCTCGCCGGGCTCCGACACCGCTAGCCGTCCGGTCATGCCGAGGTGGATCACCAATTCCTTGAGTAGGCCGTCGTCGTGGCGCAGCGAGAATACGAGGTACTTGCCTCGGCGTCGGA
>Ga0209992_10001057_pt1 | contig 31588 bp, 33 predicted proteins | sample 2SBtaG_2_FD_182564 | JGI IMG/M metagenome (GOLD analysis project Ga0209992, IMG submission 182564) | Deep subsurface microbial communities from Kolumbo volcano to uncover new lineages of life (NeLLi) - 2SBTROV12_ACTIVE470 metaG (SPAdes)... | ecosystem: Environmental > Aquatic > Marine >... | reverse complement strand
ATCGATTATCTTGCTAAAAAGTGTCCTGACAGAGTAAGTTGGAACAAAGCATGGGAAGAAGCACTGACTCTACCTAAGGGGTTTCATGCTGATCCGGTTCCGCCAAATGCCTGGTATATGTCTAGTCATATGGTCAATCGACCAAGTAGTCATGCGCCTATAAAAGATAAGTTTAAATATCGCAGCATGAAATGGATGCATAGCTTTTTATTTGATAACGGCCTCGGTGCAAAAATATTAAGCAAGCTGGTTAAAAATATAAAACGGCATAGTAAAGCTGATCACTGGCTGGAACGTTTCGAAAGAATGATTAAAGCACCGCTGTTTGGTTGTGAAACCTGCGGCATGTGTCGTCTGGCTCAAACCCAATATGTCTGTCCAGAAACCTGCCCTAAAGGACTTGCCAACGGTGCCTGTGGTGGCACAAACAGAAACACCTGTGAATTCGGTGACCGCGAATGTATACACAGTCGCAAATATCGTATTGCTAAAGATGCCAATATTCTCAATCAATTGGAACAGTGGCTAATTAAATCTGTTGAAGAGAATAATAGAGGAACTTCTTCGTGGCCTCCTCATTTTCGTGAAGAAAGCCCTCTAATTAATGAAACTGATTCAAATAATAGAGATTAGTCGTATTTGATATATTTAAACCTGGGATCATCCGGCGTTCCATCCAGTGCGCTTCCCTCTTCTGTTGCTGGCTGCCATTGAATAACTTCTTCAATTTTTTTCGCTAGTTCGAAATCTTTATCTGTCACGCCTTTAGCAGCATGATTCATCAATTTTACAATAACAAAGGCATACGACACCGTTAAATCAGGATGATGCCAAGCTGCTTCAGCAAGATGACCCACTGTATTCACCACCATTAAGGTCGCTTTCCAGCCACTGGTTTTATACTTACGACGAATCCAGCCATTTTCATATTTCCAGTTGGGTAACTCATCGTTTAAACGAGATTCGATCTCTTCTTCCGTATAAGTTTCGTCTTTTCCTTGTTTACGCCATTGAGCCATAATTTACCACCTTAAATGCTTGCTTCTATATATTGAGTATTATGAAAGGGATTGAATTTTGAAAAAGGAACTGCTTCCCTAATATTTTTAACTTGTTCTGCATTAACTGTTTTCACTCTGTCGTTTCCTGAACATAAGGCACCTCGAAAACCAAGATAGTCTGAATTCAATTTAAGAAGTGACTGTATATTTTCAAAGTTTAATGATCCGGCAAGCCCTGTAAGTAAATTAAACTTCTTTGCTGTTTCCACAAAACTTTGTAATTCATCTTCGTTTAAAATAGCCAGCAGATTTTTACCTTTCTTCTCTTTAGTATCTAACATTATGCCAACTATCCCTGTTTGCAATAGCGATGCAATTGATGCTTCTCCTTGATAATTTTCAGCAAATAAAACTATCACTAATTTAATACCATTGTTTGCCGCATCAGTAATCGTCTTAATAAAGTAATCTGATGGATTAACATCAAACAAACCTACCTTTACATAATCAACACCGGTGTCAGCCATATTAAAAATATAGTCTAAAAGTTTTGAATCGTCTGAATTAATATCACCAATAGTGGCACTAGTAAGAATTTCACCGTTAATAATTTTTACAATGTCTTTAACCGAGTTTATTTCAAGTGCGCCTAATGCGCCTTCTTGCGGGTTTTTGATGTCGATAATATCAACGCCTGCATCAAACACGACTTTAGCTTCGGCAACTGAATTAACGCTGGCTAACATACCCGTCATGCTGTTTCACTCTCTCTGGCTTCTTGCATAAAGCGTTCAATTTTTTCCATTAGCCATTGCCAGGCGATTTTTTCATTCTCACCTGCTGTTTTATCTATTGCTATGGTTAAATATTCTAATTCTTGCTCTATTTTTTTTCTTGATAACATATGTAATCGACTAACAAGTATTGCTGCTTCAACTACAGCCGATTGTGCTCGATTAAATCCTTTGAATGCTGAATGCGTTACTTCTACAACGGGTTTTAAATAAAATTGTGGACGAAGTTCATCGTCTTCGAAAGATTCCATTTCAAGCTCAAGGTGGCTTAATGCTGCTTGCAGACGTTGCCCTGTTATTCTTTCTGTTGGTAATAATGGCCATTCTTTTCGACCCGTTAAACAACCGGCAAAAATACGAACATCATCAATTCGATTTACAGTAGCAGACTTATTTCTCTGTATATTTTCCAGTGTCGCAGAAGGTTTAAATGGCGCAATAATAATTAAACCCTTTTCTTCACGAATACCCATAGGCGCGATATGAGTCGTCCCATCTTCATTCTGTGTTGTGACAATTATTTCCTGGATCATTTTGATTTCTTTTTCCGTTCTCGACTGGCCTTTAGTGTACTACCTTCTGCTTTATATTCTGCCTTATTTTCTAACGATTCTTTCCGTAATTCTTTCATTGCATGTGCTGCGCGCGAATCCTGATCTTTTTCTTCTTCCGACTTCGTATTGACACAAACACCCCAATCCAATTCCTCGTCTTGCATATAAGATTTTCCTAACTGCCATGCAATTTGAGCTTTGGCTAATTCAACGCCCATATAAAACGCATGAGGTGCATCATCCTGTAATGGATCCAGTTTTGGAAACAATTCAAATGGATTTTGGCTAGATTCTATTCCGTCACGATTATAGACATGAATACCTTCTTCGCTAACCTGAACACGATAACTCGGATCTTTTACTTCTTGATAAAATTCATTTATTTCATCTGCATTATATGGAAATGGTTTTCTTGAGTGCATGCCTAGCAAAGAACTGTCTAAACCTTTTGGCAAGCTATCATCTCTTTTTGCAGCAAACATAATGCGTCGCGCCATATCAGCTTCACTTACAGCAGTGCGGCAATGTGGACTCACTTCCGTTACCAAAACAGCATTTAAATCCATTTCCGAGATCATGCCAAACAACATGGCATTAATTCCGGTTGTATCCGCTTCGGTTAACTCAGTAAGATTGCCTATGCCCATCATTATTTTTATATCAGGGCAATTTTGACGTAATTCATGATATCGAATCACCGACTTTGTAAAACCAAAGTGAATAGGATCTAATATCGCATCAGCATAAAAAGGACTATCTTTTTCAGCAAATTTTTCTATTGCTCGATATAGAGAGTCCATATCACCATGATTTTCCGGAATCAATATTGGAATCGAATCGACTTCATCAGCAATCCACAACGTACTCTCTTTTAAACTTAGCAAATAATCTGCCCCTGCTTTACCGCCACGTAGCAAATCATCTTCTTCAAGAGAATCAACACTAACTTTAAAGCCAGCATCATGTAATGCTTTTACTGTGTCTTCTAAATGAGGAAATGAGGTATCTGGTAAACAACCGACATCAATCACATCTGCTCCATCACGGCGGTATTTATTAGCCCGTTGCAAGATATTGTCTATCGTTACCATTGGCGCATCGACAATTTCAGCAAAAATTTCAACACTCTGCTGACTTAGATCGACTGGCTTACAATCTCTTCCAAAAAAAGCAGGTAAATCTTTAAGGTCAATTGTTCCCCTAATACATTCAACACCGAGTGCTTCTGAAGCCATCGATAAGTCACCTCGACAGAGTCCCGGCACAATGACCTTATCAACACCTTTTAAATCAGTTAAACGCCGCGTCATCATCTGAGCCGTCATTAATGCAGCAACGCTGACACCAATATTACGAATCTCATAGGTAAATTCTGTCGGTGCCATCTCCTTAAGAATATTCTCCAGTCGCTTTTGCGCCAGCTTGCCAGTAAGAAAAAGGATATGTTCTTGTGTTGAGTCATGCATAAACGATTATTCTGGAATCCTTAGTTGAGCTTAGTCAATGAATCTTACCAAACAAATTGTAACGATTTTGTTTATACAAATAATCATAATTTTTAACCGGTCAACTGAGGAATCCAGGATTATTATAAGCAGGCAATGAATCAAAACAGAGTACTATTTTTTATGGCAAATAGTGGTTAATATGAACCATATTATTCGAATAATTACATCCAGAAAGCATTAAACATACGCTTAATATTTTCTATATTTTAGATTAAATATATTATATAACTATTTGTATTTATTATATTTATATAATATTTTTATTACAAATGATTGACTGGCATGAATATCGCTCTAGTGAATGAAATATGAATGTAGCAAAATTGATAGTTCGCCCTTATTACCTGACTCGTCTATCATGCCGGCCCACAATGACAACAAGTAAAAATAAAATTTAAAACTATGCATATACATTTGTTAGGAACAGGTGCAGGCGGTGGATTCCCTCAATGGAATTGTAATTGCCATAACTGTAAACGTCTTCGCGAAGGTACCATTAAGAGTTCAGCTCGCACACAATCTTCGATCACGATCAGTGGTAATGGTGAAGATTGGGTATTATTTAACGCTTCACCCGATATTCGTGCACAAATTGAATCTTTTCCCCCGTTACAACCTGCACGAAAAATACGTGACACCGGTATTTGCTCAATTATTTTATGTGATGGGCAAATTGATCATTCAACCGGCTTAATCATTCTTAGAGAACACGATAAACCCTGGGATGTGTATTGCACGGAAAGTGTCTATGAAGATATGACTACGGGTTATCCTATATTCAATATTCTCGGACATTTTCGTGGAGTGAACTGGCATGAGGTCAGCACTGAACTAGATTCTTTTACCATTCCTAAAGCAGACAATCTGATTTTTACTGCGGTACCACTTAAGAGCGAAGCACCACCTTACTCTCCTCACCGACACAATACCGTTCCAGGTGATAATGTCGGTTATAAAGTTGAAGATACTTCTACGGGTAAAAATCTCTTTTATGCACCAGGCTTGGGGGTCATTGAAGATCATGTTTATGACTATATGAAAAATGCCGATGTGGTTCTGATAGACGGGACAGTTTGGACCAACGATGAAATGTCGCGCCATGGCATCAGTGATAAGCTCGCCAGTGAAATGGGACATCTGGATCAATCCAGTAAAGGCGGCATCATGGAAACTTTGACCAGTCTGGAGAAACCTCGCAAGATTTTGATCCACATCAACAATACCAATCCGATATTGGATGAAGATTCTCCAGAACGGCAACAATTAAATGAAGCTGGTATTGAAGTATCATTCGATGGTATGGATATTCATATATAACGCTGGAGAATGAGTGAATGACCGAAAAAAGAACACCCTGGACACGCGAAGAATTTGAACAACAATTACGTGACAAGGAAAAGTATTACCACATTAATCATGACTTCCATATTTTAATGAATGAAGGTGGTCTTGATAAGGAAGCCGTACAAGGATGGGTAGCAAACCGTTTTTACTATCAAACAACGATTCCTGTGAAAGATGCTGCCATTATGGCGAATTGTACGGACAGAGATACGCGTAGGAAGTGGGTACAACGCATTATTGATCATGACGGTGTCGAAGGCGAAGATGGTGGTATAGAAGCCTGGTTACAATTGGCCGAAGCTGTTGGATTAACACGCGAAGAAACACTTTCTTATGAACACGTATTGCCCGGTGTCAGGTTCGCGATTGATGCTTATTTAAACTTTGCTCGTCGTGCCACCTGGCAAGAAGCAGCAAGTTCTTCATTAACCGAGCTCTTCGCTCCTAAAATCCATCAAAAACGTCTAGATAACTGGCCGGAAATTTATCCGTGGATAGATCAAAATGGATATATTTATTTTCGTAAGCGCTTGACCGAAGCACGTCGAGATGTGCAACACGGCTTAGATATTACGCTAGACTATTACACAACACGCGATGAACAAGAACGGGCCCTTGGCATTTTACAATTTAAACTCGATATCTTATGGACTATGCTAGATTGCATGTGGATGGCTTATATTGAAAAGAAACCCCCTTTTTATAATTGCTAATAGACTATGAACTCAACATTCACAAACGAATCGATAATAGAGATTGCGCCAACGTTTCGCTTTCAATGGGAAGAAATGCAAGACTGCTATGTCGTACTCTATCCAGAAGGCATGGTTAAACTTAGCCAAACTGCTGGTGAAATTATGCAACGCGTTGATGGTCAGAATAGTATTGAAAGTATTATCAAACAGATATCAGACGCATTTGACGGTGCAAATGTAGGATCAGACGTATTTAAATTTTTGGAGGTAGCCCATGACAATGGCTGGATCAGAGCAAAATAATCAAACTAAACCTTTATGGTTGTTAGCTGAACTAACTTATCGTTGCCCATTGCAATGTCCCTACTGTTCAAATCCGGTAGAGATTGCAAAGTACAAAGATGAACTCAGTACCGAAGACTGGTTCAGGGTAATGCAACAAGGTCGCAAAATGGGCGCTACACAGCTCGGTTTTTCAGGTGGCGAACCATTAGTTAGAACTGACCTTGAAGATTTAATTAAAGAAGCACGTCGTCTTGGTTATTACACCAACCTGATTACGTCAGGTGTCGGTATGGATGAAGATCGCGTTGCTGCATTCAAAGAAGCGGGGCTTGATCATATCCAGATCAGTTTCCAGGCCAGTAATGAAGAATTAAATAATTACTTAGGCGGCACCAAAACATTTCAACACAAACTTGAAATGGCCAGAGTAGTAAAGAAATTTGAATATCCGATGGTGCTTAATATTGTTTTGCATAGAAAGAACGTCGACCAGATTAAAGACATTCTGGATATGACTGTTGATTTAAATGCGGATTATGTCGAACTTGCCAGCACGCAATATTATGGATGGTCGAGAGTAAATGTTGACCAACTCTTACCAACGAAAACACAATTGAAAAATGCTGAAGCTGTGGCAATGGAATATCAGGAAAAGATGAAAGACAAAATGAAAATCATCTACGTTATTCCTGATTATTTTGAAAACCGTCCAAAGAAATGCATGAACGGTTGGGGTAATATCTTCTTAACTATTGCGCCTGATGGCAGCGCTCTTCCCTGCCATGCTGCGGGTCAGTTGCCAGGACTTGAGTTTCCTAATGTACGAGACCACAGTGTTGAATGGATATGGGATGAATCTCCTGATTTCAATAAATTCCGTGGTACATCATGGATGAAAGAACCTTGTTTATCTTGTGACGAGAAGGAAAAAGACTTAGGTGGTTGTCGTTGTCAAGCTTACATGCTGACAGGTGATGCCACTAATGCAGACCCGGTCTGCGACAAATCTCCGCATCATAAACAACTACATGATGATGTTGAACGCATAGATAAACAAGCTGGGGATAAAGAGTTTGAGGCTAAACCACTCGTTTTCAGAAACATGAAGAACTCAAAAGAGATCATTAAGAAGAAAACAACCGAAACGGTTTAGCTAGATTGATTTAATATAGCCCAGGCAACATCGGCGGCTTGGCGATTAGGTTTAACGTCGTGTACTCGAAAAATCTTAACGCCTGCTCGTACTCCTAACGCAGTGGTTGCAGTTGTTGCACCAATTAATTCATTCGCTGTATTAACAGTGCAAATTGATCCCATAAAACGTTTCCGGCTAGTACCTAGCAAAACGTTATAACCCGTTTCAACAAACGCGTTTAAATTTTTTAATAGCGTTAAATTATGCTCACATGTTTTACCAAAACCGATACCTGGGTCGATAATGATATTATTAGCATCAAGTCCAGCTTTAATACAGTCATTCACTCTGGTTTCCAGAAAATATTTTATATCTGAAACAACATCATCATAAGTTGGATTACTTTGCATTGTTCCTGGAGAACCTTGCATATGCATAATCACATAAGGACATTTTTTATCCGCACATAATCTAATAATTTCAGGGTCATCATTACCACCAGAAACATCATTTACAATTTTAGCACCTGCATCGAGTGCAGCTTCTGCTACTTTAGATCGTGTCGTATCAATACTGATTTGCACATGCTCTGGTATTGTTTCACTTATCGCTTCAATGATATGAACGACTCGTTTAATTTGCTCTTCTACATCAATCCGTTCTGAACCAGGCCGTGTTGATTCTCCACCTATATCAATAATATCTGCACCTTCATCAATCATTTTCTTTCCATGATTTACCGCTGCCTCTATATTATTAAATTGGCCTCCATCAGAAAAACTATCAGGTGTAACATTTAAAATGCCCATAATGAGCGGTTGATTATAAAACAATGGACTAACCACTATGTTTTTAATTGCTCAATATTAATATTAAAAACGTCAGCAAGTTTTTTTAATGTTGTCATACGTAGATTTGCATCGACACGCTCCATTTGAGCCAATGCAGATTGTGATATTCCTAATTTTGATGCCACTTGTGACTGGGTCATATTTTTAAATTCTCGCCAAGCTCGAGGCAGAGACATTTCTTCGATAATATTTAACCTTACTACCTCATCAGGGAAATAAATTTCATCGCCCTGTTCTTTTAATAGGGACATAAAATCGTCATACGATAATACTGCGAAGACAGGCTGACCATCTTTTTCTATAACTTGATAATCAATATGTCCGCTCATCTCGTTTTTTCACCTCCTCTATCCATACAATTCGTATTGCATCTTCTAAATTAAAAAAGACTCTGAAACGTCCAACTCTGAGACGATAATCGTATTCGTGATTTATCAATGCGACCGTATTTTTACAATCAGGCCAATTTCTCAAATTCTGTACAGCCCGATAAATACGTTCCGTCTCTTTCCTGTCTATTCGTTTCAAAGATTTAACGGCTCGCTTATTCCATGCGATTTTATACATAATCTAAGTATAAGAAACAAATAATAATATTGCAATATTATAAGTTTTTTGCTTATAATTTTCAGTGAGGTACTTAAGGTGCCTCTGATTAAGTCTCGAAATACATTAAATCGTCATTCTGGCGCACGACTACACGGATGTAGGCAGTAGAGTACCAACAGTAGGCGCTTTAGGCGATGCAGGAGCAATTACCGAACCGAGCCGAGGCCAGAATCTAATCAAAACAATCACTTACTGGATGCTGGTATGCACCAGCATGACGGGAAGCGTACTTGTTCAGAGGCTCATTAAGTAGAATAAGTCAAATTTGCTAATATATTTGCCATTTCATCTGTTTCAGTAATCAGTGCATCAATCATTGCCGGTTCACTGGCTAAATGACCAGCATCGGACACTATAACAAGTTTTGAATTTTTCTTGTTTGAATCTATTAGGGCTTGATGTACTGACCAGGATGACTCTGGCAAACAAGTTAAATCTTTACGACCATGAATAATGCTCACGGGGACATTGGGTATTTTTGAACTATTTTCAAGTATTTGATTTTCCATAATAAAATACTTGTTTTTTGCATAATGCATTTCAATTTTCACTTCGTTAATTAATTTATCTTCATCTTCAATTTCAAGAATATATTCACCAGATAAACTATGAGTAACGACTCTACCAGCCCATAACGACCACGTTTTTGCAGCTTCAAGTTGAATGTTTCTATCATCAGAAAATACTTTTTCATATATCGTATCAACTAAATTAGTTTTCTCATCATCACTAAAACAGGAAATAAATTCTAGCCAATAATCTGGAAATATTTTATTTGCACCTGATTTTGCAAACCAATCAAAATCACATTGTCGCGCTAGAAAAGTTCCTCTAAGAATTATTCCAGTAACATGATTAGAATATTGTTCTGCATAAAGCAAAGCCAGTGTTGCACCCCATGAACCACCAAACAGCAACCATTTTTCAATTTTTAATTTTTTACGGATACATTCAATATCCTCAAGAATATCTTGCGTTGTATTATTTTCAACTAAACCGTTTGGTGTAGATCGATTACACCCTCGTTGATCAAAAAGAATGGTGCGATATTTTTCAGGATTGAAATAACGACGGTGATTTTCATTACACCCAGAACCTGGACCACCATGAAAGAAGATTACAGGGATGCCTGATTCATTCCCTGATTGTTCAAAATAGACAGAATGTCCAGAATCTGACTCCAGAATATTAATAGAGAAAGCTTCTAGTTCAGGATAAAGTTCGCGCAAAATTTATTGTTTTATTTGGGACAGATATCCGAAGTCTTTTCTCAGAACAGTTGCTTCCGTGAACAAGCTTAAATCTTCCGATAACTATAAAAATATTTTAGCTACACCAACAATGGCGAGTGTAACAGTAGAGCCTACAATAAACGGATACCATTTATTTTCGGTTCGCATCTTTTCAATCTCCACAAAAATTTTAGCAATTTCAGCTTGAATTTTGTCGTGATTATCTTCTTTCTCTATTTTATTTAACTCATTCATATTTGTACTCATATTCTATATCTCCTTATATTTATTTTTAGTCCATTATTTTTACTTTACTGCTTTATACTGAGGTTTTAAGCTTGTGCCCATGTTCAGTTAACTATAAAAACAACTTGGCAATAGCCACAAAAGCAAGAGTGATACTTGCGCCGACAACAAAAGGATATAATGTCGTTTCTTTTATCATTTTATCAATTTTTGCTCGAATTTCTTCAATTTCCATTTGAATTTTCTTAAGTTCAAGTTCGTCTTCACCCATATTTGTGCTCATATTGATATATCCCTAATCATAGTTAGTCCATTATTTCTAATCCAGTTATTATATATCATTCAGTATTTCTTTCCGCTTGCTATCATACTCTTCCTGAGTAATTAATTTATCACCTAATAATTCATCTAAAGTCGCCATTCGTTCTTTAATAGATTTTGTTGATGATGAGCCTTTAGTGGCAGTCTGTACTTCCTTGCGCATTCGCGCCATTTCAGCTCGCATTTCACGTCGTTGTTTTGCTAATTTTGCTGATTCTATTTCTAATTTTTTATCCGCAGCCGTAACAGGATTCTGTTTTTTGTTTTCTCCAGTAATATAAGCTTTTGAAGCAACACTGACATCCATAACTAACCAGTCGCTTCGTCGTTCTCTATTTATTTGTTTTATATTAACCCCAGTTGCATTGAAGTGAACATTTTCAAAAGCTTTAGACATTCTAGTTCGTTTTCCAAAATTGAAACTATAAGGAACTGCAGATTGTCCTCCTGGATCATACGCTTTTTCAAATGCTTCACTACGAAAAAACTCATAATCGCCCATAATAATATTTAATTTTCCATTTTTATAAAATATCCTACCCGCATTAAATGTCCTATCTTTCAAGCCGAGCAATTTATTTTTCGCTTTTTCAAGAACAAAAATAATATCCTGTTCTGGTTTGGCATTTTTTAACCCTTTTGCTAATGACTGACTTAATATTTTTAACTGTAAAGATGAAAAAACAGTTTTTAACTGTTCGCTAAATGAGAGAACACTCTTTTCTTCATACTCCAATGCTTTTAATGTATAAAATATTTCTTTTTCATCTAATTCAACTGGATGATCGTTTTTACCAAATTTTTTTGAATCTTGTTCAGAATATTTTATATATTGATTTAAACTTATTTTCCAAATAATATTTTCATCATCTCCAAAGAATTCTATAGCCATGCCAGAACTACAAAAAAATAATAAAGAGGTGATAAGTATCGTAGTAGTTAATTGATTTTTAAATATCATTGTCATTTGAAATACATGTTTATTTAATCTTGATTATATAGAGTTTTTAAACGTCCGGAAGTTTACAGGAAATTAACAAAAACAGGAAAAATGTTTAAAAATTAGTTAGCAACACTTTTAGGTATACATCTTTTGCGCATTCCTACACTAACGATGATGTACAAGTATTCGACAACTTGCTCCAACTAGGCTAAAGCGCCTACTTTTGGTGTCACCACCACATCCTTGTAAAATAATCGCTTCGGACTTCCTCGACTCTGTCTCCTGATTCGTTCTATCTCCTGCATCCATGCAGTCGTGTCCTTTCGCGACATACTGTCCATCCTTGGACATAAAAAAAGGCCTCCGAAGAGGCCTTTTTATTAAGCAAAGCTTAATTTCTTTTCTAAAAAAATCTTAGAAGAAGAAAGTACCACCGAGTCTGAATGTATCCAACTCGTTCGCGCCAGCAAAAGCAGCTGCGCTGGTACCATCAACAGAAAGATCCAACTGTTCCCATACGCCATATATAATCAAGCGGCTACCGAAGTACTGGTTAACTTCAACACCGATACGTTCAACTTCAGAACCAGAAAGAGTAACCCCAGCACCGGTTATATACTGGTCATTATATTGACCATAGTTGAAAGCGAATGAGGTATCACCAAAGCTGTTAAAGCTTTTCTTAATACCCACTTTCAACCACCAAGCATCGGTATCGTCTTGCTCATCAACTCCTGCAGCTAAACCATCAATATCTTCACTTTGATAAGCGATTGAACCGAAGATACCTGTACCTGGATCCATTGCACCAGCTTGCAATTGGAAGTTATCGACACCTTTGCCACCAAAAGCATTAGCGTGATTAATCTGAGCATAGCCAAGCGCTAACTGAGTATTAATTCCACCCCAAGTACCTTTGTATTTGGCAGCAACATCATAAATATCGTTATTAGCCGCACCAACCGCCACGGTCACAGGACCGAATGCTGGTAAGTCATAGCGGACACCTTTACGATAGATACCATTACAATCAATACCGATACCACCAATACCAGAACCACAGGTAAGGAAACTCCCCCATGCAGCAGTGACACCCGTTAAACCTGTAATAGCAGCACCGTTACCAACGAACACTGGTGAAATAGCTGACCACAAGGTTAATGATGGATCTTCCAATACGGCAATGTTATCGGTAGGCATGGATTGCAGACCCACAGTCACTTTACCGAATGACCCAGCTATGTACATGCTGTTACCCAATATTGTTAACGCATGACCGTTACCAGGAGCACCTGCAGCAGTAAGAAACTGGTCAGGGCCACCGACAGATTCTTTACCAAAGAAACTACCCTGAAAGCCACCAGAACCAGTACCAAGCAGTTCTGAAGAAGATTGCGGCTCAATAATTAATTCAAATCCAGCCGATAAACCACTATTTGGTAAATCGGTAGAACCTGACAATGTAACACGACTACCTAATGTATGGCCGTTTTCTGAAGTCTGATAAAGAGCAGAATCCACACCATCGTCGGCATAGCTAATACCTTCGTTGATCCAACCTGAGATTCCCCAGTTGCCGTCAGCGGCTGCTTGAGAGAGAGGAAGCATCGCGGTTAGTGCGACAAGACCAGCTCCTTTTAATAATTTAGATTTATTCACTTTGTATATCCTCCTTATAGGAATACATAATTTCTCTAGAGATTAATTCCGCCTCCCTTAAGCCTTGCTTCCCCTTTTCTTCTGGTTTCGACAAGCCTTTGTTAAGCCGAATAAAGCCTTTTAAATAAGACGTAGGGGAAAATACTACAGTTTTCTGTAAGTTGCAATTATTTTTTGTGTTTATACAACAAATCAACAAATACCTAAAATTCGTTGTTTTTACGCAACATACGAGCTAAAAAACCTTATCTTACATGGAATAAGCATAAACAATTAAGAACAACACTATTCCAAATATCACAGATCAAAATAGCAATTGTTGTATTATTACAACATATAAAAATAATTCCTTTAATTTCAGTATGTTAGATTCTTAATTAGTGTAATTAACCACCGCCACGCTGATACGCTCGACCGAAATCAGCAAAAAATTGCGTAATATCTTTAGAAGAAATATCTGTGAATATAAAAATAAGGTGTAAAACTGGTAATTCTAATGAGGCAATTTTGCGCTTATGTTCACTTCCGGGAATTATTTGGATGTTGCCACTGGCATAGTGCCCATTGATTTGAGCTTCACTATAGTCCTGAAGAGGCTGACTTAAATCTGCATCTGGATACATAACTTCATAATCAACATTTTTTAAAGCTTTAGGTAATAAACGATAGAAGTCTTCATGAGAGATGCTCATCTCCCATTCATGGCGTTGAATCATACTATCCTTAGAGTCGATTTTATTTATCCACCAGCGACTGGCGGCCACACTGCAAGTGAATCACCTTCACTAAAGCTAGACTTTTCTCTTTCTTCTGGATTCAGGTAAACGCCGTTCAATAATACTAGATGGACAGATTCCTTTGGTACATTAAATTGTTCAATGACTGAATGGGCTGTATCTGAAGATGAGATATTGAGTTTTGTAGAATGCTTTTCTGAATTTTCAGGTAGATATTGCGTGAGGCCAGCATAAAGCTTTAATGTTATTTCCATTTAATGATTATAGGGGACAGGCTTAAGCCTGTCCCCTAAGTAGTTAGATTCATGCGTTATGACCAATCGCCTGTGTATTGGCAAGATAGGCTTCCATAATCCGTGTCGGATCTTTTAATAAGTGTTCTTTCCATTCACCCAGCTTCAATTTAGTTTGAATTAAGCCACGTAAGACACCGACATGTTGCGTTAAGCCAAGTGCTTGTGCACCGACTAAAACATCATCCTCAAATTGAAGACTAATATAACGATAACGTTCTGGATCATAAAGTTCACAAGAGTCTCCCCCGTCAACTCCCATCCATAAACCGTAGGAACTTGAAATCAAACCCAGTGTATCCAGAACATTAAGATTGATGCTGCCTTGATGAATCGTGTCTTTGCCCATCATATTCATTGCAGCAATACGACCATGATCAGCAGCGGTCGGTTGGATTGCCTGCACACTATATTCTCCCGTAGAAAAATCTTTTCCCTGACAAACATCACCGGCAGCATAAACATCAGCATGATTTGATTGCAGTCGATTATTCACCAACACACCAAATTCAGTTTCTATACCGCTATCTTCCAGGAATTGAATATTGGATTTCACGCCAGTAGCAGAGATCACCACATCGGCATCGACCACCTCGCCATTGTCCAGCGATACTTTGAGATTTTCACCAGACTCTTCAATCGATTCGACTCGTGTTGATGTATGTACGGCAACACCTTTACCCTGACACCATTTTTTAATTAGATTACCTGAATTCTGATCCATCATTCTCGGCACCATCCGATCTTCCATTTCAACTACGGTGAGATTAACACCACGCGAAGCTAGTGCTTCAAGGATGATACAACCGATAAAGCCTGCGCCCATCAATACAACGTTAGAACCTTTTATTGCTTTAGCCGCTATACTCCGGCTGTCTTCCAGTGTCCAACAACTATAGACACCGGGTAAATCCATGCCTTCTATAGGTGGTCGAACAGGATGGGAGCCCGTTGCTATAAGCAATTTGTCATAGCCAAGTAACTCTCCACTATCAAGCTTCAGCTCTTTTGCTTTTACATCAACACTGGCAACACGATCTTGTACGACATCAATCCCGGCATCAGTGAAATGTGAATCTGATTTACGTAGATAAGTTCCAGCTTCATTAATATTACCAATCAGACAATAAGGTATCGCCATTCGAGAATATGGTGGTTCTGGCTCATCACCAATTAACATTACTGATGATTCGGGCTGATTCTTGCGTAGCGTTTCTGCAGCGATTACGCCGGCAGGGCCAGCGCCAATAATGACATGTTTCATTATTTAACTCCTGAGCGGTTCATTGCTAGAGACCAAATCGCGTACGAGTTTCATCCGTCAATTGACCATCCGATGTCCAACCCCGGAGTTCGTAGTATTCCGGCAACATCTTACTTAAGTCATTTACACGTCCTTTAGCGGGTCCTACATTAGCTGCATCCTTCAATAAACGTTTAGGTAATGTGTCATCAGCTGCAGTCATTCCTGCAGCGTTATTAAAATCCCGCTCAAGATTCCAGATGCGTTCACCCACCTCCAAACATCTATCCACACTCCAGTCTCCTTCACAAGCGGCATCTATCTGTGGTGCGATATCTTCCATAGTCCAGGCAAATGTCGTGAATACACAAATACCGGCAGAATCAACCGCTGCTGTCGCATCCTGAAATGCTTTGACTAGTTCTGCTTTACCATCAGTTTCCAGGGGATCAGTTTTTACAGGAATACCCAGGACTTCAGAAGCAATGGTATAACCTCTTAAATGACAAGCACCTCTGTTAGATGTGGCATAGGCCAGACCCATCCCCTGAACTCCACGAGGATCATAGGCAGGAAATTCCTGACCTTTAACGGTCATCGATAAATCGGGATGGCCATATTTTTCACAGAGCCGTTTTGACCCAAGACCTAAATCCTTACCGAAACCTTCACCAGTTGAAACCCATTCGGCTGCTTTGGCCAGTGCTTCGGCCGATCCAAATTTAAATTCAACGCCGCCAGTTTCTTTGGTAGTAATGGCACCTGCTTCAAATAATTCCATCGCAGCGGCAACAGTAGAACCAAAAGAGATGGGGTCATAACCGTCCTCATTACAAAGAAAATTTGCGTAAGTCAGTGCATCCATATCATTGATGCCACAATCTGAACCCAAAGCCCAGGCTGCTTCATATTCCAGTCCACCAGAATTACCCCAATACTCGGGTTTGTTTTCAATGGTGAAATGATTTCTATCAATAGTTGATATTCTTCCACAAGCAATGGTGCAGGCAAAACATCCTGCATTAGTTGTCAGGTTCGGTTTACCATCACTCTCGCGAGGTTCCAGCATGGCTTCACCAGAGATATCGCCGGCTCCCTCAAACACAACCTCTTTCATGTTTCTTGTTGGCATGGCACCCATTTCATTCATAACATTCATTAACACCTGTGTGCCAAGGGCCGGTAGGCCTTCACCGGTCACGGCATTTTCAGCCAGCACTTTTTTACCAGCATTGGTAGCTTTAATAAATGCTTTTGGATCCAGAATATTACCAACCCCTTTAGTTCCTCTTACTGCTACTGCTTTAAGATTTTTAGACGCCATCACCGTACCGACACCTGATCGTCCGGCAGCTCGATGTAAATCATTGACGATGGCAGCATACAAACACCCTGCCTCAGCCGATCGACCCACTGCTGCAATCCTCAGTAAGGGGTCTTGATATTTCTTATGCAGGATTTCATCCGCTTCCCAAACGGATTTGCCCCAGATTTCATCAGCGGAAACAAGCTCTGCTTTTTCATTTTCTACGTATAGATAGACTGGTTTTGGTGATTTACCTTCAAAGATGATCATGTCCCAACCGGCATTTTTCATTTCATTACCGATGAAACCTCCTGAATTAGAACAAGCCAGAATTCCGGTTAATGGGCTTTTCGTTACTACCGAATAGCGTCCACCTGTCGATGCCATAGTCCCGGTCAATGGACCAGTAGTCATAATCAGCTTATTATCCGGCCCAAGCGCATCGCAGTTAGGATCAATTTCTTCTGTCAAATATTTCGTCGCTAGTCCACGTTGCCCTAGATAGTCATTCGCCCATTCCATATTCAGTGGTTCATTAGAAATGGAACCTTCAGTCAAATTGACGCGTAGTACTTTTTTAGTCCAAGCCATATTGTTCTCCTAAGACTGCGCTGCATGCGCGCGCATACGTTCTAAACCAGTATGATCTGCATCGACGTAAGTTATTGCATCCGTTGGGCAGGCACTGGCACACTGGGGATCACCGCCACATAGATCACATTTGGCCACGACTTTTGTATCCGTGTCATAGTTAACTGTGCCGAAAGGACAGGCTACGGTGCAAACTTTACAACCAACGCAGACGTCATCAAGTATCTCTTTCGCGCCAGTGGCTTCATTAATAACAATAGCTTCAACTGGACAGGCATGCATACACCAGGCTTCTTCACACTGAGTACATGTATAAGGAACGAAGCGCCCTGCATCGTGGAAAGTAAATACTTTGATTCTTGATTTTGCCGGATTGAATAAACCAGTAGCTTCGTAGGAACAAGCCATTTCACATTGCAAACAACCAGTACATTTTTCTGGTTCGATCTGTAAAGATCTGAGCATCATCTATACCCCTCTTGGTATTAGCCCTTGACTTGAATTCGAACGATTCAATGTCAAACTAACTATATTATTTTAAAGCATAAATACGATGTCTAATAATGCACCCATACCATTCATTATCAAGTAATTTTTCATCAGAAAATAAGTTTGTTGCAAAATGCAACGCCTTTCGATTTACTGTTATATTTTGATGCTTCCCAGCGTTGTATATTCACACGGGAAATATTCATTAAATACAGAATAACTAGAGAGTTAAGTCTAAGACTTTGATATTCTTTTATTTATATTTTTAAACTAAAAACAAATACTCAAATCATACATTTTAGCTATTTGGCGCCATACATATTTGGAGTACCCATTGAAACAATATAACTATCTTATAGTTACAACCATATTCTTAATCTTTTGTGTAAATAGTTATGCAGAAGCCCTGGATACAAAATTTGCCTATATCGGCGATGCCGGGCATGCAACATATAAAGGAGCAAGTCAGGGGCTGTTAGAAGCAAATCTGCAAGGTGAATTTTTAGGCTTGAAATATTCTATTGATGACTTCACCAAAAATAATTACAAAGAAACGAATCTTGAAAGCTACATTGCAATATTTACCCAAGTAGACAAAACAACCTTAATAGAAATTAGCGCCTCTTATCCAAACACACCTGTCTTCAATCTGTCACTTAAAGATAACGACTTACGCTTTTCATGTGTCAATAATATTCTTCATACTGCGGCTAGTGATAAAATGCTTAAAGATGCAGAAAATCAGTGGCAAAAAAAGAAACCTGATTCCGGTGCAAATGCTAAAGCCTGGCATCCTGATTTTGTGAAGTTTGCTGCCCGAGATCTTAATAAACGTTTTAAAAAATCACACGGTCAAAATATGAATAGTGATGCATGGGCTGGTTGGGCCGCTGTAAAAATGACATCAGATGCTATTGCCAGAACAAAAATATCAACTTCAGAAAATATGCTGAATTATCTAAAAACTGAATTAGTTTTTGATGGTCAAAAAGGTAGCGGCATGAGTTTCAGAGAAACAGGACAATTGCGCCAACTGATATTACTTGTTGAAAATGGCAAAATTGTTGCAGAAGCACCGGTAAGAGGCATCGCCAAGCCACCGACGCTTGATAGTTTGGGCATTTTAAACTGCGCAAAATAATCCGTTTCGAAAATTATTAATTAAAGTTTATTAGGAGTTAGAAATGAAATTATTATTTATACCATTAGTGCTATTTACAGTTCTTGTTAATTCTGTAACGGCTGCACCGACGGGACGAATTTTCGTTACAAATGAAAAAAGTGATTCTGTTTCTGTTATTAATGGTTCAACACTGGAAATAGAAGCGACAATTGAAATTGGTGAACGTCCACGCGGTATTGGTCTCTCTCCAGATGGAAGTGAACTTTATGTGGCGGTAAGTGAAGAAAACAAAATTAAAGTTATTGAACCTGAATCATTAAAAATTATTAGAGAATTTGAAGCAGGATCTGATCCTGAAACATTTGCTGTCCATCCGAATGGCAATATTTATATTTCAAATGAAGATGATGCAAAAGCATCAGTATTTAATCCAATAACAGGCGAACTTGTTGCTGAAATTAAAGTTGGCTTAGAGCCTGAAGGTGTCGCAATTTCTCCGGATGGCAAACGAGTCATCATCACCAGTGAATCAACTAATATGTTGCATGTCATCAAGGCACCTGAAAATATTATAGTAGACCATATACTCGTTGGCTCTCGTCCCCGTGCCGCAACTTTCACTCAATCAGGTGATATTGCTTATGCGACTGCGGAAATTAGTGGTGAAGTCGTTAAGGTAGATATGAATAGTGGTAAAATTATAAAAACCGGCTCCACCGGTGATAGCAAATCAAAACCTAAAGACGTTCTGTTAAGTAAAGATGAAAAAGTGATTTATGTCGCTGGCGGAAGAGCAAATAAAATCATTGTTATGGATGCGAACACACTTGAAATTATAAAAGGGATCCCCGTCGGAAAACGTACTTGGGGATTAGCAATGACTAAAGACGGGAAACGTCTGTTTACAACGGATGGTGTTAGCGGCACTGTTTCTGTAATAGACACAGATAAAAATAAAGTCATAAAAACAATTGAAGTCGGTAAATTTCCCTGGGGTGTTGTTATTAACGACTAACATTCATGTCGGGGGCAGATTAAACTGTCCCCGTTCATAAGTTAGGCTTGAATAATATTATACCTGATAGCAATTCTCGCAATATCCGCAACAGTACTAACCTCAAGCTTGTTCTTTATTTGTGTGCTGTAGTTAGCGACGGTTTTATAACTAAGTGAAAGTCGCTTTGCAATTTCACTTGTATTTAAACCTTCTGCCAACATACAGAAAATTTCGAACTCGCGTGTAGAAAAATCTGTCAAAGGAGAATCTTGCCCCCGGGATTTTTCATAAGCGAGTCTTTGAGCAAGTTCCGCGTCAATATATTTCTCCCCTTTTGAAAGTCGCTTTATTGCTTCAACTAGTAACTGCGGATCGGTGCTCTTTGTTATATAACCATTGGCTCCTGCTTGCAAAGCTTGTTCTACAAAAATTATTTCTTCATGCATGCTAAACACAAGAATTTTAGTTTTATTATCGCGTGAATGAATACGTTTAATCGCTTCCATACCACCCATTCCTGGCAAGGAAAGATCCATAACGATCACGTCAGGTTTGTGAATCGCATGTAGGCGATAAGCTTCTTCTCCACTACTGGCTTCAGCAACAACCTCTATTTCCGGTGAACTTTTTAATAACATTTGATAACCTGCGCGAACAACAGCATGGTCATCAACTAACATTACTTTTATTTTATTCGTCATAACACACTCTTAGTAATTACAGGTACTATTATTTCTATTTTTATTCCATTATTTACGTTACTTGTAAGTTCAAATGTTCCATCATTAATTTCAGCGCGTTCCTTCATGCCTGACAAGCCTAAGCCTGACGTTGTTTTATTTTCATCCAGTCCGATACCGTCATCTTCTATTTTTAAAATAATTTGCTCTGTCCCATCAAACATCAATTTAGTCATTGATATTGAAGCTTTAGAGGCAGATGAATGCTTTAATATGTTAGTCAGGCTTTCCTGTATAATTCTAAACAAACTAATTTTTAATTTCTCTGATAAATCAGATGGAATGTCTGAAAAGGTAAAATCACAAAAAATTTCATCTTGTCGTCCATTCCAGTCATCAATCATACTTTGTAAGGCTTTAATCAAGCCTAATTCGTCAAGTATCGAAGGACGTAATCGATGCATCATATTTTTTGCGACCTGATAAATATGATCAGAATACTGAACGATTGTTTTCACGCTTGAGTCAATATGTTCTTTATCCGGATTTTTGTTATTCGATATTGCAACAGCGACAGCTTTAATAGCAGCTATTGTTTGTCCAAGTTCGTCATGCAGCTCTTGCGCCAAATGTCGTCGCTCTTCTTCCTGAATTTCCAGTGAGCGTTGTGTTAATAAACTATTTTTCGCTTTACTATCTAAAAGAACTTTTGCCATGTGATTAAATTGTTGAGATATTCGATCAAGCTCAGGTAAATGAAAATGAGGTAGTTCTAGTTGATAATGACCTTTTTCAATTCCGGACAAACCTTCCAAGATGGTATCGATAGGTGACAGATATTTTCCAACCGTAATATAAACCAATACATTTGCCAATATGATAAATATTAATAATAAAACAAGTACGTTACGCACTTCATACCATGTTTCATCAATTTCATCAGATGGGTCTGCTCGAACAAATATTCCTGTAGGTAAGCTCAAAGGATTATAAAGCCATTGACGTATTTCTGTAGGAGGCGGCTGCACTAGTTTTACAAACCAGTCCGGAGCATCAGTATTACTTAGTACATTAAACTCTTTTGTTGGCGTTAAAGTGACCGTGGTATTACGTATATCAATATATAAGTGCCGTGTTTGATCAAGTTCAGCAAGACTTTGTAATAATTTTAATTGATTAAGTTTTTCTGCCTCCGATGGATCAGACGAAATCGCAGTCTCAATTAATGTCAATGCAAGATCGGCTGTAGACTCAACTTCATGCTGTACCGTTTTGCGCGCATCTGAAATGATGTAAAAACTACTGCACACAAATAAACTGATAAATAACAGCGTTATCAGAAAATTTAATCTGACTCTTAAACTCATTTAGTATTTTCACCCATATAATTAAAGAATCTGGCTTTTAAGCCGATTTTATTGATGCTAACGAATAAAATCATTATTGAACGATATCACTGGTTTTGTGTATTAATATTGCATATTAATCTACAATGCGAATATTATTTATTCAGTAACTATATAATATATTAGGAAAAATTCCTTATGGATAGGCATATTAAATCCTTTTTTACAGTACTCATTCTGAGCCTTGCTCTGTCCAATATCTCAGCTGCGGAAACTGAACCATTAAAATCAGCCGTTGAAACAAGACTTCAAGGTCAGGAAGATGTCGTCACATCTCAGAAAAAAGTAGACGCTTTAGTAGAACAAACAAGAGATTTAGCTCTGGAATATCGTGATGCTATACGTAAATCCGATAGTCTTGGTGTATATAACAATCAATTAGTTAAATTAATAAAACAACAAAAAAACAAACTACATTCTATTCAACGCCAACTTGATAATGCAGAAGAAACTCAGCGCAGTATTGTACCGCTAATGCTGAAGATGATAGATACGCTAGATAAATTTGTCCATCTTGACTTACCATTTCTTATAAAAGAACGACAACAACGTGTCTCTAGTTTGAAAGAAATCATGGATCGTCCTGACGTAACTCTGCCTGATAAATATCGTCGCATCATGGAAGCCTATCAAATTGAAATGGAATATGGTCGAACCATAGAAACCTACACTGATACACTAAAAATGGATGGGCAAGAATATACCGTTGATATCTTACGTGTTGGTCGACTGCTAATGACTTTTCAGACACTGGATGGAGTATCAAGTGGCTCCTGGGATAAAGAATCTAAATCATGGCAAAAATTACCCTCCGAATACAACCGTTCTATAAATCAGGGTTTACAAATAGCAAAAAAACAGGCGCCACCTGAATTAATCAAATTACCTATCAATGTGGTGGGGAAATGATTATGAATAGAATATTCATATTAAGTCTGATTTTATTTTTCTCTCCTTCGTTTGCTGCAGAACCTGATAGCTTGCAACAACTACTAGAACAAGTAAAAGAAGATCGTGCACAGGAAAAAGAAGAGTTCGCCAAGCGAGAATTAAAATTTAAACATGCTCGTGATAAGAAAAAACAAATACTGGATGCGGCTTTAAAAAAACTTGAAACAACTGAAAGTCGAAGTGAAACGCTAAGAAATAATTACAATAGTTATGAGCAAAAAATCGCCCGTCAAAACATTGTTTTAAAAGAAAAGATGGGGGCACTGGGAGAACTTGATGGCATTGTTAAGCAAATTGCCGGCGACCTTGATGTCATTATCGATACATCTCTAGTCTCTGCACAAAAAGCTGACCGTGATGAAATACTGGATATTCTTTCTAGTCGAAAGGAATTACCCTCGTTGCAAGAATTGGAGGAGCTTTGGATATTAGCCCTGGATGAAATGGTTGAATCAGGCAAAGTAGTGACCTTCCCTGGAAAAATCGTAACCGCTGCTGGAAATGAAATTGAACAGGATGTGACTCGTATAGGTGTATTCAATGCTGTATCAGCAGGAAGGTTCTTAAGGAATTTACCCGAAACAGGAAAATTAATAGAGCCTGGTAGACAACCGGGACAACGATTTCAAGAGATGGCACAAAACCTTGAAAATGCCAGTTCAGGAATTCATGCATTTCCAATTGATCCAACCAGTGGTTCTATGTTGGCACTTCTGGTTCAAAAACCAAATTTGAAAGAACGAATTATACAAGGCGGGCTAATTGGTTACGTCATCATATTTATTGGCTTAATTGGTGTATTAATTTCTCTGGAACGATTAATCGTATTAGTACTTACTGGCCGTAAAGTTCAAAAACAACTAAAAAGTAAAAAGCCGGGAGACAATCCTCTTGGACGTATCATGCAGGTTTATGAAAATAACCCGGATGTCGGCACCGAAACGCTAGACTTAAAATTAGATGAAGCTATTTTAAAAGAAATACCCAAAATTCAACGAGGACTGGCTGCACTTGCCTTGCTTGCAGCAGTCTCCCCTCTTTTAGGTTTACTTGGGACGGTAACCGGAATTATTGAAACCTTTCAATCCATCACGCTTTATGGAACAGGTGACCCACGTGTCATGTCAGGCGGTATTTCTCAAGCTTTAGTAACAACCGTAATGGGATTGCTGGTTGCCATTCCATTATTATTATTTCATAGCTTCCTTTCTTCAAAAAGTAATGCTCTGGTTCAAATTCTCGATGAAAAAAGTACAGCATTTGTCGCATTACTCGCTGAAATAAATCGACTAAGAGATAATGTTTGATCAAATAGACATCATGCGAGACTTTTTTTTCAAAGGCGGTCCCGTCTTAACAGCGGTCTTTGTCTTATCTATTTTTTTATGGATATTAATTCTTGAACGATATTATTTTCTATACAAAGTATATCCAAAACATCTGCAGTCGATCGTTCAGCAATGGCATCGTCGACGTGAACATTCATCATGGTACGCCTTAAAAATTCGAGATGGCTTTTTAAGTGAAATTTCAATTGCACTAAAACACAATCTAATTCCTATACAAGCATTAACGGGAATATTACCTTTGTTAGGACTGTTGGGCACAGTGACTGGAATGATCGCAATCTTTGAAGTATTAAATGTCTTTGGTAACGGTAATGCTCGCGGAATGGCCGACGGGATTTCAAAAGCGTTGCTACCAACAACTGCCGGATTAGTGACTTCTATTATTGGCATTTACTTTAGTGCAGACCTGAACAAACGGGCTAAAACTAAAGAATTATTTGCAAAAGATTTATTAACACATAATTAATTATGAGACACATTCATACTAAACAAGAAACTGCAGCTGAAAGCGTTAATATGACACCGCTCATAGACATGGTTTTCATCTTGTTAATTTTCTTTCTGGTAACTGCCTCGTTCACTAAAGAATCGGGTATTGATGTTGACCGACCCACTGCTCAAACGGCTATCAGAGAAGAACAAGGCAGCATGATTATAGGCGTAAACAAGGATGGTGAAATATGGATGGAAAACCAGAAAATTGAATTACGCGCAGTCCGGGCTCATGTTGAACACAATTATGCACAGAATCCGGAAGGAACCGTCATCATACTCGCTGATGAAAATGCTCGAACAGGAATAACTGTCGAAGTACTGGATCAGGTACGCCTGGCAGGGGTGACTAATGTTTCTATTGCTGCATCAAATGAATAGGCGATGTTTTCTAAAATGTTTTTTTTGAAGACAAATTAATTAACATCTCCATTGCGAATTATGCAATTATCAAAAATAAAAATTCTGGATGCGACGAAAACACCGTCTTTAATCGTTATTGCTTTGTTTTTTAATATCGCAATATTTATACTGATTCAGCAACTCGTTAATAAAGAACAAGGACTCAACATAGAACTGCTTGATATCAATCTTATTGAATTTATTCGTCTTGAAAAAACAACTGAGCCACCAGAGCCTGAACAAAAAATTGAAGATATAGAACAACCACCACTGGAACAAGAACCGCCTCCTCCAGATGTACCTCAACCACAAATTGAGCAAGCTGAAACCATGCAAATGGATCTGACATTACCTGAAATTGACCTGCCATTGTCTTTATCAGGCACGCCCTATCTCGGCGATTTCGCAAAAAGCACGAAAAGAAGCAAGCCAATAGCTAAACCTAAAATCGATACTAATGTTGTGCCAACGTTAAGAATTCCGCCCATTTATCCTGCTCGTGCTCTACGTAGTGGTATAGAAGGCGTTGTCACTGTTGAGTTTACGATTGATTCTGATGGCTCTGTCAAAGATCCGGTTATTGTAAAATCAAAGCCTCCGAAAATTTTTGATCGTGCCGTTTTAAAATCGATTGCCAAATGGAAATTCAACCCAGACATGGTCAATGGTAAGGCTGTAGAAAAACGTGCCCGGCAAGATGTAAAGTTTAAACTGCAACGATGAAGCGATATTTTCTAAAATTTAATCCGACTATCGTATTAATAACGATTTTTTTATATTGCTGCAATTTTACAGTGTCGGCCAAAGAAGAATCCTTTTTATTAGGAGCAAACACACATTCAGTTCTAAGCGACGTCCATAAAGACATGGAAGCAGGGAATAACGCCGAAGCAATTAAAAAATTAAGTAAGCTAGCCTTATCAGAAAAAATAAAAGATTACGATGCTGCGGTTGTATATCAAACTATGGGGTTTGCTGAAAATGGCTTGAATAATTTTAAAGATGCAGCAAAATATTTTATAAAAGCCTTGTCTTTAAACGCCTTGCCAAAAAAAGTTTCTCATAATCTTCATTTTTCTGTGGCTCAATTATTGATTCACATAGATAAACCAAAAGAAGGGATAAAATATTTATCAAAATGGTTTGCTAATGAGCCGCAACCAAAAGCAGAAGCACATATATTGGCAGCAACAGCTTATTATTATCTTGAAAATTATAAACAATTAATAGTTCATGTAGAAAAAGCCTTACCTCTTTCTAAAAAAACACCTTTAAATTGGTATGAGCTTTTATTAGCCGGATATTATGAATTAAAAAATTATAAGCGCGCTTCGGAAATTCTTGAAAATATCATTGCTAAATATCCTGAAAAAACAACTTACTGGTTACAACTTGCCGGAATTTATCAACATCTGGAGCAAGATAAAAAAGCTTTAGCTGTTTATGAGCTTGCTTATAAAAAAGAATTATTAAAAAAAGTAGAAATTATCCAACTGATAAAGAATTACCGCTATTTAAATATGCCATATAAAGCTGCCACACTCCTTGAAAAAGAAATGGCTATAGGCGATATCGATGTTAATAAAGATATGTTAGCTCTACTTGTAGATAGTTGGATACTAGCTCAGGAAAGTGAAAAAGCTAAGTCAGTCTTTAAAGAGATTATAAAGAAGTTTAATGACGATACAGCCAGGCTACGTTTAGGACAGCTCTATCTTGATTCACAAGAATGGGAAAAAGCAACTAAAGTACTGGATGTAAAACTTCAATCAGATAATAAAATCTTATTGTCTAAAATAAATCTTCTATTAGGTATTGCCCAATATCATTCTGAAAATCTGCCCATGGCCACACGAGCTTTTACACAGGCTTTATCTGATAAATCAACGCAAGAACAGGCTAAATGGTGGCTAGAACACCTGAAGAAAAAGTCAGATACTTCACAACAGAGTTAATTGATTAGTTGTTATTGAAACGACTCAAGAATAGTAATTAATTCACGCGCTGTTTGTATGCGGTCATCTGGTTTTTTTGCTAAAAGTGAATCAATGCTATCCTGGTATTGTTTCAAAGCACTTGGTAATCTTGGAATAGGAGCATGAACGTGTTGGTAGATTAGAGCTGCAGGAGTAGCGGCACTGAATGGTTTATCTCCAGTAAGTAATTCATAAAACAATACGCCTAAACTATAAAGATCAGTGCGTGTATCAACACTTTGCCCTTCTCCTTGTTCAGGACTCATGTAATGAGGCGTTCCCAATATTTGCCCCAGGGTTGTAATATCATTAACTTCATCTATTTTTTTAGAAATACCAAAATCAGCCAGCGCAAGACTATCATCACCTCGAAACATCAAGTTTGCCGGTTTAAGATCTCTATGTACTACATTGATTGAGTGAATTTGTTCTAGACCATAAGCAATGTGTGTCGCATAGATAACCGCTATTTCATGATTTAAGCCTAATTCAGCGCGTTGTTTTAAATCGCCGCGTGAAAAAAATTCCATCGCTATATAACCATACTCTTCAGTAAGACCATGCTCATAAATTGATACTACGAAAGGAGAATTTAATTCAGCTATAAGATTTGCTTCTTGTATAAATCGTTGAATAAGCTTTGGCTCTTTCACACGAGTTAAATCAAGTACTTTTAATACTACGGTTGTTTTATCTGCAACCCGTTCAGCCAGATAAACTTTAGACATGGCGCCTTCGCCTATCATTCGAACAAACTTATAACCAATATCAAGTCCAGTACCTGGCACCACATCTTCTTTATGTACTTTTTTGATAAGCTGGGTTGCGTCATTAATATCTTCTTCTTGCTCGGTATTTGAACGCTTGGAAAATTCAATTGCCTCATCAACCATTTCAGCAATGCGCTTAGGCTTAATATCAACCTTGTTTATGTAATCCGCTGCACCTAACTTAATCGACTTAACAGCAATATACTCATCACCTTCAGCAGTAAGAACAATCGTCGGGGGGAAACCAGGCTTATCTCTAAATTCTTTTAGCCATTGCAGACCGTCTTCTTTTGGTCCTAACTTATAATCCAGAAACAGAATGTCATAGTCTGACCAATCAAAATTATCAGCGGGCTTTCCTAAATTATCAAAATCGTACTCAATAATTTCGACGTTTTTCAGCTCTTTATTTAAATACAGACGCAGTAAGGCCCTGAAATCACTGGAATCATCAATTATTAATATTTTCATTACTTAGTCGGACTACTCTTAAGAAAGTGGATGAAGTTTATTTAAAAAATACTTTTAATTCAACAAATTATAGGCTAAAAATCTAGTTAACTCTTAAATAAGGCTAAAATCCAATAAATTAATCAAGACTTTTTATGTTTTATTAAATTTGCCAAATTTAAGCATAATCGTTGGCATAATTAATAAGTTCAGAATAGTTGAAGAGGCCAATCCACCAATAATAATCGCTGCCATCGGCCCCATTATTTCTCTGCCCGGGTTATCGCTGTCTATTGCAATAGGTAACATAGCTAACGCTGTGACTAAAGCCGTCATTAATATTGAAGGCAATCTCTCTTGTGCACCCTGAATAGCAACATCCAGATTCCATGGTAAACCTTCTTGTTGAACCAGATATTGGTAATGCGACGTCAACATAATTGAATTACGTATGGTAATACCAAAAAGCGTGACAAAACCAACCAGGGAACCAACCGACAAACTGCCACCAGTAATTAATACCGCTATCACACCACCTACTAATGCAAAAGGTAAATTGATCAACATCAATATGACATTCCGAAAACTGCCAATGGCAATATAAACCAACATCATAACAACGGCCATTACTAATAAAGATAAAATAAGTAATTCTTCTTTCGCTTTTGCTTGTTCAATAGCTGCGCCAGTAAACTCAGGATAAAATTCCGCATTGAATTCAACTTTATCAAGAACCGTACTCTCTAGTTCTTCCATAAAGCCAACAATGTCACGACCGACCACGCTGCTTGTAATACTTTGTAAACGTTGTCCATTTTGATGCAAAATATTATAGCGCCCACTTTGCTGCCTTATGTCAGCAAACTCATGCAGTGGCAATAATAATCCAGCTGCCGTTTTGATAGGTAACTGTCGCACATCTTCAATTACTTGCCGCTTCTCTTCAGCTAAAATAACCGTTACATCGAAAATACGATTTTCTTCCTGATATTTTGCAACTGACAAACCTTCAAATGCTGTTTTTAAACTGTCAACTATGTCCAGTGGTGCTAATCCGTATTCTTTAAGTTTTTCTAATTTTAATGCAACCTGTAATAAAGGTGTTTCTGATGAGGATTGCACCAATACACCACTGGCACCTTCAACCGTTTTCATTACCTCCGCTACTTCTGTTGCTTTTCTATCGAGTGCATTTAGATCATTGCCGTAAATATTCACAACAACAGGTGTTGTATAGCCTGAAATGGTTTCATGAATTCTCTCTGATAAAAAATTATGTGCCTCAAACCGTAATCCTGGAAAATCGTCTAATGTGTCACGAATCTCATCTAATACTTGCTGTTGTTCTGAACCAGTTAAACTACCCTCTAAATCAACTTCGAATTCACTGTAATGGCTACCAAACGTATCGGCTCCACGTTCTGCCCTTCCCGACCAAACAGAAACTGAAGTCACTCCCGGAATATCGAGAAACAACTTTGTTACTTGATTAGTCACACGTACAGATTCCGATAATGATGTTCCAGAAATACTGGAAGTATGGACAATGTAATGTCCTTCACGAAGATTAGGAATAAATTGACCGCCGACTCCAGGCAAAATAGAAAGTCCTGCTAAACAAAAAAGTATTGTTGAGCACAAGATCAAATAAGGAGCTTGAGATATTAAAATTAATGTTTTTGTATAAAGTGGTTGTAATAATTTAATCAGGGGCGGTTCAATATTTTTCAATTCATCTTTTGCTAAAAAAATATAACAAAGCGCCGGTGTAACTGTTAACGCGACTAGCAAAGACATCATAATCGATAATATGTAAGCCATACCTAATGGTTCAAACAGTCTTCCTGTAATACCGCTAAGATGTAATAGTGGCACAAAAACCAGTGCCACAATAAAGCTGGCATAAACAACAGAGCCACGTACTTCCATTGATGCGTTATAAACAACCTCTTTCATCGGCAGAGGGTTATCTATTAATTTATTTTGTCGTAAACGTCTAAAAATATTCTCAGTATCAATGATGGCATCATCAACTACTTCACCTAAGGCAATGGCTAAACCACCAATAACCATAATATTCAGATTCACGCCCATCTCCAACAATATCAATATTGCAGTTAATAAAGATAAGGGGATTGCCATCACAGAAATAAATGCCGTTCTGAAGTTAAATAAGAATACGGCGAGCACAATTATGACAAACAAACCACCAACAAGAAGATGACCGGTAATACTACTAACTGAACGTTCTATATAATTTGCCGGTCTAAACAAAGTAGGATGCAATTTAATATCATTTTCGGCAAATATTTTATCAAGGCCCTGTATAGAGTCTTCCACAGCATTGGAAACATTTAAGGTATTCGCGCCATATTGACCAATTACCATCAATACAACACCCTCCTCACCCATCACTGATCCTTTACCAAACGCAGGTTCAGCACCGTAAGCAATATTTGCCACATCACCAAGCGTAATACTGATCCCATCAATATGTTTAACAACAACGCGTTCCAACTCATCTTTTTGTTCAGGTAAGCCAGTGACACTTAGTGTTAAGCGCTGATTATTATTTTCAATAAAGCCTGCACCAAAAATACCAGTTGCTTTTTTTGCAGCTTCCGATATTTCATTAATACCCAGGTCGTATTCCCTTAACTTGTTTTCATCTATCTGAATCTGTAACTGTTTTACTTCTCCTCCGAAAACATTGACATCAGCAACACCGGGAACACTTAATATAGTAGGAACAAGATTCCAATCGACAACACTACGTAATTCCATCAAACTCTTGCTCGATGATGTCACGCCCATCGTTAAAATTGTCGCCGACGATGATGCCATTGGTACAGGCACTGCTGGCCCAACACCTTCCGGTAATAAATTAGTTAGACCAGCGAGTCTTTCCGAAACTAATTGTCGATTACGATAGATATCCGTCTCTTCATCAAAATAAATATTGACGATGGACAAACCTTGAATAGATTCAGAACGGACATGATCAATACCAATTAAGCCCGATAAGGCCGTCTCAATCGGTCGCGTCACGAGGATTTCAACCTGCTCAGTTGAATAACCGGGCGCTTCTGTTTGAACAACAATTAAGTTGGGAGAAAATTCCGGAAAGATATCCAGACCAGCACGCGACAAACGATA
>Ga0209992_10001056_pt1 | contig 31603 bp, 27 predicted proteins | sample 2SBtaG_2_FD_182564 | JGI IMG/M metagenome (GOLD analysis project Ga0209992, IMG submission 182564) | Deep subsurface microbial communities from Kolumbo volcano to uncover new lineages of life (NeLLi) - 2SBTROV12_ACTIVE470 metaG (SPAdes)... | ecosystem: Environmental > Aquatic > Marine >... | reverse complement strand
GTGGCATCGGTCGTGGACCATCCGGCCTTCGCAACGAGCGCGAAGACCGTGGCGCACCTGTACGACCTGCTGCACGACGAGGACACCCGCGACGTCCTGACCGGGCCGGACCGCAACGGGATCACCACGCATCGTTTCTTCGCTCCGAGCTACTCGGCGGAGGACCTCGCCGGGGCACGGGACGCGATCGCGGTGTGGCAGCGGGCGACGCACGGCTGGATGGGCCGGACCCCCGACTACAAGGCTGCCTTCATGGCTCAGCTGGCAGAGGGGTGGGCGTACTACGGCGACTACGGCGACAACGCAAGAGCCTGGTACGAGAAGACCGCCAGGCAGTGCCTGTTCATGAACCACGTGCTGATCGACCCTCCCGTCGACCGCAACCAGGCTCGGATCGATGTGCGCGACGTCTTCGTGTCCGTGGAGTCCGAGGACGACAACGGCATCCGAGTCAGCGGGGCGAAGATGGTGGCGACCGGGTCGGCCCTCACCCACGCGACGTTCGTGGCCGTCAACAGCGGCACCGCAGCGCGCATGCAGGCGGGACGGGACGAGGACATGGCCCTCGTCTTCATCACCGACATGGACTCACCCGGTGTGAAGCTCATCTGCCGCCCGTCCTACGAACTGGCGGCGCCCTCTCCCTGGGATGCGCCGCTGGCGAGCCGCTACGACGAGAACGACGCGGTCGTGGTGTTCGACGATGCCTTCATCCCGTGGGAGAACGTCCTCGTCTATCGAGATGTCGACACCGCAAAGGGCTTCTACGCCGAGTCGGGTTTCTTCAACCGGTTCAACCTCCAATCGGCGATCCGGCTGGCGGTCAAGATGGAGTTCGCCGCAGGGCTCCTGCTCGAAGGGACGGCGGCGGGCGGCACGTCCGACTTCCGTGGTGTGCAGGCGGCGATCGGCGAGGTGATCGCCACCGCCGAGACCCTGTGGGCGATGACCACCGCCATGGTGTCCGATCCGGAGCCAGGCATCGGTGGCACCGTGGTGCCGAAGCTGCAAACCGCCGCAGCGACCCGGCTGTACGCCACCAACGCGTGGACCCGGGTGCGGGACCTCTTCGAAAGCTCGCTCGCCGGCGCACCGATCTACACCGTCTCGGGGCCCGCCGACCTGGCTTCGCCAGAGCTCCGGCCCACGATCGACCAGTACTTCCGCGGCACGGGACGCGACGCCCAGGAACGACTGAAGCTCTTCCGGGTGATCTGGGACGCCATGTACAGCGAGTTCGCGGGGAGGCACGCCCTCTACGAGCGCAACTACGCGGGCAACCAGGATCAGCAGCGCCTCGACGTTCTCGGCTGGGCCGAGACGCGTGGCGATGCCGACCGGTACCGCGAGATGGTGGCCGACTGCATGGCCGACTACGACCTCGACGGCTGGGTCGCCCCCCACCTGAGATAGCCCGCCAGGGCCGAAGCGGTGCCGCTGGCAGAACGGGATCAGGTGGCGGTGGCGAGGGCGGCGGTCAGCTCGTCTGCGTCGTACAGGTTGTCGATGCGTTCGCGGACCACACCGTCGGCGCCCACCACGTACAGCACCGGCTCGAACTCCAAGCCCAGCGCCTCCACACCCGGAGCGGGTCGGATCAGCGGGTCGCTCACGTCACCGTCGACCTCCGCGGGGTTCGCCCAGACCTCCAGGTGCACCGCGGCGAGGTCCCAGTCCCCGTCCTCCAGCGTGCGGATCAACACGTCGAGGACGGGCCCGCAGAACTGGGTGTGGCAGTACGCGGGCGTGGAGACCAAGACCACGAAAGGCCGTCCTTCGGCGAGGAGCGTGTCGACGCTCGCCCCATGGAGGTCACACGGTGGGTTGCGGGTGCAGAGCGTGTCGACTCCGGCGGGGTTGTCGACGGTGGGGCTCACGAAGCTCGGGAGCGGATCGCCAGGCGCCGTAATCGGCACATCTCGCGGGTCGACGACGGCGAACTCGAGGATGCCCGACCCTTCGGCGGCTTCGACGATGAGCCGGTGCAGGCCGGGTTGGGCGAAGTCGATCCGCGGCGCGTAGTAGCGCAGGTCGTTGACATGAACATGGTCGTGCCCGTCGTCGCCCTCATGAGCGTGCGGCACGAATCGGGCGGCGGCTAGCACAGTGCTCTCGTTGCCGTTCTGGTCGACGACCCGCACCGATGCCGGCTCGGCATCTCCTCGCAACGGGCCGTCGGGACCGACGAGGGCGAAGGGCAGCCGTTGCTGCGGCAGCGCGGCCACATACGGGCCTGGGCTGAACAGCTGGGCGACCTGAAGCCCTTGATCGCCAACCTCGCCTGCGGTCGAAGGCGGCGCAGCGATCGACTCGCCTGTCCCGCCGCCCGACGACTCGCTTCCGCCGCACGCCGCGACCACCGTCGCCGCGGCACCGCCGACGAGAAAAGTCCGGCGGTCGAGGCTCACACGACCCCCGACCAGGTGACCTTCGCGCCTTCGTGGCCCGTGCGAATCGTCCAGACGAAGACCAGCACCGACAGGACGAGCGCCACCCCGGACACCGCCCAGCGAGCCGGCGTCCTCGCCTCGCTCCGTCGGCGCGCCAGCACGAACATGCCGGCGATGGCCAAGACGTGAAGGCCGGAGAAGATCCGCAACGTGGATGCGAAGTCCTGGTGACGGGAGATGTCGATCAATCCTTCGAACCGCTTCGCGAACTCCTGACCGCTCGAATAGGCGAGGAGAATCGCAATGAAGGCGCCCACCGAGATGCCGAGCGGCCAGGCGCCGTACCGGGATTCCCAGTTCTGGCGAGCCATCACGACGACGGCAGCAACAGCGGCCGTCGGTGCTGCCACGACCGGCAGGTGGACGAAGAAGATGTGCGCGGGCAGGTCGAACAACGTGTCCATCACTCGAACCTATTCGACCCGGGCCAGCAGAGCGGTCCGCTCATCGCCGATCGCATCACCCGACAGTGACGTCGAGGACCTGGCCGTTCCCGGCATGGCTGCTCGGGCCCACCTCGATGTTGCAGACCAGCACATAGCTGCCCGGCTCGAGCTCGACCGTCATCGATGCGCTCTCGCCTCCGAGGAACGGCTCGTTGGCCGCGACCAGCTGTCCGGGCTCCAGTTCGTCGACGAGCACGGTGCCGCGGGCATTGACCGGAAGCGACGCGTAGCTGTCGGCACGGATCACCGTGAGCTGATGGGGCACGTCACCGCCGTTGACCATGGCGAACTCGACCGTGCCGGCCGGGAGTTGGGTCGGGGCCTCGATGGCCCACTCGACGAGATTCACCTCCACCACCGAAGCCCCGCCGTCGATGGTTCCGCTCTGCTCGTCCGCTGCTGTGTCTGGCGCGGCCGTGTCGGGAGCGGCCGTGCTGGCCGGGGCAGCCGCTGTGGTGGCCACCGAACTCGTCGCCGTCGCCGCTGCGTCGTCGGCCGAGCTGGCCGCGCCGTCCGCGCCGTCCGAGTCTCCGCCGCCACACGCAGCTGTCATGATCGCCAGCGCGACGATGGCCAAAGCAATGCGCCTCATCGAAGTCCCTCCCGCGTGCCTCACCGCACGAGGCCGCACCAGATAGTTCTACGCCAACGGACGGGGTCGTGGGGGTCACCGTCGAAGGTGAAACACTGTCGCTGTGTCGTCACGCCGCATCATCTCCACGTACATGACGCTGGCGGGGCTGTACACGCTGTCGGCGTCGCTGATCTGGAGTGTCAACACCCTCTTCCTCCTCGACGCCGGCCTCGGCATCGGAGAGGTATTCGTCGCCAACGCGCTGTTCTCCGCAGGAATGGTGCTCTTCGAGATTCCCACCGGCGTCGTGGCCGACACGCTCGGACGTCGCATCTCCTACCTGCTCAGCGTGGCCCTTCTCGCGATCACGACCATTCTCTACTTGGTCGCCGCACAGGCCGAAGCGGGGCTCCTCGTCTTCGGGGCGGTCTCTGTGCTCATGGGACTGGGATTCACCTTCTACTCCGGTGCCCTCGAAGCGTGGTTGGTCGACGCGCTCGGCACGGTCGGAGACGACCGGCCTCTCGACCACGTGTTCGCACGAGGCCAACAGGTCAGCGGCTCGTCCATGCTGATCGGAACCATCACCGGAGGGCTGCTGGGCCAGATCGACCTCGCCGTGCCCTTCATCGTCAGGTCCGCTCTGCTCGGGCTCGTGTTGGTTCTCTCGGCCCGCCTCATGCACGACATCGGGTTCACCGCCAAGTCGCTGCGCATCTCCGAGATCCCCGCGGCGATGGCGGATCAGGCACGCGTCGGTGTCCAGCACGGATGGCGCCACCGTGGTCTTCGACTCCTGATGACGTCGGCTGCGATCCGTGGCGTGTTCTTCGGCTGGGGGTTCTACGCCGCCCAGCCCTACTTCCTCGAACTCCTCGAACGCGATGCCGTCTGGGTGGTCGGCCTGGTCACCGCAGGGGTGTCGGTGGCGACGATCATCGGCAACCAGATCGTCGATGTGCTCAGCAAACGCTGTGGCCGGCGCAGCACGCTGCTCATCTGGGCCACAGCGGCGAGCACCGTGGCGTCGGTGGTCATCGGTGTCACCGACACCTTCGCCGTGGCCGTCGCCTGCCTGATGGTGGTCGCCGGCGCGATGGGCGTGATGATGCCGGTCCGCCAGGCCTACCTCCATCGGGTGACTCAGTCCGAACACCGGGCCACTGTGGTGAGCTTCGATGCGATGATCGCATCGGTGGGTGGCGTCGGTGGCCAGCTGGGCCTCGGCGCGATCTCCGACGACCGGGGCTTCAGCTCCGGTTACATCGTCGGAGGTGCGTTCACGGTGCTCGCGGTTCCGGTCCTCATCATGCTTCGTCGCCGCGGCGACGAAGCAGATCGCCTGGTCGGGCCGGCGGCCGAGGAGGGCACGTGCCCAGCTGGTCTCCCCCGCAACACGGGTGTCGAATCGCACCCGGTCCGCACGCTCGTCGAGTCCGACTGAACCGCTCCGGCCGAACCAGCAGTGTCGGCGAATGACTCACCGGGCCCTAGCGTGGAGGCCATGACCAGGCACATCGACCTGACAGGGGTCTGAACCCTCACCGGCGCCGCGCTCGTGGAGCGCGCCGAGCATTGGGAGACCCTCCGGAGCGAGGCGCTCCGGTCTTCCACGCCGTCGCCGGGTGGGCTGCGGCTCGTCTACGACCGTTCGCCACGGGTCGACGACGAGCTGGTTCAGCTGGTCGAAGCCGAGCGGGTCTGCTGCGGCGACGCCGGCATCACGTGGACGCTCACCCTGGGCGAGACCGCCGTCCTCGACGTCGGCGTGCCAGCTGAGCTCGTCGGGAGCCCCGCGGCTCGCATCATCGGCGAGGTCCTCGGGGGTTGACGCTTCGCCCTTCATCGTTTATCGTCGATTAACGATGAAGGACTCTCAACGCACCTCCGAAGAGCGGCTCACCCAGGCCGACGCCGACGAGTACGCCTCGTGGTTCCGGTGTCTCGCCGACGGTACGCGCGTCCGCATCCTGGCGATCGTGGCGGCCGAGGGCCCGATGACGGTCGGCGAGATCGTCGACGCGGCAGGCAAGAGCCAGTCGACGGTCTCCAAGCATCTGCAGGTGCTCGCCGCTGAGCGCTTCGTGTTTCTCGAAGTCGACGGCGTCCGGACCGTCGTGACAGCCAACCCCGCCTGCATGACCGCGCTGCCCGACGCAGCCTCAGCGATCATGGGCTCTGCGAGATGAGCCGAACTGCGACGGTGATCCTCGTCGTTGAGCTCGCCGCCCTTCTGGTGGGTGTCGCGTTCGCGATCGAGCTCCTTCAACGCCGCCTGGGAGCCGAGCGCCTCCGCCGTTGGATGGGTGGCCGCCCGGTCGCCGCTGCCCTCAAGGGAATCGCCCTCGGATTCGTCACACCGTTCTGCACCTACTCGGCGATCCCTCTGCTGATCGGCCTCCGGCGCGCTGGTGTGACGCCCGCGGGGTACGTGGCGTTCATCGTTGCGGCACCGGTGCTCGACCCAGTCCTGTTCGGCGCGCTGGTCCTCATCGTCGGAATCGAGGTGGCCCTGATCTACGTGACGGTGGCCTTCAGCGCGGCGCTGGGCCTGGCCCTCATCGCCGAACGCAGCGGGCTCGAGCGCCACCTCGCCCCCGTCGATGACCGCGTGCGGGTGTCCGCCGGCCCACCCCAGGATGCGGACACTCCGCCGGGATCGTGCGCGGCGACCACCGAGACGGCCTGGACCGGCTGGCCCGACGGAGCGAAGGGAGCCGCCCGGCAGGCCTTCACCCTGCTGCGTTCGGTGTGGTGGCTGATCCTGATCGGGGTGGGCATCGGGCTGCTCATCGAGGCCGCCGTCAGCCCTGAGACCGCCGCGGATCTCACCGGCCGGGCGGGCTGGGGCGCCATCCCGTTCGCCGCGCTAGTGGGGACCCCGCTGTACTTCAGCACCGAGCTGTTCGTCCCGATCGCCGACTCGCTTCGATCGGTCGGCGTGGCATCTGGACCGATCGTCGCCCTCACCATCGCCGGTGCGGGCGCGAACGTCCCCGAGTTCGTCATCTTGTCGCGCGTGGCCAAGTGGCGGGTGCTCGCCGTGTTCATCGCCTACGTCTTCGCGGTCGCAGTGGTGGGTGGCCTGCTCACCGCGGCGATCAGCTGAACCTACGAGGGCACCAGCTCGCTCCCCTGGCCGAGCTCGGACTCGATGTCGCCGATCAGCTCGGTGGCCACGGCGGATGACTCCCCCGGAGACTGGCGAGCCACGGTCACTCCCGCTGGGAGTGCCGGCAAGGCGGCGGCCCGCGGCCATTCGATCAGTGAGTCGGTGAGCCACCGGCGGCTGATCACGGCGACCCCGAGCCCGAACGTCACCGCCGAGGTGACGCTCGCCGTGCTCGGCCCGGAGAACGCGACTCGGTATGGCACGCCGGCCTCCTGCAGCCCAGCCTCGGCGATCGGCCGATAGAAGCCGTGCTCGCCGAAGGTGATGAGCGGAACCTCACCCTCGTCGTATGTCCAATCCGGACAGCTCACCCACAGGAGCTCGTCCTCCCACAGCACTGTGTCACCTCGCCGGATCTGATCGGGGCTCACCTGCAGCACCGCGACGTCGAGGTCGCCCCGCGACAACATCTGGTCGAGGAGGACCCCCCTGTCGACGTGGAAGTCGATGATGGCTCCCGGGTGCACGCGGGTGAATCGAGCGAGCACGGCTCGCATGCAGAACTCGGCGACCTCCTCTGTGGCACCGAAGTGCACGTTGCCGGTGAGGTCGGAGCTCGATAGGCGTGCAACGGCTTCATCGTGGAGGGAGACGATGCCTCGCGCGTATTCGACGAGCTGGCGCCCATCGCGGGAGGGGCGAATCGAGCGGCCCTCGCGCACGAGCAGGTCCCGGCCGAGGCGCTCTTCGAGACGCTTGATCTTCCAGCTCACCGCAGATTGCGAGATGCCGAGGACCTCCGATGCCCGCGTCATGCCACCGGCGTCGAGAACGGTGAGAAATGTTCGCAAGGACTCCACGTCGAACTGCATGCCCACAGGCTAGCGAACCATGACGAGTTTGGGACGAAACTATCTATTCAGCCATGTTGTGTCATCGAAGGGAACCCCCCACACTGCAGGTCATGACGCATCACCCACACACCCCGCACTGGCCCCAGGACATCGTGAGGCAGGCTCTCGGTCCAGGTTTCCAGATCTCTGGCCACACCGATCAGATGCTCCGCTCGCTTCTGCGCAACAGCTCCACCACCCGCTGACCGACCTGCAAGGGATTCGGTGAGGCTGGGCGCGACATACTGTCGGGCCATGACCTTGCCCACGCCTTCGGCCGCCGCGATCGAGGCTCTGGCCCCGACAGGGACCCTGCGAGCCGCGATCAACCTCAGCAACTTTCTGCTCGTCACCGGGCGGGGTGAGGACGGCAACCCGCAGGGCGTCTCGCCGGACATGGCGGCGGCCCTCGCCGAGCAGCTCGGCGTCGGCATCGAGCTGCTCCGGTACAAGACCCCCGCCCAGATCGCCGACTCCGGCGACGCAGGCGAATGGGACATCGGCAACATCGGCGCCGAGCCCGCGCGAGCGAAGACCATTCGTTTCACGGCCGCCTATTGCGAGATCGAGGCCACCTATCTGGTGCCCGCCGGATCCGAGATCACCTCGATCGACGAGGTCGACCAACCCGGCATCCGGATCGCAAGCGCAGCGCGAGCCGCGTACGACGTCTGGCTCGAGGCCAACCTCCAGAACGCCGAACTCGTGAGCTCCAAGGGCCTCGATGGGGCGGTCGACACCTTCGTGGAGGAGAAGTGCGATGCGCTCGCGGGACTCCGTCCCGGTCTGATCAAGACCCTCGACCAGTTCCCGGGGTCGAGAATGCTCGATGGGCAGTTCACCGCCGTACAGCAGGCGATGGGAACGCCTCGGGAACGCGACGACGAGGGCATCGAGTACCTGGTGTCGTTCGTCGAAGCGGCCAAGTCGACGGGCCTCGTTGCGGAGCTCATGGCAAAGCACGGGGTCGAAGGGCTGTCGGTCGCGGGGCCGGCGTGACCTCGCTCGTCCGATTCGCATCGCCCGGCGGTGGCGTCGGTGTGGGCATTCTCGACGAGGCATCGCCTGCCGCGACGATCACCTCGCTGGCTGTAGAGACGATGGGCGAGCTGCTCTCCAAGCCGTCGTCGGAGATCTCTGCTCTCATCGCAACCGCCGACGGTCCAACGATGGCCCTCGCCGATTCGGCTCTGAGCGTCCCCATCGACGGACGCACGCCGGTGTGGGCGGCCGGCGTCACCTACACGATCTCGCGCGATGCGCGGATCGAGGAGAGCGTGGTCGAGGACGTCTACGCCAAGGTGTACGACGCCCAACGCCCCGAGCTCTTCTACAAGGCGGCGTCGTGGGAAGTGATGACCGACGGCGATCCCGTGGGTCGGCGCGACGACTCGATCAACGACACCCCAGAACCCGAACTCGGGCTCGTCGTCAACGCCCACGGGGAGATCGTCGCCTACACGGTGTGCAACGACATGAGCTCGCGTTCGATCGAAGGCGAGAACCCGCTCTACCTACCTCAGGCGAAGATGTTCGCGGCGAGCTGCGTGGTGGGACCCATGCTCCGGTTGGCATCCGACATCGCCGACCCGCTCGACCTGACGATCCGCATGCGCATCACCCGGGGCGCCGAGGTGGTGTTCGACGACGAGGCCTCCACGAGCCGCCTCCATCGCTCCCTCGACGAACTCGTGGGTCACCTGACCGCGGCGATGAACTTTCCCGAGGGAGTCGTCCTCTCGACGGGCACCTGCCTCGTGCCGGCGCTCGACGCGCCGGTGCTGGACGGCGATGTCGTCGAGATCGAGATCGACGGCCTCGGCCGCATCACCAACCGGGTCACCTGCACTTCCCAGCTGCTCCCTCGCAGCTGATCGAGCCTCAGTCCACGTCCTCACGCCGCCCGTCGGCGTGAATGGCGAAGCGGCGTTTCTCCGAACCGTGATCGGGTGCCGGGTCGTTCCAGGGCCACCCCCCAAACTGAGTCGCCTGGTAGTCCGAGTACGCCTGTTGAATCTCGTCCTGGGTGTTCATCACGAAGGGTCCATAGCGTGCGATCGGCTCGCCGATCGGCCGCCCCTGGAGCACCATCACCTCGATGCCATCGGGACCTGCCAGGAGAGAGATCTCCTCCCCCGCAGCTGCCACCGCACCGTTGCCCGCTTCGATCCGCTCCCCGTCGAGGTCGATTGACGAACCCTCGAACGCGTAGATCACCCGAATCGTCTCGGACCCCGCCGCAGCAGGAAGCCGCCAGCTGGCCTCACCTTCCATCGAGATGTGCCAGATCGCGAGATCTGACTCCGGTCGCCCAGCCCAGCTGTCCGGCGGAGGCGTCGGCGCCTCCAAACCGTTGAGGGCACCGGCGATCACGGTGACCTCGGTACGACGCTCTTCTGTGTCCTTCTCGACATGTCGCGGGATGGTGTGGTCCCACAGCATCGTGAAGTACGGCTCGACGAACTTGTCCGCCGCTGGAAGGTTGAGCCAGATCTGGAACAACTCCAATGGGTTGGGTCGCTCGGTGTCGAGCAGCGGGAACATCTCGGCGTGCTGGATGCCCCGACCGGCGGTCATCCACTGGGTGTCACCCTGGCCGAAACGCGCTGTTGCGCCGAGGGAATCGGCGTGGTCGACATGACCCCGCCGAACATAGGTGACGGTCTCGAACCCGCGGTGCGGGTGCTGTGGGAATCCCGGCACACGCTGCCCGTGATACATGCTCCAGCCGTCGCGCCCGCTGAAGTCCATGCCGATCTGGCGACCGTCCAGCCCTGCGTCGGGCGCCAACCGGCCGTCACCGGCGGGATAGTCGTCGTGGTGATGCGCCACGAACAGGAACGGGTCGATCGTGGGCCACTGCGGCCCCAGTTCGAACGTCTGCAACACCGAACCGGACATGGCTCCACGATAGGGGTGTAGAACCTCACCCCATGAAGGTCGGCGTCAACCTGATCAACTTCGGGCCAAGTGCCCAGCCAGAGCTGTTGGAGGGCTGGGTCGAGATGACCGAACGGCTCGGCTACCACAGCCTGCTCACGTCGGACCACATCGCGATCACCCCAGACGTCACCGAGCGCTACCCCGCTCCTTTCTACGAGCCCCTGAGCACCCTCGGGTGGTTGGCGGGGGTCAGCGAGCGGATCCAGATCGGCACCACGGTCACCATCGTTCCGTATCGCAACCCGCTCGAACTCGCCCGCTCATACGCCGCCATCGACCAGCTCAGCGGTGGGCGGCTGATCTTCGGCGTCGGTGTCGGCTGGGCGGAGCGCGAGTTCGAGGTGCTTCAGGTGCCGTTTCGCAGGCGCGGGGCGATCACCGACGAGTATCTGGACCTCATCACCCGTCACTGGACCGAGTCGGAGCTGACCTTTTCAGGAGAGTTCGTCTCGTGCGAGGGGGTCGACACCGCCCCGCGACCAGCGCAGGAGTCGATCCCGATCTGGGTCGGCGGAAGCAGCGCCGCCGCGCTCGAACGCACCATCCGCTTCGGTGGTGCCTGGCACCCGATCCGTCTGCGGCCGGCCTGGTTCCGGGACACGGCGGTGCCCCGCTTGCAGGCGATGGCGGACCGAGCCGAAGCACCGCGGCCAGCACTCTGCCCGCGGATCATGTTCATCGTCACGGACTCCCCCACCGACGAGTCAGAGCGATTCATGGGCCACGGCACCATGGAGCAGATCCACGGCGACCTGCATCTGCTGGAGGAGCTGGGCTGCGAGCACGTGATCCTCGACGCCTACAGCCCCTTCGACGACGCCAACCTGCGCGAGGTCTCGACCGGCGCCGCGGACGGCGTCCACGCTGCGTGGGACAACTACGAGAGGGCCGCCGCGGAGATCCTCGACCTCGCCGCCGAAAAGGTGCGGTGAGGTAGCGGGGCTCGCCGCTGGAACTCCTGGTTTCGTACTACTCCCAGGTCTTCAGCACGGGCAGGACCTCCGCCGCGAACAGCTCCAAGGACGCCTTCGACTCCTCGAAGGGGATGCCGCCGTAGCGGAAGCAGGTGGCCAGCTCGTAGGGCCCAAGCGCATCGCGCCGTTGCTCGAAGGCCTCGAGGATCTGGTCGGGGGTGCCGTACGCGTTGGAGGACATGAAGCCCTTGAGGAATCCCGCCTCGCCGACCTTGCGCAGGATCTCAGCGTTCTGCCCGTACCCCTCGTACCCGGCCGTCTCCGCGAAGTGGTCCTCCATCAGCTCGTAGTGACCGAGCAGGCTGGCCAGATACGTGCCCATGTATTGCTCGGCCTTCTGGCGGGCCTCTTCGCCATCGGTCATGCAGAGCGTGAAGTCGGCGGTGAGCGGCGGCGGCGGCGCAACTCCGTGCTCGGCCTCGAAGAGCTCCCGGTGCCGATCGATCCCCGGTCGGCGGCGCTCCCATTCCTTTTCGGCGAACATCACCATGCGAGCACCGACGCTCGCAGCCGACTGCACCGAATCGTCGCTGCCCGCGACCGCATAGAGCCGGTCACCGAACTCACGCTCGGGCCGTGGGCGGATCTCGGTGCGCGGCTGCGGGTAGTACGGACCGTCGCCCTCGATGAACCCGGTTCGCAGCGCCTCGACCACCATCGCAGCCGACTCGTCGAAGCGTCCGCGCGACTCGTGCATCTCCACGCCGCGGAACGGTTCGTACTCGCGACGCGACAGGCCGCGACCCATCCCGAAGCGCACGCGACCCTTGGAGATGTTGTCGAGCATGGAGATCTTCTCTGCGACCCGCAGTGGCTCGTTCCACGGCATGATCACCGCGGCCGTGCCGAGGTCGAGATTGGGCGTTTCGGCCGCGAGGTAGGCCAACAGCTGGGTGTTGTCCGGACACACCGAGTAGTCGAAGAAGTGGTGCTCCACCGGCCACACCGCGTCGAAGCCCAGGTCGTTGGCCATCCGGGCGAGCGTGATCTCCTGCTCGTACATCTCGCTGTCGCTGACACCCGCCCATCCCGCTGCCGCGAAGACGAGCTGAATTCCGACGTCCATGATTCCCCCAGAGGCGCTAGCTACTCCGCACCTGTCTAGCCCGGCGGGTCAGACGTCGGCGGGAAGATCCGTCGGCGACGCCACCGCGACGTCGCTCCAGTCCACGACGAGGTCGCCGAGGATCCGCCGCAGATCGGTCGAATTGAGCGTTTCGGATTGGGTCAGCTCGGTAGCCAACTGCCGCAGCACGTCCCAGTGCCTGTGCATCAGCAACGAGGCGGTCTCCTGGGCGGCGCCGATCAACTCCGCCACGTCGCTGTCCACCGCTTCGGCCGCCACGGAGTCGTCCTGGTCGACGCGGCGCGGGCCGGTGCGATTGCCCATGCCGAAGCGCGTCACCATCTCGCGCGCCAGCAGAGTCGCCGACGCAATGTCGCTCTCCGCTGAGGTGGTCGCCGTTCCGAACACTGCGAGCTCCGCCGCACGACCGGCCATCAAAACCGCCAGCCGTTCCTCCAACTGCATCTGCGTCGCGAGCGCGTCCTCCTCGCGGGGAACGAGCGAGGTGCGACCGAGCGAGCTGCCCCGACGAATGATCGAGACACTGTGGAGTTCGGAGTCACCGAGAACTGCTGCCGCGAGAGCGTGGCCGGCCTCGTGGTGCGCCACGAGCTCGCGCTCCTCGTCCGATAGCAGCCCGGCGCCGCTCTGTGGACCCGAGATGATGCGGTCGAGCGCATCCTCGAGATCCTGGGCGGTGACGATCGTGCCGTCCCTGCGCGTGGCGCGGATTGCTGCTTCGTTCACGAGATTCGCCAGGTCGGCACCGGTGAACCCCGGTGTGCGCCTCGCAACGTCGGCAAGCTCGACGTCCTCGCCAAGCGTGAGCGTCCCCGTCGACCGTTCGAGGATGGCCAAGCGGCCGGCAACGTCCGGCGCGGTCACCTCGACGTGGCGGTCGAAACGGCCGGGTCGAAGGAGGGCCGGATCGAGGACGTCAGCCCGGTTGGTCGCGGCGATGACGACGACGCTCGCATCGTTCGCGAAGCCGTCCATGTCGATCAGCAGCTGGTTGAGCGTCGCCTCTCGTTCGTCCTGACCCGAGCCGCTACTCACCCCGCGGGTTCGCCCGACGGCGTCGATCTCGTCGATGAACACGATGCTGGGGGCGGTGCGCTTGGCGGCCTTGAATGCAGCGCGCACCCGGCTCGCACCAACCCCTACGTACATCTCCACGAAGCTCGAGCCGGACAATGCGTAGAACGGGACGTTCGCTTCGCCGGCGACCGCCCGCGCCATGAGCGTCTTTCCTGTTCCGGGAGGTCCGTGCAGGAGAACCCCGCGCGGTGGGCGGGCCCCGGCGGCGGTGAACCGCCGGGGGTTGCGCAGATAGTCGACGATCTCGCTCAGCTCTTCGACCGCCGAGTCGACGCCTCGCACGTCGGCGAAGGTCGTGTCAGACCCGCGCTGGGCACGCATACCGGACACGCCGCGGCGGCGACGGCTGAAAAAGTAGAACGCCCCCCCACCGATCAGGAGCAGGGCGACGACCCAGGCGAGCGCGCCGACCAGCCAGCGACGGCGCAGCGTGCTCGTCTCGCGGTCGATCACGACCGTCGCGTCCGACTCGAGCAGCCGAGACGTCAGCTCACCGGCGTACGCCTGCTCGTAGCGCGCCTGGTGCGTGGTGCCGTCGGTCAGCGTGACCTCGAGAGTCGTCGACGCCTGCAGGACACGGGCCTCGGCAGCCTCACCATCCGCCACAAGGGCGAGCACGCTGTCGAGGGACTCCTCCCCCACTGGCTGCTGGCCGCCGCCCGACGACGAGAAGAACAGTGCGACGACCACCGCCGCCGCCGATGTGGTGATGAGAAGGGTGCGCCTCGTCCGCGTCGTCACGAGCCGCCCCTCGGCGGTCTGCGGACAACGGGAGCGTGAACCATCACAGCGGTATCGAGCGATACCGCAGCCTCCTTGAGGTCCGATCCGCGCTGCGCGGGGACCCGGCTGCGCGCTTCAGGTCCGTGGAGCGGGCTTGATCAGCTGACCGGGACGCCCATCGTGGGCCTCGAGCAGGACGTCGCCGTCGAGCTGAATCGCCTCACCGTTGACGAACACGTGACGCATGCCCACAGGCTGGTCGGCCGTCAGACGCTCTGAGTCGGCCGGAAAATCACGCACCCGACGCACCGGGCCGGGGTCGATCGTGTCGGGGTCGAACACGGTGATGTCCGCCCAGCCCCCGGCGCGGATGTAGCCGCGATCCTCGAAGCCGAACAGGTCGGCCTGCTGTCCACTGAGCTTGCGGATCGCCGTCTCGATCGGAAGCACCTCACGCTCGCGCACCCAGTTCCCGAGGAGATCTGTGGCCTGCGGCGCGTCGCAGAGCTGGCCCACGTGCGCACCGGCGTCGGACAGCCCGAGGGTGGTGTTGGGGTCCTGCAGCAGCGCCGTCACGCCCTCGACGTCGTCGTTGGCGAGGACGACCTTGATCCGCAGCATGAGATCGGGCTCGGCGACGGCGAGATCCATCATCGCGTCGAAGGGATCAACTCCCCTCGACTCTGCGATGTCGACCATCCGGCGCCCGACCATGTCGGGGCTCGCGGTTGCCTCCATCACTTCCATCGTGCTCCAGCGGGGCTTGAGAACCCGCGGTGCATCCCAGGCTTCGATCACCCGCGCCCGCCAGGCAGGGTTGGCGTAGGCGGCACGGCGGTCGTCCATCGAGCCCGCCATCAGCTCGGCGAAGACGGGATTGGTGTTGAACGTGAACGGCTCGACGAGCGTCATCGAGAACGTCAACGGCCGGCAGGTGACCTGTGGCCAGACCTCGGCTCCGTCCTCCCAGCCCTGCCTGTTGATCTCGAGAGCCTTCATGTGGCCGCCCTTGGGGTTGGTGAGAACGGCGGTGTAGGTGAACGGGATCCCGATCTGCTTTTGCAGCACGTAGTTGTCGCGCAGCGAGAGGTTCTCGCCGCCGTTGACGCCGATGATGCCCTTGCCGGTGTCTGCGACCGCTTGGAACAGCGCTTCGAGCTCGTTGCGGTCGGCCCACCGGCTCGGGATCGGAGAACCGTCAGCGCCGAGGTGGGTCTGGGCGAAGCTGGTGGCAAAGCCGACTGCGCCGGCGTCCATCGCATCGCGGATGATCGCGGCCATCGCCTCCAGCTCGCCCTCGTTGGCCGGGCGGCCAGTCGCCTCGTCACCCATCGCGTACAGGCGGAGCGCGGTGTGCCCGATGTAGGCCCCGTAGTTGAGGACGGTGCCGCGGCGGGACACCGAGTCGAGGTAGTCGGGGAAACTCTCGAAATCCCACGGCACGCCCTCGAGAAGAGTGGCCGGGTTCATGTCCTCGACCTTCTCCATCGTGTTGGCCATGAGCTCCTGATCGCCGGCACGGATCGGGGCGATCGAGAAACCGCAGTTGCCTGCAACGACCGTGGTCACGCCGTGGTAGCAGGACGGAGTGAGAGCGGGGTCCCAGAACACCTGGGCGTCGTAGTGGGTGTGGATGTCGATGAAGCCGGGCGCGACGACACACCCGTCGGCGTCGACAACGCGGTCGCCCGAGAGGTTGTCGCCGACCTCGGTGATGCGGCCTCCGCTGATCGCCACATCGGCGCGGCGACCCGGTTTTCCGGTGCCGTCGATCACGGTTCCACCGGCAATGACGGTGGTGGTGCCGTCTTCGGTCAAGCTCATGGCTGTACCCCCTGCTGTGCGAGGTTACTCCCGACCGACGCAGGTCATCAGCGAGAGGTGATCAGCCCCCAGGGATCCGGGGTGATGCCGATCGGCACTCCGATGAGTGTCGGCCGTCGCGTCTCGATGGCGTCGCGCAGCGTCGACTCGAGTTGATCGGGTGTCTCGACGCTGTGGCCGGAGATGTCGAAGGCAGCGGCGAGGGCGGCGAAGTCGGGGTTCTTCAGGTCGGTGCCGTAGTGGTCGCCGTCGAACTGGTTCTTGTGCATGCGCTGCACGTTTCCGTATGCGCCGTCGTGGAACACCACCCCGACGAGGGGGATGTCGTAGCTCGCCACGGTGGCCAACTCCGACATGCCGTACCCGAAGCCGCCGTCGCCCGAAATGCTCACGACCGCCCGGTCCGGGTTGGCGACGGCCGCACCGATCGCAGTCGGGTACCCGTAGCCGAGTGTGCCCTGATAGCCGGGGTAGACGTAGCTGCGCGGCGAATGGACGGGGAAGCCGAGCATCGACGCGTATCCGACTTGCGTGAGCTCGTTCACCAACACCGCGTTGTCTGGCATCGCCGCACGGAGAGCGTGAACGAAACCCATTTGCGGCTGCAGAGCCGCGATCTTCTCCTCCGCCCTCGCCCGCACGTCGTCGAGGTCGTCCACCCACGGCGGTCGCTCGTCGAGGCGCTCGGCGAGTGCCCGACACGCGGCGCCCCCGTCCCCCAGCACCGTGGCGTCGAACGAGCGCGGTTCGCCGAACGCCGCCTCGTCGATGTTGATCGAGATCACCGTCGCATCCTCGGCGACCGGCAGCGGACCACTCCGCATATCGAGACCGCGAGAACCGACCACGACGACGCAGTCGGCCCGTCGCAGGATCTCCTTGCCCGCCATGAGCATCGTGGCGAGCGGATGGCGATCGTCATAGGCCCCGCGGCCGTTGCTGCTGCACGTCAGCGGAGCTCCAAGGGTCTCGGCCAGCGCGGCGAGGGCGTCCCACGCGTCGCCGACCACCGCTCCCCCGCCGGCATAGATCGCCGGGCGCTGCGACGCGGCCAACATCTCGGCGGCCGACTCGAGCTCCGTTGCAGAGCCGGCCGAGGGGGTCGGCGGCGCCTCGCGTCCGATGACCGTCGTCGGCGCGGCTCCGGACAACACGTTGGGCGGCAGCTCGACCGCCACTGGGCCCGGACCGCTCGCGAGCCGGGCCATCGCGCCGTGGAGGGCACCTGCGACATGTGCGGGATCAACGACCAACTCCGAGTGGCGACACAGCGAAGCGAGGATCGCCGACTGATCCGGGATCTCGTGGACCATCCCGAGGCCCTGCCCGATCCCCCGACTCGGGATCTGACCCGAGACCAGCAGGATCTTCGACGAACACGCGAGCGCGGTGACGAGACCGGCACCGGCATTGAGCACGCCAGGACCGGGGACGACCAGGCCCACGCCCACCCGACCGCTGCTGCGGTAGTAGCCGTCTGCGGCGTATGAGGCGGTCTGTTCGTGGCGTACGGCGACGAACTCGATGTCGTCCCGCACCGTCGACAGCCCATTTGTCGCGTAGTCGAGCTGGACACCCGGGATCCCGAAGATGTGGGTGACGCCCTCCTCCACCAGCTGCCGGGCCATGAGCTGCCCACCTGTGATCGTCGCTGTCTCGCCCGTGGTGTCGCTCGCCGCTGCCATGGGCCGATGCTAGGCACGGGCTGCCGGCTCCGTGCGCGGAGTGCCGGCTCCGTGCGCGGGGTGCCGGCTCCGTGCGCGGGGTGCCAGCTCCTAGGCTCACGGCGTGCTGCCGACTCATCACCCGGGCGAGACGCCCTACCTGGAGGGCATCACCGTCCTCGACTTCACCCAGTATCTGGCCGGTCCGTCATGCACCCGCCTCCTCGCCGAGATGGGTGCCGACGTCATCAAGGTGGAGATCCCTCCCTACGGCGATCCCACACGACCGGCTCCGCCCCGCAAGAACCGCCGCTCGGCATATCACGTGCAGCAGAATCGCGGGAAGCGGAGTCTGTGCATCGACCCGTCGCGGCCCGAGGCCATCGAGCTGCTGAAGGAGCTCGTTCGTGAGGTCGATGTCGTCGTGGAGAACTACAGCCCGGGCGTCATGGAACGCCGAGGCCTCGGGTACGCGGATCTACGAGAGGTCAACCCGCGCATCATCATGTGCTCGATCTCGGGTTTCGGACAGACCGGTCCTCTGAGCAGCAAGACGGCCTACGACTTCATCGCCCAGGCCTACGCCGGGATGATGCACATGACCGGTGATCCTGAAGGTCCCCCGATGCTCACCGGGATCGGTGTCGCAGACACCTCGACAGGCGTCCACGGGTTCGCGGCCATCGGCTATGCCCTGTTCCGCCGGGACCGCACTGGCGAGGGAAGCCATCTCGACATCGGGATGGTCGATGCGATGTACCACATGCAAGAAGTCGCGGTCTCGAGCCCGTCGCTCGACCCCGACTTCGAACCGACGCGCAACGGTCGCTTCTACGGCGCCGTCGTTCCCGCCGGCGCGTTCAAGGGTCCCGAGGGCTGGATCGTCGTGTTCTGCGCGGAGAACCAGATCGAGTCGCTCTGGGCCGCCATGGGCCGCCCGGAGCTGGGCGAAGACCCGCGCTTTCGTCGCAACCCGGATCGGCTGCAGCATCGGGACGAGGTCACCGAGCTGATCGAGACCTGGATGGCCACCTTCACGACCGACCAGGAGGTGATCGACGCGCTCGAGGCCCGACGTGTCCCGTGCGGCCTGGTCGTCCGGCCGTGGGAGCTCGATCAGGCACACGAGCACTTCACCGAGCGCGGCACGGTCCGAACCGTCGACGATCCCTACACCGGGCCGCTGACGGTGCCGGGTTTTCCCTTCCGGTTCAGCGACGCGCCCGACCTGCCTGATCTCGTCGCCGCAGACGTGGGCGAACACAACGCCGAGGTGCTGGCCGACTTCCTCGGGTACGACAACGATGCGGTTGATGCGCTCGAGGCAGACGGCGTCTTGTTCAGCAAGACCCGCGACGACTGAATGCCCACGCGATCGTTCAGCGAGCTGATCGTCGTCGAGGTCGGCGGATCTCTCGCGGGCGCGTACTGCGCCAAGCTCTTCGCCGATCACGGGGCCTCGGTGATCCGGGTCGGCGACGACGAGCTGACACCAGCGCAACGCGTGTACTGCCACCAGGGCAAAGAAGTTGTGTCGAGCATCGGCTCAGCACCGCTCGACACCGCCGACCTGGTCATCGAGAGCAGAGCGACCGGACCGCTCGGCCAGACGACGGCAGGGCCGCGAGGCGGCATCACGCTGCGCATCACGCCATACGGATCGACAGGGCCCGCTGCGCAGTGGTCGGCGACCGACGCGACCCTGTACGCCCACTCCGGACACACCCACCTCACAGGGGATCCGGACCGAGAACCGCTCACGTCCGCGCCTCATCACCCGTCCTATGCAGCGGGTCTCTTCGGATTCATCGGGGCGATGGGGGCACTCATCGACCGCGAACGATTTGGCCGGGTCCACGACGTCGACGTGAGCCACTTCGAGGTGCTCGTCGCCCTGCACCAGCTGCTCTTCATGCGCTATCAGCTCGGCAAGGACGTGCTGTCTCGCATGGGCAACCGCTACACCGGACAGGGCCAACCCAACGGCCTGTACGAATGCGCTGACGGCTGGATCGCGATCTCGGCTCCCACGGATCCCCAGGTCGAGATGCTGCTGCTCGTCTCGGGTCTCACGCACCTCCTCGAGCACCCGCTCATCGACTCGACGATGGACTTCCAGAGCCACCCCGACGTGCTCGACGCCGAGCTGGGACCGTGGCTGAAGTCGATCACCATGCTCGAAGCCACCGAGATTCTGCAATCGGTCCGCGTTCCCGCCGCACCGGCCCGGCCGATGCTCGGCCTGCTCGACGACGAGCACCTCGCCGATCGCGGCATGTGGACCACCGCGGAGGGATTCACCGTCCCCGGCCCGAGCTTCAGCTTCACCAAGGCCACCGGGACGGGTACGCCGCTCCGCGACGGCGAGCGTCCCGGGCCGCTGAGTGGGATCCGCGTGCTCGATCTGGCGAAGGTCTGGGCGGGACCGCTCGCCGCGCGCACGTTGGCCGAGCTCGGCGCTGAGGTGATCCAGGTGGAGTCGCCGTGGAACCGTGGTCCTCAGCAGATCCCCGAATCGCTCGTGTGGTCGATGCGGCTGTTTCCCGACAACGTGCAGGGGGACGAGCAGTGGAATCGCAACGGGCACCTGATCAAGTACGGCTTCGAGAAGAAGTCGCTGGTGCTCGACCTCACCAAGCCAGCGGGGGTCGACACCTTCCTGCGCATGGCGGCCGAGTCCGACATCGTGATCGAGAACTACTCCACACGCGTGATGCCCCAGCTCGGGCTCGACGAGCATGCCCTCCACGAGGCCAACCCCGCCCTGATCTACATGACGATGCCGGGCTACGGGCGCAGCGGTCCCGCGGAGAACTGGGTCGCCTACGGGACGACCGTCGACTCCCATGCCGGCCTGTCCCACCTCATCGGCTACCCCGGCCAGGTGCCGTGGAAGTGCGGAACTGCATGGCCCGATCCGATCGCCGGGCTCCACGCGACGGGCGCCATGTTGATCGCTCTGTGGGAGCGCCCACGCCAGGGCGGCGTGACGATCGAAGCCGCGCAGTTCGAGTCGACCGTGGCGATGGTCGGAGACGCGCTGGTCGAGGCGCAGATGCGCGGCGAAGAAGCACCCGTCTGGGGCAACCGTCATCCGGACTTCGCGCCCCAGGGCATCTACGCGAGCCACGGCGATGACGCCTGGATCGTGATCTCGGTCCACCATGACGCCGGATGGGTCGCCCTCTGCGACCTCGCAGACCTCGATGCCGCGTGGCGCTCCTGGGACGTCGAGGAGCGGCGAGCGAACCACGATCGCATCGACCGGGCTCTCGGCGCATGGACCGAGTCGCAGGATGCCGTCGAGCTGTCCTCCGCGCTCCAGGCGCTCGGTGTTGCGGCCGCGCCGGAGCTCGATGCCCCGTCGGTGATGGCCGACGCGCAGCTCGCGGCGCGCGGCGCATGGTTCACAGTCGACCAGCCGTGCGTCGGTCCAGTCATGAACACGCACATGCCCATCCACTTCTCCGAAGCTTCTCCCCGCCGTCCGCTCGGCCACGCCGCGGTGCTCGGCGAGAACAACCACCAGCTCCTCACCGACGTCGCAGGCCTGTCGGTCGCGGAGATCCACGATCTCGAACACGCGGAATCGTCGCGACCGAACCACCGGAGTAGTCACATGCAGGAGCTCGCCGGAAAGACAGCCGTCGTGACCGGAGCGTCGAGCGGCATCGGCCGCGCGATGGCCATGCGCTGGGCACGAGCGGGGATGAACGTCGTGGTCGGCGACATCGACGAGCCGGAGCTCGACGCCGCGATCGCCGAGCTTCGGACCATCGGCAACGCCGCAGGTCAGCGGTGCGACGTCACAGACGAAGAGGACGTCGAGGGGTTGCTCGACCTCACGATCACGGAGTTCGACCGGGCACATCTCGTGTGCAACAACGCAGGAGTCACCGGACCGACCGGCCTCCCGCCCCACGGCTTCGCGATGAACGACTGGCGCTGGGTGATCGAGGTCGACCTGTACGGCCTCGTCCACGGCGCCCGCGTCTTCACCCCTCATCTCGTCGCACACGGCGACGGCCACATCGTCAACACGGCCTCACAATCCGGGCTCACCTCGGGAGCCGTCATCGGTGCGCCCTACTACGCCGCAAAGCACGCCGCCGTCGCTGTGTCGGAGTGCCAGTTCCACGACCTCCGCGCGACAGCTCCGGGCGTGAACGTCTCAGTCCTGTGCCCCGGCGCCGTGGCGACCAACATCATGGACGGAGAGCGGCACCGGCCGGAGCGCTTCGCCACGCCCTCCGACGACAGCGATGACCGGCGCGCCGCGGCCGCAACGGCGGCGATGCGCGAGGTGATCCACGCCGGTCGCTCGGCGGACGAGGTGGCCGAGATCGTCCACGACGCGGTTCTCGCTGACGACTTCTACATCTACACCGACCCTGCGATCGTCGACTCCGTTGCCCAACGCCATCGCGCCATCGAGCAGCGCCTCGACCCTCCGAGCGGCCGTATGGACGCCGACATCCTGGGCACCTGAGCTCGTCGCTTCGCCTCGGGTCCTCTGGACCCGCAACACCGATCAGGTGGGCCCACCGGCCTCACTGATCGCGATGAGGGACGCGTTGACGATGTTGCCTGATGAGATCCCCGTCACCTCGTGGAGATCGGCGATCGTCCCGGACTCGCCGAACCGATCGACGCCGAGTGCGTATTGCGGCGAACCCAGCGCCGAACCGAGCCAGGCGAGACTGTGGCTCGCTGCATCGTGCACGCTCACGAGCGGCCTGTCCCGCTCCACGCGCGGCACGAGACGGTGCAGCTGGCTCGGCGCCCGAACAACGCTGGCGGTGCGTGCTGCGGTCGCATACCCGGCCCGCCAGCTCTGGTAGGCGCGGTCGGGGCTGGTGAGGTGGATGACGGACGCCTGAACGCCCTCGTCGTCCAGCTCCTCCGCCGCGGCCAGGGCCTCGGGTGCCATGGCGCCGGTGGTCACCAGGGTCACCGCGGGGCGCCCGTCCGGCGGCGCGTCGCGGAGTCGATAGCCACCGGCGATCACATTCTGGCGTAGGGAGTCCTCCCCGTGACGTTCGAGCGCCTCGCCGAACGGAGACTGATCGATCGGCCGGGTGGACAAGCGGAGGTAGGTGCTCGTGCCGTCGGGAAGCGAGAGCCGTTCGAGTGCGTCGCACAGCAGCCAATCGACCTCTGTCCCGTAGGCCGGCTCTGCATAGTGCAGGCCGGGCAGCTCCGCCCCGACCGACGCGGTGATCGTCGATTGATGGGCGCCGCCTTCGGGGGCCAGCGTCACCCCAGACGGGGTTCCGGTCACGATGAAGCGGCCGTCGTTGTACAACCCGTAGATGAGCGCATCGAGCCCGCGGAGCACGAAGGGGTCGTACACCGTTCCGATCGGGAGGAGCTGCTCGCCATGGTGATCGTGGGCGAGCCCGAGCTGACCCAAGAGCATGAACAGGTTCATCTCGCTGATGCCGAGCTCGATGTGCTGGCCGGACGGATTGGGCGCCCACCTGAGCAACCGGTCGGCGCCGCCATGGTCGTCTCGTTCGACGTGTGAGTACACCCCGGTCTTGTTGATCCAGCCGCCGAGATTCGTGGAGATGGAGACGTCAGGGGCTGTCGTGACGATCCGCTCCCCGACACCGTCGACGTCGGCGAGGCTCGCCAGTACACGACCGAATGCATCCTGCGAGGAGATCAAACCGCTGGTGACTGGTGGTCGCACCCCCGGCGGCACCGTCGGCTGCGGTCGCGGCACCGGCAGGGGGTTGTTCACCTCGCCGCCGACCGATGCGCACAGTCGGCCAGCGGCAGTGGAAGGGTCGCAGCGATCCCACTCGGTGGCTTCGGTGAGCCCCACCTGTGAGCGGAAGTCGTCGATCTGTTCGGGCGAGAGCAGAGCCGCGTGGTTGAGGGGGTCACCGGCGATCGGCAGACCCCACCCCTTGACCGTGTAGGCAAACACCACGGACGGCCGCTCGGTCTCGCGATCGCATTCGGCGAAGGCAGCGAGCAGCATGCCGAGGTCGTGGCCCCCGAGATCGGTGACCACCGAAGCCAGTTCGGAGTCCTCGTACCGGGCCGCCCAAGTCCGCACCTCTTCGGACGCGCTCTCGAGGAGCTTGGCCCGTAAGTCACCACCGGCCAGCCCGAACAACGCCTGGTACGCCTCGTTGGTCATGGCGTCGATGTGGGACCGGAGGGCGGCGCCTCCGGGCTGTTCGAACGCTGCGGCGAGGCGCGAGCCGTACTTCGCTTCGACGACGTGCCATCCGGCGTCTTCGAAGAACTGCTTGAGGCGCACGGCAGCGATGTCGGGGATCACCCGGTCGAGGCTCTGGCGGTTGAGGTCGACGACCATGGTGAAGTTGGCGAGCCCTTGTGTCGCCGGGTCGGCGATCGCCTCCCACACGTTTCCCTCGTCGAGTTCGGCATCGCCGACGAGCGCGATGAACCGTGCCGGGGGCTTCGCATCGAAGTGGGAGTCCAGGTAACGCCTGGTCAGCGCGCTGAACAGAGGCGCGACAGCACCCAAGCCCACCGATCCGGTGGAGAAGTCGGCGACGTCTGGATCCTTGGTGCGTGACGGGTACGCCTGCAGTCCCCCGCGGGCTCGCAGGGTTGTGAGGTAGGACCGGTCGAGCTCACCGGTGAGGTACTTGATGGCGTGGTACACGGGCGACGCGTGCGGCTTGACGGCCACCTTGTCCTCACCTCCGATGTGGCCGAACCACAGCGCCGTCATGATCGACACCATCGACGCGGACGACGCCTGGTGGCCGCCGACCTTGACCTGCGTGTCGCCTCGCCGGTTGGCCGCGTCGACGATCCTCGTGGCGAGCCAGAGAACCCGCTGCTGGATCTCGGCCAGCGCGCCGAGGTCGGGCGCCGCGGAGCTCACTCGTCGACGCCGAGGCCGGCGGCGATCGCTTCGGCTGTGAACGCCTGGAACTTCGCCGTGTCGAATCCCACCACCAGGTTCGCCTCGGTCTCGATGATCACCCGGTGGGGCGAGTCGAGAAACTTCTCGAAGTTCTGCGCGCCGACGTTGTCCGGTGCGTGCTCGGTGCCAGACAGCGCGCTGTAGAACCAGTCCTTGACCTCGTCCCAGTCCTCGTCGCCTGCGGCGTGGATGATCGAATCTCCCTTGTAGGAGGCCGTGCGGCCCCCGCGGTTGATGACGATCGCCGACTGCGAGCGAGCGCGGAGAGCAGGAACGCGGGCGCGCCGGGCCGCGCACGTGGTCCAGAACTTGCCGTGGCGCCAGATGTAGGCGACGACCACGCCGACCGGGTAGCCGTCCTTGTTGGTCCAGTTGAAGACGCACTCGCCGCCGGTCCCCACCAACTCCGCGAGCTCCTCGTCGGTGAGCTGCATGCCGGTGAGGTCTTCGTAGTCCTGGATGGGCGCCATCTGACCCTCCTCGATCGGTGGCTCGACTCGTCGGGGACGGTAGTCCGAAACACCGCCGCCCACGGTCGAGCCGTCGGGCGGGGCACACGGCAGTAGCTTCGATCGTGATGGCAGCGGATCTCGAGGAGCAGGCACGGCAGTTCTTCGCTGAACACTGGAACCCGGACCGTCCGGTCGGCGAGTGGTTCGACACCATGCACGCCCACCGCTTCTCCTATCCGACGTGGCCCGCGGAGTACGGAGGTCGCGGCGTCGGAGTTGCCCAAGCGAAGCTCGTGCGCGCGGCGCGTCGGGACGCCGGAGCCCTCGGACCGCCGTCGGGGATCGGCCCCACGCTGCTGGCCCCGATGCTCTTCAAGCACGGCTCGGAGGAGCAGCTCGACCGCTACCTCACAGCGATGGCTCGCGGCGAGATGGTCACCTGCCAGATGCTCTCCGAGCCAGATGCGGGGTCGGATCTGGCGGCGAGCCGGGTGGCCGCCGAGCACGACGGCGACGAGTGGGTCGTCAACGGCTCGAAGGTCTGGACGAGCAACGCCGAGTCTGTCGACTGCGGGATGCTTCTGGCGCGCACGCGCTTCGATCTCCCCAAGCATCAGGGCCTCACGTTCTTCCTCATCCCGCGCGACCAGCCCGGGGTGGTCATCCGACCGCTCCGCCAGATGACCGGCGATACCCGGTTCAACCAGGTGTTCTTCGAGAACGCCCGGGTCGCAGATGCGGATCGGCTCGGAGACGAGCTGGACGGGTGGGCCGTGACGCGCACGTTCCTCGCCCACGAGAAGAACTCCTACAACCCCTCATCGCACGAAGGTGGGCCCTTCGGCAGGGTCGCACTCGACCGTCCTGCCGGGGAGGTCGTCGCGTCGATGCAACGGCAGTCCGCCCGCTCGCAATCCAACCGGGGCGCCGGCCGGCTCCTCGCGGAGCTGGCAAGCGACTTCGCCGCGGCAAGCAACCCGCTCGTGCGTCAGGATCTCGCCCGCCTCCACAGCATGCGGGCGATCATGGGATACACGAACAATCGCGTGCGTGGCAGCTCAGCACCGGGGCCCGAGGCGGCGATCTCGAAGATCACGGTCTCTGCTCTGACCCGCCTGCAACGCGATGTGGGGCTCGGGCTGCAGGGGCCGCACGGTCAACTCGTGCACGGCGACGCCCCGTCAGAGGCGTTCGCCCACTTTGCCCTGAGCACGCCCGCCAACTCAATTGCCGGTGGGACCGACGAGATCCAGAGGAACCACATCGGAGAGCGGGTGTTGGGCCTCCCCTCCGAACCGGCGGCCGACCGCGACCGGCCGTTCTCCGAGACGATGCACGGCCTGTAGCCCGACGCTTCCGGAGCGCGGTCCACCGTTCGTGGAAGACTTCCCCGGAGACGAGGGGGATGCCATGAGGGTCGGAACGACGACGATCGTCCAGAACTACGGGGACTGGGACCGCTACGAGGCCGAGGAGCGCGGCGAAGCGGTGCCCGAGCGCCCGGCGATCGAGGATCGGTCGATCTTCCTCGAGGAGGTCGCCCTGGCCCACATGGCGGACGGACTCGGCTTCGACGCGCTGTGGACGATCGAGCACCACTTCACGCCATACACCATGGTCACCAACCCGTTGCAGCTCCTGAGCTATCTCGCCGGGACGACCTCCAACGTGGACCTCGGCACCATGGTGGTGGTCGCCCCGTGGCACAACCCGGTGCGGGTCGCCGAGGACATCGTCATGCTCGACAGCCTGCTCGGGCCCGACCGCCGGATCATGTGTGGGGTGGGCAGGGGGCTCGGACGTCGCGAGTACGCGGGGATGAACATCGACCAGGGCGAGGCCAGAACCCGCTTCGACGAGAGCATCGAGATCCTCACCCAGTTGTTGACGACGGGCCGCTGCACCTTCCACGGCGAGTACTACAGCTACGACGACCTCCACCTGCGGCCGCAGCCGAACCGAGACATGTCCGACTGCCTCCTTGCCGCAGGCGGCACCAACGACACCGTGAGCGTCATCGCCGAAAAGGGGATCGATCCGCTGACCGTTCCGACTGTGTCACTCGCGGTCGCGCTCAAGGGCGCCCAGGCGTTCGCCCAGCAACGGGCGGACGCCGGCTTCGAACCGGCGCAAACCAAACTCGGGCTGTGGGTGCACTGCGCCGAAACGACCGACGCCGCCAGGGACGCGGCCGAGAACTACCTCGTGAACTTCGCTGACAGCTCGCTCCGTCACTACGAGCTCAACGGCGACCACTTCGCGAACCTGAAGGGCTACGAGTCCTATCAGCAGGTCTCCAAGATGTTCTCCGACGGCGTGAACCCCATGGCGCAGGGCTACCTCGCCGACCATCCGTGGGGAACGCCCGCTGAGGTCTGCGAGCAGATCAAAGAGATCGCGACGGCCTTCGGTGCGAACGAGCTGATGTTGGGGTTCAAGTACGGCGGCATGCCGATCGAGCTCGCCGAGAAGTCGATGCAGCTCTTCGCCGCGGAGGTTCTGCCCGAGCTCCACGAGTTCGCGACCGAACCGATCGTCGTCCCCGCGAGCGTCTGACGGCGGAGCCCCTCAGCGGCGGGTCGGCACCCGCGAGATGACGACGAGGCCGACGAGTCCGGCGCTGATCACCGGTACGCGGATGACCCATGTGTCGAGGATCGCCGCGCTCAGGGTGACCATCGCGACCACCATCACAATGGCGACTACCTTGGCGCGGCGGGGCATGCCGAGTCCGGCCCGATAGTCCTGCACGGCTCTGCCGATGCCTGGCAGGCCGAGGACCCACGCTTCGAGACGCGGGCTCGACCGCGCGAAGCACGCTGCGGCGGCAATGAAGAAGACCGTGGTCGGCAGGCCGGGAACGATCACGCCCACCGCGCCGAGACCGACGCACAGCAACCCGATCACGAACCACAGAGAGCGGCTCGCGAGAGAACGCGTCGTGCCGCCATGGGCCTGCATGCCGTCAGGCTATGCGACCCGTCCCCGGAGGGAGGAATGGTCCGCCGCGGTCAGCTCGCCGCGAAGTTGGGGTCCCGGTGTTCCATTCGAGCTCGCACGCCCTCTTTGGCGTCGTTGCTCCCCGACGCCGCCCGCACGAGCGCGTCGGTGTCGTCGTGCTCGATGAGGTCGTAGTGGTCGAGCTGGCGATTGATCGTCGCCTTCATGGCCCGCAGGCTCAGCGGAGCGTTGCGAACCAGGCGGTCGATGATGGCGGCGGCTGCAGTCTCGTGCTCCTCGGCGGGGACGCACCGGGCGATGAGCCCCAGCTCGGCCATTCTCGGCGCGGGTACCGGGTCACCGAGCAGAAGGATCTCGCGGGTGAGCACGGGACCTGCGACCTCCATCAGCTTGCGGGTGAGGAACCACGTCGGCGCAAGCCCGATCTGGGCCAGCGACATGCCGAAGCGGGCCTTCTCGGACGCGACCACGAAGTCGCTGTGCAGCGCGAGCTCGTTGCCACCGGCGATCGCGGCGCCCTGCACGACGGCGACGACGGGCAGGGGCCAATGCTGGACTCGGCTGAACAACACCTCGATGTTGCGAAGGTTGCCTGCGCCGTCGCTCAGGTCGTGGCCCGCGCAAAAGACGCGTCCCGTCGAGCGGATCACCGCGACACGCTCGTCGGACCCCGGGCCCGGATCGGGGTCGAAGGCGTGTTCGAGTGCGATCAGCATCTCGGTGTCGAGTGCGTTGCTCTTCTCGGGTCGGTTGAGCGTCACCGTGCGAACGGCGCCCTCGATCGAGAGGCCCACTTTGTCTGTCTGCTGGCCGGTCATGACCGACACGGTAGTGACCAGAGACCCCGACCTGTCCGAAGTTGAGCGCACTCGTCTAGCGTCGTCGCATGGGAGAGGCTCGGGTCGAACGGTTCGAGGTCGCATCGACGACTGTGGCCGAAGGTCGACGCTTCCCCGCGAAAGCCCGCGGCGCCCGCCCGGTCTTCTTCGACGACGACGGCGCAACCGACGCCGTCGTCGCGATCGTGACCGCCTTGGCCGGCGAGGTCTGGGCCCTCCGCGAACGGCTCGCCAGCCTCGAAGAGGTGCTCGAGGCCCGAGGCGGCCTGTCCCCCGCGGAGGTCGAGAACCACCGACCCACCGCAACGGCCGCCGAAGCTCGCTCCGTCGAGGCGGCAGCGTTCACGGCCCGAGTGTTCCGGGTGTTCGAGGAGATGCGCGAGGAAGCGCTCGCCGGCGAGACCGCCGACAGGTACGACGCGGTGGTCGCGCGGGCATACGACGAGCTCTGAGGAGCGGCTGCCATGAGTCAGGCACAGCACCAGATGCTCCCCGCCGAGACCCACGACGAGCTCGCACGCGAGAACTTCGTCCAGGCGCTCAAGTCACACGTCGCGACGCGGGTGAGCCCGGGTGTGCGCGAGGTGTACGAGGCACGGGCCGGCGAACACTGGGCCGCGGAGACAGGCAGGACGCCGAGCGATCGCCACGAGGTGCGCGCGGCCCTCAGCACCGACCCGTACTACCGGCTGTGGAGCTCGGTCAGGCGATCCAGCCAGCACCTGCTGTGGGGCTCGGTCGGCGATGCGGTGACCCGTGAGTCGGACGAACTCGTCGACCGGGCACGAGAGCTTGCAACCGAGCGGCCTGCGGGCGGCACCCTGCGCCTGGACCCGTCCCTCGAGATCCCCTGGTACAACGCGGAGGTCGACATCCACGCCATGCCTGGTGGGTACCGCGGCGAGTACGGCGACGACGACGTCTGGGTGGGAGCTGTCTACGACCGCGGCGTCTACGTGTATGCCATGGGCCAGATGGGAGAGCTCAACGACGACTACGGCCAGTCGATCGTGCGCAACTACCTCCGGGTACACCATCCCGAGTTGGCACCGAGTCGCATCCTCGACATGGGCTGCACCGTCGGCAATGCGACGCTGCCCTACGTCGACGCATTCCCCGACGCCGAGGTGCACGGGATCGATCTGGGTGCGCCCGTCCTTCGTTACGCGCATGCTCGAGCCGAGGCACTCGGGCGACGGGTCCACTTCTCGCAGCAGAACGCCGAACGCACCGACTTCGAGGACGCGAGCCTCGACCTGATCGTCTCGCACATCTTCCTGCACGAGCTCTCGCCGGCCGCCGTGCGCAACATGCTGGCGGAGTGCCACCACCTCCTGGCGCCGGGTGGGCTGATGGTTCACGCCGACTTCGCCGGCTACGCCGGGGTTGACCCGCTCACCCAGGCCATGATCGACTGGGACACGCACAACAACCACGAGCCGTTGTGGGGCCCGATGCGCGACATGGATCTGGTGGCCGAGGCCGAGGCAGCCGGATTCGATGCCGGATCGTGCGAGCTGATCGACGTCCCGACGGGTCGAGTACTGCAGACGGGGAAGACGGCGGCGTCGGGCCAGCTGCGCCTCCTCGTCGGGCGGCGCTGACCCGGGCAGACGACGTCTGCGAAACGTTGGGCCTGGAAGACTGGCGAGATGGACATCGGCTTCTTCAGCATGAACACCGATCACTCGCTGCCGATCGATCGCTTGGCGCGCGAGCTCGAGGAGCGAGGATTCGAGTCGCTGTGGGTGGGTGAGCACAGCCACATCCCCGTGGCGCGCGAGTCCCCCTATCCCGGAGGCGGGGAGTTGCCTGAGGCGTACACACGCATGGCCGATCCGTTCGTGTCGCTCATGGCCGCCGGCGCCGCGACGACCGATCTCCACCTCGGAACGGGGGTGTGCCTCATCCTCGAGCGCGACCTCATCGCCACTGCGCTGACCGCCGCAACGCTCGATCGCCTCACCGACGGTCGGTTCACGATGGGGGTGGGCTGCGGCTGGAACGTCGAGGAGCTGAGGACGCATCAGCCGGACCTGCCCTTCCGTCACCGCTACGGGGCGATGCGCGAACGGGTCGCCGCTCTCAGGTCCCTCTGGACCGAGGACGAGCCGAGCTACCACGGCGACCACGTCGACTTCGATCCGATCCTCCTGTATCCGAAGCCGGTCCAGACACCACACCCGCCGGTGATGCTGGGCAACTGGGGGCCGGTCGGTATCCGTCACGTGATCGAGTACGCCGACGAGTGGGGTCCGGTCGACTCTTTCTTCGAGGATCCCGTTCGGCAGGTCCAAGAGTTCCGCCAGCAGTGCGAGGACGCGGGCCGCGACCCCGATTCGCTGCCGATCACCATCTTCGCCACCGCTCAGCCGCCAATCGGGCGCCTGGCCGCCTACAAGGAAGCGGGCGCGGTACGCACGGTCCTCGCCACCGGCCACCCCGGCGTCCACCTGGCCGACAAAGCGCTGCCGTTCCTCGACAGGTACGCAGACGCGATCACCGAGCTCGCCTGACGCACCCGCCACTCGCGGTCGAGTGAACCGGGTGTGCCGAAGGGCACATCGTGAACACGGCCGTCCGCGCGTACCGTCGTTCCATGGCCGACCTGCCCCCTAACCACCACGCGGAGTACCGCCAGTTCAGCGGGGTCTTCGGCTACATCGCGGGG
>Ga0209992_10001054_pt1 | contig 31616 bp, 43 predicted proteins | sample 2SBtaG_2_FD_182564 | JGI IMG/M metagenome (GOLD analysis project Ga0209992, IMG submission 182564) | Deep subsurface microbial communities from Kolumbo volcano to uncover new lineages of life (NeLLi) - 2SBTROV12_ACTIVE470 metaG (SPAdes)... | ecosystem: Environmental > Aquatic > Marine >... | reverse complement strand
TTGTTTTGGGAACCTTGTCACTGTAGACTTTATGCAGTCCATGATCAATGTACAGTCGTGGGCTGCGACCAACAATATTCCTTTACGTTTTTACTGGTTGGGTAACAATGCTATCATTACAGAAGCAAGAAATAAATGTGTAGCAGAATTCCTTAATGACAACGCCAATTATTCTCATTTACTTTTCGTCGACGCTGACGTTGCCTTTGGAGTGGAAACCCTGGAGAAGCTTTTAAAAGCGGACAAGGATGTCGCTGTCGCGCCCTACCCGAATAAATCAATCGACTGGGCGTGGCAGGAATTTAGAATGACACAGGATCCCGAAGCGGATTATTCAACAGCTGGTTTAACCTACAATGTTGTCTTTGAAGATAACTTAGATGGTGGGGATGAATCAGCTGGAAATTGGGGCACTAACAATCTCCTTCCTGATAAGGAAGGTTTTCTCCGTGTAAAAAGAGCTCCAACGGGAATGATGCTGATTAACCGTGAAGTATTTTCCTCCTTAGTTACAGCACCATATCCGCAAAGGGTAAAGCCCTACCTTGATGTTCACAAAACTAAAAACCTTTTCGGTTTTTTTGATGTCCTAACCCTCCCATCAGGACACAGACTTGGCGAAGATTTTGCGTTTTGTGAACGGGTAAGGGCCGTGGGCCGAGAGATTTGGGCATTATGTACAGCAAACATGCGTCACGAAGGAGGGGCTAAATTTACAGGAAACTTCCAAGAACAAATTAAAACAATATCTTTACTCAGAAAAAATGATGATTTAAAAGATGCTATTAAAGAAATGGAAGAGAAGGGAATACCGTGGACAATCAACAAAAAATAAATCATTTTTATTTTAATATTCAAGGATGGTTTAATTATGCTGATGTTTATGATAGAGCTTTAGCCTGGTTTGAAGATGGTGCTCACTTTGTGGAAGTAGGATCATGGAAAGGAAGAAGTTCAGCTTACATGGCAACAAACATTCATAACACGGGAAAGAAAATACGATTTGATTGCGTGGATACCTGGGAAGGATCGTGGGAACATAATTTATCAAAAGAAGAAATAGAACAAAAATTTCAAGAAGGGAAGATAGATGAAAATGTTTATTATCAACTATCTAATTTAAAAAAAGAAGATTTGTACGGACAATTTTTAAAAAATATTAAACCAGTAAAACATATTATTAACATAGTACGCAAAACATCTGTGGAAGCTGCCAAAGATTATAAAGATGGATCTCTTGATTTTGTGATGATTGATGCAGCACATGATGAAGAAAATGTGTATCAAGATATAAAAGCCTGGAGGAAAAAATTAAAACCAGCAGGGATTATAACAGGAGATGATTTTGCAGAAATAGGAGTGAAAAAAGGATTATCACGTTATGCACAAGAGATGGGGGACGAGCCCTTACTTTTATCTTCGAATGCATTTCCTTCATGGATAATGCCTACTCAAGATAAGAACATAACAAAAAAATGGAGGACACCAATAACATGATTTTTTGGCATATTATAGCAATCGGAGCAGTTTTTGCTTTAGGTTTTTTAATTGGAAGGAGGTTTGAATGGCTCAAGATAAGACGGATGAGACTACAGTCCAAGCGAAGATAGAATATTTATTTCCTCTTCCTATCTGTCACATTGTTTTACCAGAAGATGTGATTGTTCAACTGGATATGATAACAACCGAACTTCTACACGCTGAAGACAAAGAAGATCACTCAGGACAGTTAGCAGGAAAAATTCATGAAGGGCAGCAGATTGCTGTTCCTAGACAAGGATATTTTAAAAAATTTGTCGAAACAGGAATTTTAGAAGCATGTAAAGGTTACATTGAAGGAAGTGCTTTACTTGATGGTAGAGCTATAAATATGTGGAAAACTTTTGATTTAACTTTTCAAAAAGGCTGGATTGTATCTCAGTACGCTGGAGATTACAACCCTGTTCACACTCATAGTGGCACTCTTTCCGGCATAATTTATTTACGCGTTCCTCCACAAATTAAAAAAGAATCCGAACCAGATGGATGGTTAACCTTTCATAACAACAGGGAATATGATGCTATGTCACTTCGTTTTGGAATGACACAAAATAAACTTCCTGAAGTAGGGCATATGTATTTGTTTCCAGCTTGGCTTGGTCATTCGGTAATGCCATTTCGTGGTAAAGGAGAAAGACGTTGTATTTCTTTTAATGTAAAAGCATTTCCAACAGGAGGTAGTTCTGGAGCCTAAACCTAAAATGAATGGTCAATTAATGTTTGCCACCCTGGCAATGCATTTTAATTTAAAAGAAAAATATAAATCTATTAATGATGAAGTTAGACAAGAAATTTTAGAATGGATGGATAAAGATCCAGGTGTTATTAAATCGAATATGGGTGGTTGGCATTCTCAACCAACACACAAAGGAAAATTAAAAAAATTAACAAATATTATTGCAACAGATTTTGCTCCTATATACGCTGAAGCGTTGGGGTGGAAAATGGAGAAAAGAAAATTTTTTTCCGAAGGCGGTGCGTGGGCCAATGTTAATCCTCCTGGAGGATCTAATAATACTCATGTGCATGGTAACTGTGTTTTATCAGCTGTGTATTACGTTGAAACATACGGAGCCGAACAAGGCCCAATTATTTTTTGTGATCCAAGACCAGGAGCAGTACAGTATCATCCTTTAATAGGCGAACCAAATTATATGAATGCACAAAATATTGAACTTATTCCTCAGGATCATGACTTATTACTTTTCCCTGCATGGCTTCCACATAGAGTTGCTTTAAATAAAAGTGAGAAGAATAGAATTTCTGTTGCTGTTAATTTTAATGTAGGAATTGTAAAGAAATGAACTTTCCACTTGTCAAAATAACTTGGTTAGACGCTACCGATATTGATACAGGGTGGCACACTATTCCGGAAATTAAAGAAAAAACTTTATTAGCGGTTGAAAGTGTAGGATGGGTGTTAGAAGAAACAAATGAAAAAATAACTCTTATTGGTTGTTTGGATGTGCATGATGAAAATGCTGGTAGAGGGATTATTATTCCTAGACCTTGGATCACAAAACGCGAAGAATTGGTTGTCAAGCAAAATATTTAAAATTGTTTTCTTGATATATTTGGTGGACATGTTTAAATTAATTCTCACCCAAAATTACAATCAAAGGAGAAAAAATGGAAAACAAGTGTAAATGCGGTGAGAGTTGTGACTGTGTATCCCGTAAAAAATATGAAGACGCTTTAAGAGCAACCGCTTACTTAGCCAACCGAGTAAAAGTATTAGAAGAAAAATATAAATTAGCCTTGTTTTCATCTGAAGAAAAAAAATCAGAAATTTTTCAACCACCAGTTCCACCTACTACGGAGAAAAAAGGATGGGGGAAAAAATCTTATGGAGAATCGGAAAAATCACCTAATCAAATAAAAGTAGAAATGGTTAATGATCTTCCTCCTGGAACTAATATAAATCAAATTGTTCTAGAAGATAAAGATACTATTCTTGATGAAGAATGCGAAGCTTGCAGCGCTTAATATTTTTTATCGTGAGCTAATAAATTTTTATAATCTTCGTCGCACGAAATAAAAGCTAAAGCTTCTTTACCTTTACTTATAATTTGTTGCCATTCTTTTAAAGAAAATTTTATTTCTGTACCATCCGTATAATTAACTAATACGTTTTCTTCTCCTGGTACATTTAATACGTGCGACACGATTTTAGTTACGTCAGCCATTACAGACCTCCTATTTTATGTCGTGTCGCACTATATCGTATATCTCATAAAATTACAATGACACGGTGCCATTATTCCAGCTTACAACTCCTTTTTTGATTTCTCCATCAAATTTAAGAAATTTAGCAGGATATACATAAATTGAAGCCATACGGTGTATTGCTCCTCCTTTAGAAAGAAAAACATCTTGGTTAACTTCATAACCAGCTCCTTCTTCCATTGCAGAAACACGGTCAAAAACCTTACTTTCTACTTCAAAAATTTCCCCTTCAATAGTTTGACCCGTTCCTTTTTTAACAGGAAAAACTATAGGAAAAGGCCCATAATCAAACATAAAGTAATTAGGTTCCGTGTAATAAGTACCCATAAATGTTTGATCTTTAAGCCAATGATCATGTAAAGCACCTTTTTCTTTTAATGTGCCATACACAAATAAATTTTTAAATTTTATTTGTTTAGTCATTTCTTGCCCTCCAATCTGATGCCGCAATCATTATATCAACGATTCCGTTATCTTTTATTAAGTTTTTTTCTACAATTTTTGTAGCCTCATCCACATCTTCAGCATTTTTCCCATGAGCTGCAGCTATAATAGTTTCTAAAGCTGATTTAATTTCTTTAGCCTTTCTTTCTACATCCCATGTTCTTTTTACTATTCCATATGGACTTTCTTGTGTCGTACTCATTTTTTCCTCTTCTTTCTCCGTTTTGTTTCTTCAGCGGCTAACCATTCTATAACTCCAGAAACCGATCTAAAGTCTTTACCGCCAATTTCTTTCAGTAACTTGTGAGTATCTATTTTCACAGCTACTGATTTATATTTAGTTGTATCAGTCATATTAACCTCTCATTTCTGATGGGATTATATAGGATATATAAGTTTAAAAATCAAGCATTTTCAGGATAATACTGCAAAATACAGTATATTTTATCCTTTTTTTCTATGGAATAAGGGTAAATTTTTCTAGCCACACTATGAGCCTGACGATATTTAACTTGCCACTTCCAAGATTGTTTATGGTGTTTTTCTCGTTTTTTACACCTGTGAATAGCTCCCAAGTTAAATGTATCCCTGAGATAGATAATAACTTCGTGAGAGGTCATTTCTACGCAAATAACAGGTGTTCCAGCTCTCCTATCAGGTCTATTGACAACAGCCACATAGCCTTCTCCGTCTATTAATCCTGCCGCGTAGGCGTGTGCTTCGTTAGATAACCCCATGAATCTCCTAATTTTGGTTCAACTTTAGAGGGAATTCTTAATTCCATACAATTTTCCATTAAATCTTTAACTATTTTAATTACTTCTTCCTTATTATCTAAAGGAATAGATAAATTTAATTCATCATGTACTTGAATTTGAGGAATTATCCCTGCATTTTTAAGTGCTAACATTGCTTTTTTTGTTTGATCAGCAGCACTTCCTTGAATTAATCTATTGAGCGCTTTGTAAGTAAAAGCTCTCTTAAGTCCTTTTCGCTGAGTTAATACATATTCCTGGTGTGCTTCTTTATAAGGAAGAGGTTTTTGCAAATCAAAAGTTGCTGGTTGCCATAAATCAAAACGACATCTACGTCCTTCTAAAGTTCTTAAGTAACCACTACTATTTGCCCAGTGCATAGCCTCTTCAGTTAATTTTTTTAAAAAAGGAACTTGCGCATGATATTTTTTAAATAAAACATCTGTTTCTTCTTTGTTTAATCCTAATTCATTTCCTAATTTAAGTTTACCCATTCCATAAGACAAACCTAAATTAATTGTTTTAGCTGTTTTTCTATCAATGCCAGCAATGTCTGCTACAGCTTGATGAAAGTCTGGGTCTTCTTGATGATAACGATCTACTAATTCTTGAGTTCCCCTCAAACCTTTTCCCCCGTTAATACCTGCAGCAAAGTGTAATAATATTCTTGGTTCTTGTTGAGAATAATCAAAACTTCCCCAAGTACAATTTTCATCAGGAATAAAAATACTTCTAATAAGAGGACCAAGTTCTGGATGACGAGCCGGGATCTGTTGTAAATTAGGATGTTGCATAGAAAGTCTTCCCGAAACCGTTCCACCTGTTTCAGTTTTTAATTGATTAATATCAGCGTGTATTCTTCCTTTATGTTCATGTCGTAAAATAGAATCAATAAAAGTTGTTCTTGCTTTATTAATCTCCCTAGCGTTTACAATCATCTTTGGTAAATCATGAGAATGATTAACTAAAAATTGTTTATGAAAACTTGGTGCATTAGTTTTTTCTGTACGAGAATAACTTAAGCCTACGGAATCAAAAGCTTTGGCTACACTAGAAGCTGCCCAAATTTCTACATTCACTCCTGTATCTTTTTTTATTTTTTGTAAAATAGACTTTTCTTTTTTAGCTAAATCTTTTTTTATTTGATCTGCTTTTTCTAAATCTACTCTTACTCCCTTCCATTTTATATCAATAAGAAGAGGAAGAAGATCCGTTTCTAAATTAAATATATTATGTAGTTCTTGTTTTATAATTTCTGGTTTAAATACATTCCATAATTTTAATGTTAACTCTGCGTCTTTTTCTGCATACGGTCCTACTACCATGGATGGTAACAAATGCATTTCCCCTTTTGGGTCCACACCGTGTTCTAATGCTTTTGAATATAGTTCATCTTCTTTTTTCCGTTCGCCCAAATATTCTTTAGCTAAATCATTAAGACTATAATTTTTCCCTTGAGAGGTTCTATTTTCATCAATTAAAGGAGCTGCAATCATTGTGTCAATAATACGACCTTTAGTTTCTAAACCCCATTGTCGTAACCAACCCACATCATAAGATGAATTGTGAAACACTTTATCACACGGAAGATCTAATATTTTTTTTAAAGATTTTTTAAAAAAATTTTCATCAAAATTTCCACCACCTTCATGAGCCACAGGAAAATATCCTTTCCATCCTTCAACAGCTATGGCAACGCCAATAACTTTTCCCTCGTTACGAGCCCACCCTGGTCCTTTAGTTTTAATTCCAGGATCGTGAGTTTCTAAATCTATTGCTATTTCTTTTGCATCTGAAAGATCTGGAATTCTTTCAGGAGGTAGCCATTCAATGTTTTCCATAATGTTTCTCCAATAAAAGTTCTGCGTAATGAATTACTTTTTCAATGTCTTTTCTTCCTTCTCCTTTTTTATTGTGTCTCGTTACATACTTCACAATGTTTCCTTCACACCAACCAAGACCATTATCAACAATATAATCAATAGGTTGAATTTTACAGTCCTTGTAATGATGACCTTTAACTTGTTTATCTTTGGCGCTTTTGATGGTCATAACGTATCTCTCCAAATTCTATTTCTGTTTCAGGTGCAACAACATGTAATTGTTTTTTTGCTCTTGTCATTGCTGTGTAAAAAACTCTTCTCATTTCTTCACTGTTTTTATAATATTCTTCTAATCCCTTTCTTGATATATCCGTTAATAACATAACATTGTCAGCTTCGCCACCCTTTGCTCCATGAATCGTAGAAACGGTTATTCTTGGGGGTTTTTTAAGATCTTCTTTTTTCTTTAATAATGAATTAATCATGCGTTGTTCTCTTTCACTCATTCGATCCAAAGCCGCGTGCCACGGTGTTTCAACCGAAATAAGTAAGCCGTGCTGCCCTTTTAAATCTTCATAAGTTAAAGTTTCGTCCTCTGTAACCCCTAAAAGTTTTTTTGCTCCCCATTTTAGTCCTGTTTTGGAACTAATATATTTATATACAAGTTTAACTTCATCAAGAAATAATCTCTCTCCTTGTTGAAGTTTTTGCCAAGCAAACATAGCGTCAATAGATTCTTGAGAGACAGAAAAGAAACCTTTTCTTTTAAAATAAATTCCTTGATTTCTCATGTCACTGCACATTTTATCTAAATGATAACCCGTAGGTGCTAATAACAACCATTGACCCTCTTTAAATAAAGATAAGTCTTTATAATTAGGAAATTTTATTAATCCTTTTTCCTTACAAGGATTCCAGATCTTAGGTTCTCTATTTTTATTTCTATTAATAAGAGAAATAGCATAGGGATGAACTGAAGCTGGAATACGATAAGATTGTTTTAAAACATCTTTAATACTTCCCTCTCTGTTAGCACGAGATAATAAAGCATTAACATCCGCTCCTGCCCATTGATAAATAGCCTGGTCATCATCACCTGCAATATAAACTTTTTCTGAACGTTCAATTAATTTATCTACCAACTTCCATTGAAGAAAACTTAAGTCTTGTGCCTCATCAATAATAAGAACTTTAAAAGAAGGAATTTTATCCTCTTCCATAATTAATCCCTCAAGCATATCCGTAAAATCAAATAATGTACGAGCTCTTTTAAATTCTTTAAATCCTCTATCCAACTTATCTAATTTTTGCCATCCTCCATCTAAATGACCATGTTTTTTAAACTCTTCTTCAAGAGAAGTTTGTTTAACTCTGTAACGATCAATAAGAGAAAGATATTCATTATCATGTAAAGTAGCCCCAAATTCTTCTAAAGAAGAAGTAGGATTATAAATATGCATTCCAATTAAATCTGAAAATTCTTCATAATCATCATCTTGTAAAATAGAAGTTTTATCCAGGTGTAAACAAAAACGAGCTAAAGCATGCAGTGTTTTAAAATAAGGAAAATCTTTATGTTTCTTATTAAATTTTTTTACCGCTCTGTTAATTGCTTCCTTCGCTGCTTTTTGAGTAAAAGAAAAATAACCTATTTCGTTAGGTAATGTCCCCTGAGATAATTCTTCATTAACAATATTAAGAAGTGTAGTTGTCTTTCCTGTTCCTGGAGGACCAAAAATAAATTTAATCATAATAAATTTCTAAACGTTTTTTCCATTTATCACAGTATGTAGGAAACATTTCTGGAGTTAAATGAAATTGTTGAAAATATCCATCTCGACTACACATTAAAATATAGCCTTGGCTAATGTTTGTGCTAAACATATAATTATGCGCCATAGCATAAGCCGACAGCTGCAGATAATAATCTTCAATCCATTCTTCTTTTTTAGGTTTATTAGTTTGTTTAAAATCAATTATAGCAGGTTCACCATCAAATATTCCAACAGCATCTGTGGTCCCTGCATAATTTTCTCCTGCTAAATGAACTTCACAACCCCATACTTCATCTATGTTAAAAAAAGATCTTCCAATAATAATGTTTGCCATTTCTCTAGCCTGTCTTCCAACTGGAGTGTCATCAAAATATTTTAAATTTCCTTTTTCTAAAATATATTTCTCTAAACATTTATGAAGAGCAGTTCCTACAGCTGCAGCATTATCTCTTATCTTTTCAGCTTCCGCTTCTCCTACTCTTTCTCTCCATTTTTTTAAAGAATCTTGTTTTTCTTTAGGTTGAGTTTTTTTAAGGATAGTTGTTACTGAAGGAACTTTAAGCGCTCCAAAACTATAAAAACGTTCTGCTCCATCTATTCTTTTAAAGTCTTTATATTTATATTTTTTATTTATTATCATTAATCTATCCTATCATACCTTTTAATTAAAATTCTGCGAACTCTTTCCCAGTCTTGTCTTACTTTAAAATCCTGCGCAGTGCGTGGTTCTCTTAAAGCTTTTTTATCTAAATCTATTTTTTTACGAATTAATTTTTCTTCTAAAGATTTTTTAGCCATTAAAACCTCACATTCGTTGAGTTACTATAACTCCTATAAATATCCGAAGTCTTACACTTATTACAAATTCTATTTCCAACTCCCCAACTGTCAAATTCTGTTTTGCAGTTAAGACATTTTCTTTTAGTATAAGTTACCTCTGGATCGTCTTTTCTTTTTGTTAAACCATTTGGTGTTCCTGCTACACGAGCCATTGTTTCATCTCCTCTCCTAATACTTCCGTTGCTAAATTAATTTTATTACGCAAACTTTTTACAATTTTTTCATCAACAGTTTTTTCAGCTATTAAATCTATATATGTAACCTTTTCTGTCTGACTAATACGGTGGGCGCGGTCCTCGGATTGCATTCTAATTTCCAAGTCATAACTATTACTGTAATAAATAACCGTATGACTAGCCGTTAAAGTTAAACCATAACCCCCTGTCTGAGGATTAGCAATAAAAAATCTTAAAGAAGAATCTTTATCCTGAAACTCATTAACAATTTCTTGTCTAGTTTCAGACTTAGTATCGCCATAAAATGTAGCCACACTTTCAACTCCATATTTTTTTTTAAGTTGCCTCTCTATTTCTTGAATATCATACCGATATACTGCCCATATAATAACTTTTTCATCATTTGTTTCTTCTAAGACAGATAATAATTCATCTATTCTATTATTTTTAATAGTCCTGGTTTGATGGTCATCTGTTTTAACATGACCACATGTAATTTGATGCAGCCTGATAAGTTGAGATAAAGCATTAACAGCAGACATTGTTTGACCTTTATCCAATAAACTTACCCCATACTTTTTCATTTCTAGGTAAGCTTTTTGTTGTTCAGGCGTAAGCTGAACATGACGTTTTAAATAAATTTTTTCAGGTAAATCTAAGCAATCAGATTTAAGAACTCTTGTAGAAAACTTTTCTAATGTAGAGTTTAATTCATCAAGTCTAATGTATTTTAAAACTTGATCAAAAGAATGACGACCTGGTAAATGAACTTTTCGTGTAACGGTATATCGTGCTTTAAAAGCATAATAAGATGAAAAATTTAAAAGATAAGGATCTAAAAAATAACATTGTGAGTATAAGTCTAGAGGAGTTTTGGTAACAGGCATTCCTGTCATAATTCGTCTATACTTAGCCTGATCTTTCATATTAATAATATGTTTAGTACGAATAGCTTTAGGATTTTTAATAGTAGTAGATTCATCAATAGCCATAAAAGTCTGATGAGTTAATAAAAATTTATTTACAACTTCTACACCTCGTGAAGTACTTAAAGCTTCAACATTAATAACAAAAATAATTAAATCTTCAGTTATTAAAGAAAGAGGTTTAAGTAATTCTTCTTGTTTTTTAGTAGTAGAAGGAGACCAAAGAACAGTATGATATGCTACGTGCTCCGGCATATGAGTAGGTATTTCTCCTTTTGCCCAGTTTCCTATAATACTTTTAGGAGCTACAATGAGAGCCCCATTAATTTTTCCTTTATCATGGAGAATGGCTATATTATCAATAATAACCTTAGATTTTCCTGTTCCCATATCAGCAAAAATGGCATAATTCTCCTTATTCCAGGAGTTTTTTAATATATCCATTTGATGCCTAAAAGGCTTCGTTTTAAATTTATACTTCATTATTTTCTTAATTTCTATTTATCCCATATAAATGATTGCAAAATTTATTGCAATAGATTATTAGTAATAAATATATTAGAAAGAAAAGAAATATGGCAGTTTATGTAGTGCAAGAAGTTAAAGGAAGAAATATTTTAAGCGCCAAAGAATTTGGTGAATTAAAGTTGTTGCTTCCTGAAGGATCACAAATTGTTTTAAGTGCAGCTCCAACTGTAAGAAAGTTGAAGACAAAGTTAAAAGATTTTTGTGATGAAGACTATTTGTTACTTATTGGAGATCCTGCAGCTATTGGTTTAGCATGTTCTATTGCTTCCGATTTTAATCGAGGGCGATATAAATGCTTGAAGTGGGATAAGATTGAGGCTACATACTACCCTATAGAATTTGATCTATACAACAAAGGAGAAATTTAGATGGCTAGAAATTTAATGCAAGAAATGGAACAACAAGTAGTTGATCATTTAGGTAAAGTTGGAGATGATGCTTTATCATCTTTAGGCCAAAAGTGTTCTGAACTTGTAGAAGTAAGAGCGGACTTGGCACAACTAGAAGAAAAGAAAAAAGAATTATCGCAAAGAGAATTCAAATTGGAAAATGAAGAAATCCCTGCGGTAATGGAAGAAAATAATTTGACTTCTTTAAAATTAAAAGATGGTCAAAAAATAGAGATTACAGAAAGTTATCATGCTAGTATAACTCAGGCTAATAAAGATTTTTGTTTTAATTGGCTGAAAGAAAAAGGATTAGATGATATAATTAAAAATGAAGTTTCTGTAGCTTTTGGTCGTGGAGAGAATGATGGTGCTCTAGATCTAAAGTCACAGTTAGAAGGACAAGGTTTGCCTGTGGATCACTCGCAGAAAATTCACCCGCAAACTTTAAAAGCATTCGTTGGAGAACGCATTCGTAGTGGTAATGCTGTACCTGATGAATTTGGCGTATTCATACGCAAAAAAGTGAAAATACGACAATAAGATAATACGACAACCGTTAGGAGGCAATATGGTAGTCAAGAAAAGAAAAGCCTCCAAAGCCCCTGCGAAGAAGGATAATCCTCTTCCAGCGACTATTGGAGCAAACGATTTTGAGTCTGTGGCGAAAGCTGGTCTTGAAACCGTTTCACAAGAAGACTTAGCAACACCACGTCTAAAGATTCTTCAAAAGATGAGTCCAGATTTAGATACCGTGGATGGTGCTAAAGCAGGAATGATCCTGGATACAGTTAATAATAAAGTCTATGAAGGCTCTAAAGGTATCCTTATTCTTCCTGTAGCATATCAACGTCAATATGTAGAATGGCAAGATAGAGGTCAGGGAACTGGTTCTCCTGTTGCTGTGTATGACGCTAATAGCGATATACTAAGTAAGACAACTCGTGATGAGCAGAGAAAAGATAGATTATCTAATGGTAATTATGTTGAAACTGCTGCTAATCATTTTGTCATTGTTGTTGATGATGAAAATCAAGGTTTAGGTCAACCAGCTTTAATTACGCTTAAATCTACTCAATTAAAAAAGAGTAGGAAGTGGAATTCAATGATGTTGAACATTAAACTGCAAGGTGCTAATGGACCTTTTACTCCACCAAGTTATAGTCATCTCTATCGTTTAACAACGATTGAAGAAGGCAATGACTTTGGTAAATGGTTTGGGATAGAAATTGAAAAAGAAAAAATGTTGGAAAACAGAAATCTTTTCAATATGGCAAAAGAGTTCGCTGATAGTGTTACTAAAGGTGAAAAAATAGCTGTTCCTGAAGAAATTGAGGGGGAAGACAATGAACGTAAAGCCGTAGGCTTTTAATTAAACTGGGCGACCCTTTTGGGTCGCCCTATTATGAAAGATATGTGGGAGAAATTAAAAAATATATTTGAGGGACTTGACCGTGCTTATGGTCAATATAAAAGTGGTGATCCTAAATCTAATGGAAAATTAGGAGGACAGGCTTTTATAAAAAAAGAAACGGTTCACGATTCCTTATGGATGAAACATTTAGAGGGTGAAGAACCTGCCCTTGGAATAATACCTATTACAGATGATTCAACCTGTAAGTGGGGTTGTATTGATGTAGATACTTATCCTTTAGACCATAAAAAAATAATAAAGAATATACAAAAATTAAATTTACCTTTAGTAGTATGTCGTTCAAAAAGTGGAGGGGCTCATTTATTTTTATTTACAAAAGAGTGGATTTTAGCTTCTCTTATGAGAAACACTCTTATGGAATGGGCAGGAGAATTAGGTTATGCGGATTGTGAAATTTTTCCAAAACAAATTGAAATTAGAGCTGATCGGGGCGATACTGGAAATTTTCTTAATCTTCCTTATCATAATGGTAATAACACTAATCGTTATGCTTTTAACGCTGATGGCTCTGCTGCTACATTGGATGAGTTTATTTCTTTACATGTTGAGAAATCAATTTCAAAAAATGATCTCTTATCTTTTAAAATAGAGAAAGAAAATAAAGATTCAGAATTTTCTGATGGTCCTCCTTGTTTAGAAACTTTAGTTGAAAAAGGAATTGAAGAGGGTGGAAGAGACAATGTTCTTTATCAATTTGCTGTTTACGCAAAAAAGAAATATCCTGAGGGATGGCAAGATAAGATTTCAGAATTTAATCACACACATATTAGTAGACCTTTAGGATTACAACAAGTTACTAAAACAGTTAGTCAACATGAAAAAACTGATTATCAATATAAATGTAAAGATCAACCTATGTGTCAACATTGTGTTAGCACAGTTTGTTCTCAACGACCTTTTGGTATTGGGGGAGAAGGGGATAGCAAAATTAGTGATTTAACTAAAATTCAAAGTGATGGAGAATCTATTTATTTTTTAAATGTAGACGCTAAACGTATTACTTTAACAACTCAAGAGTTACATAATGAAATGAAATTTCATGAAGCTTGTATTGAACAAGCAAACATTTGGCCTGTACCAAAAGGAAAAAAGAATTGGAGATTACATGTTATAGATCTTTTAGCTAATTGCACGGTTGAACAAGTAGACGCTTCTATGACTAAACGTGGAAGATTTAAAGCCCATTTAGAAGATTTTATTTTAGAACAAGGTGATGGGGATGAAATTGGTGATATAAAAATGAATAAAGCTTATACGGATGAAAAAGAAGGTAGAACTTATTTTAGACTTAATTCTTTAGAAGGATTTTTACGTCGTAGAAATTTTCATAATTTTAGTAAAACGAGAATGATTGATGTTATTAAAGAGGATATGAATGGAGGAGATTCTCAAAAACGAGTAGACAATAAACAAGTTTATGTGTGGTGGATTCCTACATTAGCAAGAGATGAAGAAAAATTACCTATTCCTAATATGGAAAAGCCAAGAGAATTTTAATTAAAGGTAAGTTAAAACTCCTACTACCCACAAAGTTCCAAAAAATATATATGCTATTGTTACAGGTTCCATTACTCGCCGTACTTATCTTCAATAATTTTATATATTTTCATGTTACCTTCTGCATCTGGTCTAAGCTCTGCTTTTACACGACCACACTCATAACGAATAACATTTTCTCTATTATCAGATAAATTCCTCTCGGCTTCCCTTTTAGTTTTCAAACATTTTGATAAACCCTCTGTTATCATATGCCCATCTAATGAACCATTAACAAACATACATAAAGCAAATACATACTCAATGACCATTTTTATTTTGCCTCACTTTATCTTTTAATGATTCAACATCTTCTTGTAACTTACTTACCTGATCTTTTAAAAAATTTATATTAACAGTATTACTCATCATAGACTCCATTTCCTTTTGTATAGACTCAACCTGTTCCGCCATAAACTCCAGTAGCATGTACTGCTCATTATCGGCGGGCAGTTGGCCCATTTCACCACGAGGCCATTTTATACGAAACTCGGTATTCTTTTCTAAATCTTTTTCAGCTAAAATTAAAGAAGTTTCTATGGTTGTAATACGTGAAACCACTCCAAAATATGCCCAAACACCCAGTGCTACCGCTGCTATAATACTCAGCAGATTTCGAACGGGCATAGCTACACTTGTGTTATCGCTTAATTTCATGTTAACATTTCCATTTTCTTAAAGCCAAAGCTTTACGTGTTGGTCTTCCTTTTTTATCTTTCATTGGACCTTTAACTCCTCCCATACGAGCACAAAAACTTTTACGACGTTTAGCAGCTTTAGAACCTTTTTTAACTTTTCCAGTAACAGCTTTTTTTAATTTAGATCCAGGATTAGCTGCACGATAAGAAGCAATGCCTTTGGCATTTAAGCCTCCAGATTTACTTTTTCCTTCTTTTCTTTGCCATGCTGCTGTTTTAGCCATTTTTCTTTTTCTTTTTTATAACTTTTTGTAAAGTTTTCGCTTGTTTAGCATGTGTGTTAGATGCTTTTTTTAAACCTTTAATTACTTTTTTAACTTTTTTTCTTTGTTTTGGTAACATTATTTTCTCGCTGTTTTTGCACTTTTTCTAAAAGCTTTAGCTGTTGGTGAACCTTTGCTTCCAGGTTTCCTCATTTTTTCTTTACTACCAGCTTTTATTCTTTTTCTTTTAGCATGTATGTTTGCATAAAGTCCACGTTTAGCCATTATGCCAATCCTTTCATCAGTTCACTTAATTCATGCGCCCGATTTGGAGTCTGCTTTGCCCATCTCGAGTCGAGCATTTCGCAACTTGCGTCAAAAAATTTACCTTCTCGTAAAAATTTCCACATATTACGAAACTTTGACACACCCCCAGCCCCAAGCTGAAACACCATTTCAATAATTATTTCTTTGGCTACAGGTGGTAATTCTATGTCATGACAAAGTTTATTTGCTCCATCAATAGCTCGATTAAGATCTGTAATAAAAACTCGGTGTAATTCTTCTTCCGAATATTCTTTATTTTCGTCCCAAATTTCATCTTTGGTACAAAGGTGGCCCCACCCAATAGTTTTATTTTTTAGGGTATCCAGATAAACGGTATTACGAAAACCTTCATGAACCTTAATACGTGCTTCTAAATTTTTATAGTCCGCCATTTTATTCACCTTTCATTGTATCAAGTTTTTTATTAATATTTTTTATTTCAACTTCAATGACCGCGATCCGCGATTCAATTTTTGTAAACGTCATTAACGCTGATTCCATTCTATCCATATCTTTTTCTAATGCATTTACGCGTTGACTTGTCATTCCCCAAGTTATTCCCAAGGCTAAAATAACACCAACTAACCATACACTATCTTTTACAGTAAAACTCATTTATCTCTCCAATTTAAGACGTAGTTTTTCTATTTCCCTAGCTAGCCAATCTACTGGTTTTGTAGCTTGTTCTACCATATTTCCACTAAAATCTAAAGCATCTCCCCCCGCTTCTAAAATGCCTCCATAAACAGGTTCTGCTAGATCTCCTAGCATACTTGCACCAATTCTAAGTGGAAAAGGAACTGCTATATTTTCAAAAATTTGTCCTACTCTATGACCGCTAGACCAAGGAAAAGCTTGTTGATAAGCAGGTACATCCATATTCATCATTTGTTGTCTATAATTAAAATATTGATCTGGTGTTAATCCTAATCGTAAATTTTGAGCATCTAAATTTTGTAAAAAATTAATTTTATCTTTTTGATTCATATTTGAAACTTCAGCACCATCTAAACTTCCAACACCACTTAATAAATTTAAAACATTTTCTCTTTCTCTTTGTGCTTCTAGAGCTGCTGGATCCGTTGTATCTAGAGTAAAATTACTCCCATATCCTGAGTCTCGAGCACCCATGTTTCCTCCACGGTTTGCCCAAACGCCATCTAGGTAATCTTGGTATCCTTTATACTGTTGTGTTTGAGTAAAATCTTTTCCTTTGGCAGCGTATTTTTCAGTAAGACGATCTACTTCATTAGACAATTTATGTTTGGTAGGATCACCTTTGGTTCTGTACCAATCTTTTTTACTTTCCTCTGCCATGACTATTTGTAATCACGGTTCTCCGGATCTGTTCTTCCATACTTAAACCAATCCATTACATCTAAAATTATTTTTTCAATTCCTTTAGGTTCTTTTCTTGTAATTTCTCCTGTTTCAATATCTAAAATATAAATTTGACCATCTGTATAAGGCAAGCCGCGATCTTGTATTTCCTCTAAAGTTAATCGTCTTGTATTGCTTTCTTCTTCTGATGGTCCGCCGCCTTTGCCAAATACTCCTGTTATTTTTTCAACAAATTCTTTTACTCTCTCAGCTGGTGTATCACCTTCTATCATATCATCTGTTATTTCTATATCATCTACCAGGTCATCTGTTTGTTCATCAATAAGTTTAATTTCTCCGGTAGTCATATTCTGAGAATATTTACCTAGTGGTAGTCCCATTGCTTCCATTTGTTGTGGAGTTAAAACTCTAATTTTTTCTGACTGCTCCGTGGTTATTGTTCCAATGGCGCTGTCTTCTGGATTTGCCACTTCGTAATCAATTTTTTGTCCAATAATCTCAGAACTATTGTCGTCAAACACGTATCCCTTTTTTTCCATATCTCCTTGTGTTTCAAATCCTAAAAATTCTCTAATAGCCTCCGCTGATTCTTTACCAAATTCTTGTGTAAATCTAGTTGGTTCTTCTACAAACATTTGAATTAACTTACCCATTACAGCATTTTCTGATAACCCCATTTCTTTTTGCGTACGTAAAAAATCTACTTGATTTTGCGCATTCATAACATCTTGATTTCGATCTAAAGGAATAATACCATCTTTAGATACTGTGTCTTTTATTTGTATAATATCTTCAATAGCCATTATAGTACCCTTTGTCGTGTTTTAGGAGCTGCATTAACGATTCCTCCTTGAGCCATTGTTACAGTATTCCTTGATGCAATCATCTGTCCAGTTGTATCATATGGATAGAAACTTGAAAACCGTTCTGGTGTAATATTATTAGCCATAGGGGCTGAAGCTAATTGTATTTCATTTTGGTTCGCGAGCTGCGAAGCAGGGACCACGTCGGGAATATTCATATTTAAAGAAGCTTCTGGTATTTCTGGAACTTCCCTTTGGTCGGGTGATATACGTTCCAATTTAGTTGGATTTTCACTTGGTACAGTCCCTTCATTTGAATCATTAACTTGAACCCCATCATCAGTTAGAGTATATTCTTTTGAATCAGTTACAATAACAGGAGGTTCCATAAGGTCTTCAACTGACAATTTTATTCCTATATTCCATAAATAGTCAGAAACCCTTGTTGCTTCGTTTTTTTGTAGCCCTTCAAAATATCCAAATCCACCTTTACTTAAATTGTAATTAATAAATAAATCTTTAGATAAAAAATTAGCTACATCAGGATTAGAAAAAGCTTCAAAATAAAGAGCTTGAATTTTTCTTTTTTGCTGGGTGCTAAATAATCTTGAAACTAAATAAATAAGCGTATTTCTTCCACTAACACGACCTTCTTTCCATGAACGTACGATAGAACTAAAACTTTGAACACTTGTTCCAAGTTGTTCTTGAATTTTTTTAATGCCAGGAGGAGTTATATCGGCAACAGCTGCTGGATCAGGAACTCGAAAAACAGTTTCATAAGCATCTATAATAGTTTTTAATGCTTTAATTTCATTATTATTATACATTAATTTTAAAACTTCTTTTCCAGGCTCACTTTCCATCCATTTTTTAACCGCTGCTCCATTTTCTAAAGGAATCGTATCCCCTATGTTTTTCCACACCATACTGCGAAAAGCATTTTTAGCATCAGTCTTTCCAAATTGCGTTTCAGACGCATTTCTTAATGTTTTCATTAAAGCTGGATCTTTTAATGCTCTTTTAATTAAGTCATTTACCGTGTAAATTAATAAATCTTGGGTTTCTCCACTTATACCCGCAGCTGTTCCTTGAGCAGTTGCTTGAATTTCACTATTAACAATATCAATAATAGGTGCTAATTTTTCTCTTATAAAATTTTTTTCTATATTTTCGTTTCTTGTTTTTAAAGCTATAGTTCTATTGGCAGCGTCATCTGTAAGTGTTTTTGAATTTAATAATCCTTCTTTTATATTAGGCCAAAATTTTAACCAGGCATCATTTTTTTCCATCCATTTATTTAATTTAATAGTATCAATAGCTCCATTTTTATTAATAATATTTGCGTTATAAATTTTATCCATAATAACGTCACGTACAGCATTGTTTAATTGTGTTTGTTCAAGGGGATCACTAACATTATCAACTAAAACTTTAAAATTTTTAGCAGTTTCTGAATTTTTTAAAAATTCTGCCGCTACTTGTTCTGGAGGCGTATAATATCCTCCTCCAGCTTGTACTCTATTCATTTTAAATACAGCACCTTTATTATAAATATCAGCTACTTGAGCTTTATAATCAGTAAAAAATTTGTCTAAAGTTCGAGCTGTTCCATCATCTAAAGTTCTAAGAGGAATCATTTTAGTTTTCATAAAATCAAATAACGCTTGTTGCGTCATATAAAGATTAGCGTAAGCTTCTTTTCCTCCTAGACCCATGCTTTTAGCCATAGAAGCATCAAAAAGTTGATTTGTAACTGTTGAATAAAGTTTCCAGATATCTAATAGACTAATAGGTTGATTATCCGGTGTGTTTATAATGTTTTGAATAACAGGAGGTAAAGTGTCCGGATCTTCAAAATAACTTGCTTTCTGGTTAGGGCCCCAAATTTTTTCTAGAAGACTCTTTTTAAAATCTTTAAAGTTTGATACCTTCATGTTAGGACCTAATGTATTAATAAGAGAATCTTCAGCTACAAAAGGTTCCATTGCTAATTTTCTATTAGTTTCAATAATTTCCCTAATAGTTTGTCCCCCTGAAACTGCATCAGCTCCACTTATAGGTTTAATGTTACTTTGAGAGGCTATGTTAGATAATACATCCGCTTGATCTAAAATTTCTTTTTTAATAGCATTACTTTGAATAATTCTTCCTGATAAATTATCAATAACTATCAGAGGAGCATGTTCATCTGTAACAAACATATTTTCATAAAAACCTTTAAGAATATTTTGATTTGTTTGTTTTCGATCCATAATTAAATTTAATTGTTCTCCACTTGCCTTAGCCTCAATCGCCATTTGAGTAGATATGTTTTTAGCTGAAGGTGCTTGTTGAGCTATACTTAATTGCAGCTTTTGATTTTGAAGCATTTGTAATATTTCTATTTCACTATATTTTCCTGAATTTCTTAAAACATTTTCATAGGCTTGTAATGCTGCCTGTGCTAACTTACCTACAGTAAAGTCTTGATTACCAATGGTAATAGTGCCAGTTTCCGTTTCATTTAACATTTTAAAAAGTTGAGCAGATATTTCTTCTTCATTCATTCCTTCTTTAAAAAATTGCGCTCTTAAAGCTTGAAGAGACTCTCCTCCCACAACATTTTGTTTGGTAAGTAAAGCTATTTCTCGAGGAATAACACTAGCTGGATCATTAATAGCTGCTTGCCATACGTCTTTAATTTGTTTGTATACAGCTTCATCTACTTGATCTTGAAGAGATCGAAGATATTCTCGTTGCGCTGCTACACTTCTTAAAGAAAGTAGTTTGTTAAGATATTGACCTGTTAATTTTATGGTCGTTCCAGCTAGAGGTGTTTTAGTTAAAAGAATTCCTGCTCCCTGTACACCTTTTGCTGTTGTTAGAACCACAGCAGGCGCTGCTAAAGATCCTACAACCAGGGCTCCTGTTTCTATTAAAGATGACAAAACAGGATGTTGTTCTCTAAATTCGGGTGTTAATTGTCTATCAGCTGTGTATATTCCTGTAGCTGCTCCTGTTGAAAAAAGTAAATCCATTTGAGCCGCTTTAAGAGGATTGTTAGCAATCCAGTTTAAGTAATCTTGCCCTGCACCTGTTAAGCCCCACTCTCCTTTTCCCGCTTGTCGAATTTTAGACACATCCGTTATCCATTCATATTTACCCGGCCTTACCTCAACCATTTTTCTATATTTCATTGGAGTCTTCATAGCGTTTATAAATCCAGCTCCTGTAAAAAAAGTTGCACTTAAACCAGCAAGATCTCCAGACATGCGCGACCATTTTTCCCATTCATTACCGGGCTCTTCATTTTCAAAAATATATTTATCACCGGTAACTAAACCAGGACTTGAACCATCAGTTGAAATACCAACTCCGGTAGAACCAGCCATGTATCCTAATTTTCGTTTAATAATCAAATCAGAAAATTGAAAAACATCATCTTCACTCCATCCTAAATTATAGGTATCAGAAATTCCAAGAGCTAGGTTTTTAATAGCCGTATCAGGAAGAAACATTATACTATCTATAAATCCTTCACTAAATTGACCATAAACAGATAAAGGAGTAGCTCTTTTTTGAGTAGTAAAAGTAATATTTTTTGTATCTTTATCTCCGGTAACAGTGTCGCTTTCAGATACTGTTGTAAGTTTATCATTATCTAAAAGAGATTCAGATTCTATTATTTTAGTGTTAATATCAGGAGTATCAGTAGTAGTATCTACTTGAGTTTGTCCATTAAATTTTGATCCTGCGTTTGTTGTAAATGTAACCATTTTTAATTTGTCTCCGTTATTTCTTCAGCAGGACCACCATCAATAGATACCCACATACCTATTATACTTTTTCCTTGAGATTCAAGAAAATTTAACCATTCTTCTCCTCTTGTTAACGTGTCTCCTGTGTTTATAATAATAGGATCATTAGCTGTGCCACTTGGTATTTTATCTAAACGAAGCCATGTCTCAGCTGGATCTGTTTTAAGTAAATTTCTATTAAAAGATAATCTGTTCTGTATAAATCTGAGAGTCTCATTAAAGTTTGCCCATCCTACTTCTGGATCTAAAAATAAGGCAATTCCTTCTGTATTTAATTTATTAATTAATTCTTGTTCTGCTACAGGATAACGAGGGTTTAAAGAAAGGGCTTGAACTAAGACACGACTAAAAAGATCTACTTGTTTTTGACCACTGGCTGTTTGAACAAATTTACCCCACTCATCCATTCCTGAAGGTAAAATAGACATTACTCCTGTTAAAGCATTTTTAAAGAAATTTTCAGGACCTAAAACTTCTTCAAGTATTGCTATTAAATCTTCAGCCTCTACCATAGCATATGATAAGTTATTAATTTGTCTAATAGCTTCTTCGTAATCACCTGTTGTTAAATCATTAATAGTGAAGTCTGTAGGAGTCATTACTACCGCATAAGGATTTTCATCATCAATTTGTCCTAGTAATGGATAATTTCCTTTATTGTCTGCATTTACTAATTGTCTGCTGTTAGTAGCTTTATCTACTATATAAATTCTTCCATCTTCCTGAACAACCATGTCGATAACTCCATCAACCATTTTGGTTGCTTGTTGTATATATTCTTCGTCACTAGGAGTTGTATCCTCTGTTACTCCCCAATTATTGGATTTAAGAATATCCGTAAGAGAACCAATTTTCTTTTCTCTTTCACTAATATTGGCTGGTGATAAAAGAGGTTTAATTGCACCATCTTTTTTATTTTGCATCCACACACCACCTCTATCAACAGGAAGACCTAAAGTACGGGCTGTATCTTTATCTAACACCACCCAATTATCTCCTGGAGTTTTATAACCTTGTAACTCAGTTATTTTTCCGGTCGTATTATTGCGTTGCCAAACTTGTCCACTATCTGTTGGAAGACCCATTGTTTCAGCCATTGCAGAAGAAAGCACGCTAAAGTTTTCTGGTCTTTGTTCAATACCAAAGAGTTGGGAAGTTTGTTGAGTATCTTTATCTCTTTGCCAAATTTGTCCATCTTCTGTTGGAAGACCTAATTCTTGTGCTTGTGCTTTACTTAAAATCTCAAAATTTTTGCCTACTGAAGCACCTATTAATTGAGTAATATTACCGTCTTTGTCATTAATTTTATAAACTTCTCCCGCTTCAACTGGAAGATTGTTAGCTATAGCCTGTTCTGTAGATAAAATTCTAAATTTATCTTCCTTAGGAACAACACCTTGAAGTTGTTTTATATCTCCATTAAGTATGTTTTCTCTCCAAATTTGTCCTTTAGTTGTGTCTAAATTTTTTAATTCAGCTTCTTCTTTTGATAAAACTTTAAATTGTTCTAGTCCTTGAGTTAATTGAGCACTCATGTCAGCTATAAAAGCTTGACCCATAAGTTCTTTAAAAGCCTCTGCATCTTGTTCTTTCATTTCTAAAGCCGTTTGTGCTACTTGGCCTTCTCGTTGTCTTTCTGCTTCAGCAATAGGTTGCCCAGATTGTAACCAATTATTTAAAGCTTCATTAGCAATAGGACCAAATTGTCCTCCTTCAGATCTTCCACTAATTAAAGACAAACCTAATTGAATATCATTCCAAAATTTTTCTCTTTCATAAGCGTGTTCAGGATACATTCCTTCAGCTGCTTTTTGATAATATTCATCTGTTTGAACAGGATGAATAGCAGAAATAACATTTAAACTGTTTTGAAATCTTTCACTCGCTGTATTTTTTCCTGTAAAATCCATATCACCTAACGCCTGTACTTGTCCTTCACTTAAACCTTCAAGACCAGGCTTTTGTTCAACAGATTGACTAAAAATAGAATCCGCAAGTTCAACGGGATTACCCTCTTGTCCTGAGTCTACCATAGCAAGAATTTGTTCTAAAGTTGCCATAATTAATTACCTGTTAATCCTAAATTACCAATTCCTCCTGTTAGACCTTGATAACCACGAAGCCCAAGTAATCCACCACCAATAGCTGCAGCAAAAGGACTTTGCATATAAAGAGGTCCCGCAGCCACGGGTTGTTGAATAGTACCAGCAGGCATACCTTGTAGAATATTAGATCCAAATTCTAGTCTGCCGTAAGGTTCTGCTTGTTGTGCTAAAATATTTTGTCGAGCAACATCTCTTTGGGTTTGAGCAAAAGCTTGATTTTGTTGTCCTATACCAAGCAAGCCTTTAACATCTGCTTGTTGCATTCCTTGTATTCCTTGGCCTATATTTGCTTGCATATTAGCTAAATTTCCTAACATACCCACTTGCGTTCCGTATTGTTGACCTACACCAATAGCTCGTTTAGCAGCAGCTTCTTGTGATGCCATAGCGGCGCCTAAAGCTTGTTGATAATTTCGTGATTGATCTTCATAAATTCGTCTTGATTTAATATCTTGAATGTTTCTTGCTAACTCAGCTTCTTGAATTCCAAATCGCGATCCTCCAAAAGCACCTGCTTGTTGGGCTTGCGCTGATAAAGCTTGAGTTGATAATGCTCCTTGTCTATCAATTTCTTTTAAAGCTTCTTGAGTAACACGAGCACTATAAGGATCTTCAAATTGTTGTATGGCTGCAGCTGTAGGAGCAAATTGTCCAAGTCCTTGTTGTAAAGCTGCTTGACCTGCTTGTGCAGCACTAAGACCAGCGGCCCCCGTTGCTTGTGCGGCTTGCATTTGAGCCATAGGTATACCGGCAGCAATATCAGTTCTTAACATTTGCATTGCTGCTAATTGATCAGCTGTTTGACCGGCTACTTCTTGTTTAGGAACAGGTCGTTGTATGTCTAATAAACCTTGAGCATAATTTTCATCTCCAGGTTTACCAATACCAAATAAAGTATTGTAGAGCTGTTGCATCCTTTCTTCTTGATAAGCGGGATACCGTTGTGTTTGAACGTAATCAACCATTAAGCTCTTCCTTCAAATTGTTTCATCATGTCATACATTTTCTTTGTACCAGCTGAACGGCTTCCGCCTCCAGCTCCTTTAACAGCATTAGCTGTCATAACAAATTCTCCATCACTTAGCATAGCTGGAATGTCATCACTTGTTCCTGTACCAGGTCCACTAATACCTCCATCTTTATGAGGAAAAACTTTTGAAATTCCTCCGCCTTTTGCAGCAGTAACAAGAGGTGCATCAGAAAAAATATTTTCAACAACATCATCTGTCACTGTGTAATCATATTCACCACCTGATTCTGCTTGTTGTTTCATAGCCTCATTAAATCTTTTAGCCTCATCATATTGTCCCCAAGCCATTCCACCAGTAAATAAAGCTTGAAGAGGATCTTCCATAATTCGTGATCCTAGTTGATTTATAATTCCTCCTTTATCTATTCCAGTTTTCATAAATGAATCATAAATACCTGTCATAAATTTACTATATGCTTCGCTGTCTTCTTTAAGGCCAAGTTTAGCAGCAGTCTCATTTCCATCTTTAAGAGCTTTAGCTAAAGCTTCTTGGTCAAAACCTCCACCTTTACTGTATACTGATGATTTTAATTTGTCCCACCAATTACCTTCCATTCCTGAATCTTTAAAAAACATTTTATTGTCAGCTCCTGTAATACCGGAAAAATCGGCAAAGCCTTTTCCTGCGGTTCCTCTCGCCAAAGCATTGAAAATATCCTTGCCCTCACCACCAGCTATTGCTTCCATAGCAGGAGCGGCCACCATGCCCCAAGGACCAGGTAAAAACATTCCTGCAGCTACTTGAGCCAAAGGACTTTTAAAAATTTTTTTAATTTGCTTAAAGAAAAATTCTGGTTGCCCAGTAACTGGATTTTTTGAATTTAATTCATTGCCCACAATATAGCGCTCAGGCTCAATGCCCATAGCACGCATAGAGTCGAATAATCTTTCCTTAAGTAACGGGTCGTGGTCCAAGACTTCTAAAGGAACAACTGTTTCTCCTTCAGCAGCGTGAACTATATAAGTATCTCCGTATCGCCCTAGTCCTCCTAAAGAGGTAGCGACTTGTTGTATTGTTTCTATTCCTGTTTGTTGCATGTACGATCCATGTTAATTTTTTGTTGCTCCTTCCATGTGGAGTTTTGCAACTGTAATCTTCACGTCCCTTTTAATGTGAGATGCAGTTGTCGAAGTTGCAGGATCGTCTACGTCTGCTTGCGCAGCTTCTTCACTATCATACTCTTGTCCTGTTTCAGTATGATATATTGTCGTTTCCGTAGCGCATTTGATAATAGGGATTTGTTTTCCATTAATCTCCCTATATCCAATGATTTTAGGTTCTTCTTTAATTGCCATATTTTTACTCCTATTTCAAGTCTTTATGCAGTAGTACCAGCCTCTCTATAACGTTTAAAGTTATCTACCTGTAATACAGCTGCCGTTACATGAACACGATTAGATGCATTAGCTTGTATAGTTAATACATCATTTTCTTCTAAAACTAAAGTAGATTGCCCATATATTTGAGCTGTGTTAGGAGCTAAAGCTTCAATTTGAGAATTAGCACTTACTGTAAGGTCACTTGACCATTTAATAACAGCATCACTGTTACTAGAGTCTGTCCAAGAAATATCAACAGTAGCATCCGAAGCTTGATCATTACATAAATGAAGAGATTTAATAATAGCTGTCGTATCCGTAGGACAGGTATAAATAGTAGTAGAATCTGCTGTTGTTAGATCTACTCCTGTGTTTACATAAGAATTAGCCATTTAATGCTCCAAAAACCAAGACTGAGCTTCTGCTTCAGCACTAATATCATATTGATAAGTAGTATTTAAAATTTTTACAATTTGTTCTAATAAACGAACCATAGCATCAAATTGTTGAGGATCATATTCAGGGGTAGCGTTGGGAAATCGTGTTATGTTAATTCTAGCCATTATCTTCTTCCATCTGGTTGTAGATCTAATCGGAATGTGCCAAATCGCCAATTAGTATCAGTTGTATCACTAGAGAATTTAACATTAGCTGTACGTCCTCGTCCACGAAGATCTATTTTAGTAGTAGTAGTTTCTACAACTGAATTAGAACTCGCACTAGAAGCCGACCCTTGCGGATAATCTCTAAATTGCATAATAACATTAACATTACCTGTTTGATTTTTAAAGTCTGGAATAAATTTACGAACTGACATTACAAGACCTGCTTCTTGATCACTAATATCAAAATCTCCTGAAGTAATATAAGAATTAATAGCTGATCCATTTCCATTATATCCATCTTCTTGAGTGAAAAGAGCTGATACACCATTAGACAGAGGTCCTGTAATAGTTGGAGTAACATTGGTTGTAGAATTAGGAAGATATTGCGTAGCATACGGATAAGCATATACTCCTCTATCTACCCAAGTTGTTCTATCCATTGTTCCTACAGACCAAACTTGATCTACATAATTATAGGTTACAAACTTATTAATTAAATTATTGTAAGCGCTTGTATCTGGATAAAACCAAGTTACTTCATGAAAATCTGTATTAACTCCACAATAAATATCATTTTGTCCTGAAGGGTCTAGTGTACTAAATACATAATCTTGAACTGTACATTGAAGCTGTTTAACTGCACCATCATAAATAAAGAATCCATTTTGACTCATCCAAAAGGTAACACCTCTTACATCTACGCAAGCATGTTGAGCTACTAATCCACAGTTAGCACCCAGTTGCTGCAAACCAAAAGTATAAGGAGGTCCTATAAATTGAAGCCCATGCACAGAACTATCTGTCCAAATTAACATAGCTCCTCTACTTTTAACGCCACCCATAATTTTACTTCCATCTCCAATTCTTAAACTACCAGAAGTATTTGTAGCTGTTGGTGTCCAATCAGTTAAACTTTCTTGGTCTGCCCATCTTAAATATAAATCATCTTGATTACCTGTAGTAGCTATTGTTGTTTGAGTACCAAAACAAATAAGATGTCTATCTGGAACAGACACCATAGAAAAACGAGAAAGATAAGGAGAGCTACTGATTCGCGTTGCGCGAGTACCAGTGCCTGCTGAAGCATCCCATTGATAAGTCGCTCCATCATGGAAAGTAGCAATTAAATCTTCTCCCCAGTTGTCTAAAGACCAATTAGCTCCCTGAATAACCGTAGTCGAAGTAGATCTAGCATTTCCCCATTGATCTTCTCCCCAGGTTGCTGTACCCCATCCATAACCTAAAGCACTTACAGCATTTCCTGTATTTATTTGAAAATTAAATGTTCCTGTGCCAGTTGTACTAAAAGCAGTCCCTGTTTCTGTAGAAGCTAAAGTAATAACAAAATTATTAGTATCCGTAATTGATTGAATTTCAAACTCTCCCTGAAAATCTGAAGCAGATAAACTACTTGTTCCAGGGATAGAAGAAACATTAGAAATAGTTACAAAATCTCCAGGTTCCGCGCCATGAGTTGTAACCGTACAGGTTACATCTGCACTAGAAGAAGTTGTAGTAAAACAACTACCTACAGCTGAGTTTGTTTGACGAATAGGCGTAATGTCATGAATAGTTTGTTCTGATAAAAGATATAATTTTTTATTTGTTCCGAGAGCCGTGTATCTAAGTTGATTTAATGTGTACCAAGAAAATTGATCCCTAGCTACTCCTATAATAGTGCTTGTTGTAGCTTCTTTCCAACCACCTAATTTTTCAGGTAGACCATATCTAAAACGAATAAAATCTGCATCTGTCCAACCACCTTCAGCACCATAATCTGTATCTTGCTTATTTATTCCCGGTTTGAATTGTACTTTTGTTAATGGCATTATATTCCTCTTTGCTCTTAAATCTAGTCCCTACATGTCCTTTAAAAGAAAACGTACCCCAGTGAGTAAGAGGGCTAGAAATATCAGCGTATATTTTACCACCAATCTTCTGCCAAAGTCTACAAAAAGCATAGTCCTCCGATAAATAACGTTTGTCCTCCGGATCAATCATTGTATCAAAAAACGCCCAGGTGTTTTTTGACTTATATTTCTTACCATTTATAAGTTGATCTGTCTTGTATTGCAACTCTGGATATGCTTTTTTCATCCTATCAAAAACCCCTCTTTTAATAAGCATAAAACCTGTGGCTCCGTCTAAAACCTCTACAAAACCTTTATCTATCGTAACATGTAGAGGATTTTTAAAATTTAAATTATATTCTAAAGATGAAGAAAATAAGAGGTCATTATCCTTTATTTTCTTTTGCCGGTGCTCATTAGTCAATCTATAAACATAATCCCAATTAATATCTTTTTTAGAATAAACCCCCGTTACCACATCTTTATCATATTCCATCATTCGTTTAATACTCATAGGATCAAATTGAATGTCGGAATCAATAAACATTAAATGACTAGGCTTATCTTCAGCATTTAAAAACTCAGAAACACAAGTATTTCGAGCCCTAGTAATTAAAGATTCATTCGTAACGCTGCTATAAGACATAGCTATTTTTTTATCAAAACACATCATTTGCAATTTTAAAATAGAATGCAAATACCCCATGTGGCACATGCCACCATAAGCAGGTGTAGCTACGTAAATTTTCTTAATTTCTGTCATTAAATCTTATTTTTATAGGATAATTCTTTAATTGACAACAAATTTATGTTATGAAAGAGGAAGAAAAAAACGTGAGTAAAATATTTATACAAGAAAATTTTTTTCCTTTAACCACATACAATGAAATTGTTCATCAAATGTTGGAGGCGGCATATTTTCCGCCAGATAAAGATAAAATAGAGGAATATCAAGGAAGTTATTGGCACACTCACACACTACCTAATCAATGTGATGTTCAAAAACAAATAGCTATATTAATAGCAAAAAAATTTAATTTTAATGTTTCGACATTTAAAGAATCTTCTTACACAATGGTGGGAGCTAGTGATAAACCACGACCACACACGGATAAGGATATTAAAACTACACATCAATGTTTAATTTATATGTATGGAGAGGAGTCAACAAACAACGGAACAGGTTTTTATCATGAAAAATCAAAAAATAAACATGAATTAAGTATTCATGTTGGCTTTAAACAAAACAGAGCTATATTTTTTTCTTCTGATGTTTGGCATTCCCCTTTGCAGTGGGCGGGCAACGGTTCTTTTAGGTATTCAATATGTAATTTTTTTACCTAAGCGCTGCAAGCTTCACATTAAAATTGTTTTCTTAACAGCTAATTTATGTTATGAAAAAGAAAGAAAAAAGAATGGAAATACAAAGTCATATACTAGCAATAGTTCAAGTATTTGAAGATTATATAGATCTAGATTCAGATGCTCTTATGAAAGAAATAAATCAAAGTCATATTAGAAAAAATGATAACAATGATCATACTTTTTTTGAAGATTTTAAATATCCTAATACTCCTATGTTAGAGGATCTTAAAACAAACATACATTTAAAAGTAGAAAAAATAATGAATATAGAATTAGATCTTGATGAAATATGGATTCATAAAACACCGCCCAAAGCACAAACAGGTCTTCATAACCATGCAGACGCTTTGTGTTCTTTTGTTTATTATCCTAAATTTATAGAAGAGCAAGGTAGTTTAAGATTTATTTTATTTTGGAATGGTAGAATAATTGAAAAAATAATTAAACCTAAAGAAAAAATGTTATTAATTTTTCCTAGTGAAGTTTTTCATTTTACAAGTCAAAATAATACTGAGATTGAAAGAGTATCAATATCAGGTAATTTTGATAGAAAAAAGTTGGATAAATTATGAAACCTAGTAATCATTATAATATAACTAAAACAGATATTTTTACCCAATCTATATGGCAATTTGATATGCCTAATCATAAACAATGGAAAAAAAAATTAGAAGACATTGCTCTTGTAGAATTAAATACAGATAAACATAACTTTTCTAACCAACGTACATCTGCTTGTAATGTAAAAGCAAAAAGAACAGATTGGAGATCACATCATATTTATCCAGCTATTGGAGAAGTAGCTAAAATTATTAGAGATGATATGCTTCCAGCTGTTATAAAATCAGAAAATTGGGACATGCCTGATGAATTATTTGTATGTCATTCATGGTTAAATATTTATGAAAAAGATACTTATGCTATTCCTCATGTTCATGGAACTATTTTTTCTTGCGTGTATTTTGTAAAAGTTCCTGATAACACAGGTAATTTATTTCTTCATGATCGTTATGCAAGTAAAATTAAAATAAAAGGAAACTGGGAACAAAATGATGTGCAAATTAATGCTAAAGAAGGATCAGTAGTTGTTTTTAACGGAGATGTTATGCACTCGGTTACTCCTAATACTTCTGATGACTTGCGTATATCTTTAGCTTTAAATTTAGAGCCTCGATATACTACTAAGGAAATTCATAAAGATATGTCTTATAAAGGAAAACCTCTAGATGTTTTAGATCAAACATTTACTGGGAAATTTGGGTAAGAATGATAATTGAAAAAGAAAATTTTATAAGTAATGAATTATGCGATTTTTTTGTAAAGTATCATAATACCCATTCATATGATGCTAAACACAGAAACTCAGAAGCTGGATATATTTTTACTATTAACTGTGACGAAAAAGCTGCAGAAGGAAATCCTGCTTTTAAGCTTTTATTAAATAGACTAACTTTTTTTGCAGATAAAATTTTAAAAAACACTTTTGTAGATTATTCACAAATAGTAAAATGGCCTGAAGGAGAATGGCAGGATGAACATTTAGATTTTCAAGATAAATTTCTTTCATCAGTTTTAAATTTAAATGATAATTACGAAGGCGGTGAGACTGTTATAGAGGGTAAGATTATTAAACCAAAAAAGGGTAAAATAGTTTTGTTTAATGGCACACAACAAAAACATAAAGTTTTACCAATTACATCTGGAACGAGATACACTAATACTACTTGGTATATAAACAGAACAGAAGAGGAGGTTATTAAATGAAAAAACCTAATTTATA
>Ga0209992_10001053_pt1 | contig 31649 bp, 28 predicted proteins | sample 2SBtaG_2_FD_182564 | JGI IMG/M metagenome (GOLD analysis project Ga0209992, IMG submission 182564) | Deep subsurface microbial communities from Kolumbo volcano to uncover new lineages of life (NeLLi) - 2SBTROV12_ACTIVE470 metaG (SPAdes)... | ecosystem: Environmental > Aquatic > Marine >... | reverse complement strand
CTGCTGTTGCCGAGAATAAAGTAATGGTCAATGATTTGCCGAATGAGTGGCTGGTGAATTATTCAAAAGCGATGAAAGAAGAATTAATCGAACTTGATGAAGAGTTGTTATGGAAGTGGTGGAGCAAAGACGAAATTGATATGCAGAACATACGTGTTGAATTAATTGATATTTTACATTTTCTTGTTTCTGCAATGATGTGTGCCGGACTTGATGCAGAAAAAGTGTTTGATATCTATCAACAAAAACATGCAGTTAACCTAAAGCGTCAGGATACGAACTATAAAAAAGACACCAAGACAGAAGAAGATAACAAAGGGATTAGTTAATTATTTGAGTTTTCAATAAGCAGCTCGATATTATCCATGGTTTCTTCTGATGGGCTGACGAAGTGCAAACCAGAATAATAAAGGCGATCTTCAGTATCGGTAAAACTATTCCATACTTTATAGGCAGACAAAAATATTCGGTTCAATCTTTTCTCTTCTTTTGTTGCGCCAAACCAAATCAGGATTTCCTGTTTTTCCGGGATTGGTTTCTTGCTTACTAACATCATTCCCGCAGTATGGAGATTTTCAGCATAACCTAGTAATTCATCCGTTAGCTGGGAATAGACCTTTAGGTGTACGGAGAAACGTTTTAGTCGACGCTTTTCGTTAACTTGTAATTGTGTGCTCAATGTATTGACCTGAATGAAATAGCTATCTTAATTATCGGCAATAGAGCATAAAACTTTATGAATTTAGCCAAAAATAGATAAAAAGTGCCTATTTAATAAATTGCAGAAATTTGGAAAGACTAATAAGCCTCTTTACCCTTTAATAGATAGTGGGAAAAAGGATATGATGGATAACTATAAGTTTTTATTGGGGTTCCCATGAAAAATCGAATGATAGATTTGGCAGAGACAATTAAATCTCGTCGTACAATTCACGATTTCATTCCGGATAAGACCCCTGACAAAATAGTTGTTAAAGATGCAATAACAACAGCTTGTTGGGCGCCAAATCATCATCTTACTGAGCCATGGCGATTCTATTTACTGGAAAAAGAAACCATTACTAACGTATGTAAATTAAATAAAGAAATATTGCTTGAGACGAAAGGTAATGAAACGGCTGAAAATAAATATAGGCGTTGGATGAATATCCCCGGTTGGTTGGTAGTGACATGTCAAAAATCAGATGACGAAATACGTTATCAGGAAGACTATGCATCCTGTTGTTGTGTGATTCAAAACCTGATGCTTGTCCTTTGGCAGAAAGGTATAGGGACAAAGTGGTCGACAGGAACTATTACGTTTGATGAACGGTTTTATGATCTGATTTGGGTTAATCGAGAACTAGAAAATGTTGTTGGTATAATCTGGTATGGTTATCCGGCTGAAATACCGCAAACAGTCAGGAAACCGTTGCAACAAGTGTTGACGGAATTACCTTAGTAACACAGGGAATATAGTATTTTTCATATCTCGCTACATTTAATAGTGCCACTGATTGTTGCGCTATTATTCTTTAAGCTTAAGTGGAAAATAGTCTTTCTGATTATGATGTCGACAATGTTTGTTGATGTTGACCATTTGATAGCTGATCCGATCTACGATCCAAATCGTTGTAGTATTGGTTTTCATCCATTGCATGAATTTATTCCTATACTATTTTATTGCGGGCTGTGTTTTATTAAACAATGCCGATATGTTGGAATTGGATTAGTCATTCATATGGCATTAGACTCAATCGACTGTATGGTTACTAATGGTGTCTGGTATGTATAGCGAACTTAATCACTATGGTAAAGTCAAATAAATTTATTAAAGAACAATTGTAATACTGTGGAGTTATCCTATGTTAAAAAAAGTAGCAATCATAATTTCTTACGTCTTTCTATTTTCTCATGCAGAGTTAGTATTGGCTGAAGACTTACCTGAAGGAACCGTACAGTCAGGTACTTTAACGAATGAAAAATTAATGGGTGACACAATGATGGGAGTTGCCACCAAGGTAGATATAGAGGGCTGAAACAAACCGGAATCTTTTTTAGCTTATATTTCGCGGCTACCTGAGGGGGAGCCTGGTTCTCGATCCTGGGGAGAAAAATGGATTGTCAATGGATGTGGCAGTAGCTACGCGGTAGACATTGAGTTCAAAGAAGAGGGTCTTGATGCAGCAAATTTTTCAATAAAATAAAAATCGGCAAGTAATATTAATTAAATTCTTCGGAAGCCGCGCCGCGACCAATTTGCATCGCGACTTCTCGCCATTTACGTCCTTCTATGTATTGATGCATCGCGGCGGATTCATGTTCCAGTTCAGACATGCGTGCATTGATGATATCGCTGATACTAATTACACCAACCAGATGATCGTTATCATCAACAACGGGTAAATGACGTATCCGTTTTTTACTCATACTCGACATTAATTCGGCAAGACTGTCTTCAGGGTGACAGGTAATAACTTTGTGAGTCATAAATTCGGTCGCGGGTTTATGTAATATTGGTCCATCAGAATTAGCAAGGCCATTTACAATATCGCGTTCAGATAATATCCCGGCAATTTTTCCTTCTGGATTTAGTGCGACGACACAACCAATACGTTTGTCGGTCAAAATCTTACAGGCTTCGGCGATTAACGTTTCCGGTATTATTGTCAAGATCGCTGGATCTTTATTTTTTAATATTGTTGCAGCCGAGATAGAGGCATCTGCATTTTGTCGAAGTAATTTTTTAGCCAGATTCTCCGCTAATTGCGCAATAAAGATTGTAAGAATAGGATGGATTTGATGTTTATTCAGGAAATAACCTAATGGACCATAATTGGGTGTGTATTCATATCGTATTTTGATAACAATGTTTTTTTGTTTTTGCTCCATGCTTACCTTACGCTGTAGGTAAGTTACGGGTAAGGGATAATTCTCGGTTTGTACTTGCATAGTGAAATGCGATTGTGGCTCCCATTCCTTGCATTCTTCTTCCCATGAACGCCCACTCTTATGATGGATGCGTCTGACCATGCCAATGGCTTCACCTGAAACATGTTCAGCCCGAATAACATCAGGCGCAACATCAGCATAACATTCGGTGTTGGTGAGTATTTCCCAGATGGTTTCCGGATCACCTTTTACACGTTTATCAACTTCTATTTTCAGCATGCCAGATAATATTATTTAAGGAATCAGCTTTAATTGTAATCCCTATTTATAGCAAAGGATATGCTTGTTCAAAGTAGATATGCGATTTAGCATACGTTTACTATGGACTAGCCAAGTAACCTGCATCTTTATCGGACTTGGGTATATAATTGATTAGATGACATTCATGCCTAACAGTAAAAACAAGACAAAATGATCACTGTTTTAGAGGAACCTATCCCGTTTGGTGGTGGCATTCAATTAGCGCCCAATAAGGCAATCTCTCTTGAGCAAACGCTGCAAAAATCAATACTTCCTAGTCTTATCAAAATACCTTTGCGTCAGCATATTGGTTCACCCGCGAAGCCAATCGTTAAGGCAGGGGAACAGGTTTTAAAAGGTCAGGTCATTGCGCGACCGCAGGGCTATATCAGTGCACCGGTTCATGCCAGCACCTCTGGCATAGTGAAAGAGATTGCTGAACATCCTATGCCCAATCCTTCTGGTGCGACTTCTCCGTGTATTGTGATCGAACCGGATGGTAAGGAACAATGGCTTGAAGCAAGAGAAAAGATTGATGATTACTTATTATTAACCCCGTTTGAAGTACAACAAAAAATCCTTGAAGCAGGCATTGTCGGTTTGGGTGGTGCGGGTTTCCCTTCGGCAGTTAAATTAGTTCCGGGCTTGAGTCTTGATATCGAATTGTTGATTTTGAATGCAGCAGAATGTGAGCCCTATATCAGTTGCGATGAAATACTTATTCGTAATCAAACAAAGGATGTGCTTGCCGGGGTTGAAATATTGGCGCATGCATTACAGGTTGATGAATGTGTCATTGCAATTGAAGAGAATAAAACAGAAACGATAAAGATGCTTCAGGAAGCCTTGGAGCAACATGTTGGAATGGATATCAAATTAATTCAGATTTCCAGTCTTTATCCTGCTGGTGGAGAAAAACAATTAATCAAATCCATTACCGGTATGGAAGTGCCAGCAGAAGGTTTGCCGGTTGATGTTGGCGTGGTGGTTTATAATGTCGGTACTGCCGTCGCAACAAAAAAAGCGATTATTGATGCAGAGCCTTTAATTAGTCGAATCGTTACCGTTACCGGGCCGGGTATAAAGCAGGCTTGTAATCTTGAGGTATTAATTGGTACTTCATTACATGAAATTATTGAACAATGCGGTGGTTATAATGATGATTTCGAATATTTAATTATGGGCGGCCCGATGATGGGTTTTCGCTTACATAGCGATCAAGTGCCGTTGATTAAAACAAGTAATTGTTTGTTAGCTGCCGGTGAAAAATTACAAACATCAAGTCAGCAAGAAACATCTTGTATTCGTTGTGATGAATGTGCACCTGTTTGTCCAGTGAATCTACAACCACAGCAACTGCATTGGCATAGTAAAGAATTTAATACGGAGCGACTTCAGGATTATCGTTTGTTTGATTGTATCGAGTGTGGATGTTGTTCCTATGTTTGTCCCAGCCATATTCCTTTAGTCGATGAATTTCGTCAGGCAAAAAGTAATATCTGGAATAAGCGGCGGAAACAACTCGAAGCAGAGCAACACAAAAAACGTTATTTGGATAAGCTTGCACGTCAGGAACAGCAGAAAAAAGATAGAAATAAAAGTCGAACTGAAACTGTTGATGGAACGACGAGTGAAGACCTGACGTTAAAAAACAAACAAGATGAAATCGCTGCTGCGGTTAATCGCGTCAAGCAAAAGCGAAAAGAAAAAGATAATTAATTTATAACAAAAAAACAATCGTGCACCAACAGTAGGCGCTTTAGGCGAAGGCCTTTTTTATTCTGTATAAAACTTCTGGCTATACGCTAGTAAAATAGTTTCAGTTGCCCCAGCTGGTGTTACATCCAAATCGAAAATAATAGTTTCTTCATGACCTACAGGTAATTCACCAATATAGTAAATCGCATCTGGATCAGACTCTATGATTTCTCTAAGGTCTACATTTTTTAACTGACTACTAAGGTTTTTTGCAACAACATTGATTGAAGCTGATATTGATGTTAGTCCTTCAGCTTGTTTTTCCTGAACAGAAACATTCAGTATGGCCTGATTTTTACTTCGCGAAATTTTATAACCCCGTGCTACTTCTGCAGGCAGCAGGTCTGTTGTTAAGGCATTAATATGAATCGTGTAATTCCCAAATGTCATATCGTTTATATTGGCTTCATAAGCAATCCTGGAACCATCTGCTTGGCTAGAGCCGGTCTGCTGATCGCAGCCACTAAGAAAAATCAATGGTATCAAGAGGAATGTCAGTGTAACTGTGCTACTTATTCTCATTATTTCTATCTCCGTATCATCTCTGAAGAGCGACCATGTCAATATACTATAGTCGATGTTTAGATTAATGACGAGCAATGAAGTTCTATTATCGAGTCAAAGTTACAATAAAATGATTTTATTTAATTTTAAAATTTTTTAGAAAATAAGTCTTTATCTAATCTGGAGAAAACTTATGTTGAGTAAAAAAGATAAAGTATCTATGTGCATAGTTTGTGCGAAGGCATAGTAAATTGTCCATTATTGGTGCAGTAAATACTATCTCCCCAGTATGCAATAAACAGTAAAAGTATAATAATATCAATTAGATAGGTTAGTGGTCTGTATATTGCTATGTATTGATTTTTATAACTTAACAAGTTTATGGGAAGAGATACATGCGTAATATTATAAAAACATCATTAAACATATGCTTAACGTTCGGGTTACTTAACGTATCCTTTAATGTGGCGGCAGAAGAATCATTTATGGATGCATTAACCGGTGGAGATGTCGATTTTGGTGTTCGTCTTCGTTATGAAAGTGTTCAGGATGATGCCAAAGCCTCTGGTAAACGTGATGCCGATGCCTTAACCAATAGAACGACATTGGGCTACAAGACTGCTGATTTTTATAATGTCTTTGCACATGTCGAATTTGAAAATGTAGTCGATATTACTGATGACACACAATACAACGATGGTGAAAATGGATTAACGACATTACCCGTTATTGCTGATCCAAAAGGCACGGAGGTTAATCAAGCTTATCTAGGTTTCAAGATGATAGATAACACGTTGGTCAAAGTAGGTCGCCAAATAATTACCCCTCGTAATGCTCCATTTCATCGTTTTCTCGGTACCGTACTTTGGCGTCAGAATTGGCAAACACAAGATGCGCTTACGGTGACCAATACGACTTTAAAAGATACCGAGTTACTGGCCGGTTATATCTGGAAGAACAATACTATCTTTGGTACAGATCGCGATATGGAAGCGCCTATATTTAACATTAAATATAACGGTTTTAAATACGCTAAATTGGAAGGGTATTACTATGATCTGGATTTTACCGAAACAGCCGACTTAGCGAATGCCAGTACGACTTACGGACTTCGGGCGAAAGGATCCATTCCGGTGATTAATGATAAAACCAGATTTATTTACACCGGTGAATATGCAAGCCAAAGTGATACCGGCTCAAACCCAAATAACTATGATGCAGATTACTTCTTGGTTGAAGGTGGTTTTAAAGTACAACTTGATAGCGTTGTGACTTCTCTCATTGCAAAGGTTTCATATGAAGTATTGGAAAGTGATCAAGGCACACAGGGCACAGTCTTTCGCACGCCGCTTGCTACCGGTCATGCTTATCAAGGTTGGGCAGACAATTTCTTGTTAACACCTGCTGCGGGTATTGAAGATATTTATTTCACGATGGTGGCTACCGGTAAATACGATACGAAATTAATAATTTCTTATCATATGCTGGAAGCGGAAACAGGTCGTTTTGATTATGGCGATGAGGTTGATATTTGGTTAAGCAAAAAAATCAATAAGAAATATACCGTCGGTTTGAAGTATGCCGCTTATGATGCTTCTTCTGACTCGGGGAATACTAAAGCAACAGACTTATCTAAGTTCTGGGCTTATTTTGCCTATCAGTATTAGTAAATAAAAATGGTTCCAACAGTAAAATAATATGACAAATAATTATGATTAATCCGTTTCGCTGCACCGCACCATTTTGTTGCAACTAATCATTTTTATGCACCAATTCAGTTTTTAAAACAGGCTAAATTCTCGATACTTTTAGCCTAGAAAAAATCAGTTAATATTTTAAAAAACATATACTTATAATTGTTTTACACAGTTTGGCAAGGACTTTGCTCTAAGCTCTTTACTTAAACTGATTATGAGAAGGAGCGTTTATTCAATGAGTGTCGTGAAGCCATCATTTAATCTTTTATCGTTTACCGGTAAATTCAGGGTTTTACACTTAACCTGGTTTGCATTCTTTTTAACTTTTGTCGTCTGGTTTAGCCATGCACCATTGATGGCATCAATTCGTGAAACATTTGACCTGACTAGTCAGCAGGTAAAGATAATACTCATACTTAATGTCGCTTTGACTATTCCCGCCAGAATTATTATTGGAATGCTGGTTGATAATTTTGGGCCGCGTAAGGTGTATTCGTCGCTATTATTCCTTTCGAGTTTCGCTTGTATATTCTTTGCAACAGCCGATAGTTTTGAGACTTTGGTTGTAGCACGTTTTATGTTGGGTTTTGTTGGTGCCGGTTTTGTAATTGGTATTCGTATGATTAGTGAATGGTTTCCTGCGAAACAGGTTGGTCTTGCTGAAGGTATTTATGGTGGTTGGGGTAACTTTGGTTCGGCTGCTGCAGCATTAACCTTGCCTTCACTGGCTTTATTTTATGGCGGTGATGATGGTTGGCGTTATGCTATTGGAACTACAGGTGTAATGATTTTTATTTATTCTTTTATCTATTACCATAGCGTTACTGATACACCTGAAGGCTCTACCTATTTCAAACCTAATAAGACAGGCGGGCTTGAAGTAACGAGTAAAGGCGATTTCTTTTTCTATCTATTAATGAATATTCCTCTCTATGCTGCATTAGCAGTGTTGACATGGAAGCTGACAACATTGGCATTATTGACGAGTAATGTTGCGGTATTTATATATATAGGTTTGGTTTGTGTTTACGCTTTTCAAACGTACAAAATTTATCATGTTAATGCACATGTTTTTAAAGAACCGGTGCCAGAGGTTCATCGCTATAAATTTAAACAAGTTGCCATTCTGGAACTTGCATATATGGTTACTTTTGGTTCTGAATTAGCTGTTGTATCTATGTTGCCATTATTTTTCCTGGATACATTTGATATTTCAATAATCGCTGCGGGTATGTTGGCATCAGGTTATGCATTTATGAATCTGGTTGCACGACCAACCGGAGGGTGGTTTAGTGATAAATTCGGAAGAAAGAGAACGTTGATTATTACTATGTGTGGTTTGGCAATAGGTTATTTCTTAATGAGTCAGATCAATTCTTCCTGGGCCATTCCAGCCGCTGTTTTGGTAACTATGTGTTGTTCTTTCTTTGTACAATCAGGTGAAGGAGCTGTATTCGCTGTAGTTCCATTGGTACAAAGAAGGTTAACTGGACAGATTGCAGGTATGGCAGGTGCCTATGGTAACGTGGGTGCAGTTTGTTTTCTCACGGTTTTATCTTTTGTTACACCACAAATTTTCTTTCTTGTCATTGCCGGCTCGGCAATCGTAACGTTATTGGCGGTCATGTTTCTGGATGAACCGGAAGGATCTATGGTTGAGGTGTTACCCGATGGGACGGTACAAATGATAGAGGTGACATAAGGATGAAGGGTCATTTGTTAATTTATACGATGGTATGTTGCATCTTGCTTTATTAAAGTGACAGATATATTCATTCGCAAGTAAACTCTAAGGCTCGATTGATTTTATCTTTCGAGCTTTTTTAATTAAATAAAGAAAATAATTATGGCATCACAATTAAAAGTGTCCGTAGGGCAATATTCGGATAGAGGTAATAAGCCAACGAATCAGGATTGTTGTGGTATAGAGATACCGGATGAAGTGTTATGTCAATCAAAAGGTATTGCCATTGCTATTGCTGATGGCATCAGTAGTAGCGAATATAGTGAGGAAGCCAGTGGCGCTTGTGTTACCGGGTTTCTTGCTGATTATTTTAGTACGCCGGAAACATGGTCAGTTAAAAAATCAGTACAACAGGTTCTTACCGCTTTAAATAGCTGGTTATATAATCAGGGTTCGCAAGAACGAAACAGACATAAAGGTCACGTCTCTACATTTAGTGCATTAGTACTCAAGTCTACTACCTGTCATGTTATTCATATTGGTGATAGCCGTATTTATCAATTACGTGAAGGTTATTTAAAGCAGCTTACTGTTGATCACAAAACATGGGTTTCTAAAGATAAAAACTATCTAAGTCGAGCTATGGGTGCGGATACGCATTTGGAGATCGATTATAGTAAACAAACGATTGAGTGCGGGGATGTCTATATGTTAACGACAGACGGTACACATGAGTATGTTTCTGAAAAAGAACTATTAAAAATTATTCATGATAATAAAGACAATCTGGATAAGGCTGCTGAAATAATTGGTCGGCAAGCTCAAACAAATGGTAGCTTGGATAACATAACCTGCCAGTTGCTCGTAGTGGATGAACTACCTAGTCAAGATAAGAATGATGTTTATCAAGTATTAACGGAATTGCCTTTTCCCCCAGATCTTGCTGAAGGAATGATTATTGATGGCTATCGAGTATTGCGAGAGGTAAGCAGTAGTAATCGTTCTCAATTATATTTAGTAGAAGATACTGATACGGGAATGAAGTTGATTTTGAAAACACCTTCGGTTAATTATGAAGATGATCCTGCTTATATCGACCGCTTTATTCGTGAGGAGTGGATAGGCCGTCGAATTGCTAATCAACATGTCGTAAAAGTTTATGAACCGACTCGACGACGACGTTTTCTGTATTTAATTTCGGAATTTCTGGAAGGATCAACTTTGAGACAATGGATGCGTGATCATCCCAAGCCAGAACTCGATGAAGTTCGTTTATTAGTTGAACAAATTGCTAAAGGTTTGCAAGCGTTTCATCGTTTGGAAATGTTACACCAGGATTTAAAACCGGAGAATATTATTCTTGATCATGCCGGTACGGTTAAGTTGATCGATTTTGGTTCTACCAAGGTTGCTGGTATTGCTGAAATAAATACACCGTTGGATCAAACTAATTTATTAGGAACTAAAAATTACACTGCTCCGGAATATGCGAATGATCAACCGGGAACAAATCAATCAGATATTTTTTCTCTTGGCGTTATTACTTATCAAATGTTAACGGGCAAATTACCTTATGGCGAAATGTCTGCAAACTGGAAGACGACGGATTTTAAAGACACTCTAGTATACACACCAGTAACGGATCACAACGCAACGATACCAAACTGGATCAGTGCGACACTAAAGAAGGCTGTCCACCCTGTTCCAGCTAAACGTTATGATGAACTATCTGAGTTTATGTATGATCTGCGATATCCCAACCCAAAACTGTCTACTGAAGATCCCCGTCCTCTGATTGAACGAAATCCGGTCAGATTTTGGCAAGGACTTTGTGTCATCCTGGTGGGTATTATTATTTATCTATTAACGCTTCTGGCGCACTGAAAATATTAAAATTATTTATCTTTATCTATAGAATGAATTTTCTATAAGAATTTTGGTCAATAGATTCAATAATTGAAGTGGCGTAAGCAGAAGATGGTTAAAAGATTATTAATAGCTGGCATAAAATTAATTGTTCTATCATTTGCTTTTATTTCTACTGGATATGCTGATGTTAGGTTTTCCGAAACGAAATCAGAAGATACATTTCCAACCAGGGTTGCTATCGAATACAACAACGAGCAGCGGAATCTGTTTCTGACCGGTTCAACTATTCGCAGAAAATTTTTTCTGAAGATATATGCCATGGCTCATTATCTAGAACGAAAACCAGGCATTTCAGATGTTTCAGACGAGCAAATTTACGAGAATATTTTAGAGGATAACAGTACCAAGCAGATATCGATGATTTTCTTACGAGCGCTGACGGCAAAACAAATTCAAAATTCGTTGATTTCGGGTATTAAATTAAATACCAATGAAGAACAGTATTTACAAATCACGCCACAGCTTGAGGAGTTCATACAGCCCATAAACGGAGATGTTATAGAAAATGATGAATTTATCATCCGTTGGCTTCCTGATGGCACATTAGTTTCAATATTTCAGGGGGAGGAAATTAGTGCTATCAAAAATAATGGTTTTGCCAGAGCACTGTGGTCGATCTGGTTTGGCAATGAATCCGTTGTCGACAGAAAATCCCTGATTAAGGAATTGTTAACCAGTTCCTGAATGAATAGGCCTATTTAGCAATATTTATATGATAATATTGAAGAAATTAATTGCGGCGCTATACTGCCAGCCCAACAATACAAACTCAGAATTACACATATTTGAAGCCAATGAAAATTGTTAAAGGTGAACTTAGCTTAGGTCGATTTCTTGTCCCGTACCGTATCTATGGTGAGGCAAAGAAAACGATTATCTGTATCAGTGGCGCAAAGCAAACGATGGCCGCCTGGCGTACTTTCGTGAGTCATTTTGTGAAAGAATATTCGGTTGTTGTTTTTGATTTACCTGGTCAAGGCAGAGCAACTATTTTATCTGGCGCTCCTAGTATTACATTCGAAGAGCAAATTAACGTTTTACATAGTATTGTCAATGAAACCAACCGTAACGGAACAGTGATCTTGGCAGCAGCTTCCTGGGGAACAATTATCTCTGCTGCATTAGCGGCACGTCATCCTGAGCTAATCGATAAAATGATATTGGGTAGTTTTGGTGCCAAACCAAGTAAAGCCGTCATAGAGATCATTCGAGCAGGACAAAAACTGTTCGACACTAATAAAACAGACGATATAGCTCCATTGATGATAGAAAAATTTGGTCAACACATCCCTGCTACACAAAAGAAACAAATGATAGATCAGTTCCGCGGTATGAACCGGGAGCAATTCCTTAGCTTTTACGAACATTGTGAATTTGTCGAGCAGGCATCGGATATTGGGGACTTTGTTGATCTGGGTAATATTACTGCTTCTACACTTGTACTGAGTGGTGAATATGATGCCATCCTTGATCCGAGTGATATTGAAAAAGCCTCCGCAAGAATTCCTGATTGCGAATTTAAAATGATACCTGGTGCCGGACATTTTCTGCATTGGGAACGTGCCGATATTTTAAATACTTATAGTGAGTTCCTTGCCAGATAATAGTTTGGTCTCCTCTGGACAATCCATGTCCAATCTGGAATTAGCCTCTGTCGATAAGGTTTTATCTATCGAATCAAAAGAATTTTCTGACTCCTATTTTAAGACACTACAGCCACTGGTTATTCAAGAGTTAGCAAGGTCATGGCCAGCATCTAAAAAGTGGACACCTGAATTTTTCAAAGATCAGCACGGTGATAAACAGGTCAAGGTTTACGATGCTAGTTTTGTTGCTGCTGGAAAACATTACATGTCCAAACTGAAGACCATTCCCTTAAAAGAATATATTGATCAAGTGATGACCACGTCACAGGATCTACGCATGTTTCTCTACAACATAAAATCAGAAATACCAGAACTGGTCGACGATATTATTTTTCCGTCTTTAGTAAAGGGCTTTTCAAATAATTTTGTTTTTATGTTTTTCGGTTGCAAGGCATCTGTCACACAACTGCATTTTGATATTGATATGTCACATGTTTTTCATACAGTCATGTATGGAAAAAAGACGGTTTACCTATTTCCCTACGAACAAGGCAAGAACCTGCATCGATATCCCTTTACGTGCAGAAGTTATGTTGATGTTGAGCGCCCCGATTTTGAACAACACCCAAGGTTAAAAGAAGCACAAGGTTATAAAGTAAAACTTGAACCGGGGGAAACCTTATATATCCCCAGTGGTTATTGGCATCATGTCATTTATGATGAACCGGGTTATTCAGTTTCACTTCGTTGTAGTAACCAAACATGGTTGGGTAAATTACATGGTTACTACAATCTATTCATAATGGCTTCAATTGATACCGTGATGAATAAACTATCACCTAAAGCCTGGTTTAATTGGAAGGAACAACAAGCTTTAAAAACTTGTTAGTACACTACTAGTTAAAGACGTAAGCAATGTTGTATCAATAGAAGCTAATTATGTTCGTGCAACGTTAATACTTTTAATTGATCAAAATTTCTTCAGTTCTTCCTAAATTCCATTGATATTTATATGGGCACTTATTTGGTGCACTGCAATAAAACTTGCTCAAGTCCAGTGCAAATAAGTCAAATTAATATGAGAAATAATTTATATATTATTATATAAATCAATAAGATATAAATAATACGTCGTCTGGCACACAAGCTGCAATATCAGATAAACATTACTTTCCAATTGGTAGATTAATGAGTAAACAAAATCTGGTTGTCATCGGCAACGGTATGGTCGGACAGGCATTTCTCCAATACTTGGTCGAGCGAAATGCCCAACAAAAATTCAATATTATTACTTTCTGTGAGGAATCACGTCCTGCTTATGATCGCGTCCACCTGTCTGAATTCTTTAGCGGTAAAACAGCAGAAGAACTGTCTATGGTCGAAGATGGTTTTTTTGAACAAAACGAAATTACGATTCATATTGGTGATAAGGCCGATAAGATTGATCGTGAAAATAAACAGGTTGTTTCTGAAAAGGGACTCACTATAGATTACGATAAACTCGTTTTAGCAACCGGTTCATATCCCTTTGTACCACCGATGCCAGGACATGATCGTGAAGACTGTTTGGTATACCGCACGATTGAAGATTTGGAAGCGATTACCGCTGCAGGTAACAAAGGCAAGATAGGTGTTGTTGTCGGCGGTGGTCTATTAGGTCTTGAATGTGCCAATGCAGTTAAGAGTCTTGGCTTGGAAACACACGTCGTTGAATTTGCACCTAGGTTAATGGCCGTTCAGATTGATGATTCTGGTGGCGATATGCTTCAACGTAAGATTGAAGCATTGGATGTTTCTGTACACACTTCAAAAAACACGATTGAAATTGTTGATGGTGAAAGGCATCAACACAAGATGGTGTTCGCCGATGGTGAAAGCCTTGAAACAGACATGATTGTTTTTTCTGCTGGTATTCGTCCACGCGATGAGTTGGCGAAAGCGTGTGAACTTGAAGTAGGTCAACGTGGCGGTATCTCTATTAATAATCAATGTCTGACTTCAGATGAAGATATTTACGCTATTGGTGAATGTGCCTTATGGAATAATCAAATTTTTGGCTTAGTCGGTCCGGGTAATCAAATGGCCGCCGTTGTTGCTGATCACTTAACCGGAACCGATGCGGCTTTTACTGGTGCTGATATGAGCACCAAATTGAAACTTATGGGCGTTGATGTTTGTAGTATTGGTGACGCGCATGGTAGTTCGCAAGGTTCACTTTCATATTCATATGTTGATGAATCTAACGAAGTTTATAAAAGAATTATTGTTAGTGAAGATAAAACAAAATTACTCGGTAGCGTCTTAATTGGTACTTCAGAAGAATATGATACTTTACTACAGTATTCTTTAAACGGAATCGATTTGCCTGAACACCCGGATGATTTAATTCTTCCACAAAGAGACGGTAGCGCACCGATTGGTTTAGGTGTCGATGCATTACCTGCTTCAGCACAAATATGTTCTTGTAATAATGTCAGTAAAGATGATTTAGTTTCCGCCATTGATGGCGGTGTGATGGCCTTGGGTAATTTGAAATCTTGTACCAAGGCGGGTACCACCTGTGGTGGTTGTGCTGTCATGGTCGGTCAGATATTAAATAGTGAGTTAGAAAAACGTGGTATAGAAGTCAACACTGATATTTGTGAACACTTTCCTTACACACGACAAGATTTGTACATGATTGTTCGCTCAGAACAGATTAGCAGTTTTGAAGATTTAATTTCAAAACATGGTTCGGGACAAGGCTGTGATATATGTAAGCCAACGGTGGCTTCAATCCTTGCTTCTTGCTGGAATGAATACGTATTAAAGAATGAACATGCTTCTACTCTGGATACCAATGATCACTTTCTTGCCAATATGCAAAAAAATGGTACTTATTCAATTGTACCGCGTGTTGCCGGTGGTGAAATAACACCAGAGAAATTGATCGTGCTTGGTGAAGTGGCTAAAAAATATAATTTGTATACCAAGATTACCGGTGGACAACGTATTGATTTGTTTGGCGCGCGTGTTGATCAATTACCGCTTATCTGGGAAGAACTAATCGTTGCTGGCTTTGAATCCGGTCATGCTTATGCAAAATCATTACGTACAGTTAAGTCCTGCGTTGGCAGTACCTGGTGTCGCTTTGGTGTGCAAGACAGTGTCAGCATGGCGATTAATCTAGAAGATCGTTACAAAGGTTTGCGCGCACCACACAAATTAAAGATGGCTGTCTCCGGTTGCACACGTGAATGTGCCGAAGCACAAAGCAAAGACGTGGGCATTATTGCTACTGAAAATGGCTGGAATTTATATGTTTGCGGTAATGGTGGCATGAAACCCCGACATGCAGATTTATTCGCCTCTGATCTCGATGATGAAACATTAATTAAATATATTGATCGTTTCTATATGTTTTACATTCGTACCGCCGATAAATTACAACGCACTTCTACCTGGATGGATAATCTTGAAGGCGGACTTCAATATCTTCAGGAAGTTGTTATTGATGACAAGCTGGGAATTTGTGCTGAATTAGAAAAGGAAATGGCTAAGATTGTTAATACCTATCAATGTGAATGGAAGACGACCATAAACGATCCAGAAAAAATGAAACGCTTTAGACATTTTGTTAATAGCGACGAGAAAGATAATAAAGTTATTTTTGTACAGGAACGTGAACAAATCAGACCTGCAACAGAAGAAGAACAACAAGAATATGCAGAGACGGCATGATGAGCACCGTTAGTAAAACAGTAGAAATTGAAGTTTGGGAATCAGTTTGTCAGTTCGATGAACTGATAGACAACGTTGGCGTATGTGTTCTGGTGAACGAGAAACAGATCGCAATATTTCGTTTATCTGGTAGCGAGCAACTCTACGCTATTGATAATCATGATCCCTTTAGCAATGCCAATGTCCTGTCAAGAGGGATATGCGGCGATCTAAAAGGCAACCCTGTTGTTGCCTCACCTATATACAAACAACATTTTGATCTCGCTACAGGTCAGTGTCTTGAAGATGAGTCAGTGAAGTTAGCTGTCTATTCAGTGCGTGTTGTTGATGGCAACGTACAAGTAGAAAAACAATGAAAAAACATTACCACAGAGGACACAGAGAAAAACATTTAGCTATAAATGGTGAAAATTGTAACGGAATTTTATCAGGCATATTTATTTCTACTATTTTTGAATTAAATTTGTTGTTGTTCTCTGTGCTCTCGGTGACCTCTGTGGCTGAATTTATTATTAATAGGCACTGCCAATTGCTTCTGCATTGCCAGTATTTCCGCCATCCATGGCGGTCAATTATTAGAAGTAAGGATAAAAAAGAAATATGTTATTTGGACGCAGAAGTAAAAACCCGATAAAGATTGCAGACAAGAAAGTGCAAGAGTGGAAATACACCACTTGCGGATATTGCTCTACGGGTTGTTCTATGGAAGTTGGATTAAATCCGGAAGGCAAACCTGTCGCCACACGTGGTGTTGCCGGTGCTGATGTGAATCGCGGTAAACTCTGTGTTAAAGGTATTTTTGAACATGAGTTGTTTGAATCTTCAGGTCGAGGCACAGAACCACTTTATAGAGAAAAACACTTTGAGGATTATAAGGAAGTCAGTTGGGATACGGCATTAGATAAGACGGCAGATGAAATAAAACGTATTCAATCTGCCTATGGACGCGATTCATTTGCCATCGTTTCTACTGGTCAGATTATGACTGAAGAATTTTATACCTTAGGTAAGTTAGCTCGAGGTGTGATTGGCACAAATAATTATGATGGAAATACTACCTTATGTATGGCTTCCGCAGTATCGGGTTATAAACGTTCCTTTGGTTCAGATGGTCCACCGGGATGTTATGACGATTTTGATCATACTGAATGTTTAATGGCATTTGGTTCAAACCTTCCCGAACAACACCCGATTATTTACTGGCGTTTAAAAGAAGCATTAGAAAAACGACAATTTCCAGTCATTGTTGTTGACCCACGGGTAACCATGTTTGCGCAGTTTGCCGATATACACCTACCGATCACACCCGGTACCGATCTGGTTTTATTAAACAGTCTGGCACATGTTATTTTTGATGAAGGCTTGGCAGACCAAAATTATATTGATTCTTATACCAATGGTTTTGAAGAATTTTCAAAGTTGGTTGAAGAATACGATCCGGTGTCAGCTTCCAAAATTTGTGGTATCGATGAAGACACGATTCGGCATGTTGCACGTCTTTATGCCAATGCCGGCGCGGCGATGAGTATCTGGACCATGGGCATTAATCAAAGTACACACGGTTCTGATGGTGTCAGTGGCATTAATAACCTGAATTTGATTACCGGCAATATTGGCAAACCGGGCAGTTCCAGTCTTTCTATTACCGGTCAATGTAATGCTATGGGTACACGAGAATGGTCTTCTTGTTCCGGCTTACCTGGTTATCGGGCATTGGAAAACCAACAACATCGCGAACAGGTTGCAGAGTTTTGGAATGTGGATGAAAGCTTCTTCCCAGCCAAACGTGGTATGACCATGACCGACATATTTCCCGCAATAGAAACAGGACAAGTGAAAGGTCTATGGTTAGTGGCAACAAACCCCATGACCTCGATGCCAAATTCTGCACGGATTAGAAAGAGTTTAGAGAAACTTGAGTTTCTTGTAGTACAGGATTCTTATCGTGATGTTGAAACCACACAATATGCAAATCTGTTTTTGCCTGGTGCGGTATGGGCAGAGAAGGAAGGCTGTTTTACCAATACCGAACGTCGTGTGAACTTGATTAGAAAAGTGACGGAACCCCATGCTAATTCAAAACCGGATCATTGGATATTTTCCAACTTGGCAAAACGTTTTGAACGAAGTGAAAAGATGACATTCCCGGAAACAACATCTGAGATATTTGATGAGATGCGTGAGTTATCAAAAGGTGAAGGACGAATATTAGACATCTCTGGGATGACACATGAGAAACTGGCTGAACAAAAAGGCATTCAATGGCCATTTCGTGAAGGTGATGAGAAAGGTAATCAACGTCTTTACACGGATGGTAAGTTTCAATTTCCTGATGGCAAGGCAAAGTTATTGGCGATGCCTTACATAGAAAATAATGAACGTCCTAATGAAGATTTTCCTTTTTGGTTAAATAGTGGTCGTGTGGTTGAACATTTTCATACACGTACCAAAACCGGCAAGATTGGCAACATGAATAAATTCAGTCCGACACCTTATATGGAAATCAATCCTGATGCGGCTGAAGAGCTTGGACTTGAAAATTCAAAATACGTACGCCTGGTTTCACGTCGTGGTGATGCAGTAGTCATGGCGCAATTAACCCATCGTGTTCCAAAGAATATGGTCTTTATTCCCTTTCATTTCCATGATTGTGTTAATCGTTTAACACTGGGATTACTTGATCCTTATTCTCGTCAACCGGCATTCAAACAAAATTCGGTACGTATCGAACATATTGATCAGGGGCAGGCAGCAAAACTCAATGTAGAAATGAGAACGTTTTAAAATGGAATTTTCAGATAAGTCTGTTCACATATAAATTTATTATCAGGAAAAATTATGTTTGAAGTACGTGAAGATGAACCGATGTATGCTTTATTAAAGGCAGTTGAGGCGGATCAAAAAAATATTTATGGTAATGATATTGACCTAATAGAGAAAAGTGGTCAGCCCAAAGACCTGAGTTTGCGTATTAATGGCGATGAAGGTGTTGGTGAAAATCCAAACCGTTATAAACAACATGGTTTTCATTTCACGGCGGATAATTGTATTGGTTGTCATGCTTGTGAAGCGGCTTGTAGTGAAAAAAATGATCTGCCACCGCATTTAAGTTTTCGTTCCGTCGGGTATGTTGAAGGCGGGACTTACCCCAATTTTACCCGTATGAATATCTCCATGGCGTGTAATCATTGTGATGATCCTGTTTGTTTAAAGGGTTGTCCTACACGTGCTTATACAAAACATCCTGAGTATGGAGCGGTATTACAGGATCCCGATATTTGTTTTGGTTGCGGTTACTGTACCTGGGTGTGTCCCTACAATGCACCACAACTTGATCCAGTCGAAGGTCATGTTCAAAAATGTAATATGTGCGTTGATCGTTTGGAAGTGGGTTTAAAACCAGCTTGTGTATCCGCTTGTGTCGGTAATGCATTAAATTTTGGCGTCATTGAATCAACGCCGGAAAACAGAGAACAAAAGAAAACATCAATACCTGGCTTCCCTGATCCTGAGATTTCCAACCCGAATATTCGTTTTCAACAAACAAAAAGTATGCCGAGGGAATTTACCCGTACAGATTCAGCACCGATTAAATACCACAAGAAAGACAGTAGTGGCGTTTACAAACCGACGGTAGATAAAAAGAAGATTAAAGATCGTCAATGGAATCTTTCTAAACTAAGTTCACGCGAAAATCCGCTAGTTATTTTCACCCTGAGCACTCAAGCTGCTATCGGTGCATTTTTAATTACATTTCTTGGTGGCTTATTTGGAATTGAAAGTTTACAAACATTGAATGCATCAAATATCTATGTGCCTTTTCTTTTTTCAATTATTGGCTTACAAGCATTTGTATTATTGTTATCAACTCAGCATTTAGGTAAACCAATGCGGTTTTATCGAGGTTTTAATAATTTGCGACATTCTCCTTTAAGTCGAGAAGCTCTGGGTGTTTCAATATTTTTAAATTGTCTAATAGCGGTCGCCGTATTTTCAAGTTTGAATCATGGTTTCTTCAACTGGATAGAGGCAGGCACTCTATTTAATATCGTCGGTGGCACTATCCCATGGTTTGATTCATCGATGTTAAATATGACAATAAATACATTTGCTTTTCTTACTGTGATTTCAGGTTTGATTGGTCTTTACTTCATGCATTCGATCTATCGCATCAAGGCACGTCCATTCTGGAATCATTGGCAGGTACTCACTTCATTTTTTGGCACCATGTTCAGTTTGGGTGGTGTATTAATAGGTCTTGTTTGTATTCCATTGGCATTATTACTAGGGAACAACATTACAGGTCTTAGTAGTAGTTTGGCAGATTTTATCGCATTTGGTTTATTGCTTGAAGGCATCGGACATATTTTCCATGCACGGTATTTAAATAAAAAGGGTGGTGAAGGTGCAGCCTCCTATTCTTTATTAACAAGCGAATATGGGAATACTTATATTGCTCGTAATATCATATTAGGAATAAGTATTATTGCTGTCTCAGCATTAGCTTCAATCCAGACTCCGGAAGTATGGCAAGGTCTTGTACTCTGGGTATTTTTGGCAGGAGTGATATTAATGACTTCATTAGTCAGTCGTGCCTTGTTTTATATCATGGTCATTCCTACTACGATGCCAGGTGCATTCTTCTGGAAAAACAAAGGTTTTGAAGAACATGCACGAGAAACAGGGTTAGCTAAGTTACCGCAAGTAGGCGTAGCCATGTGTGGACATTAGATGAGTAAACTTTATGCAATATAAATATTACATAACAGATGTGTTTACTAATAAGCCATTTGACGGAGCACAGATTGCTGTATTTCCGAATGCGGATGGTCTCGATCAGGCAAGCATGCAATTGCTTGCAAGAGAGTTGAACCTTTCTGAAACTGCTTTTGTTTTTTCGTCAACTAATGGAACTGGTAAACGTCGGGTTAGAATCTTTACACCTTCAACAGAGATTGATTTTGCCGGTCATCCTATCATTGCTATCGGACATGTCTTGGCATCGATTGGAGATATAAAGCTGGAACAAAAACATACACCCTTATTAATAGAGCAAAATAGTGGTGTGATTGAAGCTAATGTGACACAAGAAGAAGGAAAACCATCGTTGGTTCAGTTTTCTTTGGAAACAAATCCCACTATTGATCGTTTTGTTCCTGTTGATAAGGATATTGCTGCCGTTGTTTCCCTGAGTGAGTCGGATATTGATAATTCTCAGTTTCAGTCGCGTTTGGTATTTACTGATCAGTCTTATTTAATTGTCCCTATAAAAAGTTATACGGCAGTCAGGAACGCAAAATTTAATTTCAGTACCTGGAGTCAATCAATTGCTCCGACCTGTATGGCAAAGGAAATACTACTTTTTTCAAAACAAACCGATGTGGAACACTCTAATTTTCATGCCCGTTTAACAGGACCTGATATTGGTATTCATGATGATCCTCCCATTGGTTCATCGATGCCTGCGTTTACCAGTTATTTATGTGATCACGATCATATAAGTGAAGGAACACATACGTTTGTCATTGATCGGGGTTCTGCGAAAATACGTAAGAGCGTACTGAATATTGAAATGGATAAAAAGAAGAATGAATCTCTGAAAATTCGTGTTGGTGGTCCTGCCGTCATTGTCGGTGAAGGAACAATGACCATTTCTGACAAATAACTCTCTTTAGTAGATTAAATATTTAGTATAGACGTTAAAAAATTTTTACGTGGCACATTACGTGCAGGATTTTAGAGATGGAAAAGCATTCTAAAATCGCCCTTGTTTTATTTCTTGGCTTAATAGCAAATCCCTTATTACTTCATGCAGATCAAGGATTGATCGAACCTAAAAAAGGTACAGTTTATTATGCGCTTCTGGATGGACTAAAATTACTTGCCGTTGGTGATATTGAACAATGGATAAGTCATTATTGTGATGGAATACGGTTTTGTAGTAATGCTGCTGATATAAATCATATTCGTAATCATCGGGCGAAATTGCAAGAAAAGATAGCGACTAGCTGTTTAAAAAAAGGCGGTAAAGCATTAGATATCGATCATGTTGTCGGTAATCCGGAAATAGATATTGCCGTGAAAATATATCTGGTCTGTGATGAAAAAGGTCCGCCAAGATTTTATTCACTAAGACGTACAGTAGATTATTGGTTTTTTATTAGTCTTTGAGTTTGTATTTTATTAAATAATTGATGAATTTCTGTTTCGGCAACATGTTTACTATAATGAGTTTTTAAAATTTTGATTTAAATATGAAAGCAGAATGTGTTGATATTGTTATTTCACCGGTTAAAGGCATGGATGTCTTGTCCAAGATTGAGGTTAGTCGCTTACTCGATACCAGTCAGAGTGGTCTGTATTCTACATTTAGAAACTGTGCTTTAGCTGTTTTAAACAGTGGCGTTGCTATTGATGATAGTAAACAGTTATTTGATAAATATACTTCATTTGATTTACGCGTTATTCAGGTAGAGCGGGGAATAAAACTGCAGTTAACAGCAGCGCCTGCCACGGCTTTTGTTGATGGTAAAATAATTCGTGGTATCAAGGAACATCTTTATGCTGTGCTTCGTGACATTGTCTATATATTTGATGAAATCAAAGATGATCCGAATGTCGACCTGAACACATCAGAAGGTATCAGTAATACAGTTTTTCATATATTGCGTAATGCCGATGTGCTACAGGCCGGTGTAGAACCTAATATGGTGGTTTGCTGGGGCGGGCATGCTATTGATCGCGGAGAATATGAATATTGTAAGGAAGTAGGGTACGAATTAGGTTTGCGTGGATTCGATATTTGTACTGGCTGTGGTCCCGGTGTAATGAAAGGACCGATGAAAGGCGCCAATGTTGCACACGCCAAGCAGCGTATTCAGAAAGGTATCTATCTAGGTATTAGCGAGCCCGGAATCATAGCAGCAGAATCGCCTAATCCTATTGTTAACCAACTGGTTATTATGCCGGATATAGAAAAACGTCTTGAGGCCTTTGTTCGTTGTGCCCATACCATCCTCGTTTTTCCGGGTGGCGTCGGTACTACCGAAGAAATCTTATATCTGCTCGGCATATTATTACATCCAGACAATGATCATATTCCTTTTCCCCTTATTTTTACCGGTTCGGAATCATCCAAAATTTATTTTGAACAAATTAATGAATTTATTTCATCAACTCTGGGTTCTGCAGCGCAGGAACGTTACCGGATCATTATTGACGATCCGCTTGCCGTTGCGAAAGAAGTGAAAAAAGGGATTGCAGAAGTAAAAGAATTTCGGATTGAACATGGTGATGCATTTTATTTTAACTGGTTATTAAAGATAAAGCAGGACTTCCAGTTTCCATTCGTCGCTAATCATGAAAATATGCGTGCACTTAAATTATATAAAGATATGGAATCACATACATTGGCAGCAAATTTACGCCGTGCCTTTTCAGGAATCGTAGCGGGCAATGTTAAAAGCGAAAGTATGCGTTTAATAGAAGAAAATGGTTTGTTTGAGATTCATGGCGATGAAGAAATCATGAATTCGATGGATAAACTATTGCTTTCTTTTGTAGAGCAAAAACGCATGAAAATTTCTGCCGAGAGTTATAAACCGTGTTATCGGATTATCAGGCAATAAAGCAATATCTTGTTCTATAATTAGGATGTAAACAGAAGTGGAGTCAATAAATAATAAAATGGTTCGTAAATACCTCACTTATAATCTGATTGTTGCAATAGGCTATTTCATAGCCGGTCAGGCAGGTTTGTTATTAGCAATTCCCCCCAGTAATGCAGCGGCGGTCTGGCCTGCCGCTGGTGTAGCGTTAGCTGCAATTCTAATACACGGTAATAAAATATTACCCGGGATATTGATAGGCGGCATTCTGGTTCAAACCTTCTCATTTCTTGATGCTTCAAGCACTGAAAAGATTATTTCATCTGTATTAATCGGGACTGTGATCTCGGCCGGGGCAATGTGTCAAGCCTGGATAGGTTCAAAACTGGTACAGCGGATTATTAAATATGATGTCGCATTATTAAGAGAACGTTCTATTATGTGGTTTTGTATTCTGGCAGGACCAGTTAGTTGTGTTCTTTCAGCGTCTATTGGAATTTTCACTTTATGGTTACAGGGGATATTGAATTTTAGTGATTTACCGCTTGCCTGGAGCACATGGTGGATTGGTGATTCTATTGGTGTTCTTATTTTTACGCCTATCATTTTATGCCTTTTTGGTAATCCGCGTGATTTATGGCGACAGCGAATATATAGCGTTGTAATACCGCTATCTATTTTAACCGCCGTTGCATTTATTACATTTAAACTTTCATACCAAAAGGAAATGCAATTTGTTGAAGATGAGTTTGAAAGAAATACGATGCAATTTACAAGTGAGTTAAATAACAGTATTAACTCACATATTGAAGCTACCAAAGAGGTGAAGAGATTATTTGATAATTTTGACGAAATATCAGAGGAAGTGTTTGCTCGTAATATAAAACCGATAGTATTACAAAACCCTGAGATACAGGCACTTGAATGGATTCCAGTTGTTCTACATAAAGACAGAAAATCGTTTGAAGAACGTTTGGGAACAGAAATAAAAATACCTGATAAAAATGGAGAAATGACTAGATCTCCCAATAAGGAGTTCTATTATCCTATACAGTATCTGGAACCTTACGTAGGTAATGAAAACGCATTAGGTTTCGACATAAGAAACAATCCGATAGCTTTAAAAGCAACTGAAGTAGCTTGTTCTTCTGGTGAGATAGCTGTAACCGATGCTATCAGACTTGTACAAGAAAAAGGAGAGAAAATTGGTGTAGTTTATTATGCTCCTGTGTACAAAAATATAGTGCCAGTTGAGAATAACGATAATTGTAAAATGTTATCCGGTTTTGTAGCCAGTGTATTCAGACTTGAAAATGAAATTAATAATATCCACAAAAAACTATCTGAATTAAAGATATTAGTGTCTTTAAAAAATAATTCGCAGTTATTTTATAGTGATAAAAAGGAAGATGGACATAACATACCAAACCAATTTCAATTTAAACGCAGTTATGAAATGCCTGTTGCAAATCAGCAATGGGAGGTGCTCTTTTCACCTGCATCAGGATTTGTCTCCCTTTATTCTTCATGGACAATATGGCTAATCATTATTGGTGGGTTATTGATTGCCGGATTATCAGGAATTGGTTTGCTAATGTTAACGGGACGTGCCTTACGCACAGAAGATTTAGTGGAACTACGAACAAAGGAATTAAATAGTGAAATAAAAGAACGTATGCAGGCTGAAGAATTGCTCTCCTTTCAGGCCGGTCATGATGCATTAACTGGACTCATTAATCGGCGCGAATTTGAACGCCGCGCAGAACGCTTGTTATCAACGATTCAGCAGGATAAAGACGAGCATGCTTTATGTTTTATGGATCTTGATCAATTCAAGATCGTTAATGATACTTGTGGCCATATAGCAGGTGATGAACTGCTGCGACAACTTTCGATTGTATTGCAACATGAGGTACGAAAACGTGACACATTGGCTCGCCTTGGTGGTGATGAGTTTGGTGTTTTAATGGAGCATTGCTCACTTGAACATGCTCATCGTGTTGCTACTACATTACAAAAAGCCATACAAGATTTCCAGTTTACCTGGGAAGGTAACAGTTTCAAGATCGGAGTGAGTATAGGTTTAGTCTCTATTACCGAGGTTGTGGCTGATTTAACTGAACTATTAAAACAGGCAGACGCCGCTTGTTATATGGCGAAGGATTTAGGTCGTAACTGCATCCATGTGTATCAATCCGAAGATGAGAACATGGCTCAGCGTCATGGAGAGATGCAGTGGGTGACACGCATCCAGAAGGTATTGAAAGAAGATCGCTTTTGTCTTTATGCACAGGCTATAGCGCCACTTGATAACAGTCAAGATAGACACTATGAAATTTTGGTCAGAATGATTGACGAGCAGGGAGATATTATTCCTCCTGGTGCTTTTCTACCCGCAGCTGAGCGTTATAATTTGATAGAGCAAATTGATCGCTGGGTAATTGAAAATACCTTCAAAACATTGGTAGATAATCCAGTCTTTTTAAGACAAATAAATTTCATTTCTATTAATCTCTCAGGTCAATCATTAACGAAACATGATTTTTTGTATTTCATCATGTCTCAACTGGATTCCTCGGGATTAGATGGAGACAAAATCTGTTTTGAAATAACAGAAACGGCAGCGATTGCCAATTTAAGTACGGCAATAAAGTTTATCGCTACTTTAAATGAATTAGGTTGTCGCTTTGCATTGGATGACTTTGGTAGTGGCCTCTCCTCATTTGGTTACTTAAAAAACTTTCCTGTTGATTATCTAAAAATAGATGGCATGTTTGTCAGGGATATTGTCGATGATCCTATTGATCATGCAATGGTGAAGTCTATTAATGATATTGGTCATGTTATGGGGATGCAGACTATTGCGGAGTTTGTTGAGAACGATGAAATCAAGGGTATGTTGAGAGAGATAGGTGTTAACTATGCACAAGGTTATGGCATTGCTAAACCACAGTCGATTATTGAAATAATAGATGATGTTTTAAAAGAAAAGACATAATACATCTTGTTATTTAACAGCTTAATTAATTTACATAAACAAATGTAAATATGAAAAAACTAATTATATTAATATTTATATCAGGACTATCTATTGAAAGCCAATCTACTGAACTGTTTGAATGGTCATCAAATAATATTCAGTTTCTTTCTGGCAGTGGCTTTGAATTAGGCTCAAGTCATCACAATACCATTACTTTAGAACATGCTGATGGCTGGAAATACGGTGAAAATTTTCTATTCCTTGATTTTATTCAAAGAGATGATATTGGTTTAGAAGTCTATGGAGAATGGTATCCTCGGCTTAGCCATAATAAACTTTCAGGCAAAGATCTATCATTGGGTTTAATTAAGGATTTTTCTATTCTTGGTGGCATTAATGCGGGTAGTGAACCTTCAAATGATCCCTTCGTCGCTTTTGCATTAGGTGCCGGGTTTAGTCTTGATATTCCCTATGCCGAATTTGTGCAGCTGGATGTCATGGCCTACAAATCGGATGAAGTAAACAGCACGGGCATACAAATAACGCCCTCATGGAGTATTCCTTTTAGTATTGGTCGATTGAATTTCAAGTTCCGTGGTTTTCTTGATTGGCAAAGCGCCAGTGCAACAGGCGGTGAGGATTTCATATTAACTCAACCGCAGTTGTTACTGGATGTGGGGCATTTATTGAGCCATAAAAATAAGTTATATGCCGGTGTTGAATATTGGTATTGGCACAACAAATTTGGGATTGATGGAGTGACAGAACAATCCGCACAAATTACTTTATTGTATTCATTCTAGGTAATTGATTAGTTGGCTGGGGATGAGGGACTCGAACCCCCGCTGACGGAATCAGAATCCGTAGTCCTACCATTAGACGAATCCCCAAAAAAAATAGCAACAAGCCATTAGATACAAGCAACTAGGCATTAGTATATTCTTGCAATTTATTGATTTTGACAATGCTTTATTAGACCAAAAAGAATTTTTGATATTTGCAAGGATTCATCAATGAGAATTTTAGCTGGTTGCTTTTCTATGAAACCAATCTCAGAGCCAATAATAAGTTGTGTTCGAAGTTCAGCGCAGGATCCTTTTGCAATTTTCAGATAATGAGCAAATTGCCGTTTAGAGTGTCTTTCGTAACCTTCTGCGATGTTAGATGGAATTGATACTGCGGCTCTGGTTATCTGATCTTTAAACCCATAATCCTTGCAATGAGAAAAGTTGTGATAAATTTTGATTGCGAGATTTTTACTTCTTTTCCAGACTTCCAGTTCATTAAGAGCATCCATGCTACCTCCTTGTAGCTAGTTGCTAATAGTAATAGCTTGTCGCTTATCGTTTCGAGTATTGTGGACGCTTACGTGCTTTGTGCATACCCACTTTCTTACGTTCCACTTCACGAGCATCACGAGTAACAAAACCGGCTCCGCGTAAAGTCTTTCGTAAAGTTTCGTCATATTCCATTAGTGCGCGGGTAATGCCGTGACGTATTGCGCCTGCCTGGCCTGAAATACCGCCACCTTTAACAGTGATATTGAAATCAAACTGATCCATCATTTCCAGGGTTTCCAGAGGTTGACGAACAATCATTCGGCCGGTTTCACGACCAAAATATTGGTCAAGTGTACGGTTATTGATGGTGATTTCGCCGCTTCCGCGTTTCAGGAATACGCGTGCTGCTGAGCTCTTACGTCTTCCGGTACTGTAATAAACTTCGTTCGCCATCCCTTAAATCTCCAATGCTTGAGGTTGTTGAGCTGCATGTTGATGCTGAGCATCTGCGTATACTTTAAGTTTACGGAACATATCCCGACCTAATGGGCCTTTCGGAAGCATTCCTTTTACAGCTTTTTCGATAATTTGTTCGGGTTTTTTAGCAAGCAGTTTTTCAAAACTGATGGATTTGATGCCACCTGGAAAACCGGTATGGTGATGATACATTTTGTCGGTTCGTTTGTTACCACTGACACGGATGTCTTTCGCGTTAATTACGACAATGTAGTCACCTGTATCCATATGCGGCGTATATTCGGCTTTATGTTTGCCACGCAGACGTCGAGCAATTTCAGTTGCCAGACGACCTAAAGTCTTGCCTGTAGCGTCTACGATGAACCAGTCACGCTTAATATTGGAAGGTGTTGCTGTAAAGGTTTTCATACTAATTCCTGAAAATCCGGTCACCCGGCTAAAAAAGAGGGGGAATAGTACGGATAGACCCCTAGTCTGTCAATAATATAAGGGCGATATTCCTTCTAATAATGTTGAATATTTCCGTCTTTCGCGCGAGGACATTTTAACTAATATACTTTATTATAGGGACTTATTTGAGAAACAGATAAAAATTCAATGAAATCAAGAGAATACAGTGCATTAGACCGTGGAATTATGCTGCTTGATTCTGTCCTTGGAAGTCTCTCTAAACCGAGTACGGATAAGAATAAAAAACCTTCCCCAGCTAAAGTCCATTCTGAATCAAATATGGGTGAGAATGAGAAGAAACACGTCTCAGCATTGATGCGTGTGAATCATGCTGGAGAAGTGGCTGCACAAGCCCTATATAAGGCTCAGGCATTAACAGCCAAAGATGATGAACTTAAGAAAGCGATGCAACAATCAGCTGACGATGAAATCGATCATTTAGACTGGTGCGAATCACGAATAAAAGAACTGGATGACCATACCAGTTATCTCGAACCCGTTTGGTATGCGGGATCTTTTGCCATTGGTGTTGTTGCCGGTTGTTTTGGCGATAAATGGAACCTGGGCTTTTTGGCAGAAACTGAACATCAAGTGGTGAGGCATCTTGATAAACACTTGCAACAATTACCTGTGAACGATAATCGTAGCCGAGCTATTTTAGAACAAATGCGTGAAGATGAATTACATCATGCGATGACTGCTGAAAATGCAGGTGCAGAAAATCTACCTAAAGGGGTTAAGCGATTAATGAGTTTAACTTCAAAGGTGATGACGAAGACGGCTTACAAAATTTAGTTGAGACCTCACGATTGTTATTTTGCCCTCTGGCGTTGTTAAAAACGTACTCAATCGGTCACTTATTATTATAAGCTCCCTCATTCCGTGCATTTTTGCCTAGCCAGAGAACAAACTACCTGCTCGTGCAAGCCTCAATTAAAAAAATTACCTCTTGAAAACTTTTTGACTACCCCCATCTTTTAATTAAGTTAACAATTTAATTTTGGAGGTAGGAAATGTCTTTAGCAAATTATGAACCGTGGGGTTTACTAGAAAGATTGGGTCAACTGGCTTATGCAGATAAATCATTGTCGAGTAACGATAATGATTATTCAAATATTTCTACGAGTCATTGGCGTCCGGCAGTAGATATTAAAGAAGAAGCGGATCGCTTTTTAATTACTGCAGACTTGCCTGGCGTTGATCCAAAAGATATTGAGATTACGATGGATCATGGTGTGCTTACAATCAAAGGTGAACGTCAGTCGGAATCAAGTGAAGAGAACGAAGCTTATAAACGAGTTGAACGTGTAAGCGGTGCTTTTTATCGACGATTCAGTTTGCCGGATACAGCAGACGCTGAACGTATCGAAGCAAAGGGTAAAGATGGTGTGTTGCAAGTGACGTTACCCAAGCATGAGAAGGTTCAGCCTCGTAAGATCGAAGTTAAAAGCTGACAATTGATAGTAGTTTAATACATACACAGGCAGCGAGAGCTGCCCGTGTATTTGTTTTTATTTTACTAATGTCTTTTGAACTTTTGTGAAACAATGACTCCTAACTATAAAAATACAATAAAACCTACGGAACAAACATGAAAAATATTTTTAGTCGATTATTCTCTCGTTTCTTTTTAATTTCATTTTCTTTTATTGCTCCGGTGGTAAATGCTGCTTTGCCAGTTCAGCTTGATGGTAAAGAAATGCCTAGCTTGGCTCCGATGCTTGAAAACGTGACGCCAGGTGTTGTCAATATCGCAACTGAAGGCAGTGTTCAAATGCAACAAAATCCCTTGTTTACTGATCCTCGGTTTCGTCGATTTTTTAATATACCGAATCAACCTTTAGAACGTAAAACAAGCAGTCTCGGATCCGGCGTCATTGTAGATGAGAAACGTGGTCTGGTTTTAACTAATAATCATGTCATAGCAAATGCACATCAGATAACGGTGACCTTACGTGATGGTCGTCAACTTGAAGCTGAAGTTGTTGGTACAGATCCGGCAACGGATGTCGCGGTGATTAAAATTCCTGCTGATAATTTAACTGCAGTAAAGACAACAGACTCGGATAGTTTAAAGGTTGGTGATTTTGTTGTTGCGATTGGGAATCCATTTGGACTAGGTCAAACGGTGACCTCGGGTATTGTCAGTGCTTTAGGCCGCAGCGGACTAGGTATTGAAGGTTATGAAGATTTTATTCAAACAGATGCGTCGATAAACCCGGGAAATTCTGGCGGTGCATTGGTTAATCTTCGTGGTGAATTAGCCGGTATTAATACCGCTATTATATCTCCTCAGGGTGGTGGCAATATTGGTATCGGTTTAGCGATTCCAATTAATCTTGCTTTGCAGATCATGGAACAAATTATTGAAACGGGCGAAGTAAAGCGTGGTTTTCTTGGCGTTAGTATGCAGGATCTCAGTCCATCATTAGCGGAAGCATTTGGTCTCGAAGGGCAAAATGGTGCAATCATAAATGAAGTATTAGCTGCTTCACCTGCAGAAAAAGCGGGTTTGCTTGCTGGAGACATTGTTATTTCAACTGATGGTAAACAGATTAAAAATGCAGCTGATTTAAGAAACCGTATCGGCTTATTGCCTGTCGGTGAAAAAATTAAATTTAAAATATTACGCGATGGAAAAGAGTCTGAATTTATTGTTACGGTTGATGAAAAGAGTCAGACAGCTACAGCGCCAAAAGCTAAAAACGAATTATTACAAGGTGTCACAGTAAGCGATATTGAAAAAGGAAATCCTTATTTTGGCAAGGTCGAAGGTATTGCTGTTTTGAATGTACAACGTGGCAGT
>Ga0209992_10001051_pt1 | contig 31653 bp, 34 predicted proteins | sample 2SBtaG_2_FD_182564 | JGI IMG/M metagenome (GOLD analysis project Ga0209992, IMG submission 182564) | Deep subsurface microbial communities from Kolumbo volcano to uncover new lineages of life (NeLLi) - 2SBTROV12_ACTIVE470 metaG (SPAdes)... | ecosystem: Environmental > Aquatic > Marine >... | reverse complement strand
ATGTTTTTAACAAAAAACTATCGTCCATGTACTGTAAATATAATACAGCCGCTTGAGCATTAATACTGGCATCAGTGGCACTAGAAGCGCCGCCAGATCCAGCGAGTAGGTGAATTTCATTTAAGGCTAAACTTAAGCTGGACTTGTCTAATGCTTGTAGTTCAGCAAATTGCCCAACCACCAGCATTGAAGTTGTATTAACCTCCAAAAACGACCAAGTTGCAAATATCAACAGTGCAGGTATCGCTGTCCAAAGTGCACTTAAATGGCCGTAATAACCTGGTAAGGAGTGGAGTGTAATACCACTATCGGTCATCTGCCATTTCTTCGCTTTTTGCTGGGCTAAGAAAAATACGATCAGTGTACTGACAATTATTATTGAAAATAAATCTAGATCACTCATCAAATTTCTCTTTTATATTGTAAGAATAAAGATATAAATTATATAGAAGCTGTAAATAATAAAGCAAAAAAACCCAGATTATAATAACCTGGGTTTAATAAGCTTAACTACAATTCTTTATAGTTTAAGGTTAGTTGCATTTTTTGCATCTGATGCAAATTTAGCACGCTTAGCTTCAGGAGTAGGGATTAAACCTTTGTCCACAAGATATCCTTCTTCGCCAAATGTATCTTCATCAACAAACTCTGAGATGTATTCGTTCATGCCTTTAACTTTACCTCTGTGAGAGTTTTTAACATAGAAGTATAGAGGGCGAGATACTGGATATGAGCCATCTGCAATATTGTCAAACGTAATTGCACTACCATCAACATCCGCACCTTTTACTTTTTCAGCGTTTTGATCTAGGAAAGAATAGCCAAATACACCCAGTGCATTTTTATCATTCACTAACTTATTGATGATAAGGTTGTCATTTTCTCCCATTTCAACATAAGGACCGTCTTCACGAATTGTGCGACAAAGTTTTTTGTATTGCTTTTTATTTGACTTCTTCATTGCCTTCATGTGTGGGAACTTCTTACAACCACCTTCTACAGCAAGCTCTTGAAGTGCATCACGTGTACCTGATGTTGGTGGTGGACCTAGTACTTTAATAGCTACATTTGGAAGATTAGAGTCAACTTGATTCCAATGTGTAAATGGATTGTCAATCATCTGCTCTTTATTCCATGTTTGGCCAGTAGCGCCTGCTGGTACTTTGGCAGCTAAACCTAAGTATAAAGACTTACGAGTCATTGCATTAAAGTTAGCGCCAATGCGTGAGTTAGCAATAGCAATGCCATCAAAACCTACTAGAACTTCAGTAATGTCTGTTACACCATTTGCATGACATTTTTCAAATTCTTTATCTTTAATACGACGCGAAGCGTTAGTAATATCAGGAGTTTCAATGCCGTTACCTTTACAGAATAATTTCATGCCGCCACCTGAACCAGTTGACTCAATCTTTGGTGTTGGTAAACCTGTTTTCTTACCAAATGTTTCAGCTACCACTGTTGCAAATGGGAATACTGTTGAAGAGCCAACAATCTCGATGTGTTCACGAGCTTGCGTTGGCATTGTCATAGCAGTAGCAACTAGAGCTGCAACTGATACAGTTGTTATTTTTTTAGATAGCATTTCGCCTCCTTAGTTGTTTAATATTTTTTTCTCTTCATCTTGACAGAGAATGCACAGTATAGAACGTGAATGTTACAGAAATATTACAATATTTCTCTTTTAATAATCAGCGGATTTAGGCGGCCACTTCCGTTTGCAGATGGTAATCATCAAACATTATTTTAAATTCAGAGCCATGGTTAATTTCACTAGTAATGACCAATTGCCCATTGTTCCTTTGAGCTGATTGTTTAACAATACTCATCCCTAAACCAGTGCCTTGTATGCCTTCTGATTGCACATGACTTGCCCGATAAAAAGGTTGGGTGATCCGACTAATTTGTGTTTGATCTAATCCTGTGCCTTGATCTATAATTTTAAGACAGGCCTTGTCATTTTCAAGCTCCCAAACAATTTTAATGATGCCACTAGATTTTGAATATTTAACCGCATTCTCAACTAAGTTATAGACAATACTATAAATTTGATAGCGCACACCTATGACACTTAAATGTGTATTAAGTTTTGTTTCAAATGTTTGACTTACCTCTTTTACGTTTTGCAAATCATTTAATACTTCACTGGTAATATCATCAACAGACACTTGCTCTTTTTCTGTCTCTAAATTGTTGTTTTGTTCTAGTCCGCTCAATAACAACAAATCTTTGATTAAATCATTCATTCGGCCTGAGTGTTCATAGGCGGTCGATATCATATTTTTCGCCTGCTCGTCTAGCGAATCATTCTGGCTTAACATCTCTAAATAACCAGTAATTATGGTTAGCGGTGTTCTCATTTCGTGAGAAGCATTAGCAATGAAATTTTTTCTTAAATTTTCAAGGTAATATCTTTCCGATATATCGCGTACTGACAAAATACGAATATTGCGGTTAAGCCTGGAAATTGCCACCATTAAAACAACTTTATTGTTGCTTGGTGATAACAATTGAAATTCACTAGCGCCATCGTCATTTAATTTTTCCAATAAATCCTGATGGCGAATAATATTGTTAATAGGAATACCAATATCTTTTTTACGCTGTAAATTCAACATTTTCGCTGCACGTGTGTTAATCCATTGGATTTCGTTATGGGCGTTAATTACTACCGTTGGATAAGGGAAAGATCTTAGAATTTCATTAAAACGCACCATCAACTTTTGATTGCGTTTTTTTTGTTCAATTAATTCTTTCTTTTGTCGAATCGCATGGCTAATATAGCGATCCCAAAGACCACCACCAAATGGTGTATACTCAAATGAAACACCGGAGGATAGCCAGGTCTCAATTTCAAAAAAACGATCCAACATCCAAATAATATAGGCCAGCAAGAAAAGTATGAGCATTTGCCAAAAATAACCAGTAAAAAAACCAGCAATCATTGCAAAAAAGATGACCCAAAATAAACGAAGTTTTTCTTGATATTGGTTATTCATTCTGGAGAGTTAATTAATCGATAACCTACGCCACGAATGGTTTTTAACAAGTCACTACCAGCTGCTTTTAATATCTTTCTAAGTCGAGACACACATACATCAACCGCCCGATCCGTTACTTCTGAGTGATCGCCCCAAACCAATGAAATCAGCTGCTCTCTAGAATAAGCACGCTTAGGGTTTTTCATTAACAATTTCATTAATTTAAACTCTTTTGAGGTCAATGCATAATTTTGTTGATTAATGCTAAATTCGTGCGAGCTAAGATTCAAACAAATGTTGTCGATCTTGATTAGGCTATCTGTGTTTGTGCGGCTTCTTTTTAGCAAAGCTTTGATTCTAGCCTGAAGTTCACTCAACAAAAAAGGTTTGACCATGTAGTCATCGGCACCAGCATCAAAACCTTTGAGTTTGTCATGTTCGCCACTCTTGGCAGTCAGCATAATGATAGGAATATCTTTATACAGTTCATTGCCTCTAATCCAGGCGGCCACTTCTGGACCTTTGATATCAGGCAGCATCCAATCTAGAACAATAAGATCAGGAGATTGTTCTTTAATAAACTTAATGGCGGTTTTGCCATTAATCGCACGTTTTATGTTGTAACTTGGTTTTAAATAATCACCCAACATCTGCAAAATAGCAGACTCATCGTCAACCAACAATACAGTATTCATGACTCTTTATCTTCATCAAACAAAATGCGTTGACCTTCGCCTTCAAGGTCATCGTATTGGCCATTTTTAATACCAAATACCAATAAGGCAACCAAAATAACGCCCACAATAATCATGCTAGGTATTAACCAATATATAACGTCCATATTGTATTAAGCATCCTTCAAAATGCGTAGGTTAACACAATTTGTCTTTTATAGTCGGAATAAGTTGTGATTCGATTTGCTGGTATGTTTCTTTAAAAGCAGCATACTCTAAACCGTCCGGATCTTCAAACCCCACGTGAATAACTTCAGTAGCGCCTGGAAATACAGGGCAAGTTTCTTGTGCATTGCCGCAAACTGTTACCACCAAATCATAATCGACATCTATGACCGTTTCAAGTTTTTTTGAATGGTAATCATCACGCCATATATGATTTTCTTGTAGTATTTTTTTGGCATTCGGATTAACCCGGCCACTTGCAGCAACACCCGAAGAAAAGGCGTTGAGACAATCTGAAAGTCTTGCATTTAACAATGCCTCTGCAATAATAGATCGACACGAATTCCCAGTACATAATATTAATACATTTTTTTTCATAAATTAACCTCCACATTCACTTAAATCTTGACACTTAATCAACTTAACAAAAACAATTGACGCAATAATAGCGCCAATAATTGGTGCTACAATATACATCCATAGATGATCTAATTGTCCGCTAACTATGGCTGGTGCGATAGATCTTGCAGGGTTCATACTAGCGCCGGTAATAGGCCCTGCAAACATCGCCTCAAGCCCAACAGTTAAACCAATTGCAAGGCCGGCAAAATCTTTAATTGCTTTACCATGAACGGCAGAAGCGCTAATTACCAACATTAAAATAAAGGTCAGTATTAATTCAAAAACAAATGTCTGTTCGCTTGAACCGCTAGGAAGTGTCGCACCTAGATAGTGCACTTGCTCCAATGAGGTTATGTTTTCAACCATTAGCCAATACAGCGTTATGCTTGCCAAAATACCACCCAATATTTGCGCAACAATATATTGCAATGCTTTTAGCTTTTCTACTTCACCCATGATTAAAAAAGCAATGGTGACTGCTGGGTTAAAATGCGCTCCAGAAATATGAGCAAAACTATAAATCAGTGCAACAATAACAAATCCAAAGGTTAATGCCACGCCAACATGACCAAGTGCACCTGTGACATCGTTAATAATAATGGCGCCAGTACCAGCAAAAACTAAAATAAATGTGCCTAAGGCCTCTGCAACTAAATTTTTTTTCATTGTTTTATAGGTTTGTTTTTCTTCAAATATTATAAACAAACCTTGGATGATTTGAGAATCAAGCCATTGTAGGGGCCAATGCTTGACGTTTCAGCCACCTATTTGAGATTGTTTTTAAGGATTGAGTATAGTAATTTTTTGTTACAAAAATGTTACAAAACTGTTTATACATAGCACCAATACGAAATATTGCAGAATGATTTCAATAAAGGATTAATTTATTATTTTGATATCAAAACTATTACTATAGATTCTTTTTTAATCATCTTTACTGATTATGAGTTTCTCAGATTTAGTGCAATCACAACGTGATTTTTTATCAAAAAATATAAAAGATGATTTGTCGCTTGTGGCTAAGCTATGTGCTATAAAAATTGTCAAAAAAGAATCTATGGAGTCATCTTTAAAGTCTTTTTTAGATAAACATCAATTCGCCCAATTGGCCTATATTACTGATCATCTTGGCATGCAGATTAGTGCTAACGTTAGCCAAGATAAAATCTTAGATACAGTCATTGGCCAAGACTTATCCAATCGCCCTTACTTTAAGGCAATTGATCATAATGAAGAATGCTATTTGTCTGAAACCTATATCTCTAGAGCAAGCTTAAAGCCCTGCATTAGTGCGGTTCATGTTATTTTTGAAAAAAATATTCTAATTGGGCTGGTTGTTGTTGATTTAGATGTTGAAGAGTTGCCACTTAGCCAACATAAAAAAACAAAAAAGAAATGGCAGCAAATTAAAGGCGACCCTTCAATTCGAGAAAACCTATTTAACCAAAACCGACACCCTTCGCTTATTGATAGATCAATTATTAGTGTGCATAAAACCGCAATCAAGTTGTTAAAAAAACGCGGTGTATTTCATTTGCAAATTCACTATGCCAGCTCTCGAATTTCAGTTCGAACTTATAGTGACCCATACTACGACAATATTCATACTATTGAAGAAATTGAAAATCCAGATCTATTTTTAATTTACCCTAAGCGGTCATACCCTGATGAGGCACTCGTTACCCTCAAACAAATTAATCAAGTTTTTGATCAATTTGAATATCTTAGATTTATGGATGAGAACCTCTACTTAAGAACAGCAAGTATCAATATCATTGATGGTGGAATTTCACTCAATTTTTCTTGTGATGGTTCGCATTACTTGACGACAGAAGAGTTTTTATCGAATCTTGATAAATTTAGATAAAATGTTTGAAAAATTGACACAAAAAAGAAGGTGAGCTTGGATGAAGCAATCGAAATTGCTAATTTCATACCTAAATAACCAGTATTTTTCTTTTTTACAAGGCAAATTATTAAAAATATGATTGAGCATAGTGAACACTATGTGATTGAGTATTTTTGATGATTCAACACAGTAAAAATGAAAAAGACGAAGTTATTTAATGCGGTATCTGGCGGACTGCGCATGCGCTTGCAACCCTTCACCATCAGCCAGTGTAGCGGCAATATCACCTAAGACATTAGCACCTTCGTCAGACACCATAATTAAGCTTGATTTCTTTTGGAAATCATACACACCGAGTGGCGATGAAAACCTTGCCGTACCTGAGGTTGGTAACACGTGATTTGGCCCCGCACAATAATCGCCTAGGGCTTCACAAGTGTTTCTACCCATGAATATGGCACCTGCGTGTTTAATACCATCCAACATTGCTTGCGGATCTTCAACGGATAATTCTAAATGTTCAGGTGCGATTTGATTAGAGATAGTAATTGCCTCATCCATGTCTTTAGTTTGGATTAAAGCGCCACGATCTTTAAGCGCGGTAGCGATGATATCCTTTCTTTCCATGGTTGGTAATAGTTTGACAATACTTGCTTCAACTTGGTCGATAAAATCAGCATCAGGGCAAAGCAAGATTGATTGTGCATCTTCATCGTGCTCTGCTTGAGAGAATAAATCCATGGCAATCCAATCAGGGTTGGTTTTACCATCACAAATAATGAGAATTTCACTTGGGCCAGCAATCATATCAATACCCACTTGGCCAAATACCACACGTTTAGCCGTGGCAACATAGATATTGCCTGGACCAACGATTTTGTCAACTTTAGGAATGGTTTGTGTGCCATAAGCCAGCGCAGCAACGGCTTGCGCACCACCTACTGTAAATACCTTGTCAACGCCTGAAATATAAGCAGCAGCCAATACCAGTTGATTGGTTACGCCATTTGGGGTTGGTACCACCATAATCAGCTCTTCAACGCCAGCGACCTTGGCCGGAATAGCATTCATGAGAACTGAGGAAGGGTAGGCGGCTTTACCACCAGGCACATACAAACCAACACGATCAAGTGGCGTAACTTTCTGGCCAAGTAGGGTGCCATTATCTTCTGTGTAAGTCCAGGTGTCTTGTTTTTGTTTATCGTGATAATCACGCACACGATCGGCCGCACTTTGTAGTGCGGTTTTTTCATTATTGTCTAATGTGTCAAAAGCGTCTTTTAAAGCAGATTTTGAAATAGTAAGCTCAGACATATCAGATGCATTAACACCGTCAAATTTCACTGAATAATCTACCAGAGCTTGATCGCCATTAGCCCTAATGTTGGCAATAATATCATCCACCGTTTTGGCGACATCGGTATTGGAAACACTTTCCCAAGCTAATAATTTAGATAACTTTTCTTGGAAATCAGCCTGAGATGAAGAGAGCTGAGTGATCATAAGTTTTGTTCGATGCCTTCAACCCAAGTTTTAATTTGAGCATTTTTAGTTTTGAATGACGCAGCATTTACCACCAATCGGGAAGAGATGTCCTCGATGTGCTCTAGCGGCACCAAGCCATTGGCTTTAAGGGTATTGCCGGTATCAACCAAATCAACAATACAGTGTGCTAACCCAACCACAGGGGCGAGCTCCATGGCGCCATACAGTTTAATGATTTCAATTTGTTGGCCTTTAGCCTCAAAATAACGTTTGGCTGAATTGACATACTTGGTGGCAATTTTTAAGGTGTTTTGCTCTAATTTTCCCTCGTCACTAGCTGCAACCATTAACTTGCATTTTGCAATACCTAAATCTAGTAATTCAAACAAGCCATTAGCACCGTGCTCAAGTAATACGTCTTTGCCAGCAATACCAATATCGGCTGCACCATGTTGTACAAAAACGGGCACATCGGTGGCACGGATAACAATTACCTTAACATCGTTAAGGTTAGTATCTAGGATTAGTTTTCTAGAGTTGAGTTCTGTATCAGCAATTTCTAATCCGGCCTTTTTTAGCAAGGGTAGGGTTTGTTCAAGAATTCTGCCTTTAGAGAGTGCAATGGTTAACATGGTTTTTGTCTTTTTCTAGTCTTGCACTCTTTCAATCTGAGCGCCTAATAATTTTAATTTTTCTTCAATGGTTTCATAACCACGATCAAGGTGATAAACGCGCTCAATCGTAGTGGTTCCTTTGGCAGCCAACCCTGCTAAAACCAACGAAGCCGAAGCTCGAAGGTCAGTCGCCATGAGGTGCGCGCCCGTAAGCGATTTTACACCTTTGCAAAGCACCGTGTTACCTTCTAGCGTGAGATCAGCACCCATGCGTGAGAGTTCTGGTACATGCATAAAACGATTTTCAAAAATAGTTTCAGTAATGCTACTATGGCCATCAGCAATCGTATTGAGTGCGGTAAATTGCGCTTGCATATCGGTTGGGAAGTTTGGATAAGTGCTGGTTTTAATATTAACCGCTTTAGGTCGTCTGCCTTTCATATCAAGGGTGATTGAATGATTCTCAGTTTTTATGTCTGCACCGATTTCAATTAACTTCCCAAGGGTGGCACGCATAGATTGGTGACGAATATTTTTAACCGTGATAGAGCCGCCAGTAATAGCAGCGGCCACCAAATAAGTACCTGCTTCGATACGATCAGGGCAAACTGAATACTTAACACCTTTTAAATTTTTTACACCTTCAATGGTTAGTGTTGAAGTACCGATACCCAATATTTTGGCACCCATCATGTTAAGACACTTACAAAGGTCAGAGATTTCTGGCTCTTGTGCAGCGTTGTGAATCGTGGTGATGCCTTTAGCCAAAGTAGCAGCCATTAAAATATTTTCAGTGGCCGTTACCGTGACTTGGTCAAAATGTATGTCTGTGCCAACCAGTGCGTCAGCCTGTGCATAAATATAGCCATTTTTAACTTCGATGGTGGCGCCTAATTCTTCGAGTGCTTTTAAGTGTAAATTAACCGGACGTGTGCCAATGGCGCAACCGCCTGGAAGAGAGACTTTAGCCTCTCCATATTTAGCAAGCATTGGCCCTAATACTAAGATTGAGGCGCGCATGGTTTTAACTAAATTATAATCGGCAACTAGGCTAGTAAGTTTGGATGAATCAACAAATAAATCATTATTGGATTCTAAAATAAATTCCGCACCCATGTCCATTAACAGTCTTAAGGTTGTTGAAATATCACTTAAATGAGGCGTGTTGGTTAGGGTGATTGGACCATCTGCCAAAATAGAGGCAAACAGGATAGGCAAAGAAGCGTTCTTAGAGCCGGCAGCTCTAATAGTTCCATGTAAGGCATTCCCACCTTGAATGACTAGTTTATACACTATTGAAGCTTTTTAACGATTTTAGCAACTAGGCTATCTATACCTTTGCGTTTGATGTGTGAGTTAAACTGAGCGGCGTAATTTTTAACCAAGCTAACCCCTGAAAAAATTACATCGTAAACCCTCCATTGGTTAGAGCGGATCATTTTTAAAGAAATTTTGATTGGCTTTGGGTCGTCATTAAGTGTAATGAATAATTTAACAATGGCTCTGTTGTCTTTGCGTTTAACCTTGGGATCTACTGAAATACTAACACTATCAAGCTTTTCGTACGAGCCTAGAATGCCAGCATAGTCTTTCATTAAAGAATGCGTAATGTATTGTTGAAAAAGATGTTTTTGTTTACTACTAAGTTTACTCCAGTGTTTTTTAAGCGCTAGCTCAGTAGAAACATCCATGGCAATACTGGGCATTAATTTAATTTTAATTAATGACTTGATATTTTCAGGCGTTGCTTTGTCTGCTTTTCTTAGCTCTTTTAGTGAAGACAATGCGCTAACCATAATATTAAGTGCCGCAGTGTTTGGCGGATCAACAATATCAGCGACTGAGTCGTTCATTATTTGCACTGGATTTGGCATGCTCGGCATACCATCCATTGCAAAAGCAATATTTAGGTGAAAAATAGTCAATATAATTGCAAGTCTCTTAATCATGTTTCTTATGTCAAAATAAAATGCTTTCATTTTACCTTTTTTATCTAAATGCCGGTTAAAGATAAACTTAAAAATTTAAGCCAACATCCTGGCGTCTATCAAATGCTTGATAAAAAAGATCAAGTGATTTATGTGGGCAAAGCAAAAAACCTTAAAAAAAGGGTGTCTAGTTATTTTAGCAAGCAACACTCAGATGGAAAAACCAGAGTATTAGTCGCCAATATTAAAGATTTTGAGGTGATTGTAACAGACACTGAAACTCAGGCATTGTTGTTAGAAAACGAGCTGATTAAGCAGTACAAGCCTCGTTACAATATCTTGTTAAAAGATGCAAAAAGTTATCCGTATATCTACATCACCAATGACAAACACCCAAGAGTGAGTTTTTATCGTGGTCAAAAAAATAAAGATTATCAATTTTTTGGACCATATCCATCCGCTCATGTAGTTAGAGATTCACTGGCTTTATTAAAAAAAATATTTAAAGTTCGTCAGTGCACTAACAGCGTTTACAGATCTCGGTCCAGACCTTGTTTGGAGCATCAAATAGGCCTTTGTACAGCACCTTGTGTGGGCAAAATTAGTGATGAAAATTACGCACAAGATGTAAAAATGATGGCCTTATTTTTAAGTGGAAAAGACAAAGAAACCTTAGATAAGGTTTCAAACAAAATGCAGCAAGCATCTGCTGATTTGGATTTTGAGTTGGCCGCACATTATCGTGACCAGTTGATTGGGCTACGCACAATACAAGAACAGCATAGCTCTCAAAGTATGGGTGATATGGATGTGGTGAGTATTGTTGAAAAAGAAGGTGTTCATGCGATTGAAGTGTTGTTTGTCCGCGCTGGCAAACAAATAGGGCAAGATTGTCTTTTTCCTAAGCATGCAAAAGGCAAGTCATCTAAAGAGGTATTGTCAGCTTTCTTGCCGTTATATTATTTAGGCAAAGACATTCCAAAACAATTACTACTTGGTGAAAAATTACCAGACAAAGTATTGATTGCTTCTGCTTTGAGCACACAGATTATTGATGCCCCGCAAAAAGACAAACGTCATTTTGTAAAGATTGCCACTTTAACGGCCGAGGAAAACTTAAAGCAACACCTGATTTCAAAATTCACCAAGCGCTCGCAATTAATGCAATTACAAAAAACGCTTAATTTGGCTTCACTGCCAAATCATATGGAGTGTTTTGACATTAGCCACACCATGGGTGAGGCGACGATAGCTTCTTGCGTGGTGTTTGAAAAAGGCCTGCCAAAAGTAAAAAAATATCGTCAATTTAGTATCAAAAATGTCACCCCGGGGGATGATTATGCCGCGATGAATCAAGCGGTATTTAGGCGTTATTCACGATTATTAAAAGAGAACAAATCGCTACCTGATGTGGTGTTTATTGATGGTGGATTAGGGCAGTTAAACCAAGCTATTATGGTGATGGATTCTATTGGTATTGAATCGATCCAACTTGTGGGTGTGGCAAAAGGCGAAGGCAGAAAAGCAGGCCTTGAAACATTGATTATGGTTAAAGAGGGTAAAACTCAAAAAATTAACCTGCCACCACATGATCAGGCGCTTATGTTGGTGAACCATATTCGTGATGAATCACACCGTTTTGCGATTAAAAATCATCGCAAAAAACGTGGAAAAAAACGCCAAACCTCTCCACTTGAAAATATCAAAGGTATTGGTAAATTACGCAGAACAGCACTGCTGAATTATTTTGGTGGTCTGCAAGAGATACAAAAAGCCAGTCGTGATGAAATTGCAAAAGTAGATGGAATATCTAAGGAATTAGCGGATAAAATAGTAGAAAAATTAAGGCGGTGATCTATCTTTAAATTCTTTTTATTTATTTTTGTAATTGCATACGTAGTATGGTTTTTAAACAATCGTGTTTTAGGCAAGCACCTTGCTTTGGCAAAAGTCATTGCTTTTACTTTGGTTGCCTCTAGTTTGATCGGTGCAGTTTTGTGGACTTTATCTTATCTAGTAGAATAAATTTAGCCTTTACGAGATAAAATCAGCGTATTTAGGTGTTGCGTGTTTTTAATGACTCGCTCCGATACATTAACCAAAATCGATAAATTAGAGGCCTCCCAAACAGGTAAATCACGCATGTGGTCGCCCATATAATCAAACTGCTTATCACCAAAACGCTCGATAAGTTTTTGCGCCTTGTTGTGTGACGACAAGTTAAAGTCAGCGTTACTGGCCATCACATCATCAAACAAAGAATGATTGGCCGATTTATTTTTTAAAACTTCGGTTTTACTAGCAAAGAGATCTAAATTTTGCTCATTGTTGCTAATGGTTTCGTTGTTTTTACTTGTTTGGAAATGCTTGACCACTTCAAAAGCGTAATCTTTATGTGAGGCGGTTGCCAGTATGATGGGTGAACCTTGTTTTTTGCGCTCGACAATGTAATCAAGCGTATCTTGAATATAGGGCAATGTTTGCGCATCAATGTTAAAGCGTTTGACTAATTGTTCTTTTAAATAACCTTTGCCTTTAGCAAACCAAAAAGGGTAGAGTAGTATTAGCCACGGGCTTTTTTTAAGTACCGCCATAGAGGACTCATACAACAAATCAGTATCGATTAACGTATGATCTAAGTCAACAATAAGAGGGATGTTGTTGTTCACTCTAATTCGCTCCATTTTTCATAATAACGCTCAAGATCTGCTTCTAATCTGGCTAGCCTAATCAACGCATCTTGAGACTCAGGTTGCTGAAAAAACTCAGGATCTGATAATTGTAATTGAATTTCACCAATTTCAATCTCTGTTTTTTCAATTTTATTAGGCAATTGTTTGAGTTCTTGTTGTTGTTTATAACTCAATTTTTTCTTTTCTACACCCACACCCGGTGTGGGTGTAGAGTTATTTTTGTTTGATTTTTTATTTGGTTTGGTTTTAGTGAGAAGTTGATCTTGTTTTTGAATGAGATAATCGTCATAACCACCGGCATATTGGTTGATGACGCCATCACCATCCATCACCACCGTGGAGCCAACCACATTATTTAAAAAGGTTCTATCATGCGAGATTAAAATCAAAGTACCTGTATAGTCAACTAGCATTTCCTCCAATAATTCTAACGTTTCTACATCAAGGTCATTGGTAGGCTCATCAAGCACCAACAAGTTAGCGGGTTGCGATAGAATTTTTGCCAACATGAGTCGATTTTTCTCACCGCCAGAAAACATTCTAATCGGTGCCATGGCTTGTTTTCCAGTGAATAAAAATTGACGTAAATAACCAATAATATGTTTACTTTTGCCGCCAATATCAATACGTTCACGACCGCCAGAAACAAAATCCATGGCCTTCATATTTAGATCAAGGTTTTCACGCATTTGATCAAAGTAAGCTAACTTAATGGTTTTAGAGCGACGAATCGTGCCGCTATCAGGTTGTAATTCGTCTAGAAGAAGCTTAATAAAGGTAGATTTACCCGTGCCGTTACCACCGATAATGCCAATTTTCTCGCCTTTTAATACCAGCATTGAAAAATCTTTGACCAAAGTCAAATCGGCAATTTTATAGTTGATTTTTTTGACTTCAAACACCAGTTTAGAAACGCGTTTTTCATCCCCTTCTACTGAGTGAATCTTGACGCCGCCTTGTTTTTTTCGACGATTGATAAATGAAGAACGCATCGCTTGTAGTGCGCGTACCCGTCCTTCATTGCGTGTACGTCTGGCTTTAATGCCTTGGCGAATCCACACTTCTTCTTGAGCGAGCTTTTTATCAAAACGTGCATTCGCCATTTCCTCTGCATGTAGTTGCTCATCTTTACGTTTAACATAGTCTTTGTAGCCACAGTCAAATACTGATAAGTGTCCACGATCTAAGTCAAACACTTTATTAACAATGCCCGCAATAAATGAACGATCATGGCTAATCAATACCAAGGTGCCATGAAACTCCTTTAGCATTCTTTCAAGATCAAGAATAGCGGTGATGTCCATGTGGTTAGTAGGCTCGTCAAGTAGTAGTACATCAGGCTCTTGGATAAGTGCCCTTGCTAGCATAACACGTCTGCGCCAACCACCAGAAAGTGTCGATAAAATCGCCTCAGGGTTGAGTGTGAAGCGATTTAAAATCGCCTCAATTTTGTGTAAATATTGCCAAGCATCTAATTCATCAATTTGTGTTTGCAAATCACCCGCGGCTTCCAGTTCCCCACTACTAATTAGCTGTTGATAATCGCTTAATATTAGCCCAGTATCACCGAGTCCTTCGGCAACAATATCAAATAACTTTTTATCGTTATCTTGTGGCGGTGTTTGCTCAAGATAACTGATTTTTGTCCCATTTTTAATTTTTAACTTGCCATCATCAGCAACAATCGTACCAGCTAAGATACGCATTAGAGTTGATTTGCCTTCGCCATTGCGGCCAATTAGTGCAATCTTATCGCCTTTATGAATGGTCGAACTAACGCCATCAAGGATGGGTTTGTCTGAAAAGCTAAGGGAAATATTATCTAGCGTGATCAGTGGCATGCTTAAGTCTCATGGGTTAAAATTGTGTTAATTCTATTTTTGATATTTTAGTATGCGATATTTTATACCTCTCAAGGCTTTAGCGAGCATCGTTAGCATGATCTTGTTAATAAGCTATTCTCAGCTCACCTATGCAGAAAGTATTGAGGCCAATAAATTTTCGAACAATAATCAAGAAATACGTTATCGAGCGCTAATTGATGAGATTCGCTGTCCGGTTTGTCAGGGACAAAGTATTGGTGGATCAAACGCAGGATTGGCTAAAGATTTACGTGAACAAGTTAGAAAAATGATCATTAAAGATAATGGCGATGACGAAATCAGGCAATTTATGGTGGATCGTTATGGTGATTTTGTCGTGTTTGAACCGCCTGTTAATAAAAGCACTTATTTTTTATGGTTTGGACCGCCTTTGTTTTTAGCATTAGGGTTGTTCTTTTTTATTCGTTCGTTATCAAATAAAAAAAAGGCGGATCAGGCTCAAGCAGTAGATACCACTAAAGCCAAGGAATTATTAAAGTGAGCCATCAGCAAGAGTTACTGATTAAAACTCAAGGTCGAGGCGCAATAGAAATTACACAATTGGTGAATGCTGTTGTTGCTAAGTCAGAACAGCTTCATACTTTGTGCCATGTTTTTGTTACTCACACTTCAGCCTCGCTGATGATTACGGGTAATGAAGATGCCAATGTTTTGTTAGATATTGAAGACTATTTTCAAGCGCAAGTCACTGATGCTAACCCGACTTACCGACATAATAACGAAGGTGATTTTGATATGTCAGGCCATATTCGCACGGTTTTAACGGGAGAGGGTAAAACCATTCCAATTCAAGCAGGGCAGTTGGCTTTGGGAAAATTTCAAGGTTTGTTCTTATATGAACATCGTGCCGGTGAAAATAATCGCAAGCTCATTGTTACTTTGTCATGAGTAGCGAGCTAGAGCTTAGTGACTTAATGGTTGCTGCTTATACACATCAGAAAAACGGCGAATTATCAAAAGCGATTCAGGCATGGAATGCATTGCTTAATCATAAGGCTGCTGATAAAAATCTTAAAGCTAATGCGCATTTGAGCCTGGGTAATTTGCATCAATTACAAGGTAATGACGAGTTAGCAATTGAGAGTATGTCTAGCGCCATTAAAGCCAATCCAAACAGTGCTGAGGCTTATTTTTGTTTGGCTTATATGGAGCAAGAAAAAGACAATTTTTCTCTGGCAGTTAACTATTTTGAAAAAGCATTAACCCTTAACGCGAATGATGCTGGGGCTTTTAACAACCTCGGTAATTGCTATGATCGATTAGAAAAAAGCAATGAAGCGATTAATGCTTATTCCCAAGCAATCACCCTAGATGAGAATTATATTGCAGCGATTTACAATCGTGGCAATGCTTATATGAAAGTTGCAAAAGACAATCTTGCATTAGACGATTTAAATAAAGCCATTGAATTGGATGCAAATTTCTATCAAGCCTATTATAATCGTGGCACTTTGCTTAAGAGGCTGGGAAAATCTAGCGAGGCTGAAAAGGATTTAATCAAAGCAAAAGCATTAGCACAACAAGAATTAGAGGAAAAAACAAAGCAGTGAGCAATCAAGACGACAACAAATTAATTACTGAACGAAAAGCAAAATTAGCCACTTTAAGAGAGGCGGGCAATCCTTTTATTAATGATTTTAAACCGGCCAATCTAGCGCAGGATATTATCAATAATTATGATGGTTTTTCTAAAGAAGAATTAGAAGAAAAAAATATCGAGGTGTCTGTTGCTGGGCGCATGATGCTTAAAAGAGTGATGGGCAAAGCAAGCTTTGCCCATGTGCAAGACTCATCAGCACAAATTCAGTTATTTGTGACGCGTGATGAACTGCCTGAAGGTTTTTATAACGAACAGTTTAAAAAATGGGATATTGGCGATATTATTGGCGCAACAGGCACTTTGTTTAAAACCAAAGTCGGCGAGCTGTCAATTCGTATTAGTGAGATTAAATTACTCACCAAATCATTACGACCACTACCAGAAAAATTTCACGGATTATCGGATCAAGAAATTCGTTATCGTCAGCGTTATGTTGATCTTATTACTAATGAAGAGTCTCGCAACACTTTTAAGCGACGCTCTCAAATTGTAAGTTATATTCGTAACTTTTTTAGTGAAATTGATTTTATTGAAGTAGAAACACCAATGCTGCAAACCATTCCGGGCGGTGCGACAGCCAAACCTTTTGAGACCCATCACAATGCGCTTGATATTGGTATGTATATGCGTATTGCACCTGAGCTTTACTTAAAGCGCTTAATTGTGGGTGGCATGGACAAAGTATTTGAGATTAACCGTAATTTTAGAAACGAAGGTCTATCAACACGCCACAATCCAGAATTCACTATGATTGAATTCTACCAAGCTTATGCGACTTACCATGATTTGATGGATTTAACTGAGCAGCTCTTCCGAGGCATTGCCATTGATGTCTGTGGCGATGCCAATATTCACTATCAAGGCGATGATTTTGATTTTTCTAAATCGTTCGATCGCATCAGTGTGTTTGACTCAATCTTACAATACAATCCAACTTTAACAGCAGATGATCTTAGTGAAGATAATGCTAAGAAAACAGCTAAAAGCCTTGGTATTCAGGTTAAAGATAGTTGGGGATTAGGCAAGATTCAAATTGAGATTTTTGAAGCAACCGTTGAAGAAAAACTCATGCAGCCAACCTTTATTACCGAATACCCAACCGAAGTATCGCCACTGGCACGTCGTAATGATGACAATCCATTCATTACTGATCGTTTCGAGTTGTTTATTGGTGGTCGTGAAATTGCCAATGGCTTTTCTGAGCTAAATGATGCACAAGATCAAGCGGCACGCTTCAAAGCGCAAGTAGCCGAGAAAGACGCGGGTGATGATGAAGCCATGCATTATGATGCAGACTATATTCGTGCTTTAGAGTACGGCATGCCACCAACAGCAGGAGAGGGGATTGGTATTGATCGATTGGTGATGTTGTTTACTGACTCACCATCAATCAGAGATGTGTTGTTATTCCCACACATGCGCCCTGAGGTGAAAGCATGATTTGCTTGAACCGAGGAAGTGCTCTTGGGGTGAGACCAGAAGTTTAAGCGTCGTCTTTTTCCTTTTTACTGTGTTAGATTTTATAAAACTTTCAATCACATAGATTTGCTATGTTTAATCAAGATTTTATAAAATCTGCCTTGTAAAAAAACAAAAATACTCGCTTAAATAAAAAAAGGAAGATAGAAAATGAAAAACGTACTGACAATTGATGGTCCTAGTGGTGTCGGTAAAGGCACAGTCGCTCGTATCATTGCACAACAACAAGGCTGGCATTTGTTAGACTCCGGTGCGATTTATCGTGCTTTTGCGCTAGCAGTGGATGCTAGAAATACTGATATTACAGATGAGTCTGCCCTAGAAGCGATAGCAAATAACCTTGATTTGGAATTCAAAACCAAAGCAGATAGTGAGCTAGTGAGTGTGTATTTGGATGGTCAAGATGTGTCCAAAGTTTTACGTACCGAGCAAACTGGCGAGATGGCGTCTAAAATCGCCTCAATTGGTGTCGTTCGCGCTGCACTTTTGAAACGCCAACAAGCTTTTGCAAAAGTACCTGGTTTGGTGGCTGATGGCCGTGATATGGGTACGGTTGTTTTTGCCAATGCACCGTTTAAAGTTTTTTTAACAGCAAGTGCACAGGAGCGCGCTAATAGGCGCCTAAAACAATTGCAAAGCCAAGGGTCTGAGGGTATAATTTCGCAAATCTTAGCAGATGTTGTGGCTAGAGATGAGCGGGATTCTTCTCGCAAACACTCACCACTCAAACCTGCCAAAGATGCTCTGATCATTGATACCACTGAGTTATCAATTGACGAGGTGATCACCCAAGTGGTCAAATTGATTAAAGCTTAAGCGGTTAAGCTTTATAAATAAACTAACCCGATAAACACCCAACTTATACCGTTGTTGGATTATTTACCGGTCAATATCAAAGAAAAAACAATATGTCAGAATCATTTGCAGAGCTATTTGAAAATAGCGTAGAACAACAAAACGTAAAAGTAGGTGCCTTATTAATGGGTACAGTCGTTAGTCTTAATCGTGAAAAAGCGATTGTAAACGTTGGACTAAAATCAGAGGGCTTTATCTCTCTAGACGAATTTAAAAATCCACAAGGTGAATTAGAGGTTGCAGAAGGCGATGTAGTAGAAGTCGCGCTAAAATCAATCGACGATGGCCTAGGAAATACATTATTGTCACACACAGATGCGAAGCGCATCAAGTTATGGCAGTCACTTGAAACTGCAATGAACTCCAAAGAAGTGGTAACTGGTATTGTTACTGGCGCTGTAAAAGGTGGTCTTACTGTTGATATTGGTGTTGTTAAAGCATTCTTACCAGGCTCATTAGTTGATGTACGCCCGGTTAAAGATTTCTCATACCTTACTGGTCAAGAAATCGAAGCCATCGTTATTAAGATGGACGAAGTAAGAAATAATATTGTTATTTCTAGAAAAGCAGTTATGCAAGAAGCTAACTCTGCTGATCGCGAAGCCTTGCTTGAAACACTTGAAGAAGGCAAAGAAGTTGAAGGTATTGTTAAAAACCTTGCTGACTACGGTGCATTTGTTGATCTTGGTGGTGTTGATGGCTTACTACACATTACTGATATTTCATGGCAGCGTGTTAACCACCCATCTGAGAAGCTTACGATTGGTGACAAAATCACCGTTAAAGTACTTAACTACGACAAAGAAAAAATGCGTGTATCACTAGGTCTTAAGCAATTAACAGCTAGCCCTTGGGATAGTATTTCAGATCGTCTTCCTATTGGTAAGAAAGTTGCCGGTACGGTTTCTAACTTAACTGATTATGGTGCGTTTGTACGTATTGAAGAGGGTGTTGAAGGTTTGGTTCACGTATCAGAAATGGATTGGACAAATGCAAATGCTCGCCCATCTAAGATTGTTAAATTAGGTCAAGAAGTTGATGTCGTGGTATTAGATGTCCAAGAATCTAAGCATCGTATCTCATTATCAATGAAGCAAGCTCAAGAAAACCCTTGGGATGCGTTTGACGCAACCCACAACAAAGGTGATAAGATCGGCGTAACCGTTAAATCAATCACTGACTTTGGCTTGTTTGTTGGTCTTCCAGGTGGCATTGATGGCTTGATCCACTTAGCAGATATCTCATGGGAAAAACAATCTTCAGAAGAGCTGGTGTCTAACTACTCTAAAGGCCAAGAGCTTGAAGTGGTTATTCTAAATATTGATGCTGAAAAAGAGCGTATTTCTCTAGGTATTAAGCAATTAGCAGAAGATGATTTCATGTCTTATGCCTCATCTAACAAGAAAGGCTCTATCGTTAAAGGCGTTATCGCTGAGGTGGACTCTAGAGGTGCAGTAATCACTCTAGCTGATGATATTACTGGCTACTTAAAAGCAGGTGAAATCTCACAAGAGCGTGTTGAAGATGCGACAACAGTGCTAAAAGCTGGTACTGAGGTTGAAGTGGTTATCACTAATATTGATAGAAGATCTCGTAATATCGCTGTTAGTATGAAAGCGAAAGACTCTGTAGAAGAGCAAGCAGCAATGGCGGATTACAATAAGCAATCTTCTGAAGAAGCAACTGGCTCTACTTTAGGTGACTTATTGAAAAAAGCAAAAGAGTAAATAAAGCTTTTTAATCAGCTGTGTAGCAACATACAGCTGATTTAATTATGAAAAAAACCGATCTTATTCTAAATTTATCTAATCATTCTGATCTTTCTAAAGCGGATGCTAAAGCTTGCGTTGAAGTTATTTTAGAAGCCTTAACACAAGGTGTTGTTTCAGGCGAGGGCGTTGAAATTAGAGGGTTTGGTGGTTTTTATAAAAAACATCGAAAGGCACGTTTAGGCATCAACCCTAAAACAAGCGAAAGAACACAAGTTGGTGAAAAATTTGTACCATTTTTTAAGCCAGGAAAATCGCTAAGAGAAGCGGTTGATAAGCAGTAAAAAGGTAGAAATAAAGACTAATTTTGATTGATTTGAAACTATACGTTAATGTATAATTTCATTTTTTTATGGGGCGTTAGCTCAGTTGGTAGAGCATCGGACTTTTAATCCGCTGGTCGAGCGTTCAAATCGCTCACGCCCCACCATATTTTCAAAAGGGTTTCCGCTTAGGAAACCCTTTTTGATATTTACAAAGTTATAAACGGAGACAATAAAATGACAGTAAAAAAAGATAAAGTAGTGGAGATGCACTACACCCTTAAAAATGACTCTGGTGAGGTGATTGACTCATCAAAAGGTCAAGATCCTATGCCATTTATCCAAGGCCACGGCAATATTATTCCTGGCTTAGAAAGTGCTTTAGAAGGTATGAAAGTTGGCGAATCTTGTGATGTATCAGTGAAGCCAGAAGACGGCTATGGTGTTCATCATCCTGAGGCAATCCAAGAGATTCCAATGGAAGCTTTACAAGGTATTGATAATCTGGAAATTGGCATGCAGTTACAATCTCAAGATGAGCAGGGCAATCCATTTGTTGTGCATGTTAAAGCCATTAACGAAAAGACAGTAACGATTGATGCCAACCACCCGTTAGCAGGCGAAACACTACACTTTAGTGTTAGCATTGAAAACGTGAGAGAAGCAACAAAAGACGAGTTAGATCATGGCCATGTTCATTCTGGCTCTTGTTCACACTAAGCTTTACTTAGGGCTGCATAATGGCTAATCATTGCCCATTATGCAACGCTACCCATATAGGCGCTTATTTCTCAAATAAAGACGCCAGCTATTATTCTTGTTCGCAGTGTGATCTGGTTTTTACGCCTAAATCACATCATTTAAGCGATGCGGATGAAAAATCCCGTTATGACGCTCACCAAAACAATCCTAAAGATCAGGCTTATCGCAAGTTTCTATCTCAAGTATTTGGTCCAGTTATAGATTGCATTAATCCTAATGCCAAAGGCTTGGATTTTGGCTGTGGCCCGGGCCCAACCCTCTCAGTGATGTTTGAAGAGCAGGGGTGCGCTGTTGATTTATTTGATAAGTTCTATGCTAACGATCAATCTATTTTTAACAATCAGTACGACTTTATTACTGCTACTGAGGTGGTAGAGCATTTAGCCAAGCCTGGTGATGAGTTGAATAGATTATATTCAATGTTAAACAAAAATGGCGTTTTAGCCATTATGACTAAGATGATCAATGAGAAAACAGATTTCAAGTCTTGGTATTACAAAGATGACCCAACTCATATTTGTTTTTTTAGCAAAAACACCATGCAATATTTAGCTAGAATATGGGGTGCAAAACTTAAATTTTACGGCAATGATGTTGCCTTGTTTTTCAAATGAAAAAAATCTGGATTTTTATTGCTTTAAGTGGTGCGTTAGCAGTTGCTATCGGCGCTATGTCAGCACACCTATTAAAAGACATGTTAGAGGCTAAAGATATCACACGCCTTCAAACAGCAGCCGCTTATCAAATGTACCACACGTTAATTATCGCCATATTGGCTGTATATTATCAGTACAAACCATCGCAAGCCATCAAGCAAAGTAGCTGGATATTTGCAATCGGTGTTGTTTTGTTCTCAGGAAGCTTGTATTTATATACCTTTAGCAAAATTCATGCAATGGTATTTATTACGCCGATTGGCGGCATGTTGTTTATCTTGGGTTGGTTAAGTTTATTAAGATTAGCAAAGCGTAGCTAATTAATTTTGAGCCAAAAAAAAGCCTGCAATCGCAGGCTTTTTTTTGTAATGATTAAATTCTAGAAAGAGCCCTCTTTGGCACCTTCAATAATTGCATTCATTTTTTCTGCTACATCCATTGCAGGACCTAGTGCATCTTCTGGTAATTGCATTGCATGCATTACATCAGGGTTCATGCTAATCATTCTAATTTTGCCATCTTTACCTTCAACGACTGCAATACGACAAGGTAAGATCACTGCGTAACGATCATCAATATCGGCAATTTTGCCTGCAGTAGCGGCATCACAAATATTATGAATACTTAAGTGTCTGTACGGCTTACCCGTTACGTTTTTAATCTGTTCACTAAGCGGAAACATAGCCACGTGTAAGATAGACTCGTTGGTTGCCATTGATTTGATTGATTCGTCAACTTCTGGGCCGGTAATATCTTCATCAACTTCAGTAACTTGTACCATTTGCATGAATAGCTCAGCAGTCATTTTTGGTGATGCATTAGAATCTGTGGTTGCTTCGGCAACTGTTTCTTGCACAGTGTCAGCCGCTTGTTGCGCTACTTTCATTGGGTTAAAGCTTTGATTCTGCCAATTATGGCCACCATTAAAAGGCCCCATATTCCTACCATGCATTGGGCCAAAACGGTTTGAACGCGTATCAAAACCAAAAGGCTGAACACCACTATTAAAGCCAAATGGCTGTATATTATTGCCACCACCAAATGGGCCAAAGTTAGTACCGCCACCAAATGGACCGAATGAGTTGCTGTTGCCAAATGGGTTGAAGTTGTTATTGTTATTATTACCCCATGGGCTCCAATTATCAGCTGTTGCACTGCCCATTGCTAGGGTGCCAGTAATGGCCAGAATGACCGATAGTTTGTTTTTCATTTCTCTCTCCTTAGTTGATAAATAAAGGCATAAGTCTAGCATAGTTGATTTAATTATGTCATAATTATCGAATATTTTTATTTATTACAAGGGTTGCAATGTTGCGTTATTTTTTACTAATTAGCTGTCTTTTCTCATTCACCAATATTCAAGCAGAAGCTGAAATTATTGATGGCAATAAAATGCTGGAATCTGTCAACAAGCGTATTGTTAATATCAATACCGGTGAATTAATTAATATATTAGACAAAGATCCGAATGCTGTTTTAATTGATGTTCGCTCACCTTTTGAGGTAAAGCATACAGGCACTATTAATCGTGGGCAAAATGTTAACATCGTTCGTGGTTGGCTAGAGTTTCAAATTGCTGAGCATGTAGAGTCAAAAGACACGCCAATCATTGTTTATTGCGGCCGTAATTTACGCTCACCACTCGCCGCTAAAACATTAGAAAATATGGGTTACACCAATGTTAAAAATTATGCGGATGGTTTTTTTGCTTGGAAAGAAGAGTTTAATCCAGTCAAAATTAGCGATTACGAGCCCGACAATATTCTATACAGACTACCCGAAGAAGTGGCCAATGGCGTGTACTCTGCGATTGGCGCCACACAGCCATACACTTATGAAAATTCAAATCATAATAACAATTTGTCATTTATCGTTACAACTGATGGCGTCTTAGTTTTCAATGCTGGTGGCAGTTACTTAGTGGCCAAGGCTTTGCACGAAGAGATTAAAAAAATAACGAATCAAAAAGTTAAATATGTGGTTTTGGAAAATTCACAAGGCCATGCAATTTTAGGCTCTAGCTACTGGAAAGAGCAGGGTGCGATTATCATTGCTCATGTTGAGGCAGATAAAGAAATCAGACACAAAGGTGAAGACATATATGCCCGCACATTGCGCACTCAAAAAGAAAAGATTATCGGCACAAAAGTTGTGTTTCCTGATTTGACCTTTAAAGAAAAAATGCCAATATTAATGGGCGATACCAGGATTGAGCTTATGCATATTGGTGCATCGCATTCACCTGACGATATTCAGCTTTGGTTGCCAGAGCAAAAATTACTCATCAGTGGTGATACTGCCTTTAATGAGCGCATGTTGCCAATTTTCCCACACACTAACGCCGCCGCCTGGATTGAAACTTGGGATAAGGTTGAGACTCTAAAACCTGAAACCATTATTCCAGGTCATGGTGGGGTGACTGACCTTGCAACCACTACTAAATTCACCAAAGATTATTTGGTATTTTTACGTGCAGAAGTCGAAAAAGTGCTTGATGATGATGGTGGATTATATGAAGCCTACAACATTGATCAGTCAGCCTATCGTGACTGGGGGACTTACAACGAATTACATAAGCAAAATGCCGAACGCGTATTTAAGCAAATGGAGTTTGAATAACTTATCAAATTTTTAAATTCATCTTAGGGGAAAGTGTAATGGTTAAATTTAGAGTTTTATTAACGTTAATCTTATTAAGTGTTCTACATACAGGCGCCCATGGGGTGGAACCTGGAAAGATTATTGGTGGGCAAGCATCCACTTTGCCCGATTGGTTTAAAGATAGCTTTTTAGATATTGCTGAAGATGTTGAAGAGGCCAGTGATGAAGGTAAACATCTGATGCTTTATATGCATCTTTCTGGTTGTCCTTATTGCTATAAGATGGTTGAAGAGGGTTTTAAAAATACTGACAATACTCAAATTATTAAAGATAATTTTGAGGTGGTGGCGATTAATATTCGTGGAAATAAGGAAGTTTCTTTAAGTGAAGATCTAACTATGACTGAAGCAGAAGTTAGAAATCATTACAAGGTAAATTTCACTCCAACAATAGTTTTTCTTGATCAAGATAACAAGTTAGTATACAAAGTAAACGGCTATCGTTCTCCAGAGTACTTTAAGCACGTGCTTAATTTTGTTAAGGATAAATCTTATCAAGAGACTACATTGGCACAATTTATTAAAAACCAGAGCCGCCAGAAAAAATATGAGTTTAGGTCGCATAATAGCTTTCAAAACATAACAGACCTTAGTCTTAAAAAGGAAAAACCGCTCTTAGTTCTATTTGAAGACCAATATTGTGTTTTATGCGATCAACTGCATGATGGGCATTTGCAAAATCCTGACATTTTAAAAGAAATGGCTTTGTTTGATGTAGTTCGACTAGATGCTGAATCTGACCAAGCCATAATTGATGTGGATGGTAATAAAACCACACCTAAAGAATATGTGAATAAACTAGGTTTGAATTATCGACCAGGCATCATTATGTTTGATCAAGGCAAGGAAGTAATGCGCATTGATGCACTATTGTATAGTTATCATTTTGCTGGACATCTGCGCTATATTGGTGAACGTCATTATCATCAGTATCCAGAAAGTGTATTTGATTATCTGCGCGTTTATCGTCAAAAAATCCTTGATTCGGGGCAAGATATTGATATATCAAAATAAGCGTTAAGTATTCTTTCTCCAGACTAATATTCGATTATTAGCTGGCATTGGGTAATCATCAATAAGCGTTAATCCAGCCTCTTTAGCCAATTCATCGAGTGCTTCAAAATTTCGAATTGCACTGTGTGGATTTTGTTGTGCAAGCCATACGTCAAAATTAGCATTACTCTGGCTGGTGTATTGGCCATTGTAGTTAAACGGCCCGTATAGAATAAACAAGCCGTTGGCATTCAGTGTTTTACCCACACCTTTAAAGAAGTCTAGCACCATCTCCCAACTCATAATGTGCGTTGTATTGGCAGAAAATATTGCGTCATAAGTGGTCTTTGGCCAAGTATGACACACATTAAGCTCTAATGCTGTCGGCGTGTTAGTTAATAGCGCCTCGCTTATCCAGGCATTAACACTAGGCAAATACATGGCTTGATCGCTTGCTTGCCAAGTAAGATGCGGCAATTGTTGAGCAAAATAAACGCAATGCTGCCCCGTGCCACTGCCCACTTCCAGTACAGAGTTGGCAGTTGATAACAAGGGCTTAATCACCGCTAAAATCGGATCTTTGTTTTGGTCACAAGAGGGTGAATGTTGTTTCATGAGTCTTTGTAGGGGTTGTGGGTATTGACTTCTGCCATATATTTATCTATGTGTTCTTTTTCCATGTCGCAAAAATCTTTAATAGGCTGTTTAAAGCCTGCTTCTTTAATCCAGTGTGCTGATTGGGTTAATATGGGCACAAAGCCTCTGGCAACTTTATGCTCGCCTTGAGCGCCAGGCTCGAACACTTGCAGCTGATGCTTGATAGCATATTCAATGCCTTGATAATAGCATGCCTCAAAATGCAAATAATCTACTTGCTCAGAGCAGCCCCAGTGGCGCCCATATAGATGCGTATCACTTTTAAACATTAAAGATCCAGCAATGCACTTACCTTCAAGATCAGCCAAGAATAAAAGCACTTGATTGGGCATGGATTGAGCAATGGATTTGAAAAAATCGAAGTTAAGGGTAGGTGTGCCGTTTTTTTCTAGAAAAGTTTGATTGTAAAAATTTGAAAAATTTTGCCAATCAGCCTCTGTGGCACTATTTCCATCTAATTGGCGAATGCTAACCCCTGACTTTTCAACCTTTTTTCGCTCTTGTTTGATATTTTTACGCTTTTTTTGCTTTAAATTAGCCAAAAAGTCATCAAAATTGGCATAATTTTGGTTAATCCAGTGGAATTGACAGTCATTTCTAGTAAATAGTTGCTGATTTTCCATCCATTGCATTTCAGAGTTACTTGGAAATAAGCAATGAAAGCTACTGGCATTAATTTTTTCGCAAATATTAACAATGGTGTCTAACAATATGGGAAAAACACGATTTTCTTCATTTGTTTTGGCTAAAAACCTTACACCACTTGCTGGTGTATATGGGATAGCAGAAGTCAGCTTGGGGTAATAATTTAATCCATGCCTTTCATAGGCATTATGCCAAACATGATCAAACACAAACTCGCCATAATTATTATATTTTTCATACAAAATGGCCGCACCAATTAGCTCGTCATTTTCAGTGATGGTTATATGTCTGGGAATCCAGCCGAATTTTTCACCAACACAATGATGCACCTCGAGCGCGTTTAAAAATTCGTGCTTGCAAAAAGGATTGTCATCGGTAATGAGCGAGTTCCATTGCGCACGATCAATTTCACTAATATTGTTAACAACGCTAACTTGCATTTACGCACCAATGAGTTGCAAATAGTTGGTATAGCGCTTGGGGTGAATGTCGCCATTTTCAACCGCGGTTTTGATGGCGCAATTAGGCTCATTAATATGGGCGCAGTTTCTAAATTTACATAAGCCAATAAACGACTTAAACTCTCTAAATCCGCTTAAGATTTCTTTATCAGTAAGCTCGTCTAGTTGAAACTCACGAATACCCGGAGAATCAATCAAATCACCGCCTGAGGGGATGTGATACAGCGTGGTGTTAGTGGTGGTGTGTTTGCCGAGTTTGCTCTTGGTAGAGATCTCATTAACGCGCAAATTAAGATCAGGGATTAGCTCATTAATCAATGAAGATTTTCCCACACCCGATTGCCCTAAAAAGATATGGGTTTTGTCATTAAGCAAGGTTTTTAATTCAGTAATATTGGTTTGCGCTTTCACACTTAAATAATGCACCGAATAACCGGCCGATTCGTACATAGAAAAATCAGTCTTCACTTGTGCCATGTCTTGGCTTAGTTCAATTTTATTGACCACAATATTAATCGGCAATCCTGCATTCTCAGCCACCACCAAATAACGATCAATCAGCTCAAATTGATAATGCGGCTCAATGGCCACGACTAGCCAAAGTTGGTCAATATTAGCGGCAATAATTTTTTGAGATCGGCTAAGCTGATTATCACGATCAAGCAGGGCGGTAACCACACCTTCATCGTCGTTAATGGTTTGAAAAATAACTTGATCGCCTGCCACAGAAAGCTCGATATTGCGTCTGCCTGTGCATTGGTAAAGTTCGCCAGATTCGGCCTCAACCAATAAACGCTGGCCATAGCGAGTAATCACTAAGCCTGTTTGTGCTTTCACTGTATCGTCTAGTAATTCTTCAGAACTATCAGAAGCTTTATTTGCTCTAGCGATGCGCTCAGCTTGGATTTTTTCAATACGCCATTTTTGGCGTCGTGTTAGACTCAATTTAAATTAACTACTCTTTAAACTTATAGTATTGTTGATTAAGGTAGTCGACAACTGATTTTTCTTCATCAGGGAACCAACCAGTGCCTAGATTATTAGCGCAAGCGCTTACTTGAGATCTTAAATCAAAGTGATTTTGAATTTTGCTATTGTCTCTGGTGTACATCCCGCCGTCATGACAACGAACGCATGACTCTTCGTGTAGTTCTCCACCTTCTTCATTAGCAAAAGCTGTACCGGCAAGCAAGAGGCTGAGTAGTAATATTTTTTTCATATTTTTCTCCTGTTAATGATTTAAGTATACCTTTATCTGTCTAATTCAAAGAACTTGCGTCCTAAATAATGCGTCGTGTCTTCAATGTCTTGATCATTCCAGTCGAGATTAAAATGTGAACTACAAGTGTCCACCCAATGTGATAATTCAACAGAGTCACTTGGCTCGCTCATACCTAAGCCTTGGTAGTAATCTGTACCGTGGCATTTAGCGCAACTTTCTTCGTATAGCAGTTTGCCATCACTAATATTGGGCTGCGCCATTAATGTGAGCGGCAAAAGAAAAATAGCGAGCAATAAGTTACGCATGGCGTTTTAGCTCGTTGATGCGAATACTTGCACTTGGATGCGAATCATGAAACGCGGAATAAAGCCTATCTGGCGTGAGTGTTGAAGCATTATCTCGATAGAGCTTAACTAAACTCGATACTAAATCATCGGCATTGGTGTGTTTGGCAGCAAAAGCATCGGCTTCGAATTCATGTTTTCGCGATAGGGCGTTGCTGATCGGGGCAATGAAAAAACTAAACACTGGCATAACCAGTGTGAATAAAATTAACGCAGTATGGTTGCTCATAGTTTCAACCCCAAGCCCATGAAAAAACCAAGGCTGATTAATTAAGTAGCCCAATAACGCTAAGCCAAGTAGCGAGATAGTGAATGAAGTTATCATGTGCTTACGAATATGCTTGTGATGAAAATGCCCAAGCTCATGTGCAAGGATTGCTTCTACTTCTTGATCTTCCATGCCTTTAAGTAACGTGTCAAAAAACACAATACGCTTGTTTTTACCAATACCAGTAAAGTAAGCATTACCATGGGATGATCTTTTTGAGCCATCCATCACAAACACACCGTCACTTTTAAACCCAGTACGAGTAAGCAAGTTATCAATCTTGTCTTTAAGCGCTAAATTATCCAATGGTTTAAATTTGTTAAATATTGGGGCGATGTAAGTGGGGTAGAGCCAAAACATCAGTAGTGAAAAACCGGTTAATACCAGCCAAACATAAGCCCACCAATACTCACCCATAACACCCATTAAATACAAAATTGCATAAATAAGCGGCAAGCCAATAATTAGCATTAATATTAAACCTTTGAATAAATCCCCAATAAATGTAGCTAGCGTGGTTTTATTAAAGCCAAATTTTTGCTCCAAGACAAATGTACGATAAATACTAAAAGGCAAGTCAATTACGCTACCAATCATCATTAGACTAATAATAAAAAACACACCAGTATCAAGTATGTCAAAAGCTTGAGCTTGCCAAGCATTGTCTAGCCAATTTAAACCACCACCAAGTGTCCATACGAGTAGCACCAGTGTTGAAAACATAACTTCGAAATGATTAACCTTGAGTTTGGCTTGTGTGTATTCGGCCGCTTTTTGGTGATCTTCTAGGGTAATTTTTTCACCAAATTCATCAGGCACTTTATTAAAAGAGTTTGCCACTGATTTATCTTGACGCACATTCAACCACAAAAGTGTAATAACGTAAGCAAACGTGGCAATTAGAAACACCAAGGTGAATAAGTTAAATTCCATGACTCCCCAAGAATCGATATTGAATACCAATATTTTACCGCTTTTTTGAATATATCTAAAATAATGTTTTTTTTTGGATAAAAAACAATTATTGGTATAAATACCAAAAAAAAAATACCTGTTTACAATGTATCAATTTATAGGGTATATTATGAACCTGTTTAATTATTTTGGGGAGAGTATGAAGTTAACTACTTTATCGGTTGCAGTTGCAGCCAGTCTAACTGTATCAGTTGCCACAGCAACAGTATCAAAAGATCTTGCTTACACATCTGGCAGTGTTACTGCTAATGAATTAGCAGCGCAAACTTATTTTGTAAACCACTTTTATAGTTTTGATAACTACGGTATCGGTAAAAAAGGTAAAGACGTTACTGCACTAATTCTTCGTGCTAAAGGCTCAAACCCATTGACACTTACCTTAGAGCGTTATTTAAATAATGCACCTAAGGCTAAAGGCGTTAACGCTCAAGATTTAGCGATTTTCCGTTCAGGCAAGTTAAAAGGCACGGGCATGTTAATTACTGACTTTGTTGATCAAAACAAATCACAATCATACGAAATCTTCATCCCATCTATTCGTAAAGTGCGTCGTTTTGCAGAACCAGCACGTGATGATTCATGGGGCGGTTCAGACTTTACTTTCGGTGATGTAACCCTACGTAAGCCAAAGCATGAGTCTCATGAATTACAAGGCACTACAACTATGTCTGGCTGTTTGGGTGTAATGAAAGACGTTAAACGTAACAAATACACACAAAATGCTAAGATTGAGGCAGATTGTTCAGTTGATGGTAAAGAGGTATATAAGCTTAAATCAACTGCAAATGATGCTAACTGGTGGTACGACAATCGCGTAAGCTACATTGACACTAAATCATTTGCTGACTATCGCACAGAGTACTTTAAAGGTGGTAAGCATATTAAAACCATTGACAGATCTTGGGTTTCAGCTGGTTTAGATGATCCACGCGCAAGCTACTGGGGCTACTGGTACGGTACAACACTAGCAACCGGTCATGAAACCATGGCGTTTATTCCATCAAGCGTAACCAAAGTTAACCATAAATATAAGAAAAAGAATTTATGGTCAACACGTACGTTAAAGAAAATGCCTAAGAAAATCAAATAAATTGAAAAACGTTATAGGCCTTGCCTATAACGTTTTTTTTTAATACGTAAGAAAATTTCATAAAAAAAGAGGAAAAAATGAAAAAACAAAACTTAATATTATCAGCTGCACTTGCAGCGGTATTCTCAAGCTCAGTAGTATTTGCTGAAGCTGAGGTAACAGGTAAAATTGTACATGAAAGTGCAAGTTTTACTAAATCTGGTATTGGTATTGGTGCGGC
>Ga0209992_10001050_pt1 | contig 31752 bp, 27 predicted proteins | sample 2SBtaG_2_FD_182564 | JGI IMG/M metagenome (GOLD analysis project Ga0209992, IMG submission 182564) | Deep subsurface microbial communities from Kolumbo volcano to uncover new lineages of life (NeLLi) - 2SBTROV12_ACTIVE470 metaG (SPAdes)... | ecosystem: Environmental > Aquatic > Marine >... | reverse complement strand
GGGGTGGCTGCCAGGGGAGCGGGCACCCGGTTGCTGGCGTGCTCGCAGGTCAGGAAGAGCTGGCTGTTCGGATGACCCTCCAGCAACACCTCGGCGGCCTCGGTCAGGCGGGCGGCTGGTGCTGGCTGCAGAGGCGGCTCCGGATCCGTCGTCCTTCCTGGACGGTGGGGGGATTGTGCCAGACGCGGGCGCGCTCGGTGGTCGCTCAGGTGTCGAATGCCAAGAGGGCAGGCTACGCTGCCCACCGTTGCCGGGCGCCCGCGGGGCGCCAGGAGGTCATGTGACCCTCGCCGCGCTCCCGCTGATCGCGCTGTTCGCCTGCACCGGCGACGAAGGCTCCCCCTACGACCCGGCTGCCGGACTGCTCGGCGAGGGCTTGACCTGGCCTTTTCCCAACGCCCAGCTCCTGACCGACGGCCACGTGGACATTCCGATCGACGAGCTCGCGCTGCCCGACGACGCGACGCCGCTGCCCGTCGAGCGCCTGGCCTGGCGCACGGGCTTCTCTCCGGTCCAGACCGCGGTGGTCCAGCTCGACGGTGTGGACGCCACCGCACTTCCGCCCTCCACCGCGGTCCAGACCCAGGGCAGCGTGCGGCTGATCGATCTCGACGACGCCCGATCCCTGCCCGCCTTTGCCGAGCTCGACGCGCACCCCGACGCGGTGTCCGACGGCGACCCGGTGTTGCTGGTGCGGCCCCAGAAGGTGCTGCCCCTAGGCCACAGGATCGCGGTCGTGGTCCTGCGCGATGCCGCCCCCAGGCCCTCGGCCTTCCAGGATACGCTCGACGCCGAAGGGCCTTGGCCGGACCACTCTCGCGCCTTGCTCGCCGAGCTCGAGGCCCTCGACCTGGGGTTCTCCGCCGCCGACGTGGCCCTGGCCTGGGACTTCCCCGTCGCCGATGGCACGGCGCCCCTGCGGTCTCTCGCCAGCCAGGTCACGACGCCGACGGCCTGGACCCTGGACAGCGTGCGGACCTCCGACGACGGCGCGGATCTGGCCCCCGGCGTCTGGAAGCGGCTCGAGGGCACCTTCACGGCGACCAATTTCCTCCACGAAGACGTCCTGCTGGACCTGGCGGATGACGGGAGCGTGTCCCCCACCGGCCAGGTCGAAGCCGATCTCTACGTGCACGTGCCCGAGAGCGTGCGAGACGCCGAGCCCGGCTCGGTCCCCGTGGTGGTGTTCGCCCATGGCCTGTTGTCCGATCCGGGCAACTTCCTGGACGACGACCTGGACACCCACGGCGTGATCGCCATGCTCGACGACCTGGGGGCCATCGCTGTGGCCACGACCTGGCGGGGCCTCACCACCGACGACAGGCTGCACGGCATCGAGGTCGCGGGTGACTTCGGTCGCTTCAACGAGCTCACCGAGCGAGCGGCGCAGGGGGTGGGCAATTTCCTGGAGCTCCTCGCGCTGGTCCAGGACGGCGCTCTCCTCGATGATCCCGAGCTCGAGGGGCTGCCGGATCCGGCGCGGGTGAGCTGGTACGGCATCAGCCTGGGTGGGACCCTGGGGGCGGTCGCCCTGGCCAACACGGATCGCATCGACGACGCGGTGTTCCACGTGGGCGGGGCCGCCTGGTCGATGATGCTCGAGCGCAGCGCGGCCTGGACGACCTTTGAGCCGCTGCTGTCGATCGCGATCCCCCAGCCGGAGGACCGGCAGCAGCTCTTCGCGCTGTCCCAGCTGTTCTGGGACCCGGTGGATCCAGCCAGCTACGCGGCCGAGCTCGCCCCGAAGCCCTTCCTGATGCAGATGGCCGTCGGGGACGACACCGTGCCGAACCTGGCTTCGGCCCTGCTCATGCGCTCCACCGGGTGGCCACTGCTGACCCCCTGTACCTACGTGCCGGACGACGTGGGCCACGAAGACACGCCGACCACGCCGCCGATGGTCACCCAATTCGACCCGCTGCTGCCCCGCCCCACCGACGAGAACCGGCCCGCCGAGCTGGTCGGGTCCCACACCGTGCCCAGGACCTGGGCGACCACCCGGGTCCAGACCGCGACCTTCCTGGCCGAAGGCCGCATCGTGCACCCCTGTGGCGACGACCCCTGCACCGCCGACAACGCGTTCTAGCTTCCGGGCGCGAGGCCGCTGCGCGGTCGCACGCGGGACCGGCGGCGGTCGCCTCCGGATGCGGGAGTGGCCGTCGCCGGGTCTTCCCGGGTCCTCGCTGCGCTCGGCCTGCCCTCGCTGGCGCTCGGCCGGTCCAGACCCGGTGCCGCCCCACTCCCCCTCCGGCGACCGCCGTCGAAGGAGCCCTGGGCGCTCCGCGCCAGTCCTCCACCCCGCGGCGCGGGAGGGGGGGGCGGGCGGGCGAGCCCGCAGACAGGTGGAGTCGGGGCGCTACCGCCCCAGCGAGTGCACCTTCATCATGTCCGTGGCACCGCGGGCCAGGGCGCTGCCAACCAGGACCACGACCTCGTCTCCCCGGTCCAGGTAGCCCCCGTCCATCAGGGCGTTCTCGCCGACCACGATCAGATCGTCGGTGGTCCGGACCACGGGGATCTGAAGCGGCGTGACGCCCCAGGCCAGGGCGAGCCGGTCGCGCACGGTCGCGGTGGGCGTCAGGGCGAAGACCCCGGTCTTGGGACGGTACTTGGACACCTGGATCGCCGAGTGTCCCGACGACGTGAACACGACCAGGGGCCGACCGCTCTCGGCTGCAGCCAGGCAGGCGGCGCGGATGACGGTCTGGCTGGGGCCGGCGGACAGGGGGAGCTCGTCGGCGGTCGGGGGGCCGAACCAGGGGGAGCGCTCGACCTCCTGGGCGATCCGGTCCATCACCTCGACGGCGCCTTGGGCGTGGTCGCCCGTGGCGGTCTCGCCGGAGAGCATGATGGCGTCGGTGCCGTCCAGGATGGCGTTGGCCACGTCGGTGGTCTCGGCGCGGGTGGGCCGGGGGTTGCGCTCCATGCTGTCGAGCATCTGGGTGGCCGTGATCGCCAGGACCCCTGCGGCGTTGGCGGCTTGGAGCAGGCGCTTCTGGTGGATCGGGACCGTCTCGAGGGGGACCTCGACCCCCAGGTCCCCGCGGGCGACCATGATGCCGTCCACCGTGGTCAGGATCTCCTCGAAGTTGTGCAGGGCCTCGGGCTTCTCGATCTTGGCGACCACCGGTAGATCGGGCTCGCCCAGCCCCCGCAGCAGTTCCTTGAGGGCCAGCACGTCCTGGGCCTGGCGCACGAAGCTCAGAGCGATGTAGTCGACCCCCGCTGCCACGCCCACGGCCAGGTCGCCGCGGTCCTTGTCGGTGAGGGACGCGGCAGAGACCTGGACGCCCGGCAGGTTGAGGCCCTTGTGAGCGCCCAGGCTGCCGCCTTGGTCCATGCGGATGATCACGGTGGGCGGCGTGGCCTGGGGGTCGGTGGCGCACACATGACCGGACAGGGCGCCGTCGGCGAAGAGCACCTGGTCACCGGGGTTGACGTCCTGGGCCAGAGCCCCGTAGGTGGTGCCACAGGCGAACCGGTCGGGCCCCAGCACCAGGCCACCCAGCTCGGGGTCGCAGCGCACCTCCAGCTCATCCCCCGGTGCCAGCTGGAGGGGCTGCGCGATCGGTCCCGTGCGGATCTTGGGCCCCTGGAGGTCGAGCAGGATCGACACCGGACGACCCGAGCCCGCGGCCTGCCGGCGAATGTTGGCCACCTCGGCGCGGATCTCGTCGTGGGTGCAGTGGGAGCAGTTGATGCGGCAGACGTCGACGCCGGCATCGATCAGGGCCCGCAGGACCTCGGGTGCGCGGCTGGCCGGTCCGATGGTGGCCACGATCTTTGTGTTCCTGCGACGCCGCGTCTTGCCCATGTCCCCCCTGTAGCTCACCCGCTGGGGGTGGACAGGATCTGGCCCACGACGGCGATAGGGTGCAGAGGTGGAGGCTGGCGACTGGGCCCTGGCAGACATCCAGGCCGTCGTGGCCCAGGTGCTGGCGACCGACGGCGGGCTCCTGTCCGCCGGCGAAGCCGTGGTGGCTCGGCGGGTGCTGGCCCTGGACGGCGACGCGGGACGGCTGTGGGCCCGGCTGGTCGGCCGGCGGCCCAAGGTGTTCCGCGTCTCCGGGCTGCGCTACCCCGACGTCGCCGACCCGGTGGCCGCACTGGCCACCCTCCGGGGGCTGGACCTGGTCCATGGGGCGGTGCCCGAGCGGCTCCAGCTGGCCTGCTACACCGTGCCGGAGCTGCGGCGAGTCTGTGAGCGCGTGGGGCTCGCGGGTGGCGGAAAGCGACCAGAGCTCCTCGCTCGGCTCCAGGACCAGCGGGGCTGGGCCAGCGAGCCCGTTGTGCGGGTCTGCTGCGGGGCCTTGGTCCGGCGCCTGGAGGCCCTCTGCTTCCAGGACCGCTGGCGGGACCGCTCGGTCTGGTTGCTGGACAGGTTGGGGGTGACCCGCTGGCCGTCCTATGCCCTGACTTCGCGAGAGCCCGCCTTTGCCCGACGCCGGACCTTGCTGGCCTGGGCCGATGGGCCGCCGGGGCAGAGTCCCCCCGAGGCGCTCCTGGCGCAGCTCGCGACGCTCACACCTCGGCCCTCCTGGCAGCGCAGGCTGTGCCTTCGTCGCCGGCTGGAGCGCCGGGTGATCGAGGACGCCCGAGGGCTGGAGCGCACCGGCGATCCAGCCCGGGCGGCACGGCTCTACCAAGGGCTTCTGGACGCCGGGACCCGGTCGGCGGGTGCGGTGACCACGCGGTTGGCTCTGGCGCTCGAAGCCACCGGCGACCGCGTTGGGGCACTCGCCGCTGCGCGGCGCTGGCGCCCCCTGGCTGAGCCGGTCGCTCGCCCAGGGCTGGACAGGGTCGGTCGGCGTCTGGCCCGGCGAGCCCGGGGCACCTGGCCACCGGAGCCTCCACTGCAGGCGCCGCCCCAGAGGCGCCTGTTGCTCGTGCGGGCCGCGAGCAAGGACCACCGACCTCGGTGGGGAGACCCCGGGCTGTCGATCGAGGCGGCGGTGGCCCGCAGTGTGCCTCGCAGCGTGCTGCAGGCCGAGAACGCGCTGTGGACCACGCTGGCCGGGCTGCTGCTCTACGACCTGCTCTGGCTCGATGTGCCCGGGATGCTGCCGCGACCCCACCTGGCCGGGCCGCTGGACCTGGGCACCGCAGACTTCGCGCGGCACCGCCAAGAAGCCCTGGCCGATCGCCTGCAGGCACTCCAGGACGGGCGAGGCCCCGCGCTGCTCCGGGCGGCTTGGGCCCACCACGGCGAGCGGATCCGAGGCGTGCACTGGGGGCGCTGGTCCCTGGGTGCGCTCGAGGCCTGCGTGGCGGGCGTCGGGGGCCGCCCGCTGGCCTTGATCCTGGGCCGCCTGGCCCACGAGGGCTGGTCGGCTGCCACGGGCCTGCCCGATCTGGTCGTGTTGCCCGGCCCGCGCTGCCGGCTGTCGCATGGCTTCCCCTCGCGCCTGGGAGAAGGGCTGGTGCTGGTCGAGGTCAAGGGTCCCCACGACACGGTGCGGGATGCCCAGGCCGTGTGGTTCGATCACCTGCTCCGGGCCGGTGCACAGATCGAGCTGTGGCGGGTCGAAGCCCGCTCCGACGGATAGGCCGACGTGCATGCGGATCACCGGCGGGACCCTGCGAGGGCGCGTGCTGCCCGGGCGGGTGCCGGCCGGTGTGCGCCCGACGTCCTCCAGGGTCCGGGAGGCCCTGGGCTCGATCCTCCAGCCCGAGCTGGCGGGCGCGGGCGTGCTCGATGCCTGTGGCGGCACGGGGCTGTTGAGTTTCGAGGCGCTCTCTCGTGGTGCGGCCACCGCGGTGATCGTCGAGCCCCGGGCCCGAACGGTGCGGGCCATCCGTGCCTCTGTGACCGCCCTGGGTCTGGGGGACCGGGTCAGGGTGATCCAGGGCCGAGCCCCGGGGGACGTGCCTGCGGAGCGCTGGCCGCTGGTCCTGGTGGACCCCCCTTATGACCTGGACCCTGCACCGATCCTGGCGGGCCTGGCGGACCGGGTCACCCGGTGGCTGGTGCTGGAACACAGCCGCCAGAGGACCCCGCCAAAGGTCCCGGGCCTCGGCCTCGACCGCACGCGACGCTACGGGGACACCGCGCTGAGCTTCTACGCACCGGCCCGTCCGAGTTGAAGTCCGCGCGGCGGGCTGCGACCCTTGCTCCCGCGATGGCTCGAACTCCCCATGCCTGATCTCGTCCTCGGACACGGCCCCTCGGGTGTGCGCGCCGCCGCGGCGCTGGGGGGCGAGTGCCTGTTGCTCGATCCCGACGTCGAGGCGGGCGGGGTGCGCTTCCCAGAGTTGCCCGAGGGCCTGGGCCACGCCCTGGGCACCCAGGGCGGCGCTGGGGCGATCAAGGCGGCCTATGGCGCTGCGCCCGACCTGGCCCCGGGCGCCACGGGCCGGCGTCTGGTGGTCGACGGGGCCACGGTGGACCTGCCGATGCGGCGGCGGGGCCTGGCCCAGGTGCTCCCCCAGGACGACGCCGCGCGCATCCTGACCGAGCAGGCCCGCATCTATGCCAGGGCCCACCTGCGCAAGGTGATCGGGGGTGGGGCCGAGGAGCGCACCTACCAGGACTGGGTCGTCACCCGCTTCGGAGAGACCGCCTACGAGCTGCTACACGAGCCCTATGCCGCCCGGCGCTGGGGCGATCCGGGACTGCTCAACGTCTCGGTGGCCTGGATCCACCACGGGCCGGCCGACGGCCAGGACCGGGTGGCGCTGGGGGCCAGCCCCGAGTCCGGGTGGCGCTCGCTCGTGGCCCGCGCCGGGCAGCGGATCGGCGGCGTGGTGCTCGAGTCTCTCGAGGTGGTGGACGGGCGCGTGGCCCGGGTCCTCACGGACCAGGGCGCCCACGACGTCGACGGGCGCCTGATCTACACCGGCCCGCTGCCGGCCCTCGGCGAGCTGCTCGGCGACGCGCTGGACGAGGGCCTGCGCTGGGACCTGGCACGGCTGGGCCACCGGCACCGTGTCCAGGTCGCCCTCCAGGTCGAGGGCCAGGACCGAGACCTGTCGGCCGAGCTCCACGTGGTTCGGGGCGACGCCCCCTTCTTCCGGTTGACGGCGCCTCGGCATCTCCCCGGTTGCAGCGAGCTCTCGTCGACTCTGATCGCCCACCTGTCGTGCCAGGACGGGGACGGCACCTGGCAGGCCACCGACGAGGACCTGGCCCGGCGGGTGGTGTCTGCCCTGCCGGCGTTGGGCTTGCCGAGCGCCAGCGCTGGCGGCGCCCGGGTCCAGCGCTACCCGGCCTTCGACCCGGCCTGGGTGGGCCCGTGGCACCCGGTGATGGTCCGGGTGCTGCTGGCCATGAAGGCACTGGGCATCGAGCTGGCCGGAAGGGCAGGGGCGTACCAGTGGGTCGACCCGGGCCGCGAGCTGCTCCACCTGGCGGCACTCCAAGGCGCCGGCGCCGGCGATCCGCGTGAGCTGGTCCGCACTCTGCTCGATCCGCCGGTGAAGCCCGACGTCGCACGCTTGACCATGGCCCAGTTCGTCACGGGCTGATGGCGGGATAGTCCGAGCAGCGGAGGTTGCCCATGGACGCCGGATCAGACTGGGTGCTGGGCTTCGTCGGGGCCGGCGTGATGGCCGAGACGATGATCGCCGGGGTCCTGGACCGCGGCGGGCTGACACCGGACCGCGTCGTCGCCTCGGACCCGAACGCAGGACGGCGGGACCACATGACCAGCCGGTACGGGGTCCAGATGACACCGGACAACGGCCAGGTGGTCGACGCCGCCGATCTGGTGGTGTTGGCCGTCAAGCCCCAGCACCTGGCGTCGGTGCTCCCCGATCTGCGCGGCCGGTTCAGGCCCGAGACCCAGGTCCTCTCCATCGTGGCTGGGGCGTCGCTGGATGCCCTGCGAGGGGGGCTGGAACACCCCCGGGTGGCCCGGGCCATGCCCAACCTGCCCTGTCGCATCCACAAGGGCATGACCGTGTGGACCGGCGCCGCCGACGCCCACGGCAATCGGATCGAACAGGTGCTGCTGGGCTGCGGCGAGGCACTGCGGGTGGACTGGGAGTCCGACGTGGACCGCGCCACCGCGGTCAACGGCACCGGGCCGGCCATCGTGGCCCAGTTCGTCAAGGCCCTGACCGAGGCCGCCACCTACATCGGCCAGCCCCGAGAGCTCGCCCGGGAGACCGTCTTGGCCACCCTGTTGGGCACCGCCGAGATGATCCGGGCGAGCGACGACCACGTGGCCCAGCTCATCGACCAGGTCACGTCCCCTGGAGGCACCACCAGTCGGGCCCTCCAGGTCCTGCGCCAGGGCCGCTTCGACGCGGTCGTCACCGAGTCGGTCGATGCCGCCTACCAGCGCACCCTGGAGCTCGGGGCCGCCTTTGCCGACAAGCTCCAGGACGCGGACTGACCCGTGGCTCTCGACCCTTCCCGCCGCTCCCTGCTGCGGCTCGGCCTGGCCGGGTCGGCGGTGCTGGCAGTCGGCGGGATCGGGCTGTCCCTTCGGCCCCCTGTCGCGGTGCCCAGCCCCGGCCCCCTGCGGGTGTTCAGCGCCCGGGAGCACAGCATCTGCGCGGCCATCGCCGACACCATGTGCCCCGGCGGTGTCGGCCTGCCCACTGCGACGGAGCTCGGCGTGGCGGCCAAGCTGGATGCGTTGCTCTCCACGGTGCATCCCGGTGTGGGCAAGGAGATCCGCCAGGTCCTGCACCTGATGGAGAACCCTCTGGCGGCCCTGGCCTTTGATGGTCGCCTGACCCCCTTCAGCCACCTGTCCGCTGCGGACCGGGCGACCGCACTCGAGCTCTGGCGGACCAGCAGCCTGGGGGTGCGGCGCCAGGCCTACAAGGGGCTGCATGGCCTGATCAACGCTGCCTACTGGGGCGATCCACGGACCTATGGCCACGGGGGCTACCCAGGGCCGCCCGACTACGGCAACCGGCCTGGAGCGACGCCTTGAAGGGGCTGACCCAGGGGCCCGAGCTCACGGCGGACCTGGACCTCAGGTGCGACGTCTGCATCGTGGGCTCGGGCGCCGGCGGATCCGTGCTGGCCGCCGAGCTCAGCGCCCGGGGCCTCGACGTGGTGATCCTGGAAGAGGGCGGGTACCACACCAAGGCCGACTTCACCCTGCACGAGGCCGACGCCTACCCCCTGCTGTACCAGGAGCGGGGGCTGCGCACGACGGCGGATCTGGCGGTCACCGTGCTCCAGGGCCGCGGCGTCGGGGGCAGCACCGTGGTGAACTGGACCACCTGCTTCCGCACCCCGGACGACGTGCTCGAGCACTGGGCCACGTCCCTCGGCATCGAGGGCCTGGACCCGGCCACCCTCGCCCCGCACTTCGACGCCGTCGAAGCCCGACTTGGCATCGCGCCCTGGTCCGAGGAGCTGGTCAACGCCAACAACGGCGCCCTGCTGCGAGGGGCCAGAGCCCTGGGGTGGGAGGCCAGCCTCACCAGCCGCAACGTGCGGGGCTGTGCGAACAGCGGCTACTGCGGGCTGGGCTGTCCGGTGGACGGCAAGCAGGCCATGCACCTGACATACGTGCCGGACGCCCTGGCGAGCGGGGCTCGGCTCTACGCGAATTGCCGCGCCGAGCGCTTCGAGGTCCACGACGACCGGGTGGTCGCCGTGCACGCCAGGGTCCTGAACGAGCGGGACGATCGTGCCACCGGGGTGCGCGTCACCGTGCGCCCCAAGGTCGCGGTCAGCGCGGGCGGGGCCATCAACGGGCCTGCCTTGCTGCTGCGCTCGGGCCTCAATGCCAACGGCCGGGTGGGGCGACGCACCTTCCTCCACCCCGTCGTGGCGGTGTCGGGGCTCTACGAAGACCCGGTCCAGGGCTACTGGGGTGCGCCCCAGTCCGTGAGCTCTCACGAGTTCATCGATCGGGGCCCCGACAAGGTCGGCTACTTCCTGGAAGCCGCCCCGGTGCACCCGATGCTGGCGTCGACGGCCTTCAACCTCTTCGGGGGGGATCTGGCCCGGGTGATGGGCGATCTGAGCCACATCGGGGTGATGATCGCGGTCATCAAGGACGGCTTCGAGCCGGGCAATGACGGCGGCACGGTGACCCTGCGCCGGGACGGTCGGGTCCGCATCGACTACCCCATCGGCGACGGTCTCCAAGAGGCGATGCACAGCGCGCACCGACGCATGGCCCAGGTCCACCTGGCGGCCGGGGCCCACACCGTCGGCAGCCTGCACAACGACCCGGTCCTGTTGTCGTCGGACCAGGACCTCGGCCGGCTCGACGCCGTGCCCTATGGCGCCCTCCAGCACACCATCTTCACGGCCCACCAGATGGGCGGCTGCGCCATGGGGCCCGATCCGGACAGCGCAGTGGTGGACGCCACCCTGCGGCACCACCACGTGCCCAACCTGTTCGTCGTGGACGGCTCGGTCTTCCCGACGTCCCTGGGCGTGAACCCCAGTGAGTCCATCTACGGTCTGGCCCACTGGGCGGCCGACGGCGTGGCGTCAGCGGTCTGACGCCGGTGCGGCCTCGGCCGGCCCGATGGGTGCCCGGCGTGCCAGGGCGGCCTCGACGTCGCCGCGCTGGTCCCCGGCGATCTCTGCCAGACGGTTCAGCACCGCCGCGGCCTCGGGCTCCGGATCCTTGGACAGCAGGTCGAGCAGCCGGATTCGGGCCGGCACCGCCAGGTCCGGCCACGCTTCTTCGGCGTCGGCCCTCAGGCCGGCGAACAGGATCTCCCGGGCGCGGACCCGGCCGCCTGCTGCCCAGGCTCTGCCTTCGATGGACAGGCCACCAGGGTCGATGCCGTCGTCGACCGCTTCCAGCACCAACACGCCTTCGAGGCTGCAGCGGTTCGCCCCGGACAGGCTCAGGTGCCAGCGGGGCATGGCCCCCCACACCAGGGCACGAAAGGCGCCGGGATCGCCGGCCACGGGCTCGGCGAGCACGTCGCCCAGGCACATGGCCAGGGTGCCCAGCCCAGGCCACTCCAGCCGGCCGGCCAGGGGAGGGGAGCCAGTGCGCACCAGCTCGCCAGTGCGGCGGTCGAAGGTGGCCGACTGCCCTTTCGGACCCTGCCAGCGCTCCACGGCGCCGGGGCCCACCAGGCGGAAGCGCACGACCTCTGGGGGCACGAGCGCGACCGGGGTGGCCGGCTCGGGCTCGGTCGGGGACGGACCACAAGCCAGGCCCAAGAGCGCGATCAGTCCGGCAGGTTGACGCAGTAGTCCGTCTCCCAAGTGCCGGTGAAGGTGCCGTCGTCGAACGTGACCTCGAAGGTGCCGGTGGCGAGGTCGCCGGACTCGAGCTCGTCGATGGTCAGCGTGCCGCTGCGGCCCCGGAATTCCGTGAAGGCCCCGCCCTCGACGACCAGGAGCTTGGCGCTGATGGGCGCGTCGGCCCCGATCGAGAAGAAGCCGGTGTAGGCCTCGGGATCATCCAAAAAGGTGAACTGCAGCCCGATCAGGTCCTGGCCGACCGGATCGATGCCGCTGGAGTAGGTGTGGTGCACCCAGGCCAGATCCACGCAGTCCAGGGCCTCGTCTGCGAAGAACAGGTACTTGCCGCCCCAGTTCATGGTGCCGACGGAGCCGATGTCGAAGCCCGCCACGTCGCCGTCGATGGTGGTCTCGAGCTCACAGCCGGTGAGCAGGGTGAGGGCAAGCAGCGTGGTCATGGGGTCTCCTCGCGACCAGACGATTAACGCGGGTGGGTGGAAGTGAGCCCGTGATCGACGACGTCTTCGACGCTGCTGCAGCGGGGGACAGGCGCCTGTTGGCCCGGGCGATCTCCCTGGTCGAGGACCGGACCGACGGTGTGTTGGCAGCGATCGGCCGCCTCCACCCCCGTCGCCAGGCCGGACCGGGCAGCCCGGCTGTCGTGGGCATCACGGGTCCCCCCGGGGCCGGCAAGTCCACGTTTGTCGACCGGCTCGTCACCCAGGCCCGGGCCCAGGGTCTGTCCGTCGGCGTGCTGGCGGTCGACCCCTCGTCGCCTTTCTCGGGGGGCGCCATCCTGGGCGACCGGATCCGCATGGATCAGCACGTGCTGGACCCGGGCGTGTTCGTGCGCTCGTTGTCGTCTCGTGGACACCTGGGTGGACTGTGCCGCGCCGCCGGCCAGGTCGTCGACCTGATGGACGCCGCCGGCTTCGACCTGATCCTGGTCGAGACGGTCGGCGTGGGGCAGTCCGAGCTCGCGGTCTGCGAGGTGGCTGACACCGCCGTGGTCGTGCTCACCCCGGAGTCCGGGGACACCGTGCAGACCATGAAGGCCGGGCTGCTGGAGATCGCGGATCTCTTCGTGGTCAACAAGGCCGACCGCGAAGGCGCCGGCCGCTTGGCGCGAGACCTGGAAGAGGCGGTTCACCTTGACCCCGGTGACGGCTGGAAGCCGCCCGTCGTGCTTGCCTCGGCGCTCCAGGGACAGGGGGTCGCTGACGTGCTGGCACAGATCCAGGCCCACGCCGCATGGTGCCAGGCCGACGGGCGGGCCGAGTGGGCGGCGCGGCGGGGCCGGGGCCGCGTGCGCACCTTCCTGGACCTGGTGGCAGAACAAGCCCGCACCACCGCCGCCGCCGCGCTGGGCGGGGACCAGGCCGAGCTGGCGTCAGCGCTCCACCAGGGGTCCGCAAACCCCTACGTGGCGGCTGCGCACTGGGTGGACCGGTGAGAGAGCGCCTGCGAGCCCTGGGCGGGCCAGGGTCCGTGGACCTGGACCTGCAGGGACCCGACGCCGTCCTGACCTTGAACCAGCCCCGTCGTCGCAACGCCCTCTCCGGACCCATGCTCGCCCAACTCGCCGATGCGGTCGACGTCCTCGCGGACTGGCACGGCGCCACTCTGCTGATCCAGGGCCGCGGGGGCTTCTTCTGCGCTGGCGCCGACCTGAACATGCTGGCGGCGCACGTCCACGACGCCGACGACGGCGAGCGCCTGGGCGACTTTGTGCGCCAGACCCTGACCCGACTGCGCCGCCTGCCCGTGGTCAGCGTGGCAGCGGTCGAAGGCGGTGCCCTGGGCGGTGGCGCCGAGCTCATGACGGCCTGCGATCACCGGGTCCTCGCGGCCGACGCCACCGCTCGCTTCGTCCAGGTGAGCCTGGGTGTGTGCACCGGGTGGGGGGGCGGACCCCGACTGGTGCGTCTCCTCGGACGAGGCCCGGCTCTGACCCTGTTGGGTGCAGCACCCCACGTTCCGGCCCAGCGGGCTCTGCACCTGGGGCTGGCCGACCGGCTGGCGCCGCCAGGCCACGCCGCCCAGGTCGCCGGGGACCTCCTCGCGCCCTACCGGGCACACCCCGCCGCCGCGGTCAAGGCCATGAAGGCCATCGTGGCCTCGGCCGACGACGCCACCCTGGACGCGGCGCTCGCGGTCGAAGCCGCCTGCTTCAAGTCCCTCTGGGGGGGGCCGGCGAACCAGGCCGCCCTGGCTTCCCGCCGCAAGAAGCCCTGAGCCGGCTCAGTCGTTCCGGCGTCGCAGGCCGACCAGGCCCAGGGGAACCACCAACAGCCAGAGGGCCCGTGGCGGGACCGTGCCGGACGCACAGCCGCCGGAGCAGCCGCCGCCTTCGTCGCAGCCGCCCGCGCCGTAGGTGACCACGCCGACCCCGGCGTTCATGGCCAGCCAGTCCTGTTCCGAGCCCGCCGTGGCGAAGTCCAGGTCGGTCAGGCCCAGGCCTTCGACCGCCGGCATGGCGAAGCTCAGGCTGTCGCCGATGAGGGGGCCCAGGAAGGACTCGAGCACCGTCTCGAAGGCACCGCCGACCACCGACTCCAGCTCCTCGTCGCTGGCGTTGCTGATCTCGTTGGCGGCGATGGTGGCATCCATGTTCTCGGCGCCCAGGGCCAGCTCGATCAAGAGCTCGCCGGTCGAGCCGTCAAAGGGCAGATCCACCCCGGCTTCGGCGTCCAGGTCCAGGCCCAGCGCCCGGGCCATGCGGTCGTCGACGTGGGTGTAGAAGTCCAGTCCCAGGTCCTCGATGGACACGTCGATGTCGTGAGGACCGTCGAGCACGGCCTCGAGCGGGACCATCGGCCGAGTGGCGATGAGCAGGGGCGCCCCGTCTGGCACGATGCCGTCGAAGGCTTCGCCGGCCAGCAGGCTCAGCAGGCTGGCGTTGATCAGCTCGTTGTCGTCTTCGCTGAGCTCGTAGCAGAGCAGGCCGCCCTGCCACAGAGCGTAGAGCGCCTGGTTGGTGAAGTCGTCGCTCGCCAGCAGGCCCATGTCGGTGTTGGCCGGCAGCGCGGCGATGTTGGGCACGGCGCTGTCGGTGCGCGGGGACGTGCCCGGATCCCACTGGGCGATGCACTCGGACACGGCCCGCGCGGCCATCTGGCCCTCCATGATCAGGTCCAGGCCGTCCGGTGTGATCACCATGTCGTGGGGCTGCAGCATCATGTCGACGATGGCGTCGTTGACGTCGAGCTCCTCGATGATGGTCAGATCGTTGAAGACCTCTTCGATGGTGGTCTCGAGCTCGGGTCCGATGTCCTCGACGGCGCTCTCGAGCTCTGGGCCCAGGGCGTCCAGGATCAGCGTGTACAGGCTGATGCCGAAGAAGTTGAGCACGTCCTCGACGTCGCCGATGGCGCAGTCCTCGAGGTTGATGTCGCTCTCGGTCAGGGCGTAGTCGATGCCGATGGTGCCCACCGTGGCGTCCATCGCCGCGTTGCCGTCGGCGTCGGTCACGACCTCCATCGCGATGTCCGCGTTGAAGTTGACCTCGAAGGGGTTCACGTAGCCGTGGCAGGTGTCGCCCAGGCACACCAGCTCGATGTACAGGTCGAAGCGATCCCAGGGGTCGTTGATCTGGACGTCAAAGGTGCCCTCGAGCCGGAGCAGGCCGTGGTCGGGCACGATGTCGACGTCCTTGAAGGTGATGGCCACCCAGGCGCCCTTGAGGCTGTACTCGTACCCGAGCAGGCAGGTCCAGTCGTCGTACTTGTCCCCCACGTCGTCGATGGGAATGTCGGTCGGGATCAGGCCCGGCACCACCGAGCCCAGGCTGTCGAGGCCTTCGTCGGTGATCTGGATCGAGACGGCTTCCTCGATGAGGGCGCCGGCGGGCCAGGTGTCCTGGGCCAGGGCAGGGGCGGAGAGCAGACTGAGGACCAGGGTCACGGGGGACCTCCACGCGCACGGACGGACAGGCAGCGTAGTCCGGCCTTGTCGCAGGATCCAGGCGGACTTCCCGGCGATGTGCTCAGTCCAGGCCGAACTGCTCCGCAGCGCTCTTGAGCTCCAGCTCCGGCTGCTGGTCCTTGAGCAGCAGGAAGGGTCCCACCGCCAGCGCGTCCATGTGGGTCCGCATGAAGCAGAGGAACGCGTCCTCTGGGGTGTTCACGATGGGCTCGCCGCGCACGTTCATTGACGTGTTGATGACGACGGGGCAGCCCGTGCGCTCGTGGAAGGCCTTGATCAGGTCGTAGTAGAGCGCGTCCTGGTCCCGGTTGATGGTCTGGACCCGGGCGGTGCCGTCCACGTGGGTGATGGCGTGCAGGTCCTTGTGGGCTTCGTGCACCGGCGCCACCAACAGCATGTACGGCGACGGGCGATCCAGGTCGAAGTACTCGCTGCAGTGTTCTTCGAGCACGGTCGGCGCGAACGGGCGGAAGCCCTCTCGGAACTTGATCTTCATGTTGATGATCGAGCGCATCTCGGGGTGCCGCGCGTCGCCCAGGATGGACCGGTGGCCCAGGGCCCGTGGCCCCCACTCCAGCCGGCCCTGGTACCAGCCCACCACGTGGGCGGTGTCGAGCAGCCCGGCCACCGTGGTGAGCAGGTCGTCGCGCTCCAGGCGCCGGTAGACCGCGCCGTAGCGGTCCAGATCCGCGCGGATGCGGGCCTCGTCGTACTCGGGGCCCAGGTAGGGGGTCGGGAGCCGCGGGAGCCGCTCGCGCTTGAGGAGCTGGTGCCAGAGCACATAGGCCGCGCCCATCGCGCCCCCGGCGTCTCCAGCGGCCGGCTGGACGTACAGGTCGTCCAGGTCGACCTCGCGCAGGATCTTGCCGTTTGCCACGCAATTCAGGGCCACGCCGCCGGCCATGCACAGCTTGCGCTGGCCCGTGGTGGCGACCACGTGGGACGCCATCTTGACCATCACCTCTTCGGTGACCCACTGGATGGAGCGGGCCACGTCCTTGTAGTGCTCGGCCATCTCGGGGTCTTCCAGCTCGCGCTTGGGGCGCCCCATGAGCGCTTCGAAGCGCTCGTTGAACATGGCCTGGCCCTTGTCGTAGTCGAAGAAGTCCATGTTCAGGCGGAAGCTGCCGTCGTCCCGGATGGTGATGAGCTCCTTGATGGCGTCGACGTGCTTGGGCTCGCCATAGGGGGCCAGCCCCATGAGCTTGTACTCGGCCGAGTTGACCTTGAAGCCGCAGTAGTAGGTGAAGGCCGAGTACAAGAGCCCCAGGGAGTGCGGGAAGCGGATCTCGCCCTTCAGGGTCAGGTCGGTGCCCTTGCCGACCCCCCAAGAGGCGGTGGCCCACTCGCCGACCCCGTCGACCGTGAGCACGGCGGCTTCGTGCCAGCCCGACGTGTAGAAGCTGCTGGCCGCGTGGGACAGGTGATGCTCGGAGTAGAGCAGGGGACCCGTGTACCCGAGCTCCGACTTGAGGACCTTGGGCAGCCGCAGCTTGGTCGCCACCCAAGGCGCCATGCCCGTCACGAACTGGCGCATCGACGCCGGGAAGTTGTGGATCTGGCTGCGCAACAGCCGATCGAACTTCAGGATGGGCTTGTCGTAGAAGATGACCCCATCGAGCTTGGGGGCCTGGGTGTTGCCCTGGGCCAGGCAGTAGCGGATGGCGTCGACGGGGAAGCGGGAGTCGGCCTTCTTGCGGGTGAACCGCTCCTCGGACGCCGCCGCCACCACGTGCCCGTCCCGCAACAGGCAGGCCGCGCTGTCGTGGTAGAAGCAGGACAGGCCGAGGATGTCCATGATCGGGAGCTTAGCCCTGGGACCCGATGCAAGAGAGTGATCGCCCGCCTGGACGCGGGGCCAGCCTCGATGTGCCAGTGGGTCGCGTGCGGCGCGTGGAGCTGGATCACCGGGCGCTGGCGGCGGCGCGACCAGACCTGGACCTGGACAGCTGGGGCCGTGTGCTGCGCGACGCCGGGGTCACCCAAGTCCCGCTGGCAGACGCCGGACCGGGTGTCGCCGGCCGGGCGGTCGAGGACGCCCGCGAGGCCCGCCGGCTGGTCGAGGCTCTGGAGGTCCGGGCTGCCGAGGCCCCGGGACCGCTGGCCCGGCTCGGGCTGATGGCACCGCTGGTGGGGGCGTCGGTGATCGCGATGGTCATGGGGGCAACCCTCACCGGCACGGTGCTCTTGCTCGGGGCGGCCGTCGCCAGCGTCGTCCAACGAAAGCGCCAGGCGGACCGCGAGCAGGGCCGGACCGCCGAGCTGTTGCGGCAGCGCCGAGAGCTGCATTCCCGCGCCCGCGCCCTGGCCGGGCGCACCTTCGTGGCCCTGCTGGGCGACGACACCCTGGTGATCAACACCCCCCATCTCTCCTTCCTGGAGTCGCGCATCCACGACGTCGATCGGGCCTGGGGCCGGATGCTGGACCGGGACCGGGCGGTGGCCCGGCTGCGGGACGAGATGGTCGCCAGCAACCGCATCCTGGGTCGCGAGGAGCTCGACGCCGAAGTGCTGGCCATCGACGCGGAGCGAGCCCGCATCCAGGAGTCGGAGCCCGCCTTCAAGGCCCTCCGAGACGAGCTCGAGGCCAAGCTCCACAAGGCCAGGGAGAACGTCGAATACCTGGCCGAGGTCGGGCGGCGCCAGGCCCTCTCCCACCAGCTGGGCGGCGTCATGGAACACGCCGTCGGAGACCCGCTCGCCGAGCTGGCCGGCACCCTGGAGATCGATGTGGCCTGGGTCGAGGCCGAGCTCGCCAGGCTGGACGTGGCGCTGTCCGATGCCGACGCGTCCCTGAGAGCGGTCCTGGAGGTCGAAGCGGTCGTGCGGCAGCAATAAGGAAGATCCCCTGCCGTAGAGAACCCCGGAACCGTCCCGCTCCCGGGCGGTCCGACCCTGCACTGGAGACGCACCGTGGCCTCGAGCTCACGCGACCCCGGCCTGGCGGCCGTCATGTCCCTCGTCCTGCCCGGCCTGGGCCAGATCTACACCGGTCACTGGCTGTGGGCGATCTTCTGGTTCGTCTTCACCAGCGGGCTGTGGGCGGTGACCGGGCCCCTGGGACTCATCGTGCACATCTTCGCCGCCATGCAGGCCAGCGGACAAGCCAAGGAACACTAGGGGAATTGACGCCACCAACCCGGGTTTGGGCGCTGGTGGATGGGCCCAAGGCAACCGGGAACCTGCGATCGAAAGCGGCAGGGCGGATGACGGCGTTTGGTTGAGCGAACTCGGCTGGGCCAGCGCCGGCGCTTTCATGTTCCCTCCGCGGGTGTCTACGTCGGGCGTCGAGGCGGGCAGGGTGCCAATTGGCCTAGCAGCGTGCGGTGAATCGGGGGTCGTGAGACGTGGTCGTCCACGTGCACGGGGGTCGTGAAGTCGTCTGACGTGACACGCGGGACGTCTGAGGTGGGACGTGGACCGTCCACGTGAACGTGCACATGGGACGGGAGACCCGGGCCGGGCTGGTGCTCATGGTGATCTCCTCCGGCTCGGGGCGCCGCCACACTGGGGTTGCGCGTGGCCCTGCGCGTGGCCGTGGACGTGGCCGCTCTCGTCGGGCAGCCCGAGAAACCGCGAAAGGCGAGCCTAGTAGCACTAGGGCTCCAGGTACCCCAGGGCCTCCAGTGCAGGCTTGACCTCGTCGGCCGTGCTGCCCTGGGCACTGGGCGCCGCCTGGTCCCAGGCCCGCAGCGTCTGGAGCAAGGCGTCGTGCCGAGTGGGGTCCTGGACCTGCGCCAGGGGTGGACCGATCCGCCACAGCACCGGGGGTTGCTGGGCCTCTGTCCGCTCCATCAGGATCCAGTCGCCCTCGATCACGCCGCGCTCGTTGCCCAGGTTGTTCCAGCCGCCGTCGGTGAGCTCCCGCCGGGGCTTGGTCGCCTCGAGCAGGATCGGCACGTCGACCAGCGCTGCGCCGCCCAAGGCGGGGGTCAGATCGCGGCCAGGACCGAGCCCCGGAGCCAAGCCGAGCACACCCAGTGCCAGGGTCGGCACCTCGGACAGAGCCACCGCCTGGGCCACGACCCCGGGCTGGGGCGCCAGGCTGCCGCGCCCGGACACGATCAGCGGCACTTGGGTCGCGAAGGGGTCCACGTCCGGCCCGTGGAGGAAGGGGCGATCCGGGTCTTCACCGAAGGCCTCGCCGTGGTCGCCGGCGACCACGATGCTGGCCTCCTCCAGGCGGCCCAGCTCGGCGAGCCCCGCCAGCAGCGTGCCGATGGCTGTGTCCATGGCCAGCACCTCGGCCGCGTACAGCGCCCGGAGTGCGGGCAGGTCGGCGGTGTCCAGGCCCTTGTGGCCCAGCGCGGCCCGCATGGTGTCCGCGGTGGCGCCCCCCGCCGAGTCCGCCGGCTCGTAGGGGTGGTGCGGATCGAAGTAGTGGACCCAAAGGAAGAGGGGCTGATCGGGTGGGGCCTGCTGGGCGGCGCGGAGTGCCCGAGCGGTCACGTCGTGGGCCCGGTCCTCGGGGCCGTCGGCCACGAAGTCGTCGTCGTACAGGGCGAAGCCCTGGTCCATGCCCAGGTTGCGCCCCAGCACAGCGGCAGCCACCACGCCCTGGGTGGTCCAGCCGGCCTGGGCCAGGCGCTCCGCCAGGGTCTCGTGCCCGAGGTCCAGGGCTCGACCGTTGAATGGCACCCCGTGGCCGTGGGGATCCAGCCCGGTGAAGAGCGACGCGTGGGCGGACTGGGTGCTGGGCGCGTGGGTGAAGGCGCGGGCGAAGCGCACCCCGTCCGCGGCCAGACGGTCCAGGACAGGGGTCGCGCTCGCTGGGGCGCCGTAGGCCCCCAGAGCATCGGCCCGTGTGGTGTCCAGGGTCAGCAGGAGCAGGGTCGGCGGCGCCGCGGGCCGGGGTGGGGTCTCTGGGACGAGGGGCTCCGGCGAGCCGCAGGCGCTCAGAACCAGAAGTGGCAGGTATAGACCCACTCGCCGCCCTTCTTCTCGATCTCGAGCCGGTAGTAGGCCGCGTCGGCCACGTTGATCATCGCGTTGGCCTTCTTCTTGCCCGAGCCTGCGTAGAGCTCGATGACCGACGGCATCTCGCGGACCTGGTCCCGGTAGTAGAACCGGAAGGAGTCGTAGTCGTCGCCGGACAGGGTGATGGCGTCCCCGTTGCCCATGTGGAGGACGAACTGCGTGTTGCCGTCCAGGCCTCGCTCGAGGGCGTGGGTCAGTTCCTTGACGAAGTTGTTGGCCTGGACCGGGTTGCCGACCGCGAAGGCCAGGCTGAGACACAGGGCGATGAGGAGCTTCTGCATGGGGCCTCCGGGGGGCAGGAACCCGACGCTACCACGCTGAATCGGTGGGCTCTACCCGCCTGCAGGGCGCATCCGCACCGCCGTTGCCTCGATCTCGAACATCTTGCCGCCCCCTGCCGGTTCGGGCTGTGCGTCGGCGTTGGCGGACTCCGAGGCGTAGTGGGCGACGGTGTCTGCGTCGACTTCCTTTTCCAGCACGATGCCCTGGACCTGGCAGTCCCCGCCGGAGCCGTTCATGTCCACCGCGAACCCGTGGTCCTTCATGGTGATCCGCATCGTGCGGTCGCCGTCGGCGATCACCATCCAGCAGCCCTTCTTCTGGCAGACGTCGGCCACCCGGCCTTCGACCACGACCTCTTGCCCCACGTAGTCCCCGGGGGCGTCGAGCAGCTGACTGGCCGGGATGGCGGAGTTGATCGCCAGCTCGCCTCCGTAGCTGGTCCAGGCTCGGCCACTGGGCCTGGGCTCGGCCGTGCCGTCGGCGGCGGGGGCACCGGGCTCGCCGGGGGCGCCCATCGCGTCACCGCCCGGCGCGGCGCCTGGGGGGCCCTGCTCACCGGGCTGGCCGCCCGCGGCCTGGCCCTCGGGGCCGGCGGCGGTGGTGCTCTCGGGAGGGGTGGCGCAGGCGATCATCAGCATCAGGGAGAACATCTGGACTCCTGGAAGGCGCGTCTGGGCTATCCCGCCAACCCGCGGGAGACACACCGACAGGACCAACCCTCGTCAAGCCGCAGCGGTTCCCTGGCAACGGAGAGGACAGCCGAACAGGCCGTGGAGGCGGCGTCCACCGGCCGCCGCGACCAACGCCAGCACCCCGAGACCCCCGGTCAGGCCCCACGCCATCGCAGCCACGGTCCAGCCGGCAAAGGCCAGGCGGTCCCCCATGCGCAACCGTCGAGGCGTGCCCGGGGCCCAGGGGCTCTCGCCAGCGGCCTGGGCCGGCTGGACGGCCAGGCTGCGCTGGACCTGGGCGACCCGCTGACCCAGCAGGGACCCGTCCAGGCGTGCCCGATACAGGTTGCGCGAGCCCCGGCCCCGTACGAAGGCGCGGAAGACCCGCTCGGGCATGGTCAGCAGCCCCACGAAGAGGCCCCACAGGGAGATGACCCAGGCATAGGGTTGGGGGCCAGGCCCGCCGCTGCCCAGCTCCCAGGCCGAGATCTCGGACTCACCGCGCCAGTCCGTGGCATAGCCCGTCACCACGTGGTGGAGGTCGTGCACCTGGAGGGCCCGGGCCCGGGCGGCGCCGTTCGGGACCCGGTAGCGAAAGGACCCGAAGTCGGCCTCGGCCCAGGGTTCGTCGTAGCCCCCGGAGGGCCCGAAGCCGGCGTGGTCGAAGAAGTCCAGGCGCGCGCGTTGCAAGCTCTGGTGGGGGTCAGCGACAAAGGGAAGGGTGCTCATCGCCGCTAGAAGTGTGCACCGACCTGCAAGTGTCAACCCCGACTCGGCGGCAGCGTGCGCCGGCTAAGGTGGCCCCATGTGGCTCCTCTGGACGGTCCTGGCAGCCTGTGATGGCCAGACCGGCGACAGCGCAGTGCTCGCGGGCTGCGAACCGGACCCGGGGGACCCCGACGGGCGGGCCCTGAGCTGGTCCGGCGAGGGGCCGACCCACCTCATCGGCCTCTCCATCGACACGCTCCGGCGGGCGAGCGTCGGCCGGTACGCGGGATCCGGGGTCACCCCCTTCCTGGACGGGCTGCTGGAGGGCGGCGTGGCCCTGGACGATGCCAGGACCTGTGCCAACTGGACCCTGCCTGGGGTGACCTGTGCGCTCACGGGTCAGACCACCTTGGAGCAGGGCTTCGAGCCCCTGATCGCGGACAAGGACGCCGAGGGCCTGCAGCTGCCGGTCGCCCTCGAGACCCTGGCCACCTGGCTGGGCCAGGCCGGCTTCGCGTCGAGCCTGGTCAGTGCCAGCAAGCTCTTCAGCCACCACCAGCCGGTCAGCAACGGCTTCGACACCGTGGTCTTCGACGGCGAGGTCATCGCCGCGCCCCTGGTCGACGCCGCGGTGGGCCAGGCCCAGACCCTGCGGGCCCAGGCGGACGGATCGACCTACCTGCACGTGCACTTCCGGGATCCCCACGGCCCGTACGCGCCGCCCGAGTCCTACCAGGGCGACCTGGTCGGGGTGGACCTGGGGGACCACGACCCTCGGGAACAAGCCGGCATCTCGGCCCTTCGGCGGGACTGGCCGGACCTGTCCCAGGCCCAACGGGACGAGCTCCTGGGCGTGCTCTACCAGCTCTACGACGGCGAGCTCCGCTACCTGGACGACCAGCTCTCGCGGCTGTGGACCGAGCTGGATGGCGGTGGCCTGTTGGACGACACCCTGGTGGTGATCTGGTCCGACCACGGGGAGCAATTCTTCGAACACAGCGACCTGGGTCACGGCCGCAGCCTGCACCCCGACGAGGCGGACATGGTCGCCGGGTTCTGGGGGTCCGGGCTCGACTCCGGGGTCTGGACCGGCCCGGTCGGGCAGCCGGACTTGGTTCCGACGATCCTCGATGCCCTCGGCGTCCCGATTCCGGAGACCGTGACGGGCCAGGTCATCGGCACATCGCCGGCAGATCGGGTGCGCGTGAGCGGCACGGTCGACACGGCAGATGTCCCGATCTTCTCGGCCGATCGGGCGGGCTGGCGCATGACCTATGCCTGGGACGGTGACCGGGCGCTGTACGACCTCGAAGCGGACCCGGGGGAGCAGGTCGACGTGTACCGGGACCACCCGGCGACGGTGCACTGTCTCTGGGAGCACCTGGAGCCCCAGCTCGGCTTCGTGGATCGGACGCGGACCGACGGGGAGCCGGTCCGGCCCGGGCCCTGAGGTCGCACCCGAGCGGGGGTGGGGGCCTGGCGAACCCCCAGACGCCACGGGATACGCCAGGTCCATGAAGCCCCACACGCCGAGCCGGCATCCTCTGGACGGACTGAACCCCTTCGACGACGACGGGGTGCGCACCTGGTTCCAGGACCACCTGGACCGCGTCATTCACCTCCAGGGCCAGCCGACCGCGTCGCTGCACCTCCTGTTCGATGGCCATCGCGAGGTCCTGGACCTGGGTCGTGCCCTGGACCGGGACCCGGACTTCGATCCCGCCGCGACCTATGCCGAGCTGGTGGTCCGGCCCGCGGTGCGGGCGGTCGTGATGGTGGCGATGCTGGTGCGGGGCGACGGCGAGCGGGCCGCCGTGGCCATGAGCCAGGATCGCTATCGGGGCGAACCCAGCACCTGGTGGGCCGCGTGGCGCGGCTACGAGATGACCCAGGGCTGCATCGGGCGCTTCACTTCGGACTGGGAGCACGCGGTCGGGGAGGGCGTGCCCCCCGAGCCCTTCGGCTCGCTGGTCACCCCGAGCCCGGGCGCCACGCCGGCCACGGTGCTGCCGGGCAAGATGCCCGAGCCGGACCTGCGGGCGGCCTTCATCGACCTGGACCCCGACGCCCGCTTGCCCACCACGGCGCTGGAGATGACGGAGCTCGCCGCCGCGTCGACCATGCCGACCGTGGTGCGCGAGGGCCTGGACCACGCGCGCATCTTCCGGCTGCGCGGCCGTGCCTGCGAGATCTGGGAGATCCGGGGCAAGGAGCTTCCGTCGTCCATCGACGACCTGGTTCGCTACGTGTGCCAGATGGGCGAGCCGGCCGACGCCGTGGCCCTGGTCGTGGCGACGGTCTTCGAAGAAGACGGCGAGCCGCTCGAGGCGGTGCAGATCCGGGCAGAGCTGGGCGACGGCGCGGCCGATCGCTACTTCACCTTTCGGCTGCCCCCGGGAGGCACCCGGGCCGTCATCTCCAAGACCCACTGGCAGGAGAGGGCGCGGGATCCGCAGCGCGGGTGGCTCGGGGTGGACCCACTGGTGAGCTGGGAGCTCTACGTGAAGATGCCCTCTGCGGGGGGTGCGGGGGATGCGTGAGGCGAGGGCTATGCTCGACCGTATGAGGCAGCCCACGCTCACGTTGGCGTTCGTCCTTGGGGTCGGATGCCTGGCGGACCGGGACGACTACGAGGCGGCCCGGGCGCACCTGATGGACATCGACGGCGACGGCGACCTGAACGTGATCTACGGCGGGGGAGACTGCGACGATCACGATCCCGAGGTCAGCTCCGAGCAGCCCGAGCTGTGTGGAGGCTCGGACGAGGACTGTGACGGGACCATCGACGAGGCGGGCGCAGTGGATGCCCCCACGTGGTTCGGTGACGGCGACGCCGACGGCCACGGGGACCCCGAGATCAGCGTGGTGGCCTGCGACCCGCCCCTCGGTTTCGTGGACGTCGACGATGACTGTGACGACGGCAACGCCGCGCTGCACCCGGACACGATCTGGTACGTCGACTCCGACGGCGATGGCTTCGGCGATCTCGACTACGCCGTCCAGGAGTGCTTTCCGGGTCCTGGCTATTCCCTGTCGCCCGGTGACTGTGATGACGGCGACGCACAGAGCTGGCCCGGGGCCGACGAGGTCTGCGGGGTGGGGACGAGGACTGTGATCAACAGGTGGACGAGGCCGGCGCGGTGGATGCCGTCGAGTGGTACCGGGACGAGGATGAGGATGGGTATGGCGAGGAGGACTCGTCCACGATCGCCTGTGTGGGTCCGGAGGGGTGGGTCGCGGTGGGGGGCGACTGCGACGGGACGAGCGCTGAGGTGAACCCTGGCCAGGCGGAGGTCTGCCAGGATCGGAGGGACAACGACTGCGACGGCACACAGGCAGGATGCGTGCCCTTCGGAGAACAGGCGATCGATGCCTATGCCGACCGATTCGAAGGGGTTGCCCCCGGAGACCGGCTGGGAAGCTCGGTGTCGGCGGGCGGCGTCCACGAGCTTGCCTTCCAGGACGGCCTGGTGGTGGGCGCACCCGGGTTCCAAGCGGCAGGTGCCACCTGGTACTTGATGAGCTCGGATGTGTGGCTGGCCCCCGACACGATCGACGCCGTGCCTTCTCGCCACCAGGGCGCCGAGGGCGCCGAGTTCGGGTCCGCGGTGGCCTCGTGTGGGGATCTGGATGGCGACGGCTGGGATGACATCATCGTGGGCGGTCCCGGGGACAGCCTGACGCAGCCGGGCGCGGTGACCGTGTTCCTCGGGCCCGTGACCGGTGCAGTGGACGCGAGTGCGGATGCCGCTTGGCGGTTCAGCGGTGCTGCTGGCGAGCAAGCCGGCCTTGCCGTCGCCGGCGGTCTGGATCTCGATGGGGATGGGGGCGCGGATCTGGTGGTGGGGGCGCCGGGACCAGCCGCCGGCACGGGCCAGATCGGAGCGGTGTACATCCTGCCCTACGAGGAGGGCGCGGCGGTCACGGAACAGGACGCCGAAGTGGTGCTGACGGGGGTCGCCGATCCGAGCCAGGCAGGTGCCGGCTTGCTCTTGCACGAAGATCTCAACGGCGATGGGGTGCCCGATCTGGTGGTCGGAGCGCCGGCGTTCGACGGCGGGACGACAACGGGTGCCGTCTACCTGTGGCACGGGCCCGTCACCGCCTCATCGCTCCTGTCCGACGCCGACTACACGCTGCTCCCCTACACCAGGGACGCGCCGGGTGAGGCGTTGGCCAGCGCGGGAGACCTCGACGGGGATGGCCTGGACGACATCCTGGTGGGCAGCCCTCGGTACAGCGGCGTGGCAACCCATGCTGGGGCCGTCTACGTGGTGCCGGGGGCGGGCCTGGCCGATGGCCAGCTGGAGTCCGCACCGGGGATCCTGCGCGGGCACACCGAAGGAGAGCTCGCGGGCAGCGCGGTCGCCGGCGGCGGTAGCTACGATCTCGGCGACTGGCCCGATGTCCTGGTCGGTGCCCCGGGAGCGAGTCACGGCGGGCAGGACGCAGGGGCGATCTACCTGGCGCTGGGGCCGATCTCAGGGACGCACTCGCTGTCCGAGGCCCACGGCGTCCTGGTGGGCGAGAACCCCGGCGATGCCCTGGGGGCCAGGTTGGCCTACATCGGGGACCTGAGTGGCGCGGGTGACGGCTATGGGGACTTTGCAGCCGGGGCCCCGGGGTGGCCGGGCGATGGCTCGGGCACCGGTGCCCTCTACGTGCTGATGGGCAATGGATGGTAGTCGCGCCACCGCTCGGGCTTCAGGTGCCTCACAGCGCCGGCAGCGTCGAACCAGCACGGCATCGCGGAGCTGCGGTTCCCGCGCATGTCGCCCAGCAGACGCGCGACGGCCTCGGTGGGGGTCTCGGCGCCGGGCCGGGGCCCCTCCAGGAATCCAGGCGCCAGCTTGGGCAGGGCACCGACCAGAGTCTCGGCCGGTGCGGTGTTCCCCAGCGCACTCGCGAGCAGGGCCAGGTTGATCTTTGTGGAGACTCTCTTGGGACTCGTGGCGAGCGCCTGGGCTAGATCGGATCGGGCTGCCTCGAGCTGTCCCGCCCTCCGATGCGCTTCGCCCCGGTAGACGTAGAGTGTGGGTCCGGGGGTGGTGTGCTCGAGCCCCTCGTTCCAGGTCTGGAAGGCCCGGCCAAGATCTCCCGCCAGGAGCGCACAGGCGCCCAGTCCGATCCAGGCCCACTTCGTCCGCCGGTCCAGCGTCAGCGCTCGTCGGAACTCCCGCTCGGCCCGCCCCAGCTGCCCCTGCCAGACCAGGAGCTCTCCCCGGTAGGTGTGCAGCACCGGGGCAGGACCGCAGGAGTCCTCGAGGGCGTCGAACGCGTCCAGGGCGGCATCCATACCCCGTGTGCGGAGGCGCATCTGGATCTGGCGGCAGCGATTTCGGATCGGTGTCACGAGCTCGAAGGCCTCGAGCTCGCCTCTGTCGTTGCGTCGAATCGGGTGGGTCGTGCGGTTGCCCCCCAGTCGCTCCAGCGTCTGTAGCAGGACGGTCTCGCAGGGTGTCTCCGGCCCGTAGGATTCCATCGCCTCGATCCCGATGACGCTCCGAATCGAAGGCAGGATCTCCTCGAACCCGGGCGGGGCGGTCGCGAGGACGGCCGGGCTGGGGGACGAAGCGCCGGTGCAGAGGAGCCGGAGGCAGGCGGCCGCGAGCGCGTACTGGGACGAGCCTTGCTGCGCGCGGTGCGCCCGGGTCACCCCCTCGGCGTACCGCCCGACCCGAAAGCAAGCCTCGCTGTACCAGACGTGTGCTTCTGCAGACAGGTCATCGCCGGCTGCCAGTGCGGCGATCGCCGTCGTCGGGTCACCGTCGGCGACGGCCCGTCCGGCGGTCACCACCACGTCGTTGTGGGCCTTGTCACCCGGCTCGGTCCGGTCCAGTCGCCACAGGGCCAGGCGTGCCTCCCATCCCGTGGCGTGCCCCGCGGCTACGGCCAGGCGCTGGGCTGGGGCGAGCAGCCCGGCCCCGAGACAGATCGGAATCCACGCGCTGGCGTCGAAGTCCTGAGATGCTTCCCCTTGGCTCAACGCCTCCAGGAGGCCCGGGACGTCCCCGACTGCGGCGCTGATCCGTCCCCGCAGCACCGGATCGATCGGCCAGGTCCCAGACGCACCCAGTGCGTCTCGCGCGGCGTGGGGATCCCCCAGGTCGAGCTGCAGTTGACAGAGCCGCCTGGCTGCTCCCGGTGAGCGCGAGCCCATGTGCGCCAGGACATCCAGCGCGCGCGGGATGAGTCCGAGTCTGTTCAGGCACTCATACGTGAGCTCGCTCGCTTGGGGATCCGTCTTGGCCGATGCCGGCGCCTGCTCGAGCATGTCCAGGGCGGTTGCTGGAAGGTCGAGCCGAAGCAGCAAGCGAGCGAGCCTGTGGGTCAGCTGGGTTCGTCGTGGCAACCGTGAGACGGCTCTGCGCGCGTCCTCTCGGGCGGCTTCGAGCGCCTGGCTTCGCAGCTTGGCCTCGGCGAGGCACAGATAGAGCAAGGGGTCCGATGGGAACGCCTGAACGAGGTCGTTCAGTGCGCGGATCGCGTCGGCTGCCCGGCCCTGTTGGATGGCCTGGATGGCCTGACGTACCGCGGGGTCGGCTACCAGGGCGCCAGCCAGGGCACACCTCCTCGGGCAAGGCCGTAACGGGATCGGCCGGCGAACAGCTGCGGTACCGTCGCACCAGGAGGACCGCGCCCATGATCGCACTCGCAACCCTCTGGCTGGCCTGCGCCGGCGGAAACGCCGAGTACGAAGGCGACGAGCCGGGCGAGTGCTCAGACGCGGCCGACAACGACCAGGACGGGCTGTTCGACTGCGATGACGAGGGGTGTGTGGGGAGCGCCGACTGCCCTGCGGAACAGACCTACGACCCTTCCGCTCCGGCCGCACCGACCGTGGCGATCACGCCGGCGGAGCCAACCCCCTGGGAGGATCTCGTCTGCGCGGTGGTCGAGGAGTCCGTGGACCCCGAAGGAGACGTGGTCAGCTACGGCTACCGCTGGCTGGTAGACGACGCCAACGCCGGCATCTATGACGAGACCGTGCCGCTGGACCAGACGGCGGACGGCCAGAGCTGGACCTGCGAGGTGACGCCCTTCGATGGCGAGCACGAAGGGCCGCCTGGGACCGCAGCAGTCGACGTGACCGATCCCAACCAGGGCGTCACCGACCTGCTCCTGGTGCTGGATGCGTCCTCCAGCATGTCGGACGAGGCTGGCTCGCTGCTGATCCACCTCGACCTGTTGTTGGCGGCCTTCGAGGGCCGCGGGTCCCGGGCCGGCGTCGTGACGGTCGACGTCGATGGCCTGGGCGGCGCCCTGGTGGCTCCGTGGCTGGACCTCACGGCCGAAGACAGTGGCGACAGCCTGCGCCACGCCATCGCCTGCGAAGCCACGTGCTGGAACCAGGCCGAGGTCCCCAGCGATCCGGGCTACGACCCTGACGAGCCGCTGACGGTCATCACCAGCGAGTGGCTGGACGACCTCTGCGGCTTCGGGGCCTGGGAAGACAGCTGCGGCGGCGGCAATGAGGAGGGCCTGGAGGCGCTGCTCGACGCCCTGTGCCGTGCTTCTCCGGACCCGCCAAAGGACTGCTTTGGAGGGCCGTCGGTCCTGACCCCGGCCGACGCCGGGTCCAGCGAGGGCTTGCCCCGAGATGGCACAACGCTGCTGGCGCTGATCATCAGTGACGAGGGCGATGGGTCCCGACGCCTGAGCACGGGGGAGAGCGACCCGGAGATCTACCGTCAGCTCTATGGGGCGTTCGACCTGGACCTGCGGATCGCGGTGGTCGGGCCGCCCTATGAGAACGGGAGCCTGACCTGCAACAGCGGCGGTGCCAACACCTGGGGCACGGAGCGGTATCAGATCCTGACGGCGGAGAGCGGCTTCACGTACCAGGGCATCGCTGCGGAGAGCGAGACGGGGGATTGTGGCGAGCGCATGGAGGAGGCTCTGACTGAGCTGGCGGCGGAGATCTGAGGCGCTCAGGGGCGGCCCCCGTAGAGCCGACTCATCAGCTGCACCGATGCTTGATAGCACCCCATGCAGCTGTCGACGCCGCGTCGGGCGGCCGCGGCCTGGGGTGACCGCCAGATGTGCTCGAGGGTCTGTTCCCGGAGGTTGCCCACGGTCTGCGTCCGCAGCCCACAGGCCACCACGTCGCCGTTCGGCAGGACATAGGCCAGGCTGCGCAGCTCCTGGCAGTCGAAGCGCAGGTTCGGTCCCTCGGCGACCAGCCGGTCCAGCAGCTGGGCGTCCGTGCGGCCCAGGAACAACGCCTCGAGGACCCGGTAGCCGCCTGGCCGGCGACGGCCGTCAGCCTGCCGGCGATAGGCGTCGAGATCGGTCAGCGGCAGCCCGGTCCGGGCCAGGGTGTGGGGCTCCTCCCGAAAGAGCACCGGCTTGACCGGGATGCCGGGAAAGAACCCGACCCCCAGCGACTGGCACCACAGCCGGGCCCGCCAGAGGTCTTGTAGCGACGCGTCGTGCACGTGGTAGTTGACCCCCAGCGAGAAGTCCACGCGTTCCCGCAGGGCGGCCAGACCCTCCACGGTGCGGCGCATCCGCGAGAAGCTGCCGGGGCTGCGGCGCGCGTCGTGGCCGATGCGCCAGCCCTCCATCGAGACTCTCAGGTGCAGGCGTGGCCAGCCGTGGTTCGAGACGACCTCCAGCACCCGCTCGGGGTGGTCCCCGGTGGTGTTGAGCTGGAAGATGTAGGGCCGCACCTCGGCCTTGACGGTGCGCACCACGTCGTCGATGTCCTCGCGAGCAAAGGGATCTCCGCCCAGCATCTTGATGACATCGAGGCCCCGCAGTCGGCCCAGCACGGTGCGCAGCTCGTCCGGGGTGCACTCGGGCCAGCGCTGCGGGTGGCAGCTCTGGCAGCGGGCGCAGGAGGGCTCGCAGCGAAAGGTCGCGTAGATGTGGGCCACCCGCGGCAGCGGCGTGCGGCCGGCTCGGCGGCTCAGGCGAGCGCCGAGCAGGTGCAGCAGCGCGTTGACTCGTGCACGGTCCAGGTCCCCAGGATGGTGCCGGGCAGCGCGTTCCTCCTCCGTCGAACGACGGAGCTTGCAGCCTGACGGTGGCTGGGCTCATCGGCCGATCGACCGAGGTTTCGGGCGCATCGACCGGTAAGAGCAAGTGCCCCAACCGAGGTCAGCATGCTCCCCGACTCCGTCGACGTCGTCATCATCGGTGCCGGTCCCTCTGGAACCGCTGCCGCCGCCATGCTCCACCAGCACGGCCTGAAGCCCCTCGTGCTGGAGCGCGACACCTTCCCGCGCTTCGTCATTGGCGAGAGCCTGCTGCCGCGCTGCATGGCGCTGCTGGACGAGTGCGGGCTGTTGAAGTGCTGCCTGGAGCGAGGCTACCTGGTCAAGACGGGCGCCGAGTTCCTGCGTGGCGACGAGCGCTGCTCATTCTCCTTCAGTCAGCAGCACACCAAGGGCTACGGCTGGACCTGGCAGGTGCAGCGGGACGACTTCGACAAGACCCTGGCCGACGCGGTCGAGGCCATGGGGGTGCCGATCCACTACCGGCACGAGGTGGTGGACGCGAGCTTCGGGCCGAGCCCCGTGGTCACGGTCCGCACCCCCGAGGGGGCCGAGCAGCAGATCCGGACGAAGTTCGTGATCGACGCCAGCGGCTACGGCCGGGTCCTGCCCCGCCTGCTCGACCTGGACACGCCCTCGCACCTGCCCGTGCGCCACTCCCTGTTCACGTGGGTGGACAACGACGAGCGGGAGCCCGGTGAGCTGGGCGGCCGCACCTGGGTCGCCATGCACCCCGGCGGGGCCTGGATCTGGGTCATCCCGTTCGCCGACGGCCGCACGTCGGTGGGCATCGTGGCGGAGCCCAAATTCTTCGAGACCTGGCCGACGGACCCGACCGAGCGCTTCTCGGCGATCATCGCCAGCGAGCCCAACGTGGCGCACCGGCTGCGCCACGCCGACGTGGCCTTCGCCCCCGTCCTGATCGAGGGCTACTCGGTCGGCGTCAAGCAGCTCTTCGGGCCTGGCTGGTGCCTGGTGGGCAACACCACGGAATTCCTGGATCCGGTGTTCTCCAGCGGGATCACGCTGGCGTTCGAGTCCGCCGTCGCCGCCGCCAAGGTCGTGGCTC
>Ga0209992_10001049_pt1 | contig 31844 bp, 30 predicted proteins | sample 2SBtaG_2_FD_182564 | JGI IMG/M metagenome (GOLD analysis project Ga0209992, IMG submission 182564) | Deep subsurface microbial communities from Kolumbo volcano to uncover new lineages of life (NeLLi) - 2SBTROV12_ACTIVE470 metaG (SPAdes)... | ecosystem: Environmental > Aquatic > Marine >... | reverse complement strand
ATGGCTAATCTTAGAGCAAAACAAAACCAAGGCCAAAAATGGACTGGAATTGATGCTAAAAACATGAAGATTGCTGATATGATGGGAATTAATGTCGTTGAACCAATTGTTGTAAAAGAACAGATTATCAAATCTGCAACTGAAGCAGCATGCATGGTTCTTAGAATTGATGATGTTATCGCTATATCTGGAGCTCCAGGTGGTGGCGGTATGCCTCCAATGGGCTAGAATTTTAGTTAAAGCTTAAGCGTTTTAGTTTTTCATACTCATTTATGTACAAACTCGGTGTTGATTTAGGTGGTACAAAAACTGAAGGTATTCTACTTGATGAAAATCTAGATGTAATTTCAAGAAAAAGAATTCCAACACCTCAAAACGATTACCAACAAATTTTAGATTCCATTACTACACTTGTTTCAGAAATTTCTGAAAATATTACAAACTATTCAATTGGAATTTGCACACCTGGGGCAATTTCTAAACAAACAGGATTAATCAAAAATAGTAATACCAATTGTTTGATTGGGAAATCCCTCAAAGAAGATTTAGAAAATAAACTTGGGAAAAAAATTTCCATGGAAAATGATGCCAATTGTTTTGCAATGGCTGAAGCAATAATGGGTGCTGCTACTAATTTTGATTTAGTGTTTGGTGTAATTCTTGGAACTGGGGTAGGTGGTGGAATTGTAATTGATAAAAAACTTTATCCAGGAAGAACAAATATTAGTGGAGAATGGGGTCATCATACACTTCATCGTAATGGCAATCACTGTTATTGTGGAAAATATGGGTGTGTAGAGACCTACATTAGTGGTCCTGCTCTTGAAAATCAATGGAAAAAATTAACTGGAGAATCAAAACTAATTCCTGAAATTCTTTCAGATGTTGATAATGATATAGGAAAACAATGGAAAAATGAGTTTTTGGAAAATTTTGCTTATGGTCTTGCAAATGTAATTGATATTTTAGATCCAGATGCTATTGTTTTGGGTGGTGGACTATCAAATATTGATTTTTTGTATACTGAGGGCAAAGAATCAGTTTACAATAAAGTATTTTCAGATTTAGTTGATACACCAATTCTAAAAAACCAATTAGGTGATTCAGCAGGAGTTTTTGGTGCCTGTATGCTTTGATTTTTCCTAATTGGTATCTGTTTGTTAGGAAAAATGCAGATTATAGATATAACCAATAAAATTCTATGAATTATAGATAGAAAATGATTTCAAAGGTTCTACTAGGATTTTTTTCAATTATTGTATTATTTCATATAAATTCAGTTTATGGTCTTGAAGAACTTCCTGTAATTACAATTGACTTTGTATCTGGAGATACAATTGATTTAGATAAAAATCCACAAATGATTCGAGCTAACATTGAAATTCAAAACTATGATCCACAACATGGATATCACTTTATGGAGATCTCTAGAATAAGTGATGGAGAAATTATCAAAACTACTGAAATTTTACCAAAAGTAATTGAGGATAATTTATTTGGAGTTCAAATTTTACATTATCTTCAACCTGGTGATGAAGAAGCAAACATTGTAGGTGATTATGTAATGAGAATTTTTTCTGAATATGGGCCTAGTGAAGCTGTTTTACCATTTTCAATAATTCAATCAAGTAAACCTCCAGTTGTTACACAAAATGTGACTGAAGAATTAGAAATCCCTGATGAAGAAATAGAAAATGATGAAGAAATTGAATTACTAGAAATTGAAAATTCAGAAGAACCTGAATCAAAAATTCCTAGTTGGGTTCATGATATCTTTGTATGGTATGCAGAAGAAGAAATTTCAGAAAATGAATTGTTAACTGCAATAGAATATTTAATTTCTGAAGAAATTCTTAATATAGATTAAATCTAATTTGGACATCCTTCCATCTTTGAAATAGAATACCCATCAGTCATGATTTCAATTTCCATATCTTCTGGTACAGATTGAGTATGACAAAATTTACATTCATTTGAAGTGACTATGGATGATTCTTCACCAATAGTTTTTAGCCATTCTTTAGCAAAAGAGATTGCTTTTTCTAAATTATTATTATCCGTAACAACATCAAAATGCATTGTGTGGCCATCTTTTGCTTTTACATAAGTATCAAAAACATGAAAATCCATATCTGTCACAAGTTATGATGAATGTTTATTTTTAATTGTTAAAATTTTTTCTACAATCATATTGACATCTGAATCTAATTCAATACTGATCAAAATTAACCCTGCACCTCCAATTGGAATTGTTACTCGGTAAATTTTTTCATATTTTGTTAGTGAAAAAATTGCTTTTCCGATTTTATCTGCAGTTTTTTTACGTGTAGACCAGCGATATACTGCCTGAGATAAAGATAATTCAGTTTCTTCTCTTGATAAATGACTTTTTAATCCAGGTCGCATTTTGTCATAAAGTTCTCCAAAATCATATATCCCTACATATCTAATTTTTTTGTCACAATCTAAAATATCATCACAAATTTTCTCATATTCCATTTTTATCACTACTGTGGTTCAATGGTAGCTGGTGGTTTACTTGAAATAGTATAGGTAACCCATGTAACATCTTCAATTTCATTTGTTATTCTGTTGCTCATTTTTTCTAATAATCCATGTGGTAATCTTGTCCAATCTGCAGTCATTGCATCCACTGAATCTACAACTCTAATCATCACTATGTTACCATATCTGCGTTCATCTCCAACTACTCCTACTGCTCTGTCATCCCCAACTGCAGCATAAGCTTGCCAAACTTTTTCATACAGTCCTACTTCCATTAATTCTTCCTCCACAATTTTACTTGCCACTTTACAAATTTCCAACTTTGTTGGAGTTATTTCTCCAATTATTCTAACAGACAAACCTGGCCCTGGAAATGGATGTCTCATGAAGAGTTTTTCAGGAACTTGAAGTATTTTTGCAATTTTTCTAACTTCATCTTTATACAAATCCCTTAATGGTTCTAAAATTTCTAAATTGAGCCAATCTGGTAATCCTCCCACATTATGATGAGATTTTATTACTGCAGCAGGTCCTTTTGATACCCCACTTTCAATTACATCTGGATACAATGTACCTTGAGCTAACCATTTGAAAGGACCATTTCCTTCAGCAAATTCAGTAAAAACACGAATGAATTCTTCTCCTACTATCTTTCTTTTTCTCTCAGGATCTTCTACTCCTTGAAGTTTTCCAAGAAATGCATCTGCTGCATTTATTGATGTAAAATTTACTTTAAAATTATCTTTGAACATTTCTTCAACCTCTTTTTCTTCATTTAATCGCAAGAGTCCATTATTTACAAAAACACACTTTAACCTATCACCAATTGCTTTGTGAATTAGTAATGCAACAACTGTTGAATCTATTCCTCCACTAACTCCACAAAGTACATTTCCTTCAATCTTTGAGATTTTCTCAACTGCAGTATCGATAAAACCTTCCATAGTCCAGTCTTGTTTTGCACCACAAACTTTCAATACAAAATTCTTTAAAATTTCTGTACCTTGTTCTGTATGAACTACCTCAGGATGAAATTGAATTCCATAAATTGATTTTTCTTCTGATGCAATTGCAGCTGCTTTTGCACTTTCGGTATGGCCAATTACTTTGAATCCTTCTGGAATTTGCTCTGCTTCATCTCCATGACTCATCCATGCTCTTACTGATTCACCAACTCCATTGAGTAAATCTTTGTCACTATCAATAGTTAGTAATGAAGAACCATACTCCTTGTTTGCTCTTTTCACTTTTCCTCCATATTTGTTGACAATCAATTGATGACCATAACAAATTCCAAGTAATGGTAAATTCATATCAAATATTTTATTTTCTGGTATTGGAGCATTTGAATTATAAACACTTGATGGACCTCCTGAAAAAATTATCCCTGTGGGATTCAGTTTTTGTAATTCTTCATAACTAATATCATAAGGAACAAGTTCTGCATATACAGAAAATTCTCTAATTCGTCTACAAATCAAATGACTATACTGTGACCCAAAATCTAAAACTACAATTTTATCCATACAATCACTTGTTTACATTTTCAAGCATTCGGGTTAGCGACCATCCTGCCGTATTAATTAATTCATTTACTCTTTCTTTTTGTCTATAATTTTTAATTATTATTTCTCTTATGTCTGCCCCGTTTTTATTAACAATATAATCAATGACTGATTCTTTCTGAATTTTCCCGTTTTCTGCTTCTACAGTATCTTTCTTTTTCATTTCTCCAATTATTCTATCTAAGAAAAATGATTTGAAAGGTGGTGTATCTGCATTAATCACAATTTCGTTATCTAAAACTATGGAAACTTGATCTGGTGTAACAAATGCATTGGCAATGACTTTTCCATCGTTTACTCTTTTAATTGGAATTGAATTTTCTATAGGTTTTTCAATGACTCGGGATTTTACTTCTGCCTCTTTTTTTGGTTCTAATTGAGAAGCCTTTGTAAAACTAGAATCTTTTAAGAACAAGTCTAAAACTGAAATGTTTTTTTCAAGCATTTCGATCCCTTCTTGGTGCTTATCTATTTGCTCGATCAAACTATCCTTCAAGGCGACAATTTCTTTTACTTGCTCCTCTGAGAATTTCATGATTTGATTAATGAGGAATGGGTATTAAATGCATTCTAGGTAATTATAATATCCAGTTCCTTGTATGATATTTTTTTAAATCCATTAATTGATTTTGATGTCGTAAATAATTCTAATTTAGTAAATGTAGATAACCATCTCAAAAGAGATTCTCCTTTTTTTAATTTCATTAATTTAATTTTTCTTTCTGATTTTTTAGTTTTTGAAAATTTTCCAATCCGATCACCAAAATCCATTCCAAACAAAATAACTTTTTTTGCTTGAAAATGATTTGCTAGAAAAACTCCCCTATCTCCATCTGTAAACCCTCCAAAATTTTCAATTTTTTTAAAAGGTACAGTTTGTGTAGTTCCAATACAATTTTTGAATTTTTTTACTAATTCTAATTTATCAATATTATCTCCATGAGCATGTACAACAAAAATTGAGTTTGTTCTTCCAATTTTTTTCAATGTGTTTTCATCACCATCTAAATCTGTGACAACAATATCTGGAATTATTCCATTTTCAACAAGTGGTTTTACAGAACTATCTGCAGCAATTTTTACTATTTTTTTGTATTTTTTTAAAATTGGAATAGCATATGATAATGATGGTCCTGATCCAACAACAAAAATTGTTTTTCCTTTAATTAAACTGATAATTTTCTTTTCTACATCAGATTTTTTTAAAATTGAATTTAAAATCTTGGCTGATTCTTTATCTTTTTTTCCATCAAAATTGAATTCTTTTAAAATCTTAGAGTATTGTTTTTTCCAACCTAAAATCTCCATATCACTCAAATTGCATTAGATTTGATAAATCATGTGGCAAGAATTGCGAATGTAGGTGTAGGTGGAAAAAACCATGTGCGTATAATGGGAATTTTAAATACGAGTCCAGAATCTTTTTACAAAAAATCAGTCAATAATAGTAAAACTCTGATAAAAAATACTGTAAAACAGATGGAAAATGAAGGGGCTGACTTTATTGATGTAGGAGGTATGTCTACTGCACCATATCGATCTACAATTGTTTCAGAAAAAATTGAATCAAAAAGAATTCTAAATGCAATAAAAATAATTCAGAATTTTACAAATATTCCAATATCTGTCGATACTTGTAGAGCAAATGTTGCTAGAGATGCTTTAGAAAATGGAGTTGAAATAATCAATGATATTTCTGGATTAAAGTATGATAAAAAAATGTCAGAGATCATTTCAAAATTTAACCCTTCTCTTATTTTATGTGCATATGATTCAAAAACAGTTCTTGGAAATCCAATATCTGTTACTAAAAAACTATTAAGAGAAAGTTTGAAGATTGCAAAAAAATCACAAATTCCTTTAAACAAAATTGTTTTAGATCCTGCCATTGGATTTTTTAGAAAAACAGGAAAGGGTTCATTTTATACTAAAATTAAATCAGATTGGCTGGAACGGGATCTTTCAATATTGAAAAATCTTAATTCAGTTAAACAGAATTATCCTATTTTGATCTCAGTATCTAACAAATCCTTCATAGGAAAAATTTTAAAAAAAGATAATCCTGCTGATCGATTATTTGGCTCAATTGCAGCTGAAACTGTTTCTGTCATGAATGGAGCTGATGTGGTTCGTACTCACAATGTTGGGGCAACTAAAGATGCAATAACGATCGCCTCCTCATTATCAAAACAACACAAAGGCTTATAATCAATATTTTACTTTCTTAACAAGGTTTCATTGGAATTCAAAGAAGGATTAACTTTTGACGATGTTCTTCTCGTACCCAAATATTCAGATATCACTAGTAGAAGTCAGACCGATCTAACTACAAAACTATCTCGTAATCTCTCAATTAACATTCCTTTTGTGAGTGCAAATATGGATACTGTAACTGAATCCTCTATGGCAGGAACTATGGCTCGTGCAGGAGGTATAGGAATAATTCATAGATTTTTGACAATTGAGGAACAAGCAAATGAAGTTCTCAAAGTAAAACGTTCAGGCAGTGTTATGATTGAAAATCCGTATTCTATATCTCCAGAAAAATCTATTGAAGATGCTCTAGATTATGCAGAAGAAAAGGAAATTTCAGGTCTTTTGGTTGTTGATTCAGATTCAAAATTGATAGGAATTGTAACTGAAAGAGATTTACTATTTGCAAATAAAACAAACAAAATTCAAGATGTAATGACAAAAGATGTTGTCACTGCAAAAATTGGTGTCACACTTGATGAGTCTAAAGAAATTTTACATAAACACAGAATTGAAAAATTACCAATAGTTGATGATTCAGGAATTGTCAAAGGTTTGATTACAAGTAAAGACATTACCAATAATGCTGATTTTCCAAATGCATCTAAAGATAAGAAGGGTAGACCATTAGTCGGTGCAGCTGTTGGAGTAAAAGGTGACTTTTTAGAAAGAAGTGAATCTCTTTTAGAAGCAGGAACAGATGTTCTTGTTGTTGATATTGCTCATGGACATAGTGAAAATGCAATTAGTACAGTTCGTAACATCAAAAAAGCATTTCCAGATTGTGAATTAATTGCAGGAAATATTGCTACTGCTCAAGGTGCAGAAGACTTGATTAAAGCAGGAGTCGATGCAGTAAAAGTTGGCGTAGGTTCTGGTTCAATTTGTATTACTAGAGTGATTACTGGTTCTGGAGTTCCACAATTAACTGCAGTAATGGATTGTGCAAAAGTTGGTAGGGATCATGGCATTCCAATAATATCTGACGGTGGAACAAGAACATCTGGTGATGCAACTAAAGCCTTAGCTTCTGGTGCATCTACAGTCATGGTGGGAAGTATGCTTGGAGGAACTGATGAATCTCCTGGTACAGTTTTAACTAAAAATGGAAAACGATTCAAAGTTTATCGTGGAATGGCATCATTAGCTGCTTCAATAGGAAGAAAATCTAAAGAAACAGGCTCAATATCTCTTGATGATGATTTGAATGATTATGTTGCAGAAGGCGTAGAGGCAATGGTTCCTTACAAAGGCACTGTAACTGATATTTTAAAACAATTAACAGGTGGAGTACGTTCAGGATTAAGTTATTGTGGTGCTCATACAATTCCACAAATGCAAGAAAATGCAGAATTTATCAAAATGTCAAGAGCAGGATTTGCAGAAAGTCAGCCTCATGATGTTTCTTTAATGTAGATAATTTTTTAAACAGTATCTAGCACAATTTTATCATATGCTTTCTAAACGAACCATTATTGGATTAGTAGTAGGAAGTGTTATCATTGCAATTGGGGGCTATTCATTAATTTCTCATATTGGAACTATAACAATTCACGAAGATTATGTTGTTGGCATTGGTGATTCTACATTTTACACTATACCTGCACCAAATCATACTCCTCAACACATGGAAATTTCAGGTGATGCTTTTGATCTCAAGCTTGAAAGCCCATCAGTTGGGCTGCAAATTCCATCACCTGGTTCTGAAAAAACAGTAGAATCATTCAAAGATAGAGTTGATGAACCATTGAAATTAGATTGGGTTCATTTGGAAGATGGTGAAACAAAAATCCATATTCAAAACACTGGAAATTCTGAATTACATGTTACTGGAGAATTAATTAGAAGTTCTGATCCTATCTGGTTTACATTTGATCTAATGGTTATTACTTCTGGAATGGTAATTATTGGATTTAGCATGGGTTTTACTTTAAGAAAACCGAAAGGCTTTTAGCTTAATTTTGCTGAAGGATACGAACCTAAAATCTTCAAAAATAAAGTTTCACCTTTAATTTTCTTCAACATTTCTGAAATCTTTGGATTATTTTCATATCCTTCAAAATCTACATAGAAATTGTATTCCCATGTATTCTCTTTGGTAGGTCTTGATTCAATCTTTGTCAAATTGACATTATTTTTATGAAAATTCTCAATTATTCGAAATAACGAGCCTGGTTCATGTTTTATTGAAAAAATAATTGATGTTTTATCATTACTAGATTCATGACTATTCTCTTTTGATAAAATCAAAAATCTAGTATAGTTATTCAGATTGTTTGCAATATTTTCTTGAATTACCGGCATCTGATATCTTTCTGCTGCATCTTTGCTAGCAATACATGCACAATTTCTTTTGTTTAGTTCTTTTACCATCTTTACACTTCCAGCAGTATCATACGTTGGAATTGTTTTCATGTTGTGGTCTTCAATAAATTTTCTACATTGACCCAAAGCTTGAGGATGAGAATACACTGTATCAATTTCATCAATGTTGCCAATACCAATCAAACAATGCTCTATTCTATGATAAATTTCCCCTGTTGCATTTAGAGATGTAGAATATAACAAATCATAACTCTCCCCAACACTTCCTTCGATAGAATTCTCTACTGGCAAAACAGAAAATTGGGTTTTGTCATTTGATGTACTCTCTAGCACTTCAGCAAATGTTGTTAGTGGCACAGTTTCTATTTTTTCATTAAAAAATGCTCTTGCTGCAGCTTCACTATAAGCACCTCGTTCACCTTGGAACGAAACATGTATCATTTCTTAACCTCTTAAATTTACGAAATCACTATTTCCAAAGTTTGCAGAAAGTTTTCTCTCATCAATCCATGCACAGTCTGTACACTTTATTGCATCACGCATTGGAACAACTTTGCCCCCACATTTTCTACATTTAGTAAATAAAATTCCTAAATTTGGTTCATTAATTGCAGCATGAATAGTACCATTAAGATGATTAATAATTTTCAATGTAACTATGTCGTTAACTAATGCAACATTTCTAATTCTCAAATTTCGTGTTCCACATACGCATTCTACTTTTGATGTAGTTGGTTTTCCATTAATGTAATCAATTGAAACTGCAATCATAGATGACATTACTGCTGCCACTGTACCAATAATGATGTCTCCTACTTTTGGTATGGATAGAAGTTTTGGATGCTTTATGTTAGCAGTTCGTGATTCTTTGTCAATGTCTTTTTCACCTATTGTGGCTGCTCTGACCATGTCTCCATCGTCAAAAGCATTATTTCCAGCCTCATATTCTTCAATAGATGCTATTTTGTCTCCTGGAAAGATTGCATTTTCAGACATATTGAGAATTTTGTTTTTATGATTATAATTGTTTGTGGTTTGAAGGAACTTGAAAAATCATATATTTTCACAAATTAGATGAAAATCATGAAAGCTCTGGTATATGATCAATACACTGATGATGATGATTTTTCCAAGATCTTAAAAATTAAAGAAATTCCTATCCCTGAACCAAAATCCAATGAAGTAATAATTAAAGTAAAAACTGCTGCCCTAAACTATGATGATATTTGGGGAATGAGAGGCAAACCACTAGCCATTCCATTACCTCATATTTCTGGAACTGATGCTGCTGGGGAAGTAACAGCAATTGGAAGTGATATCAAAAATATCAAAGTTGGTGATAGAGTAGTATCACATGGAAATATGTCATGTCGAGTTTGTAAAGCATGTACTGATGGCAGAGAATTTGATTGCAGGAAACGAACTATTTGGGGTTTTGAAACTGGTCCTCTTTGGGGAGGCTATTGTGAATATACACATCTTCCAGAAGTAAATGTCGTAAAAATTCCTGATGGTGTTTCATATGATGAAGCAGCTGCTGCATCAATGACTTTGTTAACTTCATGGCATATGTTAGTTGGTAGAGCAAAAATTCAACCAGGACAAATTGTTTTGATTATGGGTGGCAGCTCTGGTGTTGGCAACTATGGAATCCAAATTGCAAAACTTTTTGGATGTACTGTAATAGCTACTGCTAGCCCAGATAAATTAGATAAACTGTTAGAACTTGGTGCTGATTTTGCTGTAGATCATAGAAAAGAAGATTGGCACAAAGAAGTAAGATCAATTGCAAAAAAAATCCCTAAACAATCAGGTGATGTTCCAGGTGTTGATGTAATTTTTGAACATATTGGAGGTTCTCATTGGAATAAAGAATTAACTTTGCTAAATTATGGAGGAACAATTGTTACTACTGGTGCTACTACTGGCTATGATGCAAAGACTGATCTACGTCATATTTTCTTCAAAGGAATCAATATTTTAGGCTCAACTCAGGGAACTAGAGCTGAATTAGAACTGGGTCTATATTGGATGTCGCAAGGTAAAATTAAATCAATAATTGATTCTGTGTTTTCTTTAGAAGAATCTGCAGAAGCTCACACTAAAATGCTCAAAGGCAAAGGTCTTTTTGGAAAAATCTTAATGAAACCTAACTCTTGATTAAAATGGAAGATCCAAAAGTAAATTCAATTTTAGATGAGGGAAACAGGTTATTTTTACAAGGAAAACTGAGTGAAGCAATTGTCTATTATGATAAAATTCTAGATGAAAATCCCGACCATCTTAGCTCTCTTAACAATAAAGGATATGCTTTGAGTAAACTCAAAGATTATGATAATGCTATGAAATGTTACGATGCAGCTTTGAAGATATCCTCAGACGATATATCTGTACTAGTTAACAAAATTTCCTCCTTTCGAAAACAAGGGAATTATACTGAAGCATTGCAAATTTGTAATAATATTTTAAAGAATAATGAAAATTACAACATTGCGCTATACCATAAAGAACGAATTTTGTTTTCTATGGGAAATTTTGATGAATCGATTTTATGTTGTAATAAAATATTAGATGATTATCCAGAAAATGGGGATGTATTATTTGATAAATCCTGTAACTTTGTAATGTTAGATAAAAATGATGAAGCACTTGATTTACTTGAACATGCAATATCTCAAGGTATACAATACAAAATTAAAGCCAAGAAATCAAAATTATTTGAAAAATTATTAGATAATCCTAGATTTCAGAAAATAATCTTGTAACTATAACCAATGTGGAATTTCTAAATATTCATCAATACTTTCTTTTCTTAAAATTTTAAGAAGGGCATTTGCTTGAGGTGTAGATAAAACAGGTTTGTCAAATTGATTATCTGTAGAAATTCTTGGGCATGCAACTTGGATAAAAGCATCAATTCCTTTAAGATTTCTTAATCTATCATTTGTGATATCCGTTAATGCAAATAATTGAACATTTTTGCCTTCTGCTTCTAATTCTTTTTTAATTTTCAATGCAAAGACTTTGGATAATTGCCCTTCCTTTAATCCTACAATGACTCCAAATGATTGTGCATCAGCTGCTTTGTATATTGCAAGTGTAGCTTTCTTTTTTAATTTTTGTGCAAATTCTGTAATTTCTCTTACTTCGTTAAAGTATGGATCTAAAACATATGTTGGTAAATTAGTTGATAATGCAATTCCCGCTGCATGAAAGTTGCTTTGTCCTAAGAAAACATATGCATCTACTTCTTTTTTTAGTTCTGATGCAGGATAAAACTCACAACCAAAAACTTGACCATCATTTAACTGTCCTTTACCTTCACCAATTTTTACTTGAATACCACTTTCTGTTAATATTTTTTCTACTTTATTCATTTGATGTAAATGTTGACTGTCAGTAACTAATGAAACAACTTTTCCTTTTAGAATATCTGTACATTTTTTTGCAACACTATCAAATTCTACATCATCAAATGCATCAATTAATACTAGATTTTTTTCTAATGTAGTTGAATTGATGGTATGTCCAATGTTAAATTGAATTTCGGAACCAAGAACTTTTGCACCATTGGTATTGAGATCACAGGTTCCCCAAGTAGTATCAGCTAAAACATATGCTGGAATTCCAAATTTTTTTGTAATTTTCATTGCAGTATCTTGAACTTGTGGTAATATCCCATCAGGCCCGTTTAGTGAAACTGATGCAGGATTCTTTTCTTCAATTTCTTTGAAAATTCTTTCCTCATCTACTATAATCAATTTAGCTTGGAATATTGTATTATTAATTTAAATCAACTGTAGCCTACAACAACTAAAAATGTATGAGTTGGTGAAGGAATCCATGGAAAAGGAAACTATTCTTAATGTTGGATTTGACGATACTGATTCTCCTAAGGGAATGTGTACTACATTTTTGGCTTACAAAATAGTTGATTTACTCCAGAAACAAAAAACAGAATTTTTGGATTTTCCAAGATTAATTCGATTTAATCCTAACATTCCCTGGAAAACAAGAGGAAATGGTGCTGTATCAATGAAAATAAAGACAAAAAATCCTTCCAAAATAAAAAATCAAATCAAAAAATTTGTTTCAAAATATTCTGACACCAAAAATGGTGCAAATCCTGGATTGGTGTTTTTTGAAAGTAATTCAATTCCATCTGAATTTACAAAATTTAGTAAATTAGCTTTATGGCAACTAATTAATCGCAATCATGCAAAAAAATTTGCTAAAAAAAATAATCTAGAAATTTACTATCAAGGAAATGGACAAGGATTAGTTGGTGCAATTGGAGCCATAGGTTATGATTTTCATGATCATACTTTGGAACTTTTGAGTTATCGTAAAAAACCAAAATTTGGAAAAGAAAGAAAAATTTCTTCTGAAAGTGTAAAAAATATGCAGGAAAAAACTTCTCCAAATACTTTTAACAGTTTTGACACAAAAAAGGGCCGAATTCTAATTACACCCCATGGACCTGATCCTGTTTTCTATGGTGTTAGAGGAGAAAATGTAGATTCTCTAGTATATGCTACTAAAATTCTAAAAACTCCTGAAAAATTAGATGGTTATATGATTTTCAAATCCAATCAGGGAACTGGTGATCATTTGAAAAATGAATTAAATTTTAAAAATATGAAGCCATATGCTTCTGGAAAAATCACAGGAATTGTATCAAATACTCCAAAAATTGTAAAGGGGGGACACGTATTTTTTAAAATCACTTCAAATAATCATGAGTTTTGGTGTGCTGTTTACAAACCCACCGGGATGACTGTTACAGCTTCAAATTTGTTAAAGGGCGACAAAATATGTGTAGGCGGAGGAGTAAGAAAGGCCTCAAAAAATTATCCTAGAATTATTAATCTGGAATTCCTTGATGTAATTTCTCTTGTAAAAAATATCTCAAAATCTAATCCAAAATGTAAAAAATGTATGAAAAAAATGAAATCAAAAGGTCTGAATCAGGGATTTCAATGTGTTCGTTGTGGAAAAAAAGCATCTAAAAAAATGTCAATTGAATTTTCAAGAAAAATCAAAAAACAACTCTATCTTCCAAAAATATCTGCACATAGGCATCTTACGCGACCATTACAGAGAATTGGGATGAAGAATCAATCTTCAAAATTTGATAAATCACTTTCATGGTTTTGTGTTTATAGAAATTAAGTAGCGGGGAGTAGATTTGAACTACTGAACTGCGGGTTATGAGCCCGCCGGGATGACCTGGCTTCCCCACCCCGCTGAACATGAATGAAGTTGAGCGGTATATACGCTTTATCAAATTCTTGAAAGTAATTAATAGGATTTGAAAAGATTGTCTTTTCATGGATAAGAAAATACAAATCGGAGCAATTGTTATTGCCATAGTTTTTTCTGTATTGGTTTTATCATCTCCGACTGATCCTATACCTTTACCTGAACCAACTTCTAATACTGAAAATGATTTTGTAACTGTTATAGCTGAAAATCTGGAAAAACCACGTTCTATTGCAGTTTCAGAAAATCGAATTTTTGTAACTGAAAAAGAAGGAATGATTAGAGTAATTCAAAATAATACCTTGTTAAAATCTCCATTAGCTACATTACGTACAGCTGATGTGTTTGATGGTGGATTATTAGGAATTACATTACATCCAAATTTTTCCACAAATCATTTGATGTATGTATTCTTGACTTATGAAGAAAATGATACTTTGTGGAATAAGATTTTACAAATTTCTGAATCAGAAAATAAACTTGTAAATGCTGAAACCATTTTGGATAAGATTCCTGGGTCTTCATTTACAAATGGAGGTTTTATTAAATTTGGACCTGATGGAAAATTGTATGTAGGAACTGGTACTGTTTCTGATGCATCACACCTTCCACAGGATCTTAATTCATTATCAGGAAAAATTTTAAGAATAAATGATGATGGTACTATTCCTGAAGACAACCCCTTTGATAACTCACCTGTATACTCATTAGGATTTAGAAATCCTCAAGGAATGACTTGGGATGATAATGGAAATTTGTTTGTAGCAGAATTTGGCCCAGAAAAAAATGATGAGATTAATTTAATTCATGCAGGTAAAAACTATGGATGGCCAGAACAACAATGTTCAGGAAATGAACAATTCGAAGATGCAATTCTTTGTTATGATCCAAGTATAGAGCCTGGAGGAATACTGTATTACTCTGGAGACTCCTTAGATTTTGAATCTTCATTTATTATGGCTTCTATGAGATCTGCAAATCTCTACCAAGTGGATTTTGATGAAGGACTAAGTTCTCAAAAATCAATTCTTAGTGGTATAGGTCGTGTACGAGACGTAGTGGAAGGTCAAGATGGGAGTCTATATGTAATTACTTCAAATACCGATGGAAAAGGTTTTCCAGATAGTATGGATGATAAACTATTGAGGATACTGAAATAAAATGCCAGATTCGTCAATCTCAAAATTTTTTGAAAAATCTAGAAAAGATAGACTAGATATTGTTAGAAATTTTGCAAATCTTTCAACTGAAGAGTTAGAAATTTTAGAAAATGAAAATGGAGGAATTTCTTTTGAGAAAGCAGATAAGATGGTTGAAAATGCCATTGGAACATTTTCACTTCCATTAGGAGTTGCCACAAATTTTAAAATCAATGGAAAAGATTACGTAGTTCCAATGGTAATTGAAGAACCATCTGTAATCGCTGCTGCATCAAAGGGAGCTAAAATTGCACGAATTAAAGGTGGATTTGAAGTTACTGCAGATGAATCTTTTAGCATTGGTCAGATCCAAATTTTGGATGTTGATATTCCTTCTGCAATTAAACAGATTGAAAATTCAACAAATGAAATTCTACAACTAGCTAATTCTAAAAGTAATACTTTATCAAAAATGGATAAAGGAGCAAAAGAGATTTCTTGTAAAGAAATTGATACACCATCTGGAAAAATACTAATTGTAGAATTATTAATTGATGTAGGTGATGCAATGGGTGCAAATGTCACCAATACAATGTGTGAAGCAGTATCTCCATTAATTGAAAAAATAACTGGAGGAAGGGCACTGTTACGTATACTATCAAATTATTCAACTAGAAGAATAGCAAAAGCAAAGGCCGTTTTTGAAAAAGAAGCCGTAGGAGGAGAGCAAGTTGTTGATAATATTATTTCTGCATTTGAATTTGCAGATAATGATGTGTATCGAGCTGTAACTCATAACAAAGGAATAATGAATGGAACTATAGCTGTTGCAAATGCTGTGGGTCAGGATAGTAGAGCTATTGAAGCTGCAGCAAATGCATATGCAGCCCAATCTGGAAAATATCGATCATTAAGTAAATGGAGTAAAGATGTTGATGGTAATCTAGTTGGAATATTGGAAATTCCTCTTTCTGTAGGCATTGTGGGTGGAATTGCAAATGTCCATCCTGTGGCTAAAGTATGTGCAAAAATTCTAGGTTCTTCATCAGCTCAGGAACTAGCCTGCGTAATGACTGCAACTGGATTGGCTCAAAATTATAGTGCAATTAGAGCACTAGCAACTGAGGGAATTCAAAAAGGACACATGCGTCTACATGCAAGAAATTTGGCTGCAGCTGCAGGTGCTACCCCTAATCAAATCGATGAAATTGTACAAAAAATGATTGAAGAAAAGAAAATTTCACTTGATAGGGCTAAAGAATTACTTGAGCAAATTTAAACATGCGATTATATACCTAAAAAGTGAAAAAATTGAAAATGTCTGAAGTAAAATTTGCCATTCCTAAAGGCAGTCTTGAAGATGCCACTTTCAAACTATTAGAAAAATCTTGGACTAAAGTAAATAGAAAAAGCAGAACTTATCGAGTTTTTCTGGATGATCCAAGCATTGTTGTTAAAATGCTTCGACCTCAAGAAATTCCAACATTAGTTGCTGAAGGATTGTATGATGTTGGAATTACTGGTAAGGATTGGGTAGGAGAAACAAATTCTGATGTTGAACCAATTTTAGATTTAGAGTATGGAAAAATTAGATTAGTAATTGCATTTCCTGACAAATATAGATACAAAAATCTTGATGCTATGATTGCAGATTATGGTAAAAAGAAAAAAACACTTAGAATTTCATCTGAATATCTAACAACTGCTTCTAAATTCCTTAAACAATGCAAGTCTTACAAAAAATATTATGGTTCCAAAGATCCACTAATTGTAACTCCGTGGGTTAGATTAGGAAATAACAAAAATGTTCAAATTCATTTATCTTTTGGTGCTACTGAAGCAAAACCTCCAGAGGATGTTGATGCAATTATGGATGTTACTGAAACTGGAACCACTCTTAAGCAAAATAAACTCAAAATTGTAGATGAGGTACTGACTTCCACTGCACATTTGATTGTAAATAAAAAATCATTAAAAGATCCAAAAAAACGTGAAAAAATCTTTGATATTGTTACGTTGATGAGAGGTGCGGTTCATGGTAGAAAATTCTTACACATTTATCTAAATGTAGAAGAAAAAAATCTGAAAAAACTTTTGACACAAATGCCTTCTCTCAAAAAACCTACTATAAGTCCACTAAGTGAACAAGGATGGTTTGGTGTGAATACTGTCATCAAAAAAGAAGAATTCCACAAACTTATTCCTAAACTAAGGAAGATCGCTCAAGGACTAGTAGTTCATGAACCTAGACAGATACTTGAACTTGAGGAGATAAAGCGTGACGAGGAAAATTGATGAGAATAATCAAAGTATCTAATGTTGAAACGTTTGCAGCAAAAATTATCCCTAAACAGCCCCAAAATAACAAAACTATAGTTGAATCTATTCTAAAAGATGTTAAAAAAAATGGCGATGGCGCTGTAAGGAAATATGAAAAAAAATTCACCAAAGCAAAAATTTCTTCATTACGAGTATCACAAAATGAAATAAAAAATGCATATTCAAAAGTATCAAAAACCGAACTTGATGCATTAAGATTAGCGAAAGCTAGACTTGGCAAAACAGAATCGGCAGTAAAATCTCTATTAAAAAACAAAACAATCAATCATGATGGAATTAAAATCTCAAAAAAATTCATTCCTATTCAAAGTGTAGGGTGCTACATTCCTGGTGGATTAGCTCGATATCCAAGTTCAGTGATTATGTCAGCAGTTCCAGCAAAAATTGCTGGTGTGAAAAGAATTGTAGTTGTATCTCCACCAAATTCTGATGGTAAAATTGATCCATTAACAATTGTATCTGCAGATATTTGTGGCGTTAATGAAATTTACAAAACAGGTGGTGTCCAATCTATTGGAGCATTGTCGTATGGAACAAAATCCATTTCAAAAGTTGATAAAATTGTAGGGCCAGGTGGAGCATTTGTAACATCTGCAAAATCTCTTGTTAGCAATCAAACAGGAATTGATATGCTTGCAGGTCCTACTGAATTAGGTATTATTGCAGATACTTCAGTTAATCCAAAATATGTTGCATTGGATTTAATCTCTCAAGCAGAACACAGTAATGATACTTTTTGTTATTTGATTACTACATCTGAAAAACTTGCAAAATCAGTTAACAAAATTATTTCAGATTTACTTCCAAAAATACAAAGAAGCAAAATTGTCAAATTTAGTCTTAAAAATAATGGATTTATTGGAATATGTAAAACCAATTCTGAAATGATTAAACTTGCAAATCTCTTGGCTCCTGAACACTTGCAAATTATGACTAGAAATTCAGAATCTGTATCTTCAAAAATTACTTCTTCGGGACTAATTTTAACTGGAAATGATACTCCCTCATCAGCAAGTGACTATATCTTAGGCTCAAATCACATCCTTCCTACAAATGGGTTTGGCAAAATTCGAGGTTCATTATCAATATTAGATTTCATAAAGGTAAATACTCAGATTAGAACATCAAAAAAATCCTTGTCAAAAATTTCAAAATACCTTGAAGTTTTAACAAATGCTGAAGGACTTTCTAATCACTATAAAGCAGTAAGGGGTAGATTAAATTGAAAAAAAATTGGTTTGAAGATAAAATTGAAAAATTCTCTTCTATTGGAGGTTATCAAAAACCTGACTTGATTCAAGATTCAGTTAAACTTGATTCAAATGAAAATTATGTTATTTCAAAACAATTCCAAAATGATATTATTTCTGCTGCAAGAAAAAACTCAGACATTAGAGAATATCCACTTGGTGGAGTTGAGAGATTGAGAAATTCTATTTCAAAGTTTACAAAAATTCCATCATCTATGATTGGTGTTGGAAATGGCTCTGATCAAATTTTAGATTTGATTCTTTCAAATTTTGCTTCAAAACAAACCAAAGTCTTAACATCTAATCCCACTTTTGGATTTTTTGAAGAACGTTGTAAGCTCTATAATATACCATTAATTGCAATTCTATTTTCTGATGATATGAAATTAAACATTAAAGATTTTACTAAACAATCTAAAAATGCAGATATTCTTTATCTTGATTCCCCAAATAATCCTACAGGATTTCAGTTTCCAAAAACTGAATTAGAAAAATTAATCAAATCTTTTGATGGTCTTGTGATAATTGATGAGGCATATGGAGAATTTAGTGAATACTCTCTTTCTAAATTGGTTAAAACTCAAGAAAATCTTATTGTTGTCCAAACTCTCTCAAAATCATTTGGATTAGCTGGACTTCGACTAGGTTATTTTATTGGAAGCAAAAAATTTACTGATGCTTTTATGAGTGTAATCCAATACCCATATCCTGTTAGTACTATTACCATTGAATCTGGAATTCAAGCTTTAGAAAAATCAAATTTGATGAAAGAAACAATTGATACTATCAAAATTGAAAGAAAGAGAATAATTGAGACACTACGAAAATATGATGCCTTTGAAGTGTTTGATTCCAAGGCTAATTTTGTCCTTTTTGATGCACATGGTGCCTACAAACGTGTCTATTCTGCTCTTGCTGAACAAGGAATTTCAATTCGCAAACTTGGTAAAATTGGAAATCATGATGGATGTCTCAGAGTTACCATAGGTACAAAAGAAATGAATTCAAAATTCTTACTGGCTATTCGTGATTTATTGGGATGACTCTATCAAAAATATCAGATGGAATCTATGTAGATGATTCTAAAATTAAAAGTCTGAATGAGATAGATTCTATAATTTTTGATTGTGATGGAGTATTAATTGATATTACAAAATCATATGATCTTGCAATAATAAAAACAACTCAATATGTTTTAAAGAATTTTGCAAAAATTGATGATACAATTAATGTTGACTTTAAAATTATTGATGGATTCAAAGATACTGGAGGATTTAATGATGAAGTTGATTTGACATATGCTGCAATTATTACATTAGTTGCTGCAAATTTATTAAAAAAAGATCAAACTAGTTTCATTTTTGAGGTAATAAAAAATTCTGATTCCAGTGGTATTATATCTGTAGAAAAATATGTTGAAAATTTGGTTGATATTTCTAATATAAAGAAACAATTATCTTATCCTGGAATACATCATGAAAATCCACTATATCAAATATTTGATCAACTCTTTTATGGGCCTGAATTATATCAAAAATTATTTAATAATACTTCAAACTTTTCTAGTCCTGGTTTGATTGAACAAGATGATGTAATTCTAAATGATTCATTACTAGAAAAATTAACAAGGAAATTTAATTCAAAAATTGCTATGGTTACTGGTAGAGGAAAAGAATCTGTAAGTTATTCTCTAAAATCATTGTTAAATAAATTCAATATTGATAATTCAATGTTTCTTGAAGATGAATCTCGTGAACTTGCAAAACCTAATCCCCAATCTCTTTTAGATTCAATTCAAGGATTACAAGCAACATCTACTTTGTATGTTGGTGATTCTATGGAAGATTTTATTATGGCTAAAAAAACATCTGATTTGGGACACAAAACCATATTTTGCGGAATTATTGGTACTAGTAAAAATCCTAAAGAAAAACTGGAATTATTTGAGCAAAACGATGCTATTTTGGTATTGAATTCAATCAATCTATTACCAAAGGTATTAAATTTAGAATGATGCACAATACATAATCTGTGAGAAATATGGCACCTAGAAAAGTATCAATAAAACGAAATACAAAGGAAACTAGTGTTTCAGTATCTGTTAATTTAGACGGTTCTGGCAAAACATCCATCAAAACTGGCATAAATTTTCTTGATCACTTGATAGTATCATTTGGAAAACATGGAATGATGGATCTTAAAGTTGATGCAAAATCAAATGATGGAATTGAACACCATTTGATTGAAGATACTGCGATTACTATAGGACAAACAATTGACAAGGCATTAAGTTCAAGAAGAGGAATTACTCGATTTAGCTATGCTTCAGTCCCAATGGATGAATCTCTAGCTGAAGCATCAATAGATTTAGTGAAACGCCCATTTTGGAAATTAACGTTATCTATTAAACGAAGTAAACTTGAGGATGTATCAAAAGAAGATCTAGAACACTTTTTCCAATCTTTACTCCAAAATCTTAACAGCTGTATTCACCTTACTGTAAAGTATGGCGATAATGATCACCACAAAGTTGAAGCTGCCATAAAATCACTTGCTGTTGCATTAAGAAATGCATCTACAATCGATAAAAAACAAAAAGGAATTCCAAGTACAAAAGGTTCAATGTAATGGTCAGTGTTGCAATTTTTGATTATGGTGCTGGAAATATTTTCAGCCTAAAAAATTCTCTTGAAAAAGTAGGAGCTACAGTAGATATTATCACTAATTTTGATGATGAGAATACCTATTCTGGATTGTTACTTCCAGGAGTTGGAAATTTTGATCCTGCCATGAATAGTATTAGAGATTTTTCCAAAATTCAATTCAAAGATTATGTAGGAAATATGCCTGTATTAGGCATTTGTCTTGGTATGGAAATGTTTTTTGAAAAAAGTGAAGAAGGTAAGGAGAAAGGCTTGAACGTTATTGACGGTGAAGTAATTGTTCTTCCATCATCAATGAAAGTACCTCACATGGGATGGAATGATCTTGAAATAAAAAAACCAGGAAAAATATTGGAAGGTGTTGAGAATGGTTCTTGGGCTTACTTTGTCCATTCGTATAGAGTCAAACCAGAATCAAACGATGTTATTACTGCTGAATCTGATTATGGAATCAAAGTTCCTGCAGTTGTTGAATCAGATAATTTTTTTGGTACACAATTTCATCCTGAAAAATCTAGTACTGTTGGAAAAATAATGTTAGAGAATTTCCTTAAAGAGTGTAAAAAATGAAAATCATTCCAGCAATTGATCTAATGGATGGTAAAGTTGTTAGATTGTACAAAGGAGATCCTAAACAAAAGACAGTGTATAGTAACAATCCTGTTGAGATTGCCAAAAAATGGGAATCTGCAGGAGCTGATATTCTTCATTTGGTAGACTTGGATGCTACTTTAGGAATAGGATCAAATATTGAAATAATTAAAAAAATTCTTGATGCTTTATCAATTCCAGTAGAAGTTGCTGGGGGTTTACGAGATAAATCATTGGTTTTAGAAGTGGCACAATTATCCAAACGAATTGTTTTGGGTACTTTAGCATTCAAAGATAAACCTCTTTTAAAATCATTGTTATCTGAACTTGGACCAGAAAAAATTGTGATTTCTGTTGATCATAAAGATGGTGAAATTGTAATTCATGGTTGGCAAAAAGATACTGGAATAAAATTAATTCCTGCAATTAATGAATTTCTTGAAATGGGTTTTACAGAATTTTTACTAACTAATGTTAGTCGTGATGGTACTCTTGAAGGGCCTGATTTAGAATTTTTAGAACAAGCTTGTAATTTATCAAATGCAAATATTATTGCAAGTGGGGGAATTTCAAAAATCACTGATGTTGAAGACGTAAAAGAAAAAAATGCATTTGGTGTAATACTTGGAAAAGCACTATATGAGAAAAAATTAACAATTGAAGAGGCAAAAAGTCTATCATGACATTAACTAAAAGAATTATTCCTTGTCTGGATGTAAAAAATGGTAGAGTAGTAAAAGGATTAAATTTTGAATCAATCAAAGATGCAGGTGATCCTGTAGAACTTGCTGAAAAATATAGTAATGAAGGTGCAGATGAATTAGTTTTTTTAGATATTACTGCATCTGATGAACAAAGAGAAACGATCAAAGAATTGGTTAGAAAAGTTGCATCTGTAATCGATATTCCATTTACCGTTGGGGGTGGAGTAAAGTCATTAGAAGATGCTAGAAATATTTTACTTAATGGGGCAGATAAAGTTGGAATAAATACTGGTGCTATAAAAAATCCTAAAGTAATTACAGAATTAATGGAGATTTTTGGTCGTCAATGTATTGTTGTAGCTGTTGATGCTAAACGAAATCATACAATTGATGAGAAAAAAAATCTCTTTACTGAAGATAGTAAACAGTTTTGGTTTGAAGTTTTTATTTATGGTGGAAAAGAAGGAACCGGCATTGATGTAATTGAATGGGTTAAAAATGCTGAAAAACTAGGTGCTGGTGAAATCCTACTTACTAGTATTGACAAAGATGGAACAAAGGATGGATATGATATTCTACTAACTACCAAAGTTGTTGAATCTCTTTCTATTCCTGTTATTGCTTCTGGAGGATGTGGAAAACCAGACGATATGATTGACGTTTTCAAAAAATCAAATGTAGATGCAGCACTAGCTGCTTCAATATTTCACTATGAGACTCATGGTGTAAACGGTGTCAAATCACATTTGAAAAATAATAAAATTCCTGTAAGATTATAATAGCTATTTTTGTAATTTCTATCATGGAAAAAACCGTAGATGAAATAGATTTTGAGAAAAGTGGTGGTCTTGTACCTGTCATAGTTCAAGATGTAAACACAAAAGATGTTTTAACTTTAGCATATACAAATAAAGAATCCCTAGAGCTTGCCAAAAAAACTGGAAATTCTTGGTTCTGGAGCCGCTCAAGAAATAAACTTTGGATGAAAGGAGAGGAATCAGGCAATACTCAAAAAATTAAAAAAATTTTAGTTGATTGTGATTCTGATGCAATTATTTACCTAGTTGAACCTTCAGGACCTGCATGTCATACTGGTGAAAATGTTTGTTTTCATAATTCTTTAAAAAAATGAATTAACATACTGGTTCATAACGTTCTTCATCCCCTGGAAGAATTTTTTCAGTTACTCTAAATTCCAAATTCGGATAATCTGTTCCTCTAAACACAACTTTCCAATCTCCAACCAAATCATCTACTGAACAATATCCCTTTAATGCTGAAAGATCAGGTTCTACATAATAATTGAATGCTGATTTTTCAGAACCATCATATGGAATTGTGATATAAACTTTGTAATGTGTGTTGTTTAATGGATTCAAAAATACAACTTGGCCTTTATCATCCTGACTTAATCCTCCAATTCTGAGAAAGATTTTCTCTCCTAAAACATACACACTTCGATCAATTTGAAATGGACCTGAAGTTATCCATTCTCTGACTTCGGGTGAATATTCATTTTCTAAATTTATTTTCTCAATTTCATCTAACTTTTCTTGAATCTCTGGAATTATTTCATCTGTTGGTAGTAATTCTTCATTCAATGTATCTTCAACTTCCATTGTGTTAGATTCTTGGTTGGTGATTGCAAAGATTCCAATTATCACTATAATTACTCCTATAACTATTGGAATTGCAATTTTACTATTCATGAGAATACACTTTCAAAAATATCTAAAAACCTTCCTCATTATTTGTTATTCTAAAAACTTGGTTTTTTTATAATAAAATTTTATTTTTCCTATTTTTCCCCGTATGTTTACTATGTTTCACTATATTTTTTAATCCTTAAAATTAAGTATTACTTAACTTGATATTAGGATTTTTTATGTATATTATCAAAGGTGATAATGATCTTGACTAGAACTTCACTACAATGCAGAGAATGTAAAAAAGAATATGATACTGCTTTCAAGTATATTTGTGATGAGTGTTTCGGACCACTTGATGTAAAATATAATTTTCCAACCATTACAAAAGAGACATTTTCTAATCGTGAACAAACCTACTGGCGATATTTTGAACTATTACCAATAGAAGAAAAATCAAACATTGTAAGTATTGGAGCAGGGATGACACCTCTAATCAAAGCTGATAATCTTGGAAAAAAATTAGGACTAAACAATCTCTATATCAAAAATGATTCTGTAAACCCAACATTTTCATTCAAAGACAGACCAGCTGGTGTTGCAATATCTAAAGCAAAAGAATTTGGTTTATCAGCTGTTGGTTGTGCATCTACTGGCAATTTAGCATCCGCAACTGCAGCACATGCAGCTAGAGCTGGTTTGCCATGTCATGTATTTGCTCCAAGTAATATTGAAATGGCAAAAATTGCCCAAGCACTATCCTATGGTGCAAATTACATTGCAGTTGATGGAACGTATGATGATGCAAACACTATAGCTGCACAAATTGGTGATAGTAAAGGAATTGGTGTAGTAAACATTAACATGCGTTCACATTATGTAGAAGGCTCTAAAACATTCTCATTTGAAGTAGCAGAACAACTTGATTGGCAAGTCCCAGATCAATTAATTGTCCCAGTTGGAAGTGGCGCAATGCTTAATGCAATTTGTAAAGGATTCGAAGAACTGCAAACGGTTTCATTACTTGATGATGTTTCAAATATGCATATGATTGCGGCACAACCACATGGATGTGCACCAATTGTTGATGCATTTAAGAAAAATAGTAAAGAAGTGATTCCAGTTGAGCATCCTGATACTGTTGCAAAGAGTTTAGCAATTGGTGATCCTGGTGATGGAAGATATGTTCTAAAACGATTACAACAGTATAATGGATTTGCAGAAGAATGCAACAACAAAGAAATTCTTGATGCAATTTTACTTCTTGCACAAACTGAAGGAATATTTACAGAACCTGCAGGTGGAGTATCGATATCCATTCTTCAGAAAATGGTTGAACAAGGAAAGATTGATGCTAATGACAAAGTAGTGTGCTATGTCACAGGTAATGGATTAAAGGCAACTGAATCAATCATGGAAGTTTTACAAAAACCAACAGTAATGAAAGCAGATGTTGGAGAAATATCGGCGGTAGTTAACTAATGACAAACATCACATTTACGATTCCATCTGTACTAAATCAAAGTGGTGGAGAGAAGAAAACAGAGATTTCAGCTGATTCTCTAGATGATGCATTTACAAAGATTTCAGAAATTATGGGTGATGATTTTAAACGTAGAGTATTGGAAGGAGATGGAACTCCACGTTCATTGATAAATATCTACATCAACGGAAAGAATGCAAAATTTTCTGATGGTATGCAAACCAATCTAAAAGATGGTGATGAAGTTTACATTTTGCCTGCAGTTGCAGGCGGTTCAGAAGAATTGTCTCCAAAAGAATTGGATAAATTTTCAAGACAAGTAATGTTGGAAGAAATAGGATATGGTGGACAATTAAAATTAAAAAATGCCAAAGTTTGTGTTGTTGGAACTGGTGGCTTAGGACATCCAATCATATCTAGACTAGCTACAATGGGTGTTGGAACTTTACGTATTGTTGATAGAGATGTAATAGAATTATCAAATTTACATAGACAAATGATGTTTGATGAAGATGATGTGGGACAAGTCAAAGTAGAAGTGGCTGCAAAAAAATTACAGAAATTAAATCCTGATTGTAAAATTGAATCTCTAGCTGTATCTGTAAATGATTATACTGCATTAGAAGTTGTTGAAGGTTGTGATGTTGTAATTGATGCACTTGATAGTGTTAATGCAAGATATGCTTTAAACAAAGCATGTGTAAACTTTGAAATTCCATTTGTTACAGGAGCTGCAGTTGGAACATCGGGACAAGCATTTACTATTCTACCAAAAAAATCTGCATGTTATTTTTGTATGTTTCCTGAATTAGATGAAGATACAATGCCAACATGTAGTATCGAAGGCGTTCATCCACCAATACTTTCTATTGTTGGTGCAATTGAAGTTGCAGAAGCTGTTAAAATAATTCTTGGAAAAACTCCTAACCTTTCTGAAAGAATTTTACATATTGATTTAGAAAATCTTGATTTCAATAGTACTAGAACATTCAGAGCTGAAGAATGTCCAATATGTGGAACAGGAAAACTTGAAGTTGTACAAAAAGAAGAATTAATTTTAGAAGAATTATGTGGACGTAATCGTGGCAAGAGAACTTATTCAATCACTCCAACACAAACATTTGATCTTGATGTTGATGGTGTTACTGCAATTGGAAAAACAAAAGGATTCATAATTGATAATCAGGGCGACTTGGGATTATCATTAAGAACAAATGATCTATCAGTAAGCTTTATGAAAAAAGGATCAGCCGTTATTGTAGGACCAAAAGATGAATCTGATGCTATATCATTATACAAGACTTTGCTAGGACAAGAGATCAAGGCATAAAATAGCCTATAAAAATTTCATAAATCATCATAAAAATATGAAATATCTAACGATCATAACTCCTTTTAGGAAATAAACTGTGATAATTATGATCAAACAATCTAGATATTATATTAAATTTCCAAATTTGATAAAATAATTACAAAAAATTGATTAATTGTGGACAATTCGTCCATTAGGCTTTTATACTAATTTTTAAGAAAAATACCAATAACATGAATAACGAAATAGGACGTAAAATAACTAGTCTTACATTAATGACAATTATGTTAGCTGGTGGAATGACCTTTGCTGTACCAGGAATGGTACCAGCAGCTCATGCCGCTAACGCTAACCTATTTGTTTCCGCAGAAAACTCACAGTTTGATAACTACATGTCAGGACCTCAAGTAATTGAGGTCGTGATCATTGATTCAGATATTAACGATACTGATGAGGCAAAAGGTGAACCAGACGTTACCGTAAACGGCAAGATTCTGAGAATGATTCAAGGTGTTGATGGTAACTGGTATGGTTACTTCGCAGATAGAACAATGGCATCAATTGCAGATTCAACTGCAACTGGTGGTAATGGTTTAGACTTTGGTACATTATGTGATAATTCAGATACAACAGATACAGCAATTGGTTTTGATATTGGTGATACCGTAGGTGTTGCAATACCAACCTTCCAAGCTGGTGGTGAAAATGGTACCTCAACAGGTGATCCAATCACAACAGCTTGTACTGCTCCTAGTACTGGTGCACAAAATGGAACTAACAATGTAGTTAGAGAATCCAAAGATCCTGTAGCAGCTAATTCTCCTGTCTTACTAGGACAGATTGATTTGTCTGATGCAAACCTGTGGCCTTTTGTACAACTCTATTCATTAAACCCAACTGGTAATGTTGTCGTACAGTACAACAAAGGTGGTGGTGCTCAATCAACCACATTAACCTTTGATACTGTTGATCAATATGCCAGTGCATCATTAGATAGATCCGTCTATCCTAACGGTGCTCAAGTACACGTTACAGTTACCGATTTATGGTTAAACATAGATCCAACTGACGAAGACTCTTGGACATTTGGTACTAACTCAACATATGTCGCATCACAAATTGGTGCAACAGATAATGATGGTACATCAACAAACTACCAAGTCTGTGATGAAAACGGTGCTGAAGATGGAGCAGCTGTCGCAGGTGGTATCATCGATATTACCGCAACATTGCCTAACTTAATGATAGAAGACAATGGTATATTGATTCTTGATGCTAACACCCAAAGCGCAGATGAAGTTGTTTTGACTTTACAGGATACTGATGACTCTGTCATCACATGTACTGATAGTCAAGATGCATCATCATGTGCAACCTCTGCAACTGCATCAGGTTTAGGTGTTAACACTCAACCAATCACAATAACTGAACAAGGACCAAACAGCGGAGTCTTTGGAACATATGATGAATCAGATGTTTCCGTAGTCTTAGTTAGAGATGATGCCGATAGAGGTACATCTGCAACAATTGATTACAATGAGACTCCAGCTACTGTCTTAGTAGGATTTGACTTTGCAACAATCGATATTGCCCCTGTCGATGATGAATGGAACTCTGGTGAAGAGATTCCAGTAATCGTCGTAGATGGTGATCAGAACAAGAACAGTAGAGTAGACGAAGATCTTGATTTGAACAATCCAGCAGTAGATTTGATTCCAGCCTTAGAAACTGGTGATCCATTTACACTGTCTGAAGGATCAGATCAAGATGCAGTCTTTACAGCCTGGCCAGGTTTAACCTATACAGGTTCTGCTGATTCTGGTACACTCAACGCAGTAGGAAACTTCGTTGGTGCTGATCATACAAATGCAACTGCTACCATAGCAATAGATGACTTTAGTGATAGAGCAATCATTACTAACGCAACTACTCTTGCTGGTACAACTGCATTGATTATCGATTTGGGAACAACCGCCGAAGAATTGAAAGCTACAATTACTGACGAATCAAGTGCCGGATTCACAGGACACAACTTCCTTAACTTAGATGTTAGAGGTTTGTCTGAAACCGCAACATTTGATGTCTATTTGCTCAACACAACTGATGCCTCTGGAATTATTTCTAGTGACTTAGTTAATGATGCAGCAACAATTGGTGTAACAGGACTTGCTGATAATGTTAGTGCACAAAGCTTAACTGGCTTGAACACAACAGTAAACACAGCAATCTTTGATACAACAACTACCTCAGATGCAGCAAGTATTGGACTTGCTATTGTCACAAGTGACAACAGTACTCTAAACGTTGGTGTAGCTGGTAGTGAAAATGCAATCGTAGCAGACTTCTTCTCATTTGGTTTCACTGATGATGGTGTACAAGCATCCGAAAGGATTGCAAACCAAATTATCAGAATTGAAGCTGAAGAATCAGGTGACAATACAAGTACCTTCGAAGGTTCACTTGAATTTGTCATGGTTAACCAACTAAACATCGTCGATGAGGATACCTTTGCAGGTATTACTCCAATCGCAGATGATCCTTCATTCATTGTAATTGAGGATCTTACTGACGAGGATGCACCAAGAGTATCATACAATGATCTCGGTGCAGATGGTGTGGTTACTCCAATCTCTGATCAAGAAGAAGCTCCAAGCCACTCTGGTGTTGTTTCATTCAATCAAGATTCTTACAAGATAGCTGACACTGTAATCATAACCTTAGAAGACATAGATCTTAACGTTGATTCTGACTTACTCGAAATCTACACCGTAGTCACAGCACTCGGTGATGAAGAAAACGATGCAGTCGGAGAAGACTTTGACACTGCTGCCAGTGGTACTGACTTGGATGACCTTTCATTTGGTCCTCAAGGCAGACTCCTAGATGTCACATTTGATGATATCAAATGGGAGAACACTGGTGCTGGTTGTACTCCATCAATAGACTTTGACGGTCTTGGTGCTACTGGATTTACTCTGGTAGAAACCGGAGCCGAAACAGGTGTATTCGTTGGTGACTTCCAAATACCATCACAATGGTGTAGGGATGATACCACATCTACAACAGGTGAAACAACCACCGGACTCGACATCGAAGTCAACTACGTTGACTATAGAGATGCATCTGGTGAAGTCATCGAAGTAGGTGATTCAGCAGGCGTACGTGCTAACACAGGTTCAATCAGTCTTGATAGAACAGTTTACCCAGTACCATTTGGTGTTGAGTCAAACTTTGCTACCAATACTTCTGATGAAGCTCCAGCCGGAAGATCCTTGTTCCCAATCCACGAAACTGGAATGGATGCAACAGGTGGTCTAACTACAGGAGAATTCCTTGTTAGCGGTGATCTAATTGTCCACTTAAGAGTTAACGATCCAGACTTTGACATTAACCCAGCTGGTGAAGATTCTATTAATCAAAATACCACATCAACTGAAGTAGGCCCAGTCAAGATCTCTGTAATCAGAGGTTCTGATGAAGTCGTACTCGGTTATGCTGGTGGTCCAGCAGCATTAGACGGCAGAATTGATGTCGGCGATGATGCAGCTACTTCCGCCAGACAACTTGGTCCAATCGAAGAGATTGCACCAGATGCAGGTATTTATGAATTAGATCTAACCATCAAATACACTGACGGTCCAGCTAGCACCACATGCCCAACCACAACCGTGTTTGAGTCATTAGATGGTGATAGTGATACAGATGAACTTGACAGATTCGATGCTACAAGTACAACTGGTGATTATTGTATCTTACAAGGAGATATTCTCCAAGTAGAATACACTGACCCAGCTGATGCTTCTGGTGACGAAAACACTGTTACTGATTCTGCTACATTTGACCTAAGAAACGGTGTATTGCAGTCCGACAAATCCGTATACATTATCGGTTCCGACATGATCTTAACACTCATTGAGCCAGACTTCGATCTTGACAATGATAGTGCTGAGACTTATGATTTGGACTTAATCGAATGGGATTCAGATGCATCTACTACCACCATGGGTGACGAAGGTGTTACCGGTGCAGCAGCAGCATTTGACCCAGAGCCAACAGATTTCAGAGAAACAGGTGACAGTACTGGTATCTTCCAGATTGTAATCGAAATTCCTGAATCTCTAGGTGGTGATAACCTTGAAAGAGGTGAAGAAATCATCCTAGAATACACTGATTGGGGTCCATCCGGTTCAGATTATGTAGGTGATGAAGATGAAGATGTAAACATTACATTGTTCACTTCTAACTTCGGTGCAACTGTCGAACTTGACCAAAAAGTATACTCATGGACTGACAAAGTCTACATTACCATAGTCGCTCCAGATCACAACTTTGACGGTGATCTAGTTGACGAAATTGGAAACACTGCTGACGACCCAATAAAGGTCTCAACCAGAGGATTCGATATCGACAACTACAAACTCGTCGAAACTGGAACCGACACAGGCATCTTCACAGGTGAAGTAATCCTAACAGGATTCACAACACATGATGCAGATGGCGATGGTACTGAAGGCGACGCACCAGGCGGTACATCCGATTCTGGCGTAGGTCCAACTGATGGTCTCCTACAAACTGATGACGATGACGGTATTACAGTCTCCTTTGAATTCTCAGAGGATGAAACTGTAGTCGGTTCAGCACTTATCAGATGGAACATTGGTGAGGTACAATGGTTAGAAGCAAGCTATCCAGCTAGCGGAACAGGTGTTGTAAGAGTAATTGATCCAGACATGAACTTAAATCCAGAAGCAGTCGACAACTTCGATGTCGATGTGTGGTCTGACTCCGATGCCGGAGGTATTGACC
>Ga0209992_10001048_pt1 | contig 31848 bp, 29 predicted proteins | sample 2SBtaG_2_FD_182564 | JGI IMG/M metagenome (GOLD analysis project Ga0209992, IMG submission 182564) | Deep subsurface microbial communities from Kolumbo volcano to uncover new lineages of life (NeLLi) - 2SBTROV12_ACTIVE470 metaG (SPAdes)... | ecosystem: Environmental > Aquatic > Marine >... | reverse complement strand
GGCCTGCTCTACGAGATCTCCAAGGACAAGCGCAAGCGGGCCCCCGACGAGGCCTTCTTCCTGCGGCAGCTGCGGCACCTGCGTGACACACAACTCACCGCGCCCGACCCGGTGCGGCGTGCGATGGGCGGGGCCCTGATCGGCGTCGGCAAGCGCTCCAAGACGCTCAACGCCGCCGCGCGCGTGGCCGCCCTGGAGATGGGACGCATCGAGGGTCACCGCGGCTGCGACCCCGTGGACGTCATGAAGCACCTGACCAGCGACTACATCACGAAGAAGCTCGGCCTCGGCGAGGAGCCTGGGTGAGCGCTGCCCACGAGTCCGGCACCCAGTCGGGCCGGAACGCCGAGGTCTGGGACGGCGGCCGCCTGGTCGACTACTACGGCGCGCTGCAGCTGCGCGAGGTGGAGGCGCGGCTCTTCCGCGACCACCGCGAGGCCCTGTCGCAGCGCACCCTCGAGCTGGGCTGCGGCACCGGCCGGCTCACGGAGCCGCTCTCACGGATGAGCCGGGAGCTCGTGGCGCTCGACCTGTCGGCCGAGATGGTCGCGCAGTGCCGCCTGCGCTGCCCCGGGGCGCGGGTCGAGCAGGGTGACCTGCTGGACCTCTCGCGCTTCGAGGCGGGCCGCTTCGACGCGGTCGTGGCGGGCTTCAACGTGCTGGACTACCTCTCCGACCAGGAGCGCAGAGCCGCGCTCGCCGAGCTGGCGAGGCTGCTCGTGCCGGGGGGCCTGCTGCTCTTCTCCTCGCACAACCGGCACTTCCACGGGCGACTCGCGCAGGCCGTCCGGCTGGTGATCGGCGACCCACGCGCGCCGCTCCACGGCCTGGCCCGCCTGCCGCTGCGGCTGCGGAACCGTCGCAGGCTGCGGCCGCTGCTCCGGGACGAGCCGGGCTACGCCGTGCGGAACGACGCCTCCCACGACTTCTCCCTGCTCAACTACTTCATCTCGCGGGACGCCCAGGAGGCGCAGCTGGCGGCGATCGGCTTCGGGCTGCTCGCCTGCCTCGACCTGCGCGGCCAGCCCGTGCCGCCGGGCGCCCGGGCGCGTCGCTGTCCCGAGCTCTCCTACGCCGCCCGGCTCCGCACCGCTCAGCCGACCGCGGCCCGCGCGACGTAGTGCAGCTCGGGGCAGTGGGCGGCCGCAGCCCCCGCGGCCACCGGCCGATCGTCGAGGTCCCTGCAGTCCAAGAGCTCGTAGCCACACGCGGCGAGCTGCGCCTCCTGCGCGTCGCGCGTGATGTGGTAGTGCAACAGGGCGAAGTCGTGGGCCGGGTCGTTGAGGATGGCGTAGTCGGCCTCGTGGCGCTCGAGCGCCCGCATCCGGCGGCGGTTGGCGAGGCGCTGCCGCAGGGCGAGCAGGCTGGCCACGGGCTCGCGAGGTCGGCCCAGCAGCAGGTGCCAGGCGGTGCCGAAGCGAGGCTCGTAGCCGCGGTTGTGCGAGGAGAACAGCAACCGCCCGTCCGGGGACAGCTTGCCCCGGACCGCCCGCAGGAGCTCCCTTCGCTCGTCGTGCGTGACGACGTCGAACATGTTGAAGCCGGCGACCACCGCGTCGAAGCTCCCCGGCTCGAAGCCGCTCAGGTCCTGCAGGTCGCCCGCCTCGATCCGAGCGCCGGGCACGCGGTCGCGGCAGAGCGTCACCATCTCCGAGGAGCCGTCGACGGCGAAGAGCTCGGACGCCAACTGGCCCAGGTGCACGGTGAGGCGACCCGCGCCGCTCCCTAGCTCCAGCACCCGGCCGCCCAGGGTTTCCCGATGCCGCTCGAGCAAGCCCCACTCCGCCGGACGCAGCGCCAGGTCCCGGAACTCTGCGGCGAGGCCGCGCCCGAACCACACCTCGCCGTTCGCCTGGGCCATGTCGAAGCCCGCGGGCCAAGCGTTCACGGCGTCTCCGAGTCCGAGGTGTCGAGTGTAGCGCGACCGACACCCTCCGGGCCCGCCGCGAAGGCACGCGCCGACAGCGCGTCGGCGACGACGTCCGCGGTCACCTGATGACCCAGGACCGAGGGGTGCACAGGGTCGACCGTGAGCAGGTTGTCCCGGAGGAACAGGCCCTCCGCCGCCCGCGCCTGGAAGGCGGGGAGCAGATCGACGAAGCCCACCTGGAGGCTCGCCGCGAGCGCTCGGAGGCGCTGTTGCGGCAGACCGTCCAGCGCGTCGGCTCCGACGGGCAGGCGGTAGTCGCGCTGGTAGAGCGTGAGCAGCTCGGGGCTGAGCTGGAGCTCGAGCGGGAACACGACCCAGACCGCAGGCACCCCGCAGGCGCGCACCTGCTCGTCGACGGCGCGGAGCATGTGCTCGCTGCTCCGCCAGGCGGCGTCGAGCGCGGCCGACGGGGCTTCCAGCGGGGCGTAGCCGTAGCCCTGCTCGTCGGCGACGTCCATCACGCCAGCCTCGTACAGCGCGCTGCGCACGTCGCGGTACAGGGTGGCCGCCAGGTAGGAGTGCCGGTTCAGGAAGCCGGCGAGCACGCGCACCGGAGAGGTGGACACCGGCGGCAGCGGCGTGGTGTCGAGGGCGGTGGGCGGGTAGGCCTCGATGTCGTTCATCACGATGCTCAGGAGCACCAGGTCGGGTTCCAGCTCGGCACATCGTCGACGCAGGAAGTGGAACTGCCAGGCGAAGCCGGCGCCGGGCAGCCCCGCGTTCAGGGACTCCACGGGCGCGCCGCGCTCCTCGGCCAGGCGCGCCGCGGCGAGGTGGTGCCAGGTCTGCTCCTCGGCCACGCCGTAGCCGAAGGTGTTGGAGTCGCCGACCGCGAGCAGGCGCAGGGTGTCGGCGGGCTTCGGCCGCACCACCTCCGGCCCGCGAAGCCCGTCCTGGTTGACCCGCACGGGGCCGCCGACGAAGTGGGGGTTCTCCGCGCCGGGCAGCAGGACCTTGCGGGGCCCCGCCGCGTTGGACGGAGCCATGAAGGCCCCGATGTCGAGCTGCTCGGTGCTGTGGGGACGGGCCACCCGGAGCCCGAGCTCGAGCATCGCCAGGGCCACGAGCACGGAGGCCGCCGACAAGGCCAGCCGCCCCCACAGCTTGCGCCGGCCCCCGTTCCGAGGACTCAGCACGCGTCTCCGGCGTTCGGGTCGAAGGTGCCGGGGTAGGGCTCGGCGGTCATGCCGTCGATCGCGAGGTCCATGCAGGTCTCGACCCCGTCGTCGCAGGCCACGCACGCGCTGCCCAGATCCTCGAGCAGCTCGCAGGCGTCGAGCCCGAGCGCGTCGAGGTCCTCCTGGAAGTCCCGGCTGTCGAGGCTGGCGCGCAGGGCCCCCCACGACCAGCCCGAGCCGTCGAGGATGCCCATCAGGGTGGCGTCGCGGGCGGTCACGCCGGTGCCGCTGGGGTCGATGGTGAGGTCGACGTGCTCGATCCGGAAGAGCGGGTTGTCGCCGAAGTCCGCAGTGGGCAGCTCCTGGGGCACCTCGCAGAGGTCCTGCACGCCGTCCACGCCGACGGCGACCAGCATGCCGAAGCTCTGGGCGCCGGCCCAGTCCACGTAGAAGATCAGGCTGTCCTCCTCGAGCAGGGTGTCGAAGAGGGCCGCGCCGCCGGGCGGCTCGCTCACCTCCACGTCGGCGAGCCAGACCCGCCAGGCCGTGCCCGCGACCGGGGGATCCACCTCGGCGCCGAGCTCCGGCACGTCGATGCCGGTCTCGTCGGAGCCGTCGGAGTCCTCCGAGGCCCCGTCGGCCCCCGTCCAGTCGTCGGCTGCGCTCCCGTCGTCGTTGCTGATCGCGACGTCGGGGTCGGCGCAGGCGGAGAGGATCAGGAGGATCGACGGGAGGAAGCGCCACATCGCGCGAGCCTACCGCGGAGCGTTCAGGCCTGGCACGTGGGACGAGGCGCGCCAGCCAGGGCGCGAGCTCGGCGGCGTCCGGACGCGCGTCGTCGAATCGCGAGCCCTCAGGCCTCCCGCCACGCGTTCGCGGCGTAGACGAAGAAGGCGGCGCCGTTGGCCAGGCCGAAGACCTCGAAGAGCACACCTGGCCAGAGGATCAAGGCCGGCACCGCCACCAGGTAGCAGAGCCCGCTGCCCAGGACGCTCCGGTCCCGGACCAGGCCCACGGTGCACAGCACCCACGCGATCATCACCGAGATGGCCGTGATGCCCTCGTGGAGGCTCATCCCGATCCAGTAGGCAGCGCCCCAGTGGACCACCACACCGAGGGTCATGCCGAGGGTCACGGCCGCGTGCGTGCGCCCGAAGGTGTTGGTGGGTCGCGCGAGCCCGACGAGGCCCCCCACCACCCCGACGAGCACCGACGCTCCGACGCACGCGAGCAGCTCGGGCCACCCCACGCCCACCTGGCGGTCCACCCAGCCGAGTCCCAACAGGAGCGCCATCGAGACGCTGCCCATCGCGAGCCCCACCTGCACACGGGTGCGGGAGGAGAGGTGCGGCGACATCTCCCAGCGCTGGTGCTCCAGCTCGGCGGCGGCCTCCGCCCGCTCGGCGAGGCGCGCCTCCAGCTCCGCGAGGGCCTGGCCCAGCTCGGGCGGATCGCCCAGCTCCGCGAGCAGGTCGCGGGCCGCGTCGGCGTTCTCCCGGTGGAGCTCGTAGCCGAACAGGGTCTCGCGCAACGACAGGAGGCCCTGGAGCGCACGGGCGTCGTCGGGCCACTCCTGGAGGGTCTGGAGGTAGCCGAAGCGGGCTTCGGTCGCGAGGGTGCGGAGGCGCGGGTCGTGGGCCTCGCCGGCGCGCTCGGACCTCACCAGGTCTTCGAACTCCCGCCGGCGCTGCTCCGCGACGTCGACCACCCTCGCCGCCGTGCGGCGACGCAGGAAGGTGTGGAGCGCGATCCGGACCTCGTCGACGCTGGCGGGACGCTCCGCGGGGTCGAGCGCGGTGCAGCGCTCCACGAGCTGCGAGAGCTCGGCGGGCACTGCCCCGAGCGGGGTCCGGCGGCCGTCGCGGGCGTTCCGCAGGACCTCGAGGAGGGTCTCGCCTTCGTGGAGCGGCTGCCCTCCGAGCAGGAAGTGGAGGGCCGCGCCGACCAGGAAGACGTCGCTGCGCTCGGTCTGGGCGCCCCCGTCGCCCCGCGCCAGCTCCGGCGGCATGAAGCACGGGGTGCCGGCGGGGCTCCGCTGGTCGGCGGCGAGCGGCAGGCCGAGCCCCGGACGGAGCGCCACCGCGACGCCCCAGTCGAGCAGGTAGACCTCGCCGAAGCGGCCGAGCATCACGTTCTCGGGCTTCACGTCCCGGTGGAGCACCCCGCGCTCGTGGGCGAAGGACAGCGCCCGGCACACGGCGATGAGGACCCCGAGGTGCAGCGCCAGGCCATCGCGGCCCTCCAGGTAGGGCAGGCAGCGCTCGGGGTCGGCCAGCAGGTCGCTCCAGAGATCCCCCGAGACCTGCTTCATCACCATCCACGGGATCTCGCCCTCGTCCCGCAGGTCGTGCACGGGCACGATGTTGGGGTGCTCCAGCAGGCCTGTGGCGCGGGCCTCCAGGCGCAGGAACCGGGCGCAGGTGCCGTCGTCGGTCGGGTGCGGACGCTTCACGGCGACGTGCCGGCCGAGACCTTCCTGCCACGCGCTCACCACTTGCCCCATCGATCCCTCGCCGAGGGTCTGGCCGAGGCGGAGATCGCCCTCGTCGTCGAGGGGAACGGGACAAGGGAGGGTGTCGGGCTCGAGGCCGATCGTCTCGCGGGGGGTGGGCACGAAGGAAGTCTGCCAGAGGGTGGGCGGCGGCATGCAAGAAACCGATAGCCGCCAATGCAGAAAAACGATATTATTGCCCCCATGAAACCGTCAGTCGGCGGCTATGTAGAACGTCTGGCAGACGACGTTCTGCACCAGCTCATGAGCGCGCTGCCAGCCCTTCTGCTGGTGGGCCCCCGCGCCATCGGAAAGACCACGACCGCCCTGCGGCACGCCGAGACGGTGGTGCGCTTGGACCGTGCGGCTGAGGCCGTGGCCTTCGAAGCCGACCCCGACGCGGCCCTCCGCGGCCTGCCGGAGCCCGTGCTGCTCGACGAGTGGCAGTTGGTGCCAGGCGTGCTCGGGGCCGTGAAACGGGCGATCGACAGGGACCCGCGGCCGGGTCGCTTCCTGGTCACCGGCTCGGTGCGGGCGGACCTGGAGCAGCCGACGTGGCCTGGGACGGGACGGCTCGTGCGCCTGCCGATGTATGGGCTGACCCAGCGCGAGCTGGTGGGACGGGCGCAGGGGCCCGGGCTGATCGACCGGATCGCGATCCAGGGCCCAGCGGGCGCGCTCGTCAGCTGCCCGGACCCTCCGGACCTGCGCGACTACGTCGGGCTGGCCCTGCGCGGTGGCTTTCCCGACACCGCGCTGCGGCTGGATGGCCGAGCGCGGCGGGCGTGGCTGAAGAGCTACGTCGGCCAGCTGCTCACGCGGGACGTGGCGCTGGTCGACCGGGGCCGGGACCCCGACAGGCTGCGTCGGTACCTCGAGGCCCTGGCGATCGTGAGCGCCCAGGTGGTGCACGACAAGACCATCTTGGAGGCGGCGCACATCAACCGCCTCACGGCCCATGCCTATGAGCAGCTCTTGCGGAACCTGTTCGTGGTCGATGCGGTCCCCGCCTGGACGACGAAGCGGCTCAGCCAGCTGGGCCGGTCGTCGAAGCGCTTCCTGGTCGAGCCCGCCCTGTCCGGCCCCCTGCTCGGCGTCACGGTCGACGACGTGATGCGTGAGGGTCGGCTCCTGGGTGCGCTCCTGGAGAGCTTCGTGGTGGCCCAGATCCGGGCCGAGGTCGCACTGAGCGATGTGCCGCGGCGGCTGTTCCACCTGCGCACGGGCGGGGGACGGCAGGAGGTGGATCTGCTCGTGGACCTGGGGCGGGGCCGGATGCTGGCCGTCGAGGTGAAGGCAACCGCAGCGCCGACGCGGAAGCATGTTCGTCACTTGATCTGGCTGCGCGAGCGGCTGGGCGACCGCTTCCACGCAGGGGTGGTCCTCCACACGGGCCCGCGGGCGTTCGAGCTGGACGCAGGGATCGTGGCGACACCGATCGCGGCGCTCTGGTCGAACCCTGGACCTCAGCCGGCGAGCACGCTGTCGTCGTAGCCGCCGGTCTGGGAGGCGTGCACCGCCCGCACCCGCCAGCCTTCCGCCTCGAAGCCCTTCTTCGCGGTGGCGTTTCGCATCGGGCCGGGGCGGTAGCCCCCCGACACGTTCTCGAGCTGCGCGATCTCGTGCCGGTCGGCGTCGACCTCCACCAGCCCGGCCGAGATGGCCGGGCCTCCGCCCACCTCGCCGTGGGAGTAGACCGCCGGATCGCCCACGCGCACGATGGGCCCGTCCTCGCCGCGCACCACCGCGAACTTGACGTAGCCGGTGGCCGCCTGCCACCGAGCCATCAGCCGCGCCGCGTCGGGGTCGCCCAGGGCGCACCGGCTCTCGTCCGCCGTCCACGACAGGCCCTCCGCGGTGTCCGTGGCCACGAGGGTGCTCTGCTCCCACGCCGTCCGGAGGGATGCCACCGCCGTCACGAGCCCCTGGATGGAGGCCGAGTCGTTCGGCTGAGCCGCCGCCTCGGCCGCCAGGGCCGCGGCGAGCTCGCGCGCGACCTGGGCCGCGACGGTCTCGTCGGGTCGCTTGGTGCGGTGGCCGCGGCCACGGTCGGCGTCCTCCAGCACGATGTTCCGGCGGATCTCCGCGAGCTCGGAGCGCGCCTGCGTCAGGGGGCCTGGCTCGGCATCGCGCGCCAGGCCGAGCTGCTCCAGCGCCGCGGCGTTCCCGTGGGCCAGCGTCTCGTCCTCGGCGGGGGAGGGGGAGACGGAGGGCACGCGCTGCTCGTCGTCGGCGGCGCGCGGGGAGCGGTAGGAGTGGCCGGCCATGCCAGACACTACACCCGGCCGTCGGCCGAAGCAGGCGGTTGACTTCCTGAGTCCCCTCGAAGGAGCATCCCGGTTGAGCCACGCGGTGGTCGTCCTGGAGCTTCGATGCCGTCTCTCGCCCTGGCCTTGTTGGCCCCCGCCTGCGACGGCGTCGTGCGGGTACCCCCCGACGCCAGCGACAGCTCGGTCCAACCCGCGAGCCCCGCGGACAGCGCTCACGACACCGACTCGGGCCCCTTGGCGCTGTCGGTCGAGGCGGGCGGCACCTCGCTCACGGCCGATGGGCTCTCGTCGACCACGCTGACCCTCTACCCGACCCGGGGTGGGCTTCCTGCGCCCGACGGCACCGAGCTCTCGGTCGACTGCACCCTCGGTTCGCTGGAGATCGAGCCGGTCTCGGACGGCGCGGCCACGGCGATCTTCCGCGCTGGAACCTGGCCCGGCACGAGCACCTTGACGTCCGACGAATGGGCCCTCTCCGGCGACCTGGAGCTCGAGCTGCTCCCCGGCGACCCGGTCAGCGCGCAGCTGCACCTCCACGGCAGCCTCTCCGAGGGCACCGCGAGCATGAGCTGGCACGCGTCGGTGGCCTCGGTGGGCGGCGTGGACATGCTCTGGTGGACCGATCACGACACCGGCTACTACGTGGGGGGCCACGGGGAGTCGACCGGCCTCGACTTCGAGAGCGGCTCGCTCCAGTCCAAGATCCCGATCTTCTCCGAGCGCACGGCGTCGCTCCAGTGGACCGAGGTGGAGAGCTCGCTGGAGCAGTCCAGCTCCGAGGTGAGGCGGACGGCCGCGCGCAGCGGCGACTTCGGCTGGCGGATCGAGGGCCTGGGGACCCAGGGGCAGCGGCTCTACCATCGGCTGGACGCCACCCCCGACGTGAACTTCAAGTCGCTGTTGGCCGAGGTGAGCTTCAGCGTGTGGATCCGCGCCAAGGGGGACCCCGGGCTCCAGATCGAGATCCCGCTCAGCGCGACCGCGGCTGGCGAGGCGGCCCGCTCGGATCGCTACAACAAGATCGTGCTCCACCACCTCGACGAGGAGCCCCCGAGGGAGGAGCTTGCCTACTACATCCCGATGGAGCTCGAGCAGGGTGCGTGGACGCAGGTGAGCCTGGACCTGAGCGCGCTCGCCCCCGAGGCCTTCCCCGACCTGGGGCTGGATCAGCACGCCGAGTTCGTCGAGGTGAGCCTGATCGGCGGCGGCGGCCGGCAGATGTCCTACGACATCGACGACTTCTCGTGGCCGCAGGCGGTCCACGGTGAGGAGCTCCGCGAGCTCCAGCGGGCCCACCTGGCCGCGATGGAGTTCGACACCCGCCACCTCGTGGGCTTCGAGATCAGCGGCTACGGCATGGACCACATGAACGCCTACGGCTCCGAGGTGCCGCTGATCGACTACACCCAGGCCGGGGGCTGGGGGCTCCAGGAGGCGGTCGAGCACGTGCACGATGCCGGCGGGATCGTGTCCTACAACCACATGTTCTCGACCTCCGGCGCACTCTTCGAGCGGGAGGATCTCCTCGAGCGGATCGATGCGCGCAGCGCCGAGCTGGTCCGGACCCAGGTCTACGGTTGCGACCTGTTGGAGGTCGGCTACCGGCAGCGCGGCGGGGCGGTCGAGCACTTCCTCCGGGTGTGGGACAAGCTCTCGGAGGGCGGGGTCTGGATCACCGGCATCGGCGTGAGCGACCAGCACGCCCGGGTCTACATGGAGACCACCAAGAACAACTTCGTGACCTGGATCAGCTCCTCGAGCACCGACGAGGACGACCTGATCTGGAACCTGAAGCGCGGCGCGGCCTGGTTCGGCGACCCGACCCTCTTCCCCGACGCGGACGTCTCGCTCTCGTTCGTCTCGACCACCGCCCAGGCGACCGCAGGCCAGGTCGTGGTCGAGGCGGATCCCGAGCAGGAGCTGGAGCTCGCGATCTCCTGGCTGGGGGCAGGGTGGACGGTGTTCCTGGTGGACGCGACCGGGGTCCTGGAGAGCTGGGTCACGGAGTCCGACGGGGCCTTCGCGCAGGCCGCCACGATCGACGCGGGCGAGGGCACCGCGGTGCGCGTCGAGGTGTACGACGCCGAGGACTCGGCGGCGCTCTTCAGCAACCCGATCTACTTCCTGGCGCCCGGCGACGAGCACGCGGACGCGGTTCCGGTGGAGCGGATTCCGGCGCCCTGATCGGTGGGCGTGCGGACTCCTCACCGCTGCTTCACAGCGACCCAGACGCCCAGCGCCGCGCCGAACCAGAAGCCTCCGACGGGAACGGCCAGGGCACCGACCAGGGAGAACACGGTGAAGGCGACGCCCCACAGCCTGCTCAGGGCGGATTGCCCCCCGCCGACCCTCAGCAGCGAGACCCCGAGGAAGGCGAGCAGGCCGCCGAACCACAAGGACCAGAACACGGCCACGTGCATCCAGTCCGGGTCCAGCATCGGGTCGGCACGACGCCACCACCCGGCCTGGACCATCGCGACCAGCGCGCTGCCGGCGCCGCCCAGGGTGGCGAGGGTGTGCAGGGCGCCGAGGGCGACGAGCACCTGTCCGGCGCGTCGGACCACGGGAGCGTGGGTTGGCGTCATCGTGCGATCTCCAGCTTCGAGCAGGCTTCCATGTAGGACGGCCGGCGCCCGTGGACCAGCGATCCTCGCTCAGAACACGAGGTCGGTGGCCAGACCGAAGCGGACGGGCTCGGGCCGGAAGGCCAGCCAGGTCGCGGAGCCCTTCAGGTGCACGGGCCCGAGGGCCAGCGCCGGGCCCACGGTCATGGGGGTGAAGTGGTGGTGCTCGAGGGGATCGCCGGCCTCGCGCTTCTTGGGGTCCTGCAGGCCCAGCCAGTTCCACTTGACCTCGGTGTACACGCCGAGCTTCCAGCGGGTGCCCGGCACGACCAGGAGCAGGTCCGGGAAGACCGAGGCGAGGTTGCGGTAGCCCAGGCCTCCCTCGGGATCGTCCTGGGCCTCGTACTCCAACCGGAACTTGAGCACCCACCCGCGCTGCTGGTCGGGGAGTCCCTTGGCGCCCCCCGTGGAGAAGCCCGCGAACCAGCCGAGCGGCGCGACGGACGCTGCCGCGTCGTCGACGCTGTCGAGCTGGGTGCTCACGCCGCCGTACACGCTGCCGGCGAAGGTCGCGGCGCCGCCGTACTCGCTGCTCCCGCCGCCGCGGCTCTCGAGCCTCACGGTCTGCGCCCAGCCAGGACCGAGGTAGCTGCCGCGAAGGTCCAGCCCGATCGTGCGTCCGGAGTTCGACACCTTCAACAGGCCGGGGCTCTTCACGATCCAGCCGCTCTGGCTGCGCGCGTCGTGCAGCCGCCCGTAGCCGTCGACGATCAGGTCGGCTTCGGGCAGCGGACCGATGGCGTAGGCCACGTCCTGCACGGCGGTGGAGCGCTCCACGACCGTCATCGCCGCCCACACCGGGCCGTCCACGGGCTCCACGTGGCGGTTCCACCACCAGGCCCGCACCAGGAGCTCGTCCGCTTCCGCCTCCGAGCGTCCGGACGCCTGGTCCACCAGGTGCTGGGCGTAGGCCTGGTCGAGGGCGGCGACAGCTTCGAGGATCTGACCCCGCAGGGGCGAGGCCGCGGTCGCGCGCGTCGAGGCCTCGCTGAGCTCGGGGTCCCAGGAGCGTGAACCGCCCGGCGCGTCGAAGGCGTGGTCCTCCTGGCTGAAGCTCCAGGAGAGCGGTGCGGTCGCCGCCACCTGGCCGAGCTCGTCTTCGAGCACGCCCGACAGGCTCGCGTCGAAGTGGACGCTGTACCGGCGGTGCTCCACGGTGCGCACGCCCGCACGGGTGACGGGACGCGAGCGCTGCAGCTGTTGCATCTCGGTGATGGGCACGTCCTCGCACACGGTCTCCGTCCAGCCCTCCTTCAGGATGTTGTTGTCGTCGTAGTAGGGCCGCTCGTGGCACTCCTCCTTGCTGCCGATCTGGACCTCCTCCCAGACCTCGTAGTACTCGACGTCCTCGTACTCGTACGCTTCGTCCTCCGACCAGACATCCGTGGTGGTCTCGCAGCGCGACACGTCGAGCGCCAGCTCCGCCACGAGGTCGCCGCTCGCGTCCTCCCCCAGGAGGTCGGCGCATGCCGAGGGGTGCAGCCGGAACCCCATGTGCGAGGGGTACGGCAGGTCCAGCGCCGGCGAGTCGTCCGTGTAGCGCGCTGACGCTGCCGCCAGCAGCGCGGCGACGCCGGGCGTCTGCGCCTCCTCCGCGGCGGCCTCGAAGTGTGCACGGAGGCGCTCGTGGAGCGGGTGATCCTTCGGCAGCTCCAGCGCCAGGTCGTCGAGCACGGTGACGCTGGTGTCCGGATCGGTGTTCGCGGTCGCCGTGGTGTAGTGATGCTGGAGGTCGGTGTGCCCCGCCTCGGTGAGCGGCCACTGCATCCACGTGCTGTAGAGGCCGAAGCTCGAGGCGGGATCGGCTTGGCTCGCGACGCGGGCCAGCTCGGCACGCATCACCGCGGTGGCCACCTCCGCGGCGGCCGCGGCGCACGCCGGGTCGGTGCGGCAGCGCGCCTCCTGGACCTGCGCCAGCGCGCGGTACAGCTCCCCTTGCTCGACCAGGTCGGCCGCGCGGACGAGCATCTCGGCCTGCACGCTCGGGTCGGGCGCGGGGCGGCTGCCCCAGGCCTGTTCGTCGAGCGTGGTCCAGTTCTGCGGCGGCTCGGCGAACGCCGGGACGAGGAGCGCGAGGACGTACATGGGGATCTCCCACGGGAATCATCGCATCGGGTCCGATCCGGTCGAACGGTAGCGGGCCGGGCGCCGGTGCTGGGCGTAGCATGCCCCATGCTCTTCTTCGCTCTCGCCTGCCGCTCCGGGGTCTCGCCGCACGTGGAGGACACCGCGGTGCCCGTCGACACGGAATCAGCCGTCGAGACCGCGGAGCCTGCGGGTCCCACGGCGCAGGACTTCGTGCGCTTTCCGGACGAGGGCTCGTGGCAGCTCTGGTCCGCGGAAGGGGGCACCACGCGCGTCGAGAAGGTGGCCCAGAGCGGCGCGCAGCACTGGCTGGACGTGCTGGGCGGCGACGGGGTCTGGCAGGCGGGGATGGTGGTCAGCGTGGACGACGACGCGCTGGTGGTGCACGCCACCCAGGCGAGCGGGGAAGCGGTGGTCTGGCACGAGCCCGCCGAGCGGGTGGTGGTCGATCCGGAGAGCGGCGAGCCCTGCTCGACCTGGTACGCCGAGGAGGACTGGTCGTGCGTCACCGCGGAGATCCCCGACGGGGTGTTGGCGGGGACCTGGTGGTTCGCCGAGGGCGAGGGCTTGGCAGCCTGGCAGCCGGTGGATGCGGAGGAGGTGAAGCCGCTCCAGACCCGCACCGAGGGCGAGCGCGCGTGGAACCAGACGGGGAGCGCCAGCCTGGACGACGCGGTGGTGTTCGAGAAGGTGCAGTCCGGCGTGCCCACGAGCCAGGTGGTGACCCTGCAGAACGTGGGCGACGAGGACCTGGAGCTCTGGGACGCCACCTTCACCTACAACGGCGGCGACCTGTTCAGCGTGTCCGGCTTCTCCGAGACGACCCTGGCCCCCGGCGAGAGCCTGGAGCTGAGCGTGGGCGTGTACTTCTCGGGCTTGGCGGTGAGCAGCGCCGAGCTGAGGGTGCTCACCAGCGACGGGGAGCAGGCCGCGCAGCGGGTGGACGTGCAGCTGGTGTCGAGCTGGATGTGATCTCGCAGCTCGATCGGTGAATGAGGTTGACGGTCGAGGGACCGATGCTGCCATCGAAAACGATGGATTTTGTGGTACATTTGGGTCGAATCCATCGTTCTCGAGTGAAGACGTGGCCGACTTGTCCACCCTGCTGCTCACACCGGCCGATGCCTCGGCGCTCGTGGCGGATCGGGTGCGCGCTGCGCGTCGTCGGGTGGGCTGGACCCAGGCGGAGCTGGCTCGGCGCGCGGGCGTGGGCGTGGCGACGATCGGACGCCTCGAGGCGAGCGGCCAGGGTCAGCTCTCGACGCTGTACCAGGTCTGCGCGGCGCTCGGCCGGCTCAGGGACTTCGAGGAGGTGCTGGCGGTCGAGGTGCCCGGCACCCTGGAGGAGCTGCGGGAGCGGAGGGGCGGGCGGTGAGGGAGCTCGAGGTCCGCGCGCGGTGGAGCCCCACCGAGATCGACGTGGTGGGCACGCGCGCGGGGCGATGCGTACGTCGATCACCGTGGACGTACGTACGCCTCTTTGGTACAACGTACGCATGGCCATCAAAGCGACCGCCCTGCGCGCGGACATCTACCGCTTGCTCGACGAGGTCCTCGCGACCGGGAAGCCGCTCGAGGTCGAGCGCAACGGCCGCCTGCTCCGCATCGTGCCCGCTGAGCGACGCATCCTGGCGGAGCTCTTCCCGCCGCGGCCGGAGCTCGTGTCGGGCGATCCGGCCGACCTGCCGGCGCTGGACTGGTCCGAGGAGTGGACCCCTTGATCCACCTCGACACCCACGTGGTGGTCTGGATCTGTGCTGGCGACCTGGAGCGGCTGCCGGAGTCGGTGATGCGCAAGGTGCAGGCCCTCACGCCGGTGGTCTCGCCGATGGTGGGGCTGGAGCTGCAGTGCCTGCACGAGATCGGTCGCCTGACCGAACCTGCGCACGTGCTGCTCGACCTGATGCGGGAGCGGCTCGGGCTGGTGGTGTCCGAGCAGTCCTTCCCCGCGGTCGCGGCACGCGCGTGGGGGCTGTGCTGGACACGGGATCCCTTCGACCGCCTGATCGCCGCCGCCGCCCTGGTGGACGACCTGCCCCTGCTCAGCGCCGACGAGCGCATGCTGGCGAACTGCAGCGTTGCGGAGTGGGCGTAGGAACGCGCCTCGTCACTCGCTTCCCGCTCGGAGCACCGTGAGCTGCTGGCGGGTGGCGATGCCCTCGAACAGGCTCTCTCCCCCATCGGGCCAGCGCACGGTGAGCCGCTCGACGGTCTCGGCCTCGCCCAGGCCGACGTGCACGGTCATCGGGCCTCCCGAGGACAGGCCGGTGCCCCCGGCCGTCAGCCAGCGCCGGTGGGTGCGGTCCTTCACCTCGACCACCACCTCGGCCCCCACCCCGAAGGGGTTCGGCCCCGCCTGCCGGAGGGCGACCTCGAGCCACGCGGCCTCGCCGCAGCGGCTCAGGTAGAGCCGTGCCGGGGCGTGCAGCTCCCGCTTCACCACGTCGAGCCAGCCGTCGCCGTTCAGATCGGCGAGCGCGAGCCCCCGGCCCCAGCCGCGGTCGTCCAGCCCCCAGGCCGCCGAGACCTCCTCGAAGGTGCCGTCCGGCTGCTGCAGGTAGAGCGCGTCCGGCTGCTGCTCGGGGCTTCCGGGCTCGGGCTGCCAGTAGCCGAACAGCGCGATCCCATCGAGCAGGCCGTCGTTGTCGAGGTCGGCGATCTCCGCTCCCCAGCCCACCTGCCGGTCCCCCTCCGGCTGGAGCCCGAGGGCCACGGCCGAGTCGACCCAGGTGGGGCCGTCGGCGCTGAGCAGGAGGTGGCTGTTCTCGGTGGAGGTGACGAAGTAGTCCGGGCTGCCGTCGCCGTTGATGTCGCCGATCCCCAGCCCCATGCTGCTGGCGGCGAGGAGCAGTCCGGTGGCCTCGGACACGTCGGAGAAGCCCCTGTGCTGGCCATCGCCGTCGACGCCCTCGTTCCGAAGCATCCGGTTCGGGCTCACCCACTCCCCGTGGTCGTGGGTCAGGTAGATGTCGAGCCAGCCGTCCCGGTCGAAGTCGGTCCAGCCGGCGATGAAGGGGTAGCCGGCGATGTCGGCGGGGAGCAGCTCGGAGGCGTCGGCGAACTCCCCGTCGCCCTGGCTCTCGAGGAGCACGGTGGGATCCCCCGGCGGCATCTGGCTGGGATCCTCGGCCCCTGCGCCGTCGTCGGGGGCGAAGACCGGCATCAGGAGATCGAGGTCCCCGTCGCGGTCGTAGTCGGCGAAGGCGGCGCTGAAGTTCGTGTCGTCCATCTCCCAGAGGCCGGCCGCGATGGTGCCGTCCTCCCAGCCACCCGCGCCGTCGGCGAGCAGCAGGGAGTCGGGGCCACCGCCTGGGAAGAAGGCGTCGAGCCGCCCGTCGCCGTTGACGTCGGCGATGACCGCGCCGCTGCTCTGGGGGAAGAACGGCTGCGGCAGGCCCTCGGCCGTCCAGCCCTCCTCCAGGTTCCGGTACAGCACGTTGCCCCCGGCGTCGGGCAGCAGGATGTCCTTGCGCCCGTCGCCGTCGAGATCGCCGAGGGCGACGCCCCAGCCCCAGTTCTCGGAGGTGCCCTCGTAGCTCCGGACGGCCTGTTCGGCCCAGTCCCCGGAGTCGACGAGCGCCATCGGACCCTCGCTGGTGCGCAGCCCAGGATCCGCGCAGATCGTCACCCCGCCCTCGACGAGGCGGTCGGCTGGCGGGCTGCTGTCGGCCGTGCGCGCACCACCGGCACAGGCGAGGAGCAGGAGCAGTGGGGGGGGTGGCATCGGCGGATCGTAAGCCAGCCAGACGGCTGCGGTGGAAGCTCTGGGGAACGCGCGGCGCGTCCGACTCCGAGACGTTAGCTGCGTGGCTGCCAGGAAGGGGGTTTGCTTGGAGCCGTCAGACATCCGGTTGGAGCTCTGCGATCTGTCGCTGCGCGACGGCATCGTCGAGATCGTGTTCAAGCCGTGCCCGGTGCACGGCCTGGAGGAGGCCGGCGCCCTGGTCACCGCCCACAACGAGCTCGCCCAGGGCGTGCCTCGTGGGGTGCTCGCCGACCTCACCCACATCACCGCGCCCGCCGATCGACACGCTCGCGAGCACTACGTGAGCGAGGAGTCCGCGCGGCTGAAGATCGGCATGGCCATGATCACGCCCTCGCCCTTCCAGCGGATGCTGGGCAACATCTTCTTCCGGGTGAACAAGCCGCCCTACCCCTGCCGGATGTTCCAGGAGCGGGGGCCCGCCCTCGCGTGGCTCCGGGAGCTGGAGGCCGGCCCATGAGCGCCGCCATCCGCGATGCCATCGGCAACGAGCCGGAAGGGCCGTGGACCGAGCAGCTCGCTCGCCTGGCCGACGTGATCGTCGCGATGTGCGAGCTGCGCTTCGACGAGGTGCCGGCGGTGCCCGGTACGGGGCCCGTCGCGGCGGTGGCCGCGGGACTCGGCGCGCTGAGCGAAGAGCTCCAGGCCACCGTGGTGGCCCGGGAGGAGGCCGAGGCCGCGGCGCTGGCCAAGTCCCAGTTCCTGGCCAACATGAGCCATGAGCTCCGCACGCCGCTGACGACCATCGTGGGCAGCGCGTCGTTGTTGGACGCGACGGAGCTCAGCCCCCGCCAGCGGCGCTACGTGCGCCGGATCCACCTCGCCGGTGCGGCCCTCGAGCGTCTGGTGGGCGACGTGCTCGACTTCGCGAGGATCGAGGCGGGTTCGCTCCGGCTCGAGGCGGAACCCACGTGCCTGCGGAGCCTGTTCGACGGGCTGGTGCAAGCCCACGAGGAGCCGGCTCAGGCCAAGGGGCTGAGGCTCGAGCAGTCCCCGTGGGTGCTGCCCGGGGACCTGGTTCTGGTCGACAGCGCTCGGCTCCTCCAGCTCGTGCACAACCTGCTGGACAACGCGGTCAAGTACACCCACCGCGGCTTCGTGCGGGTGGGCGTGGAGCACCGGCTGGAAGGCGGGCGGGTGGCGCTCCACGTCGAGGTCGAGGACTCGGGCGTGGGCATCCCCGGCGACCGGCTCGCGAGCGTGTTCGACTCCTTCCACCAGGTGGACGCGTCGATGCGCCGGGAACAGGCTGGGCTCGGGCTGGGGCTGAGCATCGTCGCAGGCCTCGCGCGGGCGATGGGCGGCACCCTCGACGTGCGCTCGGACGTCGCGCACGGCACGTGCTTCCAGCTCGACCTGGCGCTTCCGCTGGCGTCGGGCACGACGGAGCCGCCACTTCCCGCCGAGCCCGGGCTGCCTTCGGCGGCGGGCCGGGTGCTGGTGGTGGACGACAACCTGGATCTGCGCGAGCTGGTCGGGGCCATGCTGGAGCGGCTCGGGTACCCCTACGTGCTGGCGGGATCCGGCTTCGAGGCGCTCGAGCGCTTGAGCGAGGAGCGCTTCGATCTGGTGTTGATGGACCTCCAGATGCCGGGGCTGGACGGGCTGGAGACCACCCGCCGCGCCTTGGCGCGCTGGCCCGAGCTTCGGGTGATCGCGGTCACCGCGCACTCCCGCGAGCAGGACGTGGCGGCCTGCTTCGAAGCCGGCATGGTCGGGCACCTCGCGAAGCCTTTTCGGCTGGCTCGCTTCGCCGAGCTCATGGGCGAGGAGCTGCCCGTGCGGGCGGGGACGCCCCGGGCTGGTTGACGCACCCTCGTCGGGCCACGTCGTATGCTGGCTTCGCCCTGGTTTCGCGGGTCTGGCGACGGTGGAGGGAGCGTGGACGAACAGCGGTCGGGCCCGAGCGGGACTTCGGACACGGGCGCGGTGCTGTTCGGCGATGTGGACGACCTGCGCCAGGTGCTCAACCACCTCGACTCCGGCGTGGTGGCCCACGCGGCCGACACGACCATCCGCGTGTGCAACCCACGCGCCTGCGAGATCCTCGGCCTGACCATGGATCAGATGGTCGGCGTCACCGCACCCGACCCCAAGTGGCAGTTCGTGCGCGAGGACGGGTCGGTCATGCCGCTCGAGGAGTACCCGGTCGTCCGTGTGCTCCAGACCAGGGCCGGCTTCGACAACCTGGTCGTGGGCGTCGACCGGCCCGTGCAAGGCGACCGGATCTGGGTGCAGTGCCAGGGCTACCCGGTGCTCGACGCGTCCGGCGCGCTCCAGCTGGCGATCATCACGTTCATCGACGTGACGGAGCAGCGCCGGGCCGAGGAAGAGCGGCGGCGCCTCGAAGGGCGGCTCCAGCAGGCGATGAAGATGGAGGCGATCGGTCGCCTGGCCGGTGGCGTGGCCCACGACTTCAACAACCTGCTGACCGGCATCCTGGGCTACGCCGAGATGCTCGAGCAGACCCTGCCGTCTGGGGAGGCCGCCTGGGGCTATGCCACCGAGGTCCGGCGAGGCGGCGAACAGGCCGCCGACCTCACCCGGCAGCTCCTGGCGTTTGCACGCAGGCAGGTGGTGGAGCCGCGCGTGGTGCAGCCCAACACGATCATCGGCCGGTCGGAGCGCATGCTCAAGAAGATCATCGGAGCGGACGTCGAGGTCGGCTTCCTGCCAGGTGAGGGCCTCTGGAACATCTCGGTCGACCCGATCCAGCTCGATCAGGTGCTCTTGAACCTGGCCGTCAACGCGCGCGACGCCATGCCCGAGGGTGGGCAGCTGACCATCGAGACCACGAACGTCGTGCTGGAGGCGGAGCCGGAGGTCTTCGGAGAGGGGAGCCCAGCGGGCCGCTTCGTGCAGCTCGCCGTGACCGACACGGGCGTGGGCATGGACGCCGAGACCCGTGAGCGCATCTTCGAGCCCTTCTTCACCACCAAGGAGCTGGGCGAGGGCACCGGCCTCGGCCTCGCCACGACCTACGGCATCATGCGGCAGAACGGCGGTGCGGTGCGGGTGTACTCGGAGCCCGGCCAGGGCACGACCTTCAAGCTGTACTTCCCGGCGGTCGAGGCCGCCGTGCAGCCCGAGCCCGCCCGGCTCGCGCCGGACCCCACCGTGCGGTCGGAGGTCATCCTGCTCGTGGAGGACAACGACCTGGTGCGGGAGCTGGCCTGCACGATCCTGTCCCAGCGCGGGTACGAGGTGCTGTCGACCGACAGCCCGGCCGCCGCGCTGGAGGTGGCGGCGGACCACAGCGGGACGATCGACCTGCTGCTCAGCGACATCGTGATGCCGGGCATGAACGGTCGCGAGCTGCACGGTCGCCTGCTCGAGCTGCGTCCGGGTCTCGAGGCACTCTTCATGTCGGGCTACGCACGGGGGGTGGTGGCCCAGCGCTTCGCGCTCGGCAGCGAGACCAACTTCCTCCAGAAGCCCTTCTCGGCGCGCGGCCTGCTCGAGCGGATCCGGGACGTGTTGGACTGAGCCGGAATAGGGAGGCCCATGTTCTGGCTCCTCCTCGCCTGCAAGGGCTCCGCCGTCGACACCGCCACCGGCGAGGCCGCCCCGCAACCGGTGTGGCCCGAGTGGGCCTTCCACCACTGGGTCTGGGAGGACGAGTCCACCCAGGACTCCGCGCTGGAGCTGGTCCACGGCTACCTCGACCGCGACGTGCCGGTGGGTGCGATCATCATCGACTCCCCGTGGGCCACCGGGTACTCCACCTTCGAGTGGGACACCGACCGTTTCCCGGACCCCCAGGGCCTGATCGACGAGCTCCACGGGCTCGACGTGCGGGTGATGCTCTGGACGGTGCCCGGCATGAACGTGGAGGAGGCGCTCTACACCGAGGCGTCGGAGCTGGGCTACTTCATGCAGGACAGCGCGGAGAGCGGCCCGGCGGTGGTGTCGTGGTGGAAGGGCGACGGCAGCCTGATCGACTACTTCAACCCCGACGCGGTGGACTGGTGGCACGGGCTGGTCGACAAGACCCTGGCCTACGGCATCGACGGCTGGAAGACCGACGGGCTGGACTTCTCGGCGCTGTTGGCGGACTACTCGCCGGGGGCGGGTCGGAGCGTGGAGCGGCTGGAGTACAGCCACGCCTACTACCGGGACTTCTACGACTACACACGGTCGGAGCTGGGAGACGACCGGCTCATCTCGGCGCGGCCGATCGACAACTACGGCGCCGATCTCGGGGGCGATGCGGTCGCCTTCTCGCCGATCGACATCGGCTTCGGGCTGTGGGTCGGCGACCAGGACGCGACCTTCGACGGGCTGAAGGCCGCCCTGAACAACTTCTGGTGGTCGGCCGACTACGGCTACCTGGCCTTCGGCAGCGACATCGGCGGGTACCGGGACGAGGACGAGCCCGAGCAGGGTCGCACCAAAGAGCTGTTCCTCCGGTGGGCGGGCCTCGGCGCCTTCTCGCCGGTGATGGAGAACGGGGGCGGGGGCCTGCACCACCCGTGGGCCTGGGACGACGAGACGGTGACGATCTACCGGGGACTGGTGGAACTGCACATGGCGCTCGTGCCCTACCTGATGGAGCAGGGGGCGGCGGCCTTCGCAGCCGGCGAGAGCCTGATGACCTTCGAGTCCAAGGAGGACTACAGCTACCTCCTGGGCAACGACGTGTTCGTGGCGCCGATCATCGAGAGCGGCGAGACCCGGGAGGTGACCTTCCCCGAGGGCGACTGGATCTGGATCTTCGGAGGGCAGGCCTTCTCCGGGGAGGGCACCGAGACGCTCACGGTGCCGCTCGACAGCTACCCGGCGTTCGTGCGGTCGGGGAGCGAGGTGGCGGGCACGCTGGGGTTCTGAGCGAGCGGAGGCGTGCAGATTGAACGTGGTAAGTTCAATCGGTGCTGAGGCGGCATCTCCAGGACCGACTGCTCGTCGACGCGGGCGACTTCCCGATCGTCACGGTCACCGGTCCGCGGCAGTCTGGCAAGACGACCCTGGTGCGGGCGGCCTTCCCCGAGCATCGCTACGTGACGCTGGAGGACCCCGAGGAGCGCAGCCTTGCGCTGTCCGACCCGCGGGGCTTCCTGGCACGCCACGACGGCCCGCTGATCCTGGACGAGATCCAGCATGCGCCGGACCTGTTCTCGTACCTGCAGGTGTCCGTCGATGCCGACGACCGGCCGGGGCGCTTCGTCCTGACCGGTTCCCAGAACTTCCTGCTGTTGGAGCGGGTGGCTCAGTCGCTGGCGGGCCGGGCTGCCATCCATCACCTGCTTCCGCTGTCCCACGACGAGCTGTTGGGGCGCGACCTGATCGCGGTGGACGCGCTGGGGGCGGTGAGGGAGCGACCCGAGCGGGGCTTGTTCGAGGTGCTGTTCTCGGGGGGCTACCCACGCATCCATGACCGGGGCCTCGAGCCGCAGCGATGGCTCAGGAGCTACGTGCTGTCCTACGTCGAGCGCGACGTCCGCACGATCCTCAACGTCGGCGACCTGCACACCTTCCGACGCTTCGTAGCTCTCTGCGCCGGCCGCGTGGGGCAGATCCTGAACCTGAGCGCGCTCGGCTCGGACTGCGGGGTGAGCCACACGACGGCGCGCCGCTGGCTCGCCATCCTGGAGGCCAGCTTCCTGGTCGTTCGGCTGCAGCCGTGGCATCGAAACTTCGGGAAGCGCCTGATCAAGTCGCCCAAGCTCTACTTCCTCGACACGGGCCTGGCGTGCAGCCTCCTCCGCATCCGATCGCCCGAGGACCTGGAGCTCCATCCAGCCCGCGGAGGCCTCTTCGAGTCCTTCCTCGTCTCGGAACTCTACAAGCGCGCATGGGCACACGGCGTCGACCCCGACCTGTACTTCTGGCGGGACGCGCGCGGTCGCGAGGTCGATGGCGTGTTGGACTTCGGCGGTGAGCAGGTGTTGGTGGAGGCGAAGTCGGGGCAGACGCTGTCGAGAGACTTCTTCACGGGCCTGGAGCACGTGGCATCGCTCGCGGGTGGCGCGGCGCGCAAGGTCCTTGTCTACGGTGGAGACCGCAACGAGCGCCGCGGCGAGGTCGACGTGCGGGCGTGGTGGACGCTCTGAGCCCAGGAGGCGACGCGGATGCTGTAGCCTGGGGGACCGCACCCTCGCCGCAGGCTGCACCGTCCGCGCAGGAGACCTCGATGCTGCCTGCCAGCGCGGAGCCCGCGAGGATCATCCAGGCAACCATGGCCAAGGATACTCCAGGACTTGCCGCGGGGGTGCCTCCCATGGGTGCTGCGTCGCAGCGGGCGACCGTGCAGGGCGAGCGCCGCAGGGAGTTTGCGCGAGCTTCGCCTCCCGAGTTGGCGCAAGGCCGAAGGTTCAGCGGGCGCGGAGCGCACCGCAAGCCACGCTGGCAAGCCCGGAGCGGTCCGCAAACCACGTTTCGGGCCTTCGCGAGGCCGGATCGGCGCGGAACAGGCCCGGGCCAGGCGTCGACGGCGTCTCGAGCAAGGGAAACGTGGCTTCCCTGGCGTTCCCAGCCACGAAACGTGGGTTCAAGTGCCTTCCGAGCGGGGTCGGTGGCTGGCGTCGGCGCGCGCGCGCAAGGGGGCTGCGAGGACAGCTCTCGGAGGTGTGGAACGCCCGGGGGCGGAGTGCCCAAGACCCTCGCGGCACCCGGGATTGGGGCGGTGCGTAGGCACGAGCGCTCTCGGTCCTCAGCGGGCGACGTCCCCAGCGTGTCCGACCTGTCCGTCGCCGGACGCGAGCAGCTTGTGCCCTGCGAGCATCAGCCCGAAGGTCACGGTCGGCACCGCCAGGAAGAGCGCCAGGGCGCCCGACGGACCGTCGACGAGGTGCGACGCCACCCTGGCGCCCACGAGCAGCAACAGGAAGAGCGCTGCGGGCCGTGCGTACTCGAGCTTCTCGGTCCACGCAGCCAGCAGCAGCATCACGCCGATGGAGGCGAGAGGGGCCCCGGCCATGCCACGCAGGTTGGACAGGCCTTCGGGCCCCTGGGCTTCGAGCAGGAGCTTGGCGGCGCCGACCTCCGGACTTGTCAGGAACATCATCCCGGACACCAGGATGAACAGGCCGGGCAGGCCGAGCAGGATCTTCGCGAGGGTCTTCTTCATGGGGACTCCGAGGGGTCAGCCGGTCTGGCGGTGGAGCTGGGTGACCGGCAGCGGCCCGACCGCGGCTTGGTGACCTCAGCAAGCTAAACGTGCGCGAACGCTTGCGCGTCAGTATCTGCGCTTCGTAAGACTGCATGAACGCAGCTTTCGCGCTATCCTCCCTCATGGACTGGACCGAGCTGCGCACGGTGCTCGCCGTCGCCGAGCACGGCGGCCTCCAGGACGCGGCCAGGGCCCTGGACGTGCACCCCACCACCGTCTCCCGCCGCCTCCGCGCGATCGAGGCGAGCCAGCGCGTGACCCTGTTCGAGCGCTACCGGCACCGCGTGGTGCTCACCGCCGCGGGTGCGGAGGCCGTGGACACCGCCCGCGAGGTCCGCCGCCTGGTCGACGAGCTGTCGACGCGGCTGCAGGGGCGGGACACCCTGCTCTCCGGCACCATCCGGCTCACCTCGGTCGACAGCATCCTCCGCCTCTGGATGCCCCACTTCGCGGCCTTCCGGGACAGCTACCCCGACATCGCGCTGGAGCTGTCCTCCGGCATGAGCATGGCCAACCTCACCCACCGGGAGGCGGACGTCGCGGTGCGCATCGCCGGACAGGCGCCCGGGCACCTCATCGGCTCGCGGCTCTGCGACGTGGCCCACGCCGTGTACGGCTCCGAGGACCTGCTGGACGCCGAGGGCGAGCAGGCCAGCCGGGACACGCTGCCCTGGATCGCCTACGACCTCGCCGTGTTCCGCGGGGTGGACGGCTTCCTGGCCGCACGCCATCCCGACGCGCGGGTGGTGATGCGGGTGCCGCGCATCGACCTGCTCGTGGCCGCCATCCAGGACGGGGTGGGCATCGGCATCCTCAACTGCCACGTAGGGGACTCGAACCCGCGGCTCCGACGACTCGGGCCCGCCGACGCCGGGAAGAGCCACCTCTGGGCGCTGACCCACCCCGAGCTGCGAGGGACCGCCCGCATCTCCGCCTTCCTGCGCTTCGTGCGCGGGATCGTGGCGGAGGAGCGAGACCTCTTCGAGGGGAGGAGGCCCCGCGCCTGAGGGCGGCCGATGTCACTACGCGATCCGGCCCGCGACCTCTGCGCGTAGGCTCATCCCGGGGAAGCAGCGCCTCGATTCCAGGAGCCGAGATGCTGTCGTCGATGATCCTGTGGGCGGCGCTCGCCGCACCGGCCCACGCCGGGGACTGCACGGTGGCCGGCCAGCCCCTCGGCGATTGGGTCGAGGGGCTCTGGGTGCCGATGTCGAACGTGAAGGCCACCCGCTCGCAGGTCGCTGCGGCAGGTTGGGGCGCCGCCCGCGGTGCGGCGGTGGGGTGACCCGTGGCGCGGACGGGCGGGCCAGATCGGCCCACCCTGACCTTGAAGGTGCCCCTGGTTGGCCCGCCCGGACGCCGAAGAAGTCGCTAATGGGCCAGATCGCCCTACCCTGACGCTCGAGGGCCTGCTAGCTAGCTGGCCTCATCCGGGCCAGATCGGCCCACGCTGAGCTTCAGGGTCACCATGGATGGCCCGCCCGCCGCGCAGCGCAAGCTGCAGCGCCACGGCGCGGATCAGCCCGGGCTCGACCGACGTGGCCGCGTGGCGGCTCATCGTGCGCCGCGGCAGCTCCAGGGTCTCGCGGACCCGAGCGGCGGGCCAGCGCGCGAGGCCGAGGTGGACCGCTGCGCGCCGGGCGGCCAGCGTCGACCGGCAGCCGCCACGAAGGTCGGGGAGCAGGACCGCCGCCGCCGCCGCCACCTCCAGGTGCTCGGGGCGCCCTTCGCTCGAGCGGTCGAACCCGAGCCGCTGGCGCAGCGCAGCGGAGCCCACGCGTGGCAGCTGCTCCCGCACCCGCGCCGCCAGGCAGGTGCCCCCCACCCGGAGCCCCAGCAGGTCGGGCAGCAGCGTGCCCTCCCGCAGCGGGTCGGCGGCGAGCTCGTGCTTCGCGTGCTGGTCGAGCACGTACCAGAAGCAGTTCTCCAGGTGCCACACGTCCCGCACCGGCTTGAAGTGGGCCGCCGCGAAGGGCACCCCCGGGCGGGCACGGACGTGCAGCCCGGTCTCGAGCCTGCGCACGAAGCACCCCGCCCGCCGACGTGGCCCAAGGAGCACCGCGTGCAGGTGCGTGTCCGCCAGCGCGAAGGCGATCAACTCCGCCTCCTCGACGCGAGGCAGCACCCAGCGCATCACGGCGAGCCGCGCCACCCGCGACGGCGCGAGCACGCGGTCCTCGACGAGCCGGCAGGTGACGTGGTGAGCGAGCGGTTCCAGGCGCATGCCCACCGCAGTGCACGGTGCGTGCCGAGGCGGCGATCCCCGACGAACGGGGCAGGCGGAGCCCACGGTGCGAAGCCGTCCTCCACGGGGGGTGTCGAGCGCTCGACACCCCCGTTGGTCACCTTCGACACCCCGAGTGGTCGGGCTCAGGACCCGCTCTCGCTCCCCACCGTGCTTGCACGCGCCCTGCTCCTGGCGGTGTTGGCACCAGCCGGTTGCACCGACAAGAGCTCGCCGGGCGACGCCGATGAAGGAACGTGGCGGCCAGACCGCCGCCCTCGTGATCCGTCGGCACGGCCATGCTCTCGGAGGAGGCCATGCCCATGAGGTTCCCGAATCACCGTCGATGCCAAGCAAATGGGCGGGGTGCCGTGCCTTCGCGGCTTGCGGATCCCGGTGGCGACGGTCGTCGGGCTCATCGCCCAGGGCGTGGCCGACGAGGAGATCCTGGCGGAGTACCCGGACCTCGAGTCCGAGGATCTCCGCGAAGCACTGCGATACGAGCGCGCCTTGCCAACCCTTCAGCGGCAAGGGTAGCTCCGCGAGCACACCGACGAGAGCGCTGATCATCGCCGGTGCCCAGCTCGGCGCCGAGACCGTGAGCCAGCACACCAGCGGCACCGCATAGGAACGCCACGCCCGGCCCCACCAGCCCTCTCGCGGTTCCGGCGGCGGGAGCTGGATGTCCAGCGTGTCGGGGAAGGGCTCGCCAGCCGGCAGGCCCACGGTCCGTGCCACTCAGCTCGAGGACCGCTCGACCATCGTCGTCGAGCTCTACCAGCTTCTTCACATGCCCCGCGGCGAACAGCCCCGCGGCGGGCGTGCTATCGGGGAAGGACGCCGTCACGTCGACCTGGTAGGTCCCTGACGGCTCCGCGGCGGCCACCGCAAGCAGGAAGAGCACCCCTCACCTCCATGAGGTCGCGAGCGTAGCCCCGAAACGCCCATCGAAGCGAGCATCTTCGCCATCGACAGCACGTCGAGGACGTATCGGCTTTGTGCAGGCCCACGAGCACCAGCGCTGCCCCCAAAGCCAACGAGGACGAGCCAACGACCCTTGCCGCCAGGGTCCCCCTCAACCTCCACAGACGTTCTGTCCGATCGTTGTGGTGAACGTCGGCAAGGAGATTGGGCCGACGCGCTCGCCTGTGGCGTCTTCGAACACCACGTCGGCCACGACGGCCGTTGCCAGGTAGTGCACGTTGTCGTGGGGGTAGGTGCACTCGTTGTGTTCCTTGGCGTAGAGGAACTCCGCCGTGAGCTCGACGGTGCCACTCACGGAGAGCCACTCCGTGCCCGCATGCGACGACGCGGTGTCGTTGCAGTCCCACACCTCCCATAGGGTCTCGCCGTCGTCTGCCATCAACACGCTCACACCGGCGGTCTCGGCGAGCGGCAGGGTCTCTTGGAAGTCCTCCTCCGCATACCGCAGATCCGCGTCGAGCTCCGCGTCCAGCACGAGGATTCCGTGCTCTGACTGCACCACGACATAGGCCCACACGCAGCCGTAGGCGCGTGTCCACTCGGCGTTGGCCAGCAGATCGGGCGTCGAGCGAATCGAGCTGGTATCGCCGAGGGAGGCGGTATCGGGTCCCGCATCGCGACCGTGGATCTCCTCGTCGAGCTTGCTGCCGGTGCATGCGGTGAGGGGCGTGAATCCAGCGACGAGAAGGGCGATCATACGCCCAGAATAGACCTCGGCCACTGCCCGCGCGGGGAGAAACACCCCAGCGCTTCCACGTAGGCAGACCTCAGTCGGCGGGAGCTACGGGAACGAAGCCCTGCTCTCCCATCCGGCGGTCGACCTCTTCGGCGAACCCGCGGAGCTCGATGGCCTCCTGGAAACAGGCCTCGTCGAACCGCACGCGCGGATCCCGCGCCTCCAGAGCAGCCTCGATCTCCGAACGTGTGGAACCAGCTGCCACCTGCATGGCCGTCTCACGGCATGCATCCGATCGACCTTCGAAGAGGCCCCACCAGGACGGCGCGAGAGGTGCATCCCTGCCGACGGCCTGGACGACGACTCCGCGAGGTACGCGAACGGCCTTCTCAGCTTCGAGATCCAGCTCTGGCGCGAGCCTCCTCGGGCTGTCGACCTTCAGCGCGACCACGGGTGGGATCTTGTCGAACAGAGAGCCGTCGAGGGCGAGCGGTAAACCGAAGAGCAAGGCGACGCCCACGACCATGGCCACCGTGGTCCAGCGCTCGGGCTTGGGCGGAGGCTCGGGGCGGTCGTCCCAGGGCGGGGGCATGCCCCAGTGTAGGCCGAAGGGCTGGCGACCAACGACCCCTTGGAGGCCGGTGACGTCCAGGAAGCGTAGGCGTTCGCGGTAGTCCGCGGTTCCTTGGCCTCGACCACCGCGACGGCCATGCTCTCCGCCGACGTCGTCACGCCGGAGAAGCTGAGCGACGAGAGGGAGCCCGTAGGCGAGCAAGCCGAGGTTCCGCAGTCGCCGGACGGTCTCGGGCACGCGGTACCATCCCGACGTGAGCACAGCAGAGCAGGCGCTCGGGTGAGCGATGGGCCACAGCGGCGCCTGCGCGGGTACCTCGACAGCGCTCCGGCAGCGTCACTCATGGTCATGGCGCTGTCGCTCTTCTCGTGCACGGACAAGACGTGTGAAGGCGATGACTGCGCGTGTATCCTCGACGCTCAGTGCGAGATCGTCGGGTGCTACGCGCCAGACCCCACAGACTGCACCCCCGACTGCGACTGTTCGGACGGTCAGCCCATGTCGACACAGGGGGCGGAGACATGGTGGGCGGCGCGCGCAGAGCACTGCGGAGACTCGTGCATCATCTGCGCGACCGAAGACTGCCACGACTGGACGTCGCTTCGCCCGGCCTGCCGACGGGGACGATGCGTGGCGGTGCGGACGCGGTAGCCCAGCTCGGGACGCGCCCTCAACCACCGGTCCAGCGACCGACCCGCTCCCGCAACATCTCCACCGTGATCTCCCCGGCCTCCAGCACCAGGCGGTGGAATCCGACGATGTCGAAGCGGTCCCCCATCGCAGCCTCGGCCTGCTCCCGGAGCGCGCGGATCTCGGCCGCCCCGACCCAGTACGACACCGCCTGCCCCGGCCGCGCCAGGTAGCGCTCGACCTGCACCTCGGCCTCCTCCGCTGTGAGCGCGGTGTTCGCGAGCAGGAAGGCCTGCGCCTCCTCCCGGCTCCAGCCACCGGCGTGCAGCCCGGTGTCCACCACCAGCCGCGCCGCGCGGAGCATCGCCATCGTGATCTGTCCGGCCCGGTCGAAGTCCCCCGTGTACAGCCCCATCTCGAGCGCCAGCTCCTCCGCGTACAGCGCCCAGCCCTCGATGAAGGGGGAGTAGCCGGTGAACCGCCGGAAGCCCGGGACCCCCTTCTTCGCCAGGGTTCGCTGGAGGTGGTGGCCGGGCACGGCCTCGTGGAAGGCCAGGGGCTCCGCCTCGAAGATCGGGCGGGTCGCCGGACGCGACGTGTTCACCATGTAGCGGCCCACGTCGCCGTCCCTGCCCGGGCCCACGTACAGGCCCGCCGAGGCCCGCTCGGCATAGAACGCCGGCAACGGCTCCACCGTGACGCGCACCTTGGGCCGCTTGCCCACCCACGCGGGCAGCGCCTTCCAGGCACGCTTCACGGCGGCCTTCGCCGCCGCCTCCACACCCTCTTCGCTCGTGAAGTAGAGGGCGTCGTCGGTACTCAGGCGCTCCAGCGTCGACGGCACGTCCGTCGTGCCCAGCCGCGGTCCTGCGAGCGCCACCAGCTCCGCGCCGAGGTCCGCCAGAGCGGCCCGACCCTGCGCCTCCAGCTCCCCGGGATCGAGCTCGAGCGAGGTGTACCAGGCCAGCCGCTCGGCGTAGCAGCGCTCGCCCAGCGTCAGGCCCGCCAGCCCCGGGCTGCCCGACTCCCGCGCCGCCGGGAGCAGCTCGTCAGCGAGGAAGTCCCGGTAGCGCTGCAAGGCAGGACGGGCGTGCTCTTCCGCGGCCAGGTCCATGTCGCGGGTGAAGTCAGCGATCTGGAGCGCGCTCCAGGCGGGGTGGGGGTCGCGGGCGACGGTGGTCATCGTCCACGCCGACACGTCCTGCGCCAGCTCTTCGTCGAGCTGCTCGATCACCAGCTCGATCGACTCCTGGTCGGAGACGAGGCCCTTCGCCAGCCCCAGCCGCAGGGTTCTTCAGGCTCTCGTCGACATCCCTGGGGACGTGCTTCAGTTGGGCGACGGCGCGCTCCGACCACACGATGTGCAGCTCCCGGATGGTCGCTAGGCTGTTGGCCCGCATCAACGGGTTGGCCTGGGGCACCACCCGCCACTGCTCGAACCCGCAGGCGACCTCGTCGACCACCCCTTGCAGGTGCCGCACGAGTAGCCCATGGTGCTCCAGATCCTCGACGTCGAGCCCGGCCGTGGACATCGCCTCGGCCCGCTCCAGGAGTGCGGTAGCTTCCGAGCGCCGCTCGCCCAGGGCGCTCGGGCTCCGGAGCCCGAACCTCCAGACGGAGTTGCGGTCCCCCGCGGCCATGGCGACCCGCGGCTCCTGCTCCTGGAGCCACACCCAGTGGTCTCGGAGGAGCTGCTTCAGCTCGCGGTCGGTGACCCCACGGGTCTCCGTGTCCGCTCCCGCGAGCGATGCGGCCACCAAGAGAGGCGCGAGGAGCTTCACGCGCCCACCACGCGGGATAGCGACACCGCTCGAGCAATCCCGTCAGTCACAGGCATCGCGCCCCGAGGCGCCCTGCTCATCCCCATCACTCGCTCCCGATGTCGGTTCATCCTCCGAAGCCTCCCCCTCGTTCTCGTCGAACACACCCAAGAACACCGGGGCCAGGACCGCGGAGCAGTCGACGCAGTCCAGGGCGAGCACCCAGGTGTAGCCCGGGTCCAGGAACTGGAAGTCGTTGCCCAGGTCGCTCGGCGGGAGGTCCATCAGGTCGAGTCCGGGCAGACCGTCGACGTCCGCCTCCCAGATCTCCAGCGCCAGCTCGTCGACGGCGGGGAAGGCCTGTTCGAGCTCTTCTCGACCGACGTCGAAGCGACCCAGCCGCAGGCGCTCGACGTCCGACAGCTTCAGCTCGCAGGGCGTCGACGACTCCTCCAGCCCGGTCCAGTCCACCCAGCTGCTACAACCGGGCACGAACGGAATGCGCTCGGCCGTGGCCATGTCCGCGTCGGTGAGCACCTCCCCAACGTCCGGGTCGACGGAGACCCTCGTCACGTCACTGTCCTCGTCGAGCTCGAGCAACGCCATCCAGGCAAGCTCACCCTCGGACGAGAACACGAGGAGGTAGCTCGCCTCGGGGTCCATCTCCTCGGCCGGGTCCAGTGCCGTGCCGAGGTAGTCCAGCTCGCTCAGCTGGAGACACCCCTCCGAAGGGACCTCGATGTCCGCGTCCACGTAGCCGCTCACGTCCGCCTGCCGGAGCCCGCAGCCCGCCAGCTTGTCGAGCACCTCCTGCGAGGTGAGGCGGCTGAAGCGCACCACCTGCACCTGCACCACCTCGTCGAGCGGCTGCAGCTCTTCGCCGTACAGGTCGGTGCTGAGCTCGTCCCAGCACAGCTCGAGGTCCGTCCACGGCGCCGCAGTGAGCAGCTCCAGCTCCATGCTCACGTCGACCGCATAGTTCTGCTCGTCCGTGAGCACGATGCCCGTGTCGTCCTTGCAGGGATCGCCCCACCCGGCGCACCCCGAGCAACTGGTGCAGCACGGACATCCCACGAGCAGGAGCCAGATCAGCATGGTCGGAAGCTCATCGCGGCATCCGGAACACGGTCGAGGCCCAACCCGCGCCGACCCCGGCGACGGCCAGGGCCGCGAAGAGGCTCGGCGTGAGCCAGACCGGAGGGTCGCCTAATAGAAAGACACCGGCGACCCCGCCCGCCATCGCCGCAAGCAGCAGGCCGGCGCCGACCTGGATGCGTCCCACGAGGACGGCCGCGTAGCCCGCAGCCGCCCAGGCCGAGGCCGCGACGCCGGGGAGGACGTCCTGCCAGCCCGTGACACCGATGATCGACACGACGACGAGGCTGGCGGCCGTGGCGACCAGGAAGCCATGGACGTAGAGGGCCAGCGCCACCCACCGCTGGTCGACGGGCAGCCAGGTCCAGGCGCTTCGGCCACGCTCGGCGTCCGACAGGGCAGGTGCGCCCAGCGGCCACATGGCCGCCCCGGCGACGCAGGCGCCCGCCCCCGTCAGCAGCAGTCCGCTGGGCACGTCGTCGATTCGCCAGCTCGGAAGCAACGACACCAGCAGCA